>OLSQ01003040.1_pt1 | contig 11444 bp, 8 predicted proteins | sample 1672561 | NCBI WGS metagenome assembly OLSQ01 (sample SAMEA3136699, study PRJEB25190) | human gut metagenome | biome: human gut; feature: human-associated habitat; material: faeces | place: Austria | collected 2013 | reverse complement strand
ATCGCTAAGAGAAACCGTATTTCTCAAAAGCGAGTGCAAAAGTACTAACTATTTTTCATTCCACCAAATCTTTTCGCAAAAAAGTTGCTTTTTAGCCAAACATTTAACAGTTATAAACATTTAGGCTTTTTTTACACCTTATTATATATAAATAGACTGAACTTTTGGCTATTCCAATATTTCTTCGTACTTTTGCCCTACCAATCAGTTAGGTTTAACAGAAAACGGAAATTGCATTATGAAAATTATTGTATCAGAAGAAATCGAATCGGTATGTCCCACCTTTGTGGGAGCATGCGTGGAAGCCAATGTGGTAAACACCCCTTATAGTCAGGAACTTTGGGATGAAATCAATGCCCTCGGTGAGAAATACAGACAGACGCTGACCACGGAATCGCTGAAAGAGATGAGTGGAATTGCCGCCACCCGAAAGGTGTACCGTGCCTGCGGCAAGGATCCATCTCGCTACCGTCCTGCATCAGAAGCCCTTATCCGAAGAATGCTGCAGGGCAAGGAACTCTACCAGAGAGATACGCTGGTAGATCTGGTGAACCTGGCGAGCATTGCATACGGCTACAGCATCGGCGGTTTTGATGCAGACAAGTTTGAAGGCGACACCCTGACCCTGGGCGTAGGCAAAGCCGGTGAACCATACGAGGGTATCGGCAGAGGCATGATTAATATTGAAGGTCTGCCTGTTTACAGAGACAAGACAGGTGGTGTAGGAACCCCGACCAGCGACAACGAGCGAACCAAAATGAGTATTGACACCACCCATCTGGTGGTTCTCATCAACGGATATGACGGAGACGAACAGCACGTCCGCGAGAATGCCGAATTCATCATCGAACTTCTGAAGAAGTATTGCCAGAGCGATGGAGGAAGCTACTTCATCTACAAATAAAGAGAATGTGTCATAAGTTTATGATTCACCCTCTTCGTGTCGTTAGTAAATATAGGTTATGTTGCAGGAAGAGATAGGATAAGTTGCTGGAAGAGATAGAATAAGTTGTTGGAAGAGATAGGATAAGTTGTTGGAAGAGATAGGATATGTTGTTGAGACAGTCAGCATCTTCGGTCGCACAACAGCTGTTGTGCGCTTGCATAACAGCTGATATGCGCATGCACAACAGCTGTTGTGCATGCGTCAGTCAACTGTTATACACCAACTATTATCCAGACTTATGACACCCCCTCATTAACCAAGAAATCTCTCTTATAAATTCAAAAAGGGGACCGGCCACTGCCAGTCCCCTAGACGAGAGAGATATAAGTGTTGACTTTGTCAACAACGAGGCAAATCACTTTGCCTTATATCTTTATTCTACTTATTTATTCTAAATCCTCATCCCAACCTGTATACTTAAAGCCTTTAGCCCTATAATGATAACCAGGCTGATCTGCACGAGAATAAACAATAGTAATTTCATCGGTAATAGTACCAGTCGCAGTCTTGTAAGTATTATGTCCACACTTACCAGACACAGTAATCTTACCTTTAGAAGTTGCAGAGTTTCCAATAAAATTATCCACATCTGTACCACTAAAAATATAATCACTCATATTGATAGACACCTTGGCATTTATTGCCCATTCAGTAGCTGTACTGTAATTACCAATGCGAATCCAAGCTTTATCCTTATCGTAATCTGTTGTATTACTCAAGAAACCAAAAACTCCATCGGAAACCTTGCATATCTCTTCAACATCGGAAGGGTTAGAGTCCCAATATTCCGCATCAGTCTTACTAGGATCGTAACCTTTCTCAATATTCAAAGCATACTGACCTCCTATTGGAGCTATCGGTGTATAATCTATGTCGAAATCCGTACCTTCGGAACAAGCCGAGAACATCATAACAACAAGAGCTAATAAAAAGAATATTTTTTTCATATTTCAGTCTATTTAATAAAAACTAGAATTTACTTTTCCCACCACAACTTTTTGGTGATGTCGTTACCATTCTCCTTGATATACTTCATAGCAGCGGTATTATACAAAGAAGTCGAAGTAGGATAAATTAAGCGCATAGGATAAGCACCTGTCGCCAAGTTTGAAGCACCTGGATCTACCAAGTTACCTAGTTGATAACCATCAGACAAAGTACGCTCCATTGGCTTGTTACTAACTCGTACAGTAACAGCACCCTGAACTTCAGGATATCCTAAACGATTACGAGTAATCCAGCCATCATAAGAATTAGCGCCAGCATAAGTGAGCCAATATTGACGTGCTATACTCTTGAGCATATCTGTTTTATCAAATGCATATACACCATTTACAAAACTTGAGCCATCAAGTCCCCAACGGCTAAAACCAGCAAGAACACCTTTATTATAATACTCCTCTGCTTTATCTGTATTACCTAAACGAGCATAAGCCTCAGCAATCATCAATTCACATTCAGCCTCATTCATCAAGTATACAGGATCATCATAAGCCTGCTTAACACGTGAAGACTGAGAGATAGTAATTACAGACTGAGTACTAGGCTTTGTTCCACAAGGAAGCCCCTCATAGCACTCATCCATATGTGCTATCAACAACTCTGGTGTATTATAGTCTGGATGCGCTTTTTTAGATGCAGCAGTCTGATTATAAAGATAAACTATGCGTGGATCTTTCTTTGCGAGAAGATACTCAACAAAAGTATGACAAGCACGCATATTCTCAGTGGTATTCAACTGACGAATATTAAATTCATATAATGGGTTAGCCTTGTTTGTAGCATCAACCCATGCTGTCCAAGCACAATCCTCTTCCAGCAAGCCGCCCTCAGCCAACAAGTTTTTAATATCCTCTTTATGAGCATCGAAATCCTTCAGATACATTTTCAGTTTCAAGCTCTTGGCAAAGCTGACCCATTTAGCCATACTTCCACCCAAGAAACAGTCTAAAGTACCACCTATAGGATAAGACTTCTCTGACTCTAATGCATCATTATATTTAGCAATAGCCTCATCAAGCATGTTAATAATACCAGGATACACAACAGTCTTACTGTCCTCAAATATAGGATTTGGATTGTTATCAATATCCAAAGACTCACTAAACGGAATGTCTCCATAAGAATCGGTCAACACCAGATAATTATAGGCCATCAATATTTTGGAAACCATCCAATAATTCCATACCTTTGCACCTTCTGCTGAAGCTACAGACAACTTCAAATCTTTCAAAGCATTGGCATAAGTATTATCCCACAAAGGCTTAACTGGAGGATAAGAGCTGCTTGTCGTTACCGCATAGTTAGCCAATGTATTATACTGGTTTGTACTATTACCCTGTGTGGCATACTGACACCAGAAATTTCCAGTTAATTGTCCGTAAAGTCCTAAAACTGCAACTGTTGAAGCCTCTGCAGAAGGGAACAGCTGCTTATAAGTAGCTGTTGTTGGGTAATCAGGATTGTAGTTGATATCCAAATAACCGGAATCGCTACAAGAAGTAACAGTACCCATTGTCAAGAGGGCTCCCAGCAATGCTGCGCTTAAAAATTTATATCTTTTCATATAAGAAATCTCCTTTAATTAAAATACAACCTTCAAGTTAATACCATAGTTGCGAGTTGAAACAGAACCCATTGTCTCACCAAACTCAGAGCTGATATCATTACCAAAGTTAGAAGACTCAGGATCGATATAATTCTGATGCTTAGGAGTGATAAGCAACAAGTTGTGGCCAACGAGACTCAAAGACAACTTCTGCATCTTCAATGCGCTTGTGATTGTCTTAGGGAAATCGTATGTCAAAGCCAACTCACGGAGTTTGAAGTAAGAACGGCTTACAACGAAATCACGACGCACCTCCGGGTTGTAACTATAGTTACCCTGAGCATAATTCATCTTCTCTGAACTAACAGGGATATTATTCTCAACATACTGTCCACCAACAACCTTTACAGAATGAGGATAGATAAACGCATCACGCTCATTGAATACTGTCTCTGTAGAGTTACCATTGAAGTGAGTGATATAAGATGTCTCAGAATACATTAATCCACCCTTATGCCAGTCGCCAGTAGCTGCAAGGGTCAAGTTTTTCCACTTTAAGTGTGTGGTGAAGCCCATTACGAAATCAGGCTGAGAAGAACCGAGATAATCATATTCCGTAGAACTTGACTTTAAGAAACCATTGTTGTCTACCACCTTATAGCCATAATACTGACTATTCTTATCTGTCACCTTCTCTGTTGCAGGCAACTTGAAGATACCGATAGGCTCACCAACCTTCAATACGTAAGATACACCACGCATAGAAGAATACAAACCAGTACTTGTAGTACCTACAGGAATGGTATATTCATCAAGACCATCCCAAAGTTCCTTCACCTTACTCCAGTTCTTTGAGTATGTAGCCCCTACGCTCCATTCCCAATCCTTGGTACGGATAGGAGTAAAATTAACCATCGCCTCAATACCCTTGTTCTGAAGCTTACCCACATTACGGGTGTTCGTAGTATAACCTGTCTCAGGCGCCAAAGTAGCTGAGATAATCTGATTCTTGGTTGTACGATCATAGTAAGCAACATCGAAACTCAAACGGTTACCGAAGAATGTACCGCTCAAACCAAGTTCATACTCAGTTGTAATCTCTGGTTTCAAGTTTGTATTTGGCAAACGGTTATACTCTGTCAGACCTAACACACCTGAAATTGGCAAATATGTATAATATGACTGGAATGGACGATAATATGAATTAGTCATATATACATCAGCATCATTACCAGTCTGACCTATAGCTGCACGAACCTTCAACAAGTCGATCTGCTTGATATTCTTCAATGCAGGAATAGCCTGGTTCAGAAGTACAGATACATTGGCACCGCCATAGAAGAAACTGTTATTACCAACAGGAAGTGTAGAAGACCAGTCATTACGGGCAGAAAGGTTCAGGAAGGCCCAATCCTTATAACCAAGCTCTACCTGTCCCAAAAGTCCAATCAATCTTCTTTTCCATGAGGTTGCATCAGTAAGAGAATTGGAAATTGTATTATCCAAGGAATTCCATCCAGGAATTTCCAACTGCTCATTATAACCACCTACAGTATCATAGTTTCTCTGGTTCAAGTTCCAACCCAAGGTTGCACCTACCGAGAAATCACCGAAAGTATGATTACCGGTCAATAAGAGGCTGGCATCAATCTGTCCACGCTGAGAACGATACTTAGAATAGTAACCCTGGTTACCTACTGTTGTACCATTACCATTTGCCTGATAAGAACCCTCGGTATAAAGAATACGTGGTTCGATGCGCTCGGTCTTATAATTGGTATAATCACCACCGAAACGGCCAATTACCTTGATATCCTTGGTAATATCGTATGACAACTCCAGCTTACCATAAATACGGTCGTCCTGGTAAGTAGAATAGTAGTTATCTACCATATAATATGGGTTGGTAGCATACAATGTATAGTAGTTATCTACATTGTTACGCTCAAGGTTGTAATCCTTCATATCTGTGAAACGAACATCAGAAGCACCCTGAAGCAACTCCATATACATATCACGAGAACGGCGCATATCCTTGCGAACATAGTTCAGGGACATGTCCAGATGGAATCTGTCGATATTGGCGTAACCACGGAGTGAGAAGGTATTACGATAGTAAGTATCACCATTGTTAGGAGTAATACCATTAGAACTTACATTACCGTAAGATGCAACAATACCTACTTTCTCATCACCATAGCGGAGAGATACGTTGTTGTTCCACTCCTTACCTACCTGATAGAAGTCACGGATATTGTTCTTAGCATAAGAAAAAGGCTTGGTTAAAGTCTCGCCGTTAGAAAGACCGGTAGAACCATACCAGTGCTCACGACCATCGAGGCGAGGTCCCCAAGAACCGTTCTCCTCATTAGACCAGGAACCCCAACCTTGACCAAAGAGATTCTGAGTCATTGGTACACGGAGCACATCAGTAAATGTCAAAGAACCATCGTAAGTGATAGAAGCCTTCTTGTCACCCTGTGGCTTCTTTGTAGTAATCATGATAACACCATTGGCTGCACGAGAACCATAAAGAGCGGTAGCAGAAGCACCCTTCAATACAGTTACCGATTCAATATCCTCTGGGTTGATGTCGCCTGCACCACTACCAAAGTCAACAGAGTTATCACCCAAACGGTCATTGTTGATAGGCACACCATCAACAATATACAATGGGTTGTTGCTAGAAACAGAAGAAATACCACGAATTACGACTTTCTGAGAGGTACCTGTAACACCACCACCAGAAATCTGCACACCAGCCATCTTACCCTGAAGACCACTCATCAAGGAACCAGACTTAGCCACAGTCAACTCAGAAGCGTTGGCTGTACTGGCAGCATAACCCAAAGTTTTCTCTGAACGTTTCATACCCAAGGCAGTAACAACTACCTCGTCAAGATTTCTTGCATCAGAAGCCAAAATGATCTTCATTTTAGCAGATGCTTTCATTGTTTTAGTCTGCATGCCGAGGTAACTGATTTCCAAGACAGCATCCTTGCTGGCATTAGGAAGCGTAAAATTACCATCGACATCAGTCGCTGTTCCAGTCTTAGTTCCTACAATTCTTACAGATGCGCCAATTACTGGTTCACCATCTTCCTGAGAAACAACCTTACCTGTAACAGTAGTTTGAGCGAGGGCTATTCCTGTTGAAAGAATAAGCCCCCCCATGAGCATGGTCAGTCTTTTTACCATAATTCTCTCTCTTAAAAATTAAACAACTTACAAATATCGGGTGCAAAGATACATACTTTTTGCTAATTAAACAAATTTTTAGTAAACAATTTGATATAAAATACCAACTTTATGGTACTTTATGCATATTTTTCGCATATTTTATTACTTTTCGTAAGCGTTTTTGATATTTATTCCCACAAAAAGTAAATAACGAGAAGAAATTAGGTACAAAAGGGAGGTTTAAAAACAGAAAGGCAAACACACCATTCGCTACAACAAATGACATGTTTGCCCTTATTATTTTATTAAAATGAAACTCGCCTATCAAAAAGGCTTCATCAAGATCACACCTTATTATATATAGGGAGTTATGAAAAAAGGCGTCAATAACGCCGAGAATTTAAATCACGCCAAAATGGAGGAGCGCATTCTTAACACCATCTTCATCCACATGAGTCGTAATGTAATCGGCTACCTGCTTGAGATTATCTCCCGCATTGCCCATCGCAACACCGGTGCCTGCCTCCCGGACGATGGAAATATCATTGCCGCCATCGCCGAAAGCCATGGTTTCATCTATGTTCAAACCCAGATAGTCAGCCATTGCATGCAAGCCCTTGCCCTTATCCGCATCGGCTGCCGTAATATCCGTAAAGGCAGGATGCCATCTGCCCGAAGTGCAGTTGCGGAGCGTAGGCATCAGGAGCGCCTCCTGCTCTACCGAACAGAAAGGAGTAACCTGCAGAACCTGCTCATCTCCCAGTTCATTCACATCAGTCAGGAAGATTTCACAATCGACCCCCAGTCCCTTGGCAAAGATTTCATAAACCTCGTCAGTATAATGATGGATAGCGAGATGATGCTCTCCTACGACGATTGCCGGATAATCATCACGGTCGGCTGCCTCGATAATTTTCTTTACATCTTCAGGAAGGATGGCGTGCTGGCTCACCACCTTATCGCCTACAAAACAGCGGGCTCCATTGGTGGTGATGTAACCGTCGATGAGATGTTCTATCTGACCGAGGTTGTTGATGATGAGTTGCGGACGACCGGTAGAAATATACACCTCTACCCCATTCTTCTTAGCCTGCTCCAAGGCATCTACCGTACTCTGCGGAATCTTGTGGGTCTTGAAACTCACCAGGGTGCCGTCAATATCGAAAAACAATGCTTTTATCTTCTTATCCATACCAATATCTTCTATACCTTATTATATATAATGCAAAATCGGCTCTGTAAGTACAGAAAAACCGATGCAAAATTACGAAAAAACAGATAAATGACAAAAAATATAAAGATTTATTAGATTTTACTTGCATCGAAAAGAGAAAAAACGTATATTTGCCACATCTTTATGCCCGAGGAAACTCCGAGATAACGCATAGAGCAACTAGTAAATAAGAACGGTTATGAGTAAGAAGCCCTATCGGTTACTGGCATCCCTGTTGCTGATGCTCGTAGCGACGCTTACTTCATGCGAAAAGTTTTCGATTGACGAAACAACCGGAAAATCACGTGAGGCAAACGCCAATGTAACTATCCATGTGCAGAAAATAGAAGGCACAAGTCTGCTGACAACCAAAGCTGCCGACAAGCAGATTGCCCTGGGCGATGTGTGCTCCAGACTGACACTTGCCATCTTTGACGGAGAGGAGAAACTGGAGACCGTGAACCAGCTTTCAACAGACAATGGCTTCGGAACAGCCTATGTAAGTCTGGACGAAGGAGAATACCGACTGGTGGTGATTGCCCATAACGGAAAGGGAAACTGTTCTGTCAGCGCACCCGAGAAAGTAAAGTTTGCGAGTAACAAGCTTACCGACACCTTCTATTATTACGGCAGGTTGAGCGTAACGGCAGACGGAGCCACCTCCGACATCAACCTGAAGCGAGCGGTTGGTGCCTTCAAGGTACATATTACCGACGAAACCATTCCCGAAGAAATCAGGAGCATCAAGTTCTATTATACCGGCGGCAGCAGCACCCTGGATGCAACCACCGGATTCGGCTGCGTGAACAGCCGTCAGACCGAGAATTTCAGTATGAAAGATGGCGGCAGAGACTTTACCGTCTACACCTTCCCACATGAAGAAGAGAAGAACATCAAGATGAGTATCAGCTTTCTGGATGCCGATGCAAAGGTGGTAAAGAGTTTTGAAAAAGCCGATTTGAAAATCCATCAGAACAAAACAGCCTATACCGAGATTTCCATTGCTGACGGATTCGGTGGCGGAGACGACAGTACGGGTGGTGGAATAGGCATTACCGTAGACCCTACCTGGGGCGAGACAGAACGGGTGAATTTCTAAGAAACAGACGATTAAGGGATTACGGAAAACCAGAAGGTATGTTCTATTTTTCTACAATGCAATATATTTTTTGATTCTTAAAGATTTGATAAACAAAATTTCTTTGTCATTTAAGAATAATTCCATAAATTTGCATCCAATATTATATAATATTATAAACAAAGGATGAAAAAATATATAACTCTTATCATGCTGATGGGAGCATTGATTCCTGCCGGGGCTCAGGCACAAACGCTGAGCCTTGACAGTTGCCGTGCCATGGCGCTGCGCAACAACAAGCAGCTCAATGCCTCGAAGCTCAAGAAAGACGTGGCGTACAACATGAAGAAATCGGCACGTACCAAATATCTTCCTAAAGTAGATGCTTTAGGCGGTTACGAATGGTTCAGCAGGGAGATTTCGCTGCTGAACGACGGTCAGAAATCAACATTCAGCAATATCGGCTCTACCGTTACCGGAGGAATATCGGGAGGAGCCAGCAATCTGATGAGCCAACTTGTAAGTCAGGGAATGATTACCCCGGAGATAGCGCAGCAGATAGGCGGACTGATGAATGAGAAACTGGGACCCCTGCAGCAGCAAGGCAATGCGCTGGGAGAGAAACTGGTAGATGCTTTCCGCACCGACACCCGCAATATCTGGGCAGGAAGCGTGATGGTTCGCCAACCTATCTATATGGGTGGAGCCATCATTGCAGCCAACAAGATTGCCGACATCGGAGAGCAGATTGCAGAGAATGATCTCGACCAGCAGACCCAGAGCACGCTCTACAGCATAGACCAGGCTTACTGGCTCGCCGTTTCGCTGAAGCAGAAGCAGAAACTCGCCATCAGTTACCGCGACCTCGTAAAGAAACTGAACGAGGATGTTCATAAGATGATTCAGCAGGGAGTAGCCACCAAGGCAGACGGACTGAAGGTAGACGTGAAAGTGAACGAGGCTGAGATGCAGATTACCCAGGCAGAAGACGGGCTCGCCCTGTCGAAGATGCTGCTCTGCCAACTCTGCGGCATTCCGATGAACCAGGAAATCACACTTGCCGATGAAGATAAGGAAACCCTGGCTTTATCAGGAACTCCTGTTGACACCGAGCAGCAGAGAGTAGCCGCACAGGATTCAGCGATGAACACCCGTCCGGAACTCCGCATGCTGCAGAATGCGCTCGACATCTCTAAAGAAGCTACCAATATGGTTCGCGCCATCAATCTGCCTCACGTGATGCTAACAGGCGGCTACATGATTTCGAACCCGAACGTATTCAATGGTTTCCAGAAGAAGTTTACCGGAGTCTGGAACGTAGGCGTGATGGTTCATGTTCCGGTATGGAACTGGTTCGACGGCGCCTACAAGGTGAGAGCCGCCAAGGCTGCCAGCAATATCGCCCAGATGAACCTGGATGATACGAGAGAGAAGATTCATCTGCAGATTACCCAAAGCCAGTTTAAGGTAAAGGAAGCCCAGAAGAAGCTCAACATGGCAATGAAGAACATCGCCAGTGCAGATGAGAATCTGAGATGCGCCAACCTCGGTTTCAAGGAAGGCGTGATGGAGGTTGCTGACGTGATGGCTGCACAGACTGCCTGGCAGAAAGCACAGAGCCAAAAGATTGATGCAGAAATCGACGTGAAGCTGACTCAGGTTGGGCTGAACAAGGCGCTCGGTATCCTGCAGTAATAATAATAACAAATTTAAATTCAGATTAAGGAAATGTCTAAGAAATCACAGCATAACAACATATTGCTCGCTGTAATCGGTTTTACAGCAGTAGTCATTCTCGTAGGCGTCATCGGTTTCTTCACTTTGGAACAGAAGGATGACACCATTCAGGGCGAGGTAGAAGTATCAGAATACAGAGTATCCTGCAAACTGCCGGGACGCGTGGTAGAACTCCGCGTTCAGGAAGGCGATTACGTTCATGTAGGCGATACGCTCGCCATCCTCGAAGTGCCGGAAATGAAATCGCAGGAACAGATGCTCCAGGCTACCAACGCTGCAGCCGAGGCGATGAAGGACCTGACGGATGCAGGTGCACGCAAGGAGCAGATTCAGGGCGCTTACCAGTTGGTTCAGCAGGCTGAAGCTGCCGCAACCATCGCCAAGAAGACCTACGACCGCATGCAGAACCTCTTCAACGAGGGTGTAATCAGCGGTCAGAAACGCGATGAGGCTTACGCTGCCTATAAGGCTACAGAGGCTCAGGTGGCTGCTGCCAGAAGTCAGTACGATATGGCGAAGAACGGAGCCCGCGAACAGGAGAAGCGCATGGCTGCCAACAACACCCAGGCTTCGAAGAGCGCTGTGGATGTAGTGAAGAATCTTCTGAAAGAGACCGTTCAGATTGCCCAGTGCGAGGGCGAGGTTAGCAATGTCTATCCTAAGGTAGGCGAGCTTGTAGGCCTCGGCTCTCCTATCATGAGCATCTCTATCATGAGCGATATGTGGGGAACCTTCAATGTTC
>OLSQ01003038.1_pt1 | contig 11452 bp, 10 predicted proteins | sample 1672561 | NCBI WGS metagenome assembly OLSQ01 (sample SAMEA3136699, study PRJEB25190) | human gut metagenome | biome: human gut; feature: human-associated habitat; material: faeces | place: Austria | collected 2013 | reverse complement strand
CGGAGGATTTTTCGCGTTATGTGTTACTGCGTAGCTTATTCAGTTGTTTCACCCTGATCGATCAGAGTATAGAAAGTCAGAAGATAAAGCCCACATAAACCTACAAGCCCGTAGACGATTCGGGAGAGCCAGCTCATGCTTCCGAACAGGAATGCTACCAGATTAAAATTAAAGAATCCGATCAATCCCCAGTTAACTGCACCAATGAGTGTAAGTGTCAGACAGAAACAATTCAAAAATTTATTTCCCATAAGTCACCATCCTTTCGTATCTATAGTGTTTCTTTCTGCTTCAAAATTATGCAAAAAAATACGCGAAAACCGGAAATTGGATTTTCGCGTATTTCTTATCTGTTTATTGCAAATTCAATGTCTGGGAAGCGGTAATTCCGATATCCAGTCCGAATGCGTCAGCTGCCTGTAAAGTAACAGGGCTCATATCCTTAAGGGAAAATGCCTGACAAACGTTCACGGTCTCGCCTGGCTGGATCTCCTTCATAAAGGTATCAATGGCATCATCACTGCTGGCGGGAATGGCTGCTTCCAGAGAAGCTCCGTTCTGGTAAGCTGTAAGATTTACGTCTACCATAGCACTTGAGGCGTTTTCTCCATTGTTGGTGTAATCGTAATAAACCAGAAGACAAGGCTCACCGCCAAAATCTGTGGAAACGACGTTCCGTGTATAATGAATGGAAAAACGTTCGTTAGTAAGATCAATGGTGCCGTCGGAGGCTGCTGGAGCCTGGGCACTGGGATCAGCTGTTCCAGTGGCATTGTCAGCAGAAGAATCGGAAGCCGCCAATGTCTGGCTGATCTCTTCTTCCACGCTTTTGAAATTGGCTGACATGATCTTCACGGTTTCCGCGTCAAGAGCGGTGATCTTCCACTGGCCGTTTACCTTGATCATAGGATAGATAATATCTGTCTCGCTGAATTTATCCTCCAGGCTGGCTGCTTTTTCATTTAAAATAGAAGCAAGCTTGTCCTGTGTCTCCTGCTCGGTAAGGCTTTCTCCGGAAAATGCGCTGGAAACGATCTGGCGAAGGAATTCTGTGACGGTTTCCCGGTAAATGTCAGAGCCGTCCACGTAGCGGATCCGCGCCGTAACCTCAGCTGTGCCTGCCTGGAAATTGAAACTGGTTTTGGTGATCTTCCAGGTCATCTTGGCATTGATGGATTTGAAGAAGCTTTCATAAGTGGCATTTCGCACATCTGCGTTGTCAAGGGCAGACAGATCGCCACTCTGGAGCATGCTTTCCATTGAAGTAAAATCAAGATTCTGAATGGCTGCAAGATAACTGTCCAATTCCCTGGCTGGCTGGCTGCGCTCATAGAAATAGTAGCCTGCGCCTGCAGCTATAGCGAGAAGGAGAACAAGCAGGAGTAGAATTCGTCCGGCTTTGCCTTTCTTTTTCTTCTTTGGAACGGGCTGCTCCTCTGGTGTATGTAATTGTTTTTCTTCCATGGTTCCTCCTTGATTAATTTTATGATGTCTATGATATTATAAGTTTGGCTGTACTGTACCAGGTGTCTGTAATCTTTATGTTTAGAATATAAAATTGGTGACATCATTTTTATTATAGTATACTCCAGGGAGCGTGTCAAAGCATTTACGTCTGGGAAGCACTGGGAAAGCAAAAGAAAGTGTTACGGTTCACTCCGTGACCAGTAACAAAGAGATTGGTCAGGTCATGAACAGTGTCTATTTACGGGCAACGACAGGATATGTTACAATAAGAAAAAAGCAGAAAGGCGGAAAAACTATGAGTGCAAAATACGAAGCTTATATAGAATCAGAGGCGGACGGCCTTGATATTTCCGTTCTGGCAGTGGTTCCGGATGAGACACCGTACCGGGGAATCCTGCAGCTCGTGCATGGAATGAGCGAATACAAGGAACGCTATCTTCCCTTTATGGAATACATGGCAAAAAGAGGCTATGTATGTGTGATCCACGATCACCGCGGTCATGGAAAAAGCGTGCGGGCCATGGATGATCTGGGCTATATGTATGGCGGCGGAGCAGATGCCATCCTCAAGGATATTGAAGTGGTGAACCGGGAAATGCACCAGCAGCTTCCGGACCTGCCGCTGATCCTATTCGGGCACAGCATGGGATCTCTGGCTGTACGTGCTTTTGCAAGAGAGCATGATGACTGTATGGATATGCTGATCATCTGTGGTTCCCCAAGTAAGAATACGGCAAGACCTCTTGGGGAGGCAATCGCCCATATGGAAAGTGCTGTGTTTGGACCAACCCACAAGAGCAAGGTTATCGAGACACTTTCCTTTGCCGGAAATGTGATGCGCTTCCGCAAGGATAAAAATTGTACCTCCTGGATCTGTGCAAACAAGGCGGCAGCCCAGGAATACTCAGATTCAGAGCTGTGTGGATTTACCTTCACAGATGACGGCTATCTGGCACTATTTGAACTGATGAAGCGCGCCTATGATGTGAAGCACTGGCACTGCACCAGGCCGAAAATGCCGGTACTCTTTGTCAGCGGATCCGACGATCCCTGCATGATCAATGTACGCCATTTCGCAAAAGCAGTGCAGGATATGCGCCACGCCGGTTATGTGGATGTAAAAGGCAGGCTGTATCCGGGAATGCGCCACGAAATTCTCAATGAGACAGACCGGAAGAAGGTTTATCACGACATTGCCTTCTATATAAAGAAGAAAGGCTTCTGAGAAAAAAAGCATACCAGGTATAAATTGTTTCATTTTGCACATACTGACATCATCATTATTAACTGTGGCGCATATTTTTGAAGCTGTTATTGTGAAAAGGCAGGGAGATAACGCATATTGAAGAGCTGCAGGTGGAAAATTTGTGACTTGAAATCTGGATATGGTGCGAAATGGAGATTCCGTATGAGAAAAAAAGGCTGGATTTTGCTGCTGGTTCTTCTGTGCGTGGCTTTTCTTATGAGCTGCGGTAATGACACGGAGCCGGACGAAGCAAAAGGAGAACTGGTAAGAATTGAGAGAGAAGGATGCCAAGATGGTGTCCTTCTTTTATTTTGCGGGCAACGAGCCAAAGTCCGTGCCTGAATCAGACCTTGGAAGCTGCTGTGATAACCTGTTCTGCTTCTGTTGGTGGGAAAACTGTCTGCATTTGTGAAACAAACAAATGTCTTTGTACAAAATACACAAAAATATAGGGTAATATCACTTAAAAATGGTACAAGCTTAAAAAATTGCACTGCCACTGTTCTAAAGTTTAAAATGTTACTTGAATAAAGCAATGCAAAATGCTATAATTTTCCTCACATATTATAAAAATGAACTCTGGTCAGAAATCATCCTGATAGAGGCATGCTGTTTCTGGCAGCATTCCATAAAGGGAACAGAAATAAACGTTTTCAGCCAGACAAAATAAGGAGGAAAAATGGGAAAGTACTTTGCAAAAAGACTTGGAATGGCGATTTTGACTATCTTTCTGGTAGCCTGTCTTACCTTCCTGCTGATGAATGCTGTACCGGGAAGCCCTTGGCTCAGTGAGAAAACACCTTCCGAGACCACACTTGCAGCGCTGAACGCCAAATATGGACTGGACAAGCCGGTCTATGTACAGCTGTTTATGTATCTGAAAAATATTCTTCACGGTGACTTCGGTGTATCACTTAAGATGCAGAAAAACCGTGCAGTTCTTGACATTATCGTGGATATGTTCCCGGTATCTGCCAAGGTAGGTGCACTTGCACTTGCGTGGGCGATCCTGGTAGGTGTACCTCTTGGATGTCTTGCCGCATTTAAGCGAGGCAAACTGACAGACAGCATTCTTCGTGTGATCTGTACACTTGGAATCTCCATGCCAAGCTTCGTTGTGGCATCTGTCCTTCTGGTAACCCTGACTGGAAACAACGCCCTGAATCTGTTTCCGTCTATTTTCGACCCGTCGCAGGGATGGCGTGCCTATGTGTTGCCATGCTTTGCCCTGGGCTTTTACCCAATGTGCTATACCGCACGTCAGACACGTTCTGCCATGCTGGATTCCTTAAGCCAGGAGTACATTAAAACAGCCCGCGCCAAAGGTCTGAAAAACAAAAAGATTATTTTCAAGCATGCCCTTAGAAATGCGTTGATTCCAGTTATTACATACTTGGGACCGCAGGTGGCCTTTACCCTTTGCGGTGGTTTCGTTGTAGAGAGTGTATTCTCTATTCCGGGACTTGGACGTTACTTCGTACAGTCCATCCAGAACCGTGATTATCCGGTTATTATGGGAACTACTATTTTCCTGGCAGCATTTATTATCCTGATGAACCTGGTTGTAGACCTCCTGTATAAGGTTGCTGACCCGAGAATCAGCCTTACGAAAGGAGGAGAATGATCGTGGCAGAAGATAAGAAAATCAAGAAATGTCCGGTTAGTCTTCAGCCGGATATTGAGAATCTCCTTCAGGATTTAAGTCCGGATGATTTCACATCTGCATCAAGACAGGAGAAGGATGATTTCATTCAGGACCGCCAGAGCGTTTCCTATTGGAAGGATGCCTGGAGAAGATTAAAGAAAAATGCAGTGGCTATGGTTGCACTTGGTGTGATCGTATTTCTGTTCTTATTTGCCTTTGTGGGACCAGTTCTGATTCCATATGGCTATGATGAATTTAACAAAGGTGCTGAGAACCTTTACCCATATCACTACACCCTGGAGGACACACAGCGTGTCAATGATGAAATCGCTGCCAGAACCCAGTCTGATGTAGTAGATGTAGACGAAATGATCGCCCAGGCGAAAGAAGAAGCTGAGAAAAAGGGCGAGAAATTCACCAAGAAAGATGAAGCTGTTATCCGGGCAAAAGCAAAAGTTGCTGCAAAACCTTCCGAAGAGTCTTCTGAGGAGCAGAATGTAGATGAGGATTCCATCCGCAAGGAGCTTGGAATCAAGAAGCACATTTTTGGATATTCCCAGGCAGAGCTTGAGCGTAAGGCAAATGGGGAAACAGTTTTTCCACATGTATTTGGTACTGATATGTATGGCCGTGACATTCTGGTCCGTGTTATGTATGGTGCCCGCGTATCCATGTCCGTTGGTGTGTTTGCAGCCATTCTGGTACTTGTGATCGGTGCCCTTTATGGTGCTATTTCCGGTTACTGCGGCGGCAGGGTTGACGCAGTGATGCAGCGTATTGTAGAGCTGATCTATGCAGTTCCGGAGATGCTGGTTGTTCTTCTTATTGCAACTGCATTGAAGCCAATCCTTACCGACTATGTAAACTCATCCGGAACCAGTCCGCTGAAGTCCTTTGTGAATGTACTTGGACCGAACCTGATTTCCATGTTTATCGCATTTGGTCTGTTATACTGGGTTACTATGAGCCGTATTATCCGTGGTCAGGTACTTCAGCTGAAACAGCAGGAGTATGTAACCGCAGCAAGAGCACTTGGTGCATCTGGCGGCAGGATCATCCGTCGTCATCTGCTTCCGAACTGTATCGGACAGATCGTTGTTACCACCTGCCTGCAGATTCCGTCTGCTATTTTCCTGGAGTCCTTCTTATCCTACCTTGGCGTTGGTGTTTCCGCACCTCTTCCAAGCCTTGGATCCATGGCAACAGACGCACTTAGCGGTATGTACACTTATACCTACAGACTGATCGTACCTTCCGTGATCCTGAGTATTATGATCCTTGCATTCAACCTGTTTGGCGATGGACTTCGCGATGCTCTTGATCCAAAGCTGAAGAAATAAGAGAGGAGGAGAACAATGTCGGAACAGAAAAATAAATTACTGGAAGTAAAAGACCTGAAAGTCTCCTTCTTTACCCCGGCCGGCGAGGTAAAAGCCGTTGGCGGTATCTCCTATGACCTTGATTATGGCGAAGTTATGGGAGTTGTTGGAGAATCCGGTTCTGGAAAGAGCCAGGAAGCATATTCTATTATGGGGCTTCTTCAGTCCCCAGGTAAAGTAATCGGAGGTTCCATTACCTTCGAGGGAAAAGATGTCCTTTCTTTTTCCAAGGAAGAGATGACTGCCTTCCGCGGAAACAAAGTAGCCATGATCTTCCAGAACCCCATGACCTGCCTGAACCCGGTTTACACCATCGGAAATCAGCTGGTGGAGGCTCTTCGTGCCCATGACAGGAAGATCAGCAAGGAAGAGGCCCAGAAGCGTGCCATGGAAATGATGGAGATGGTTGGAATCAACAATGTGGAGAAGCGTATGAAGCAGTATCCACATGAGTTTTCCGGCGGTATGAGACAGCGTGTTATGATCGCCATGGGACTGATCTGCCATCCACAGCTTCTGATCGCAGATGAGCCTACCACAGCTCTTGACGTTACCATTCAGGCCCAGATCCTTGACCTGATGAAGGATCTTCAGAAAAAGACCGGAATGGGAATCATTTTCATTACACACAACCTTGGAGTTGTGGCAGATATCTGTGACAAGGTCTCGGTTATGTATGCAGGTAAGATTGTGGAGCAGGGACCAGTAGATGACATTTTCTACGAGCCTGCACATCCATATACAAAAGGTCTTCTTCGTTCCATGCCCCGTGTTGATGCTGAGAGCTATGAGAGACTGATCCCTATTGAGGGAACCCCGGTTGATATGCTGAATCCGCCGGAAGGATGTCCATTTGCTCCCCGCTGTGAGCATTGCATGAAGATCTGTCTGAAGAAAATGCCTCCTTACGTGGAAGTGGGTGAGAAACATCGTTCCGCCTGCTGGCTTCGTGTTCAGGAGCTTATGGACAAGGAGGAGAAATAAATGGCAGAAGAAAAGAAGCTTCTCGAAATTGAGAATTTACGAAAATATTTTCCAATCAATGGCGTAAAGGGACCGGGCGTACAGGCGGTACAGGATGTTTCCCTCTATATTAGAAAGGGTGAGACACTTGGCCTTGTTGGAGAGTCCGGTTGTGGAAAGACCACACTTGGAAGAACGATCCTTCGTCTTTACGAGCCAACCGGTGGAAAGATCATCTATGATGGTGAGACCATTTACGACAATCCTCTGGATAAAGACGGCAAACCTCTTGGAAAAGCCAAAGCTGCTAAAATGCTTCCCTACAGAAGAAAAATGCAGATCATTTTCCAGGATCCGTCCGCTTCCCTGGATCCCCGTATGACAGTTGGCGAGATCATTGGTGAGGCCATTGATATCCACAAGCTTGCGGCCAACAAGAAGGATCGCGCGGACATGATCAAAGAACTGCTGGCGCAGGTTGGATTAAATACAGAGCATGCAAACCGTTATCCACATGAGTTTTCCGGCGGTCAGCAGCAGCGTGTTGGTATTGCCCGCGCCCTTGCAGTAAAACCGGAGTTCATTGTCTGTGACGAGCCCATTTCCGCGCTGGATGTTTCCATCCAGTCACAGGTGGTAAACATGCTGGAGGACATGCAGGAGCAGATGGGGCTGACTTATCTGTTCATTGCCCATGACCTTTCCGTTGTCCGTCATATTTCAAACAGAATCGGTGTTATGTATCTTGGTTCCCTTGTAGAGTTAGGAGAGAGCTACGAGCTGAACAGACATCCGATCCATCCATATACACAGACCCTGCTTTCCGCAGTTCCGGTTCCCGATCCAAAGCTGAGCCGGACAAGAAAGCGTATTATCCTGGAAGGCGACGTGCCAAGTCCTATGAATCCGCCAAGCGGATGCCGTTTCCACACCAGATGTCCATATGCCACTGAAAAGTGCAGCCAGGCAGCTCCTGTGTTCAGAGAGCATGAGCCAGGTCACTGGGCAGCTTGTCATTTACTGGACAAGTAAATACTATGAAGGTCCCGTACGGAAGCCATGAATGAGCCATGTTTGCATGAGTGGGTTCATGGATATGCGGGCGGCAGCTGTGGGAGCGCCAGAGACGCGGAACAGCTGACTTTCGTAGTAATGTCTGCGTAAGCAGACATATCCATTCGGTATTACGTTCTTCATGTAAGAACTGATTAATACAAGCGTCGGTTCTCATCTCTCATGCGGCGCAAAAAGCATAAAGGAGGAAAAGTAATGAGAAGAAAATTTATGTCTATGGCACTGACTGCAGCTATGGTAGTAAGCATGGCAGCCACTCCTGTATTCGCTGAGGATACAGCATCTGACGAGGGATTCAACCTGAACCTTTGTATCGCATCTGAACCACAGACAATCGACCCTGCACTGAACTCTGCAGTTGACGGAGCTATCATGTGCAACCACATGTTCGAAGGTCTTGTAAAATGGGTAAATGATGGCGAAGGAAATGCTGTCACAGCTCCTGGACAGGCTGAGTCCTGGGAAAAAGCAGAGAACGAAGATGGTACAGTTACTTACACCATCAAACTTCGTGATGGCATCAAATGGTCTGATGGACAGGCTGTAACAGCTGGTGACTTCGTTTATGCATGGCAGCGTCTTGCAAATCCTGAGACCGCAGCAGATTACTGCTACATGATCGACATGGTAAAAGGATATGACGCAGTTGCTGATGGAAGTGCCGATCCAAGCACTCTTGGAATCACAGCAGTTGATGATCAGACTCTTCAGATCGACCTTACCTATGACTGCCCATATTTCGAAGAAATCATGGCATTCCCGGCAACCTTCCCAGTTCGTCAGGATATGGTAGAGAGCAGTGACAACTGGACATTTGATCCAAGCACCTACATTGGTAATGGACCATACAAAATGACAGAGTGGTCTCACAACGCTTACATCTCCATGGAGAAGAATGAGAACTACTATGACTATGAAAACCTTGGACCGGATACCATCAAGTTTACACTTCTTGATGACAACAATGCAATGCTTAAAGGTTACAACAACGGCGAGCTTGATTTCATCGAGAACCTTCCTGTAGACGAGATCCCGACCTACCTTGCTTCTGGCGAGCTTGAGATTGGTGACTACCTTGGAACCTACTATGTATGCTTCAACACAGAGGACGAAGTTTTCTCTGACCCTAACATCCGTAAAGCATTCTCACTTGTAATCGACCGTAACTACATCGTAGAGAACGTTTCCCAGGCTGGTGAGGTTCCGGCTGACGGATATGTACCGAACGGTGTAAATGATGCAGCTGGTGCTGGTAGTGATGACTTCCGTACAGTAGGCGGTTCTTACTACAGCATTTCCGATGAGGATTATGAGGCTAACTGCGAAGAGGCCCGTCAGCTTCTTGCAGACGCTGGTTATCCAAACGGCGAAGGCTTCCCGACTGTAGAGTATCTGTATAACACAGCTGATAACCACAAGAAGATCGGTGAGGCTCTTCAGAACATGTGGCAGACAGAGCTTGGCGTAACGGTTAACCTGAACAACCAGGATTGGAACGTATTCCTTCAGAACAGAAAAGATGGTAACTACCAGATTGCACGTAACGGCTGGATCGCAGACTACAATGATCCTTGCTCATTCCTGGATATGTGGTACACAGACGGCGGAAACAACGACGCTCAGTACTCCAACCCAGACTATGATGCAGCCATCGATGCAGCAAAAGCTACTTCTGATCCAGAAGAGCGTATGAAAGCATTCCACGAAGCTGAGGATATCCTCATTGGACAGGACAGCGTACTTGCTCCGATCTATTTCTATACACAGCCATACATGCTCAATCCAGACATTGACGGTATGTACTACACACCACTTGGATACTTCTTCTTCGGTTACACAAGCAAGAAATAATCTGGGTAAAAGAATAGAAGCTTTTGGGCAGCACATAAATGTGATGCCAAGGGAAAGACAGGCATTCGGAATTTTCCGGGTGCCTGTTTTTTAGAAGTGTATTTTATCTTGTTGACCGATTATGTATGAAGGCGGTATAATAAACGGATAATAGTTATAATACCAAAATATATTACTGCGCACCAAAAGCCCGGCGGGAAATCATGTAAAGCATGATCTTTGTGCATTGCAGGGGTGGTGCTGTAAGTGGTGGGCAGTAACAGACAGGAGGAACATATGATGAGAGCCAGCGGTATTTTATTGCCTATATCCAGCATCCCTTCCAACTATGGAATCGGATGCTTTTCTAAAGAAGCTTACGCTTTTGTAGATCAGCTTGCAGAAGCGGGTCAGAAATACTGGCAGATCCTGCCACTTGGACCGACCGGATACGGGGATTCCCCTTACCAGTCTTTTTCCACATTTGCAGGAAATCCTTATTTCATTGATTTGGAGGAATTGATCCAGAGAGACCTTCTCACAGCAGCAGAATGCGCAGACTGTGACTGGGGCGGAAGCAAGAGCTATGTGGACTATGAGAAGGTTTATCTTTCCAGATTTTCCCTTCTTCGAAAGGCTTACAGACGTTTTTACCAGATGGATGGAACGAACAAAGAGCTTCAGCTGATCCATGAGGAGATGGAAGCCTTTGAGAAGGAACAGGACTTCTGGCTTGCAGATTATTGCCTGTATATGGCTGTGAAGGACAGCCTGGAGGGAATCGCCTGGAATGAGTGGCCGGAAGACTTAAAGACACGTAAGCCTGAGGCACTTGAGGTGGCGGGAAAGGAACTGAAGGAGGACATCAGCTTCTATGCATTTCAGCAGTTCTGGTTCTACCGCCAGTGGAGCCGGCTGAAGAAATATGCAAATGACAGGGACATTAAGATCATCGGTGATCTTCCCATCTATGTGGCTTTTGACGGTGCAGATGCATGGGCGAACCCGGATCTGTTCCAATTTGACCAGGAGGCAACTCCGGTAGCGGTGGCAGGATGCCCGCCAGATGGATTTTCCGCAACCGGACAGCTCTGGGGAAATCCTCTGTACCGCTGGGATTATCACAGAAATACCGGATATCAGTGGTGGCTTTCCAGACTGAGCTATGTATTCCGTCTTTATGATGTGGTAAGAATTGACCATTTCCGTGGTTTTGATGAGTATTTTTCTATTCCGTACGGTGCGGAAAATGCCATTGGCGGCCACTGGGAAAAAGGTCCTGGGATCGATCTGTTCCGCAAAGTGGAGCAGGTCCTTGGCTGGAAGCAGGTCATTACGGAGGATCTTGGCTATGTAACAGATTCCGTTCGCCAGCTTGTCCATGACAGCGGTTTCCCGGGAATGAAAGTCCTGGAGTTTGCTTTTGACTCCAGAGATTCCGGATGTGCCAACGATTACCTTCCGCATAACTATCCGGAGAACAGCGTGGCATACACAGGAACCCACGATAATGAGACCATTGCCGGATGGTGGAAGAGTATTACGGTAAAAGAGCGCAAGCTTGCCAGAGATTATCTCTGTGATAACTGGACACCGGATAAAGATCTGTACAAATGTTTTATCAGTATGGTTATGCGAAGTAGTGCAAAACTCTGTGTGATCCCCATGCAGGATTACATGGGGCTGGATAACAGCTGCAGAATGAACCAGCCGTCCACAGTAGGAAAGAACTGGAAATGGAGGACGTTGAAAGGCAGTTTCACGTCGGAATTGTCGGAAAAAATCCGAAATGAGATTAAAATTTACGGAAGATGCAGGTAAATGCCATAAATTTTACATTGACTTTTG
>OLSQ01003037.1_pt1 | contig 11452 bp, 12 predicted proteins | sample 1672561 | NCBI WGS metagenome assembly OLSQ01 (sample SAMEA3136699, study PRJEB25190) | human gut metagenome | biome: human gut; feature: human-associated habitat; material: faeces | place: Austria | collected 2013 | reverse complement strand
ATAACCAAAACATTCATCGACGAATTATCCGGAACAGATACAACGCCCATTGTGGGAGTGATTTGTCTTTCGGCAACACAGATTCTCAGACGTTTGGAGATCGCATACGATCTTGGAGCCAGAGATTTCCAGATTTCATTTCCCTCCTGGGGAGCGCTGACCGATAAGGAAGTGGATATTTTCTTCCATCAGGTGTGCGATCCATTTCCCGATTGTAAATTTATGCATTATAACAACGGAGGACGTTCGAAAAAACTGCTTCGTGCAAAGGATTATATTCGACTTGCAAAGGAGATCCCGAATCTTGCAGCTGTGAAATTTATGAACGATTCGTTGGAAGATGTTATCAATGTGGTCAGGGCAGAGACACCCATTCAGTTTGTATTAAGCGAATATGGCTATGGATATGGTTGCCTTTTCGGAGAATGCAGTATGTTGTTTTCCAGTATTTCTTCGCATCTTCCGACGGCATGGAAGCTGTATCAGGCCGGTGTCGAAAAGGATATCGATACTCTTGTTGCGCTGGAAAAGGAAGTGGCTGTTTCTCAGGAAATTCTCTTTGAGACCTGCAATACGCCTGTAATCAATGCAGCTTATGATAAGTTATATGCAAAAGCTTCGATTCCAGAATTTCCGATGCGGCTCTATCCGCCGTATCAGACTTTTTCCGATGAGCAGGTAGATCATTATTTCCGTAAGATGAAAGAACAGCTTCCGAGTTGGTTTGAATAATTAAGAATATGTGATAAAAGAAGGAGAAAAACACAATGAGAGACATCAGCAAGTATCAGGGAATTATTCCGGCATTTTACGCATGTTATGCAGAGGACGGTACCGTCAGCGTAGATCATACACAGGCCTGGGCAGAGTATCTGGTTAAAAAGGGTGTGAAGGGTGTTTATGTAGGAGGTTCTTCCGGAGAATGTATTTATCAGAGAGTGGAGGAAAGAAAAAAACAGTTGGAAGCCTTAATGGAGGTTGCCAAGGGTAAAATGACCGTGATTGCACATGTTGCGTGCAATAATACGGAAGACAGCTGTGAACTGGCAGCTCATGCACAGAAGCATGGCGTCGATGCGGTAGCGTCGATTCCGCCTATCTACTTCCATCTTCCAGAGCATTCTATTGCACAGTATTGGAACGATATCTCATCAGCGGCGCCTGATACGGATTTTATTATTTATAATATTCCACAGTTGGCAGGAACGGCGCTTACGATGCCGCTGTTTCATGAAATGCTGAAAAATCCCAGAGTGGCGGGTGTAAAGAACAGTTCTATGCCGATTCAGGATATCCAGATGTTTAAGATGTACGGCGGAAATGATTTTGCAGTATTTAATGGACCGGACGAGCAGCTTGTCGGCGGCCTGGCTATCGGAGCAGACGGAGCCATCGGCGGCACCTACGGCGTGATGCCGGAACTGTATCTGAAGATTTTTGAGCTGTGCAAAAATGGAGAATATGAGAAAGCCTGTCCGATTCAGTACGATGCAGACAAGATTATTTATGAGATGTGTTCCTGCAAGGGCAATATGTATGCGGCTATCAAGGAAATCATAAAAAGAAGAGAAGGAATCGAATTGGGTGGAGTTCGAAAGCCGTTGTCAGGACTTTTTGAAGAGGATATGGTTCATGTCGAAAGATGTGTAAAAATGATTGATGAGGCAATTTCAAAGTATTGCTGATGAACAACCATATTTCAAAGGAGAAGTGAAGTATGACAAAAAGGAAGAAAAAGCTTCGAAGTGAATCCATAGCGGGTTTTTTGTTTGTTTTACCGCAGCTTCTGTTTTTTGCAGTGTTTACCATTTATCCTATTTTTGAAGGATTTCGGATAAGCCTTTATAAGACGACTGCAGTAGAGAATACCTTTGTGGGTTTGCAGAATTACATAACGTTGTTTCAGGATCCGTTTTTTCAGAAAAGTGTGTTGAATACCGTTTTTCTGGTTGTAGTGGTAACGGGAGGAATGCTCCTTCTGGGTATGATTATATCACTGGCGATTTTTGACAAGAGTCCTCGTTATGTTTCTTTTGTTCGCAGCAGCATTTATTTACCGGTTATCGTTTCAGCAGTTGTAATGGGTATGGTTTGGAAGTTCTTATTAAATCCTGCAAATGGTCTGGTGAATTACTATTTGGGGAAGGCAAGTTCCGGAACCATCAATCTTTTGGGAAATCCAAAAACAGTGCTGTGGGTTATCGCATTTGTAACCATTGTAGCCAGCGTTGGTACTTGCGTTATTATGTATGTGGCAACCATGAACGGAATTTCCGGGGAAATGTTAGAGGCTGCAAGGGTGGATGGTGCAAGTAAGCTTCAGATTTCTCTGAAGATTATTATTCCGTTGGTAAAGGCTACTACATTATATTTAACGGTAACAACTGTCATTTCCATATTGAAGTTGTTTGTTATTATCCAACTGTTGTCCGACGGAGGACCGAATAATGCGTCTATGTCGATGATGTATTATCTGTACCGAAATGCGTTTAATTATAACAAGAAAAACATTGCTGCAGCCGTCGGTGTACTGATGTTTATTATGGCAGTTATTATTGCACTTCCTCTGTTTGCATCTATGAGTGGAAAGGAGGATAAAAAGTGAAGAAGAAAAACTTTTTCCAGAAACTAAAGCATATGGAGCCGTTGGATCTGTTTGTGAATATTTTGGTGCTGTTATATGCGATAGTTAACTTGTTTCCATTCTACTACCTGATTACAAGTTCCTTTAAGTCCTCGGCAGAGATCTTTAAGATGCCTCCGGACTGGTGGCCGAAAACCTTCCGGTATCAGAACTATGTGGATCTTTTTAAGGGACAGCCGGCATTTCGATGGGCATTTAACAGCTTTTTAGTGGCTCTGACGACGACGCTTTTGGTGGTTCTCTGTTCTTCGTTGGCGGCATATTCGGTTTCGAAACTGCGGTTTAAGGGACGGATGCTGATTTATGCCGTATTTATCGGAGCATTGATGATCCCAAAGGAAATTTTCATCGTGCCGCTGTTTCAGATTATTACGAAGTTGGATCTGAGTGATACGTATTCGGGAATGATTCTGCCCAACGTGGCCAGTACGTTTGGTGTGTTCCTGTTAAAAGGTTTCTTTGATACGGTTCCGGATTCCATCCGGGAATCAGGTAAATTAGACGGAGCTAGTGAATTTAAGATTTTCGCAACGTTGATTATTCCGATTGTGAAACCGGGTATCGGAGCACTATTCATTCTGAATTTTGTAAATATATGGAATGATTATTTGTGGCAGATGCTGATTGCCAGAAGTAAGGACATGATGACTTTGATGGTTGGTACGGCCAGTATTATGCAGGAAATCAGTCCTAACTATGGGTATAAAATGGCAGGCGCAGCAGTGGCAGCGATTCCCATGCTTATTATCTTTATGATTTTCCAAAGATACTTTACTGCCGGTATTACCATGGGATCGGTAAAAGAATAATGAAAGTTAGTAATATTAATAAATAATAAAAAGGAGGATTTTTTATGAAGAAAAAGAAATTGCTTGCGACGGTATTGACATCGGTGATGGTATTGTCTTTGACTGCCTGCGGTTCTGGAGGAAAGACAGAAACCTCGACAACAGCTGCAGATTCGGGAACACAGGCGGCTACTGCGGCGGACACTGAGGCAGCTAAGGGGGATGAAGAAGCACCGGTTTCTTTGACTCTTTGGCTGACCCCCAGTTGGAAGGGCGTTTTCAGCGGCGATGAGCCGGGAGCTGATTATGACAGTTTCTTTAAGGAAGCTGCAAAGCGCTATAATGCTATGCATCCCAATGTGACGGTGAATGTAGAGGTAATTGCCGGTGATACCCGTGATGAGAAGCTGAATGTGGCAGCCGAGACCAATACTCTTCCGGATCTTGTGTACGAAGGCGCATTCACAATGTCTTCGTTCTATCATAAGGGGAATATTGTGGCGATTGATGATATCATAAGCGAAGATGACAGAAAAGATATTGCAGCAGGAATTTGGGAGAACTGTCAGGTGGAGGGCGAGACCTTTGTATTCCCATTTGCGCACATGCCGGGTACTCTGGTTTATAATGCCGATATGTTCAAAGAGGCAGGACTTGAGAAATGGATTGGCGGAGAATATGATATTGTAACCTGGACTCCAGACGAGTTTAAGGAAATTCTGACCGGATTGAGAGATAATTTAGAAGGCGTATATCCCATGTCTCTGTTTGCAATGAACAATCAGGCAGACACTTGGAATCTGAGTTATTTGAGAATGTTTGGCAGCCCGTTCTTTGATGAAAACGGTCATCTGTGTGTGAATGATGAGGCAGGTGTAAAGGCTCTGGAGTACATTCTTGATCTGTATAAGAATGGTCTGACGGTTCCGGGTGCAGAATCTCTGACTTCAAACGACTGTAACGCAATGTTCCAGAATAAGCAGATAGCGGTAAGTTTTACCAACAGTACGCTTTATACGAATCTGAAGAGTGATATGGGATCCGGTGCCATTGAAAGCTTTGATGCAAGACTGGCTAATATCCCGGGCGATCCACATCCCAATTCCTTTACTTATGTGTCTGGTTTCATGGCCATGAATACCAATGATGAGACCAGAATTGCTGCTTCGAAAGATTTCATTAAGTATGTATGTACCGATCCGGAATTGGTTCTGGCTTCTAAAAATACGATGCCGGTACGTGCCAGCGTAGCAGAACAGGTAAAGGACGAACTGCCCCTGCTTCCGGCATATGACAAAAATGCGCAGTATATCTACAATTTCTCAAATAATATGCCTGGTTATAATGAACTGAGAAATGTATTGTTCCCAGAACTTCAGGCAGCATTGACCGGACAGAAAACGGCCAAGGAAGCATTGGATGCTTATGTTGAAAAAGGAAATGTGGTAATTGATGAGGGACGTGCAGGTTCTGTCATTTATAACAAATAGGAAACAATCGTAAATATAAGCTTTAAATAAGGCGGGGAGTGTTGAAAATCATGCAGGTAGTGCTTTAATGATTTTGCGATGCTCCCCTGCTTTTGGAACATGGAGAGGAGCGGTTATGCACAAAGCAATCGATATCCATGGGCATTTTGGGAATCCGGAGAGGTTTCCTCAAAGTAATCTGGAAAAAGAGATGTATCGAATATCTCTGGAATCATTAAAGAAAAACTATGTACAACAGGGAATTACAGCAGCCTGTATTTCTCCGATGGAAGGAATTTTTCCGGACAACACAGATGCGCTTTTGGATGCAAATCGTTATATGGAAGAGTTGGCAGAGGAACAGGATTGGATTTACCAGTGGGTTATTGTAAATCCGTTGATGCCTGCAAGTTTTCATCAGGCAGAGAAAATCTTAAAGAATCGAAAATGTGTGGGCGTGAAAATTCATCCGGATGCCCATGGTTACTCCATCGAAGCCTATGGAAAAGAAGTGTTTGCTTTTTGTAACGAGAACCATACTTTGTTATTGTCCCATAGCGGAGAAACGCTCAGTATGCCGGAACAATTTGTCCCTTTTGCAGATATGTATCCAACGGTTTCAGTGATTGTCGCTCATTTGGGATGTGGGTCGGATGGAGATATTGGACATCAGATTCGGGCCATCAAACAGGCAAGCTATGGGAATATCTATACGGATGTTTCCAGCGCAAGAAGTATACTGAACGGATTGATCGAGTGGGCAGTAAGGAATGTGACAGCTGAAAAATTGCTGTTTGGGACAGATACGCCTCTTCATCATATACCGATGATGAAGCAAAGAATGGAATTTGCAGAACTTTCTGAAGAAGAGAAAGAATGTATTTTTTATAAGAATGCCATGAAATGGTTGCCGAAAGATGATAGCAATACGAATAATGAAGAGTGAGGAAGAGCAGATATGGTATTTGGAAATATTCATCAACAAACTACTTATGGTTTTTTAGAAGAACGTATCAGGGAATGTTTTGCTTATGCAGAAACGCATGATTTAGAAGCATTGAACCCGGGGTCTTATCCCATTGAGGGAGAACGATTTTATGTAAACATTGCGGAGTATACGACGGTGCAGAGGGAAGAACGTTTTTGGGAAGCACACAGGAAATATTTGGATATTCATTTGATGCTGAGAGGAAACGAACAAATAGATATTGGCTTTATTCGGACAATGGAGCAGAAAGAGTACGTCCCACAGGATGATTTCCTTCCGCTGACCGGTGAGGCAGCTGCGCAGGTTACGCTGCATGAAGGCGATTTTCTGGTTTGTTTTCCGGAGGATGGACATCGAACAGGAGTCATTGCAAAAGAATCTCAGAAAATAAAAAAGGCAATTTTTAAGGTGCGGATAGAGGAGGTTTGATTACATTGCCGAGAAAGGATATGCCTCTTGAGGAACTGAAACGTTATACAGGTAGCACGCCAGTTCCAGACGATTTCTGGAATTTTTGGGATAAGATGACGAAAAAGGCCTGGTCGGTTCCGTTTAGTTATGAAATAATACCGTCAGACCTTCCTCAAACCTCGGAGACAGAATTTTTTGATGTCTGGCTTGAGGGTGTAAATGGCGAAAAACTTCATGCGAAATATATAAGACCAAAATCCATGGAGAAAGTACCGGTTGTTTTGCAGTTTCACGGATATCCGGGCGCTTCCAGAGGCTGGTTTGAGCAGGCGTCGTTTGCAGGAATGGGAATGGCGGTTTTAGCCATGGATTGTCCGGGTCAAGGCGGTTCAAGTGAAGATTTAGGGGGCAGAGCGGGAACTACAGCTTCTGATCATATTATTCAGGGCGTGGATGGAGATGCGGAAAAGATGTATTATGTCGAAGTGTTTATGGACACCTGCCTGATGGTCAGATTGGCAATGAATCTTCCTGAACTGGATTGTGAGAGAATTTATGTGAACGGAGCCAGCCAGGGAGCTGGGTTGGGACTTGTGTGTACAGCTTTGAATTCATCTTATATCCGGCGCTGCGCCGCATTATATCCGTTTTTAAGTGATTATCGGAGAGCCTGGGATATGGATCGGGATGTAATTGTGTATAATGGACTCAATTATTATACCAGATGGTTTGATCCGGAAGGAAAGCATTTGACGGAGTTTTTTACAAAACTGGGATATATTGATGTACAGAATTTTGTGGAACGAATTACCTGTCCGGTTTTGTTTGGAACTGGGTTGATGGACGAAATTTGTCCGCCATCCTCACAGTTTGCCGTTTTTTCTAAAATCAGAGCGCCGAAGCAACATCTGATATTTCCAGAATTCGGACATGAGGAAATAGCAGCTTTTGACGATAAACTGATTGCATTTTTCGGAGAGGAGGCGGTTGTGTGCCAGGAGTAGATGTATCCTTGGAGCAGTTACGGCAGTATTTGGGTAGGGATCCGATGCCGGAGCATTTTGAATTCTTTTGGGAGAAGAGCAAGCAAAAGGTGAGCGCATTTTCTTTACGAATCGAAGAAGAAGCTGTGGAGTATGAAAATCCAAAATTGAGTTATTTTCGGATTACTATACAGGCAACAGATCAGGTATGGCTTCGTGCAAAATACATTCGACCAAAGAAAAAGACACAGGTTCCAATGGTGATTGCATTTCATGATTATCCGGGCGCTTCCAGAGGCTGGTTTCATTTGAGTCGTTACGGAGCGTTAGGGTTTGGGGTGTTGGCGCCGGATGCGAGAGGCCAGGGTGGCATGAGTGAGTCTGGACAAAGCGGAGTGGGACCTACTGCCGGTAGCCTATTATTTCAGGGGCTTTCGGATATCCCTGAAAACATGTATCTGTATCATTTAATAGAGGATTCTTTTTTGTGGATTGAGGTGGCAAAACGATTATCCGGCATGGATGACGGTTCACTTTATGTGTATGGTGAAGGGCAAGGTGGAGGTCAGGCTATTGCCTGTGCCGCATTGTATCCGGAGATAGAGAAATGTATTGCACATTATCCTATGCTTTGCGATTATAAAAGAGTATGGGAAATGGATTTTGATACCAACGGATATGAAGGGCTAACGTATTTTTTTCGATGGCATGATCCGGAACATAAACGCGAAAAAGAAATCTTTGAGAAGCTTGCCCTGATGGATGTGAAAAATTTTGCTTCTATGGTAAAAGCAAAGGTACTTATGAGTACCGGTTTAAGGGACTTTGTATCTCCACCGTCCGCTCAGTTTGCTGTATTTCATGCTTTGGCATGTGAAAAACGGCATCTTGTATATCCCAAGCATGGGCATGAACTAAATAATTTTTTTGAAAATGAATACTTAAAATTTTTGCTGGAGAAATAAAGGACAGCATTTTTTGATAGAAGCAGGAGGTATTGATTAAGAATGGATCAATATGTAAAATCCATTGTTCCGATCATTGAAGTGAAATATGAGTCTTTTACACAAGTAGAAAAGAGCATTGCCGATTTTTTTCTTACGAATCGGGAAGCTGTGGATTTGTCTGCAAAAAGTGTGTCGGAGCAATTATTTGTATCCATGGCAGCCTTGTCAAGATTTGCAAAGAAATGCGGATTTCAGGGGTATCGCGAATTTGTATATTCCTATAAAGAAAGTATTGCAGAGTCCAGATTTACAGAGGTCACAACGAGCAATGTGCGGAAGGTACTCAATATTTATCAGGAGATTATCAATAAGGCGTATAGTCTGGTGGATGAGGCGCAGATGATGCGGATTGTGGAATATATCAATGGGGCGGAACAGGTTTGGATCTGTGGAAAAGGAAGCTCCGGGTTGGCGGCCAGTGAGATGGAAGAGCGGTTTATGCGTATTGGAGTAAATATTAATTCTCTGCAGGAAGCAGATCGAATCAGGATGTGTACGGTCTTTCAGGATAAAAATAAGCTGGTCATTGGCATGAGTTTAAGCGGAGAAAGCGAAGAGATTCTCTATTTGTTAGAAGGGGCATATGCCAGAGGGGCAAAAACAATTCTGTTTACGGCCAATGATAAAGAAATTTTCAAAGAATTTTGCACTGAGGTGGTCTTGATTCCTTCTATTAAGTATATGTATGGAGGAAATATTGTTTCGCCGCAGCTTCCTTTGCTTGCTATGATGGATATTCTTTATTATTACTATGTAGATGAAGATGAGGAAAAGAAATTTATGTATAATAATACCATACAGGCATTGAATGACAGAAAAAAACAGCCTCATTACTGGATCGAATAGGTTATAGCTGGCAGGGATGGAAACAAGTCACCATATTTTTTCAACGACTGATCCACAGGTTTTTTCATTGTTTTTGCTGCAGAAATCATAGTATCTTCGATAATACTCTGTATACATGAGATCTACCAAAAAGAGCTGGCTCATTTCAGAGGAGGTAGAACCTCCCTGAAGTGAGCCTTCATTGGCACCGCACAGGAGCGTAAGGTCTGCATAGGAGGTTAGAGGAGACTCGATAAAGCGAGTAATACAGATGATTTTTGCTCCGGCTTTTTTACGGTTTCTGCCACGTGAATAGTATCCTTGGTCGCTCCGGAATAAGAAAAAAGAATGGCTACTTCATTCTCCGACATCGTGGAAGCTACTATGGCCTGCATATGAGAATCCTGCATACAATAAACCTTGGGTTCGATTCTAAGAAATTAAATTCCTGATACCCTTTTAATTCCATGGTTTTGAAAAATATAATTGGCTACTTTTTTCTGCTTTGGTAAATCGAGTATATTCTGTTTTAATTTTTATGAGTAAATCACCTGGCGTGAAGTGAACCTTTCTGTAATGCTAACCATGCTGCTCCAAGCATACCTGCGTGATTCCCAAGCTCAGCGGTTTTCAGTTCGACATTATGAAAACTGCTCATGGTTCGCTTACTTGTTTTTTGCTGTACTTGTTGTAAAATGTAAGGCTGAGCCATGACACCGCCTCCGAGAACGATGCAAGAGGGGTTGAAAATATGAATAACGGTCGTAAGACCATAAACAATCTCATCGATCCAGTCATCGACGATTTTTTTTACGGGTTCTTCGGTTAAGCGTGAAAAAATAATCCGGCCATTTTCCAGTCTTTCGTCATATGCTTTCGCTTTTTTTACAAGTGCGGTAGCGGAAGCATATTGTTCATAACAGCCGCTGAACGGATCATGATCCCGGATGTCTTCTGGATGGACTGTAATGGCACCAAATTCGCCTGCGGAAAACATGCTTCCGCTATATATCTTTTTATTGATGACAATGGCTCCACCTACACCGGTTCCATAGGTCAGACACAGAAAATCCGGATGATTTTTTCCTGCGCCAAAGTGAGCTTCTCCCATAGCAGCCGCATTGACGTCGTTTTCTACGGCAATGGGAACTCCGAAGGATTCTTCCAGAATTTGCCGTATTGGCATTCCGGTATAGTTGGGAATATTTTCGTTGGCATATCGGATTATTCCTTTTTGGGAATCGACCTGTCCCGCTGTGCTGATACCGATGGCTTCGAATCCGGAATAGGAACGAAGAATTTCTATAGCTCGCTGAATGACATACGGTCCGCCGTTTTTGGCGTTTGTGGCAATCTCTCCGGTTTCTTCCATATTATGACCGTTCCAGATCCCGGATTTGATGGAAGTACCGCCAATATCCAAAGCTGCAATTTTCATAGGTTTGAAATCCTCGTTTTTCTTTATTTGATGGCAGCTACAAAGCGTCTGGTGATTTCTAACGGTCTTGTGATTGCACCTCCGATAACCGCTGAATGAACGCCTGCGTCTAAAGCTGCCCGCAACTGATCCGGAAGCCAGATTCCACCCTCTGCGATCACTGGCTTCTCGCATTCCTTTACCAGTCGGGTCATTAAATCAATATTAGGCAAAGTTACACCTTTGGTGTATTCTGTGTATCCATTCATAGTAGTTCCAATAAAATCAAAGCCGATCTCAGCCGCATGAATCGCTTCCTCATAGTTGGAGCAGTCTGCCATAAAAAGCTGGTCCGGATATTTTTCACGAACTTCCTTAAAAAATTCATCAAGGCATTTTCCATCAGGTCTGGGACGCTTTTCAGAATCGGTGGCATCAGAGGCGATGATTTCTACGCCGCATTCAACCAGAGCATCAATTTCTTTCATTGTGGGCGTAATATAGACGTTAGAATTTTCGTACACTTCTTTTATAATACCGATGATAGGAAGATCTACAGTTTTTTTGATTTCTGTAATATCAGGTATGGTATTGGCGCGTATTCCTACTGCACCGCCTAACATAGCCGCATATGCCATTCTGGACATAATATAAGAACCATGAAGAGGTTCATCCGGAAGAGCCTGACAGGATACGATCAGTCCGCCCTTGATTTGTTCGAAGATTGCCTGATTTTTTTGCGTCATATGAAGTAGCCTCCTTTTAATGATGATATGGTTTCGTTGGGAACAGGGAATGTCAGTTTCGTTATTTTCACTATAACATGGCCAAAATTTTTTTCAAGGAAAAATCAATGGTGTTTTTAGGTTAAAACCATATCTTTGCCACAAACTAAAAAGAATAATTGGATGTTAATCACA
>OLSQ01003032.1_pt1 | contig 11472 bp, 8 predicted proteins | sample 1672561 | NCBI WGS metagenome assembly OLSQ01 (sample SAMEA3136699, study PRJEB25190) | human gut metagenome | biome: human gut; feature: human-associated habitat; material: faeces | place: Austria | collected 2013 | reverse complement strand
AAATACTTATCTTCTACCAGTTTTCCGCTTTCGTCCAGCCCAATGTTACGTAATCTGCGGATATCTTTTTTGTCTTGTTCTGATACACTGATCTGACTGCCTTTGAAAACGGTAACGCCTTTTCCATCAAACATTCCGTGAGCCAGATAGCCGTCTTTGTCGGATCTCATGATGATCTGAAGTTCAAAACGCCCCATACTCTTTCCTCCGTAATGTGCTGGATTCTGTTTCTGATGCATTAGGACAAGCTATACTCCTTTTTCTTACAGTAATTTGCTGCATTCTCAGAAATCAAAGTCATTGACAAACGCTATATCGATCGTGAATTCGATCCGGTCTGCAATGGTTCCGCTTTCCTTTTCCACGATGGTCAGGTAATAGGTTTCCGTCTTTTTGAATTCCATGCTCTTCAGTGTGAACCTCGTGCGGAACACCCGGTCAGAACCATTGTTGCTTGTCTTATCCGCAATGACGGTTTTTTTGTCGCTGACAGCTGCGCCGCTGGTGTCCGCCATATAGATTTCGTATGTGGCTGCGGCAACTTTGCCGCTGACGGCATCCTTATACTCATTCTTCATGGCATGCCACTCCGTCGTAATGAGGATTTACATATCCTCGATGATTTCAACCAGGTCGCCAATGTCGCAATGGAACACTTTACACAGCCGCATAATGATCTCGAGCGATACCGGCTCTTCCTTGTTGAGTTTCGTCATCGCATAGTCGCTGATCTCAGCCGCGGCGGCCAGTTCGCTCTTTTTCATTTTATTGTTCTTCATGATCCGCCACAGCTTGTCATAGCTTACCCGCATATGACACCTCCCATCTTTTCAATTAATGCTTCGATACTGCAAATTCCCAAAACATATATTGCATCATAAATCATACCATTAATTCTCTTGTTTTTCAACCATTTTTCTTGAATTTCGCAGATTGAATGATGGATGATGGCCCTTATAAGCTACAATGATCTTCTGTACCACTGTTCCCATGTCTTCAGAAATGAAAAAGAGCAGTGTTGAAACTGCTCTGAGGATTGTGGTTTTATTCTTCAATTTCGCGACGATCAACCAGATATGCTCTCCCCGCGCGCAGAGCAAACAGCCACATTTCACGAACACCGATGCGGGTCAGTCGTTCCAGTGCTTCCCGGTACCAGTTCATCTGCTGCTCATGCCGCGGAACAAAGGTTGCTTCTCCGGTATCCTTGTCCGTTTTGTAATCGATCAGAATCCATTCGCCGTTCTCTTTGAATGCGCAATCCACGATTCCCTGTACCATGGTGGGTTTGTCTGGGGCAATCCGCATAGTAAAGGATGCCTCCCGCCGGATCTCCGTACTACGCAGCATGCGCTGTCCAAGCTCGCTTTTCAGGAAAGACGCTACGCCATGCAGCCGGATTAGCCGGGCCTCATCCGCAGTCAGGATTTCTTCAGCCTTCATCCGTTCCAGTTCGGAGCGGACTGCCTGCTCCATATTGACGTTCTCCTGCCGGAAGACATCCAGGTCGATCAGACGCAGGAAGCGGTGTGTGGCGGTACCGATATTGACGGCTTCTGCCTCCTCTTCCTCCAGGAACGCGGGACGGGACGCGACAGAACTCAGACGGAAGGTGCGAACGGCCTCTTCTGTCTTCCGTTTATCTTCGACAGTTTCTTCGCTGTCCTCATCGGAGATAACAGGTGCCTGCCGGGTCAGTGTAGACACACTGGTCTTCAGCGGCGTCTGCTCAATAGCTTCCGGAGTGTACATCAGCATCGGCTCGTCGCTGCTGAGGATGCGGTTCATGTCTTCGTTTACCGTGTCCGCCATGTCGTTTGATTCCTCAATAGCCTTTCCAGAAACACAGGTAAGCCGCCAGAGCGCATCCTCATTGGTAGCGCCGGTTTCCGGCAACGACAGATGCTTCAGCACCGCGGGCATAATCATGTCCAGCATGCTTCTGGTTTTCCAGATACGGGCAGCTCGGGTTTCGTTGGCCCAGAGTTCTTCTTCGCCGTCCTTCACAGAGCCAACCAGGCAGAGCCTCTGCTGTGCGCGCGTCATGGCGACATACAGAAGCCGGGTGGTTTCGGAAATGTTTTTTCGGAGCGCCTGCATATCGAAGGCATCCTTGCCCTGTGAATCCATGGAGCTGTTACGATTCCTGCGTATTGCCGGAAGATAAAGGCCCAGCGCTCCACCTGAGCTGCTGACATTCATGCGAAGCTTTTCATCATTCCGCTTCCGGCGAAGGTTCTTCTGGAGATCCATCAGGATCACCACCGGGAATTCCAGGCCCTTGCTCTTGTGCATGGTCATGACACGGACAAAATTGTCGCCCGCGCCCATCGCGGGATGATCGTCACTGTCGCTTTGCCTGGTCTCCCGCGCTTCCCGAAGATCGTTAACGAAGTCAGAAAGCCGCATGTTCCCAGCCTTCTGTCCGTCCAGAGCGCGCTGATACAGCGCATCAAGGTTTGCCTGCCGGGCTTTTCCATCCGGATAGGCACCACGGGCGGCATAGGTTCCGGTCTCACGCATCAGCCACCAGATGAAATCAGGGACAGGCATACCCTCGCTTACCTTTCGCCATGCGGCCAGCTGATCAGCGACGCGCTTGCATTTCTGATCAATCTCCTTCTCATTTCGCTCAGCGCACAGCTCAAAGGCTTCGTAGAAGGGCACATGCTCATACTTTTCCAGACGAATGTCCGCCAGCTCCTGATCTGTAAAGTGAAATGGCGTGTTGAGCAGGGTACCGACCAGGGCATCGTCATTATGCAGGTTATCGATCACGGTCAGCAGACTCAGGAAGGACTTCACCTCGGCAAGCCCAAAGAAGTCCGGAACGCCCTCGTACATCGCGGGGATGTGCATCTTCTTCAGATGATCGACAATAGTTGACGCGGTGCCCTTTGCGGTGCGCACCAGGATGACAATATCCTTGTACTGATAATTCTGTTTTGAGCTGGTATCTGTTGTGGGTGTCAGGACAGACTGAATATATCTGCCGACTGCCTCGCACTGCGCTTCCAGCTTATCGGCCTCCTCGTCGCCCTTTTCGACGAGGATCACGTCCACGGGCCCGAAATCTCCGGGCAGATTGCAGCGCAGGTTGTCTTCGGGAATATAATCCATATCCGTGATTCGCCGGTCCATTGCCTCCGTGAAGACCTCATTGACCGTGTCAACTACGCTCTTGCAGGAGCGGTAGTTATCCATGAAGAAGATCCGGCGCTCTGTCGCGGTCTCATCATCCGAGTAGGTACGGCGCTCATGCTCAAACAGATCAGGCTCCGCGTGACGGAAGCCGTAGATCGACTGCTTGATATCGCCGACCATGAAGAACTGATGTCCCGGACCGGTCAGAGACTTGATAATAGCGTCCTGAATGCCGGAGACATCCTGGCATTCGTCCACATAAATGTATTTGTACTTGGCCAGCAGCTCATTGCGTTTGTCCGGGTCAGACATGATGCTGTAGGCGATCTGCTCCATGTCCGCGTAGTCAATCGCTCCAGCTTCCAGCTTCTGCTGTTCGTACTGCTTTGCCGTTTCCGTGACAATCAGCTCAAGTCCCCGAAGCTCCCGCTGAATCACAGCGTTTGTCTGATCGTTCTTCTCATCCAGCATGGATTGCAGCCGCTTGGCAGCGGTGACAAGAATACCCTTGGAGCCCTTCATCTCGTTCCGGACATCGTTAAAGGCATCCTTCCACGCTTTCGTGTCATCGTCCAGCCCGCGCGGAGCCGGGGCCTTGTCAAAGCCTTTGGCTGCTGATTCCATCAGAGCGAGCTTGTCCGCTCCAGTCCGTGCCTGCTCATAGGCCGAAAGAAACGCGGCGACCTTTTCCTGATCGCTTTCAGCCACAGCCTCAAAGGCAGGAAGCGCAAGAGGTGACAGCATCAGAGTCTCTTCTTTGTGGAGGCATTCCTCCAACCCCAGTACATCCAGCTCTACAGCCGTCAGGATTTCCTGATTCCACAATTCATAGGGCGGCGTCTGAACAATCTGACGCAGAAACTCAAAGGGATCAGGAATCCCCATCAGAACGTTGTAAAGATCCTGCACCATCTTCATCAGCTCATCCATGCTGAAGGCGATCAAAAGGTCGCTGACGGCCTTTTTGTCCGCAGGATCAATCGTGCTGCCTTTCCCAAGAAGCACTTCCACAGCATCCGTAAAGCATTCGTCCAGCATCCGCTTTTTCTCCGCGTCCTTCAGAACGCGGGGATTCATGGCCGCGCCGGCATTATCGTTGTATTCCTTCAGCAGTTGAGTGCAGAAGGAATGGATGGTGCTGATGCTGGCGGTTTCGATTTCGCCCAGAGCCTTGGCTGCTGCCTCCATGCCCTCCTGTGAAGCGTCCTCCAGGAGCGTGCGCAGCTTATCCTTCATGTTCTGGGCCGCGTCCTTGGTGAAGGTGATCACCAAGAACTGCGAAATGGACGCCTCCGGATGACTGATCAGCGTCTGCTTGATTTTTTCCACCATGACGGTCGTTTTACCTGAACCGGCAGCCGCGGAGATCAGGATATTCTGATTCTGTGCGTCAATGGCCGCCTGTTGTGAAGCATTAAAACGTGGCATGTCATTTCTCCCTTTATGGCATCGTATGAAGCGTCATCCTTACGACTTCCGTTCCGGCATTTCCATGCGGTGCTTATGATCCAGCTCCCGGATTTTGCAGCCCGGCAGAGTGCTGTCATACAGACACGCGTCCGCGTGATCGCACCAGCTGCACGGCGACTGGAGACCATCCTGCAGAGGCAGTGGCGCGGTTTCACCGCTGCGGATTCTGTTCACGCGTCCAGTGACGACATCCTGAGCGCAGTCCAGCACAGATTCCAGCTCTTCTGGGGTCACAGCGGAGATCGTGTCATTGGTATCAGAATTCCGTGCGATCTTCACTGGCTTCATGGCATCCTGAATGCCCTTGTCGTCAAGAATAATACCGGAGGTCTGCAGATCCTTATCAATCTGCGCAATGATCTTGCCGGCGTCATCACCGTCCACAAGGACATCCTTGATGGGCTGGTACAGGCCGCCCGCGGCCTGGTACCCGGCAAGTCCATTCTGTGCTGCCCGGATATAGAGCGGCAGCTGAAGCTGAAGGCCCGCGACAATGGAATTCTGCTTCACGTCACGGGAGGACATTTTGTTGTCCACGATCATGAAATAAGTCCTGCCGTCGGGCATCTCCAGCCTGTCAATCCGGTCGATTCTTCCGGAGAAGGCGATCACAGCGCCGTCAGCGGTTTTAATGGAAATCGGCGGCAGATTGATGGGCGACCTGGCATCCGGCATACCGAACGGTACCTCTGCTGCCATCGGCAGGAAGTGCGGCTTCTGCTGGAAGGATCGCATCAGGCTAGCAATGGACGTCCTGACACCGTGAATGATGCTGACACCCTGATAGCGGTGAACAATATCTGACCTAAGAATGCCGCCTTCCCACTGCCTGACCCGCTCCCGCAGGATACGGTTAAGCAGCACATTCTGCTGATGCTCTGTAATATCGGGCCATTCGGGCAGCTTCATCGCCTCGTCCAGGAACATCTTGATCACATCATGGTTGAAGGTGCCCTGCTCGTTGCGTTCAAAAACATAGGTAGCAGTTGGAAACAGATCAAGACCGTATTGCAGGAGATGCCGCCACGGGCAGGATCCGAAGGTTTCTACGCGGGAAATCGTCATGCCCCGCGACTGATACAGCCTGCTGGCCTGGTCGGGCGTAATACCGGTGGTGGTAACGGCTACATGAAGACCGTTCAGAACGCCAGCGGTCTTTTCATGCCATGTCTCGGAACGATACAGAGAGCCCAGGGCGTTCTGCCAAAGGATATCCTCTGTTCCAGTGCCGTGAAGGAAGCCATCCTTGCTGTCCTTTGTATCCCGCAGCTTTACCGCCAGCGCCTCCAGGGCAAACGCCGGAGCGAAGGGACGGATATCCGTATTCATCAGGCCGCCGGATACATTCGACGGATTCATGTCAGAAACGACCTTTGACAGCCGTTTGAAGGCTGTGGCCGGAGTAAGAACGCCACCGCTGGGCTTTGCGCTTGAGCAGGAGATCATCAGCTGTTCACGCGCCAGTGAGACTGCCTGATAGACATCCTGCTTCTGACGGGCCGCCAGATCAAGGAGCGACTGCCCAATCTTGCTGAAGGGACGCACCTCGCTGCTTTCCGATTCAGAAAGCTCTTCGGCTTCATCCATCGCAACCATGCCGCCAGTGTTCTGCTGTTTATAGTATTCTCTGTTGGCATCCTCTATGAACTGTTCCAGCTGGCTGCGCTCCTGCTCAGACAGGATTCCGCCACTTGTGGAAAGCTCGCTTTCCTGAAGCCCCATGACGATCATGCAGCGCACACCAGAAGAGAAAAACATCTGAGGCGGTGCGACCATGACGGCCCGGGAAAGCTGAGGAAGGGACTTGATCATTCTGGAAGCCATGGATGCCTCCAGCATGGTGCACAGGTCATGGAGCGGCAGCGGCTCATCCGCGATAAAGACGGCCAGCGAATCCAGAAGCTCATTGATCGCTGTCCACACCTGACGGTTACGGTCAATACCAAGATCGTCATCCTGCTCAGCGAGAATGTCCTCCTGTGCGAGGAGCCGATCATAAATGCCGGCATTGGTAATGAACTCAAAGAGCAGCGTGGCGGCCTGTTTTCCCGTGCAGCCCTTCTGTGAAAGCTTAGTCTTGAGCTCGACAATGGGCTCGATCAGCTGCTGGCGGAGTGCTTCCATGTGCTCCGCTTTTTCTTTTTCCGCTGCCTTTTCCGGCATATAGAAGGGCTTTAGCCACCGTCCGCGGTGTATGCCATTTTTACGGGCATAGTTTTCCATATCCATGATGTCCGTGGAAGAGAGAACTGTAAAGCCGGTTTTGATCATTCTCAGGACATCATTCTGGCAGAAATTCAGGCGCAGAATCCGAAGAAGCGACAGGAAATACTGCGCGTACCCGCTCATCAGAATCGGCTGATCCTGCTTTGCGTTAAAGGGAATACCAGAGGCGGAAAGCGTGAGCGGAAGAAGCGATGGCAGCGTATTCTGTTCGCAGACGGCAATCGCCATATCCTCCCACGGGATGCCGTCGCGGTGCCAGTCGATCAGCGTCTGGCAGGCATGCTGGCATTCCAGATAGGAATTCTTTGCGTAATAAACCCGCACATGGGACATGTCAGGTATCTCGGTGCGGTTCAGGTCCGCCATTGCCTGCTTCTTTGCCGCAGCGGGCGCGGGACGGATCACGATTTCTTCATCCTTGCGCTGATAGATCTTTTCACTTGCGAATGCGCCGTTCGCGTAAATGCTCTTCTCCACGTAGGCAATGCCTGGATCAATGGGAGGAAGCATGGTTTCCCTTTGCAGCGTGAAGGCATAATTATTGTGATTGAGGTAGTCTGCCAAGGCTAGAACTGAGTCATTCGCGGCGCGGAAAATCTCACGGTCCGGGCCGACATCATCGCTGATCAGACCAATCACAACCTCGGCTGCTCCGCCTTCAGATACAGCGGTCTGAACAAGGTTCAGAATATCATGCGTAATATAGTCAAAGCCATAGATCAGGAGCTGGGCGTTCCGGATCAGCCCGCTCCCGCGGATATGGTCAATGGCTGACAGCCACTGCCCGACATTGTCCTCGTATTTCTCGCCAAGAACCTGATTATAGCCATCCCATACCAGGGCCATATCCTCCATCTTGGCCTTGGTACGCCGGCTTGATGGATCGAAGTCCCGGAGAAAGCCCGGCGTCAGGCGGGCACGATGAAAATCATTGATCTGCCCCGCGATCTTCTGCGCCAGTGTTGGTTGGGCAACGGAATCGCGGTAGTATTTGAGTTCTTCCTGATGGTGATGGAGCACCTGGGATACGATCATGTTCTGGCCGTCTGCCGAAACCGGCTTTTTGCTGCCGTGACCTGTCAGCTCCCGAACCTCTCTGACCAGCGAGGACGGGGAAAAAATCTTCAGATCAAAGAAGCCCTTATCCCGGCTCCTGTTTACGATTTCCGTTTCGCAGGCCAGCGTAAAGGATTCAGGAATGAGAACAACGGGATTAGCCGCGTGATCGATTTCCTTAACAAGGCTGGGAATCAGCCCTGGCGCTCTTGTGGTGACGATTCGGATGCTTGCCATTCATTGGCCTCCTGCTTCAAAAGCTGCGTTGTGCCGTCCGGCATGATCAGGATCTGAACTGTGCTCCGCGTATAGTCTCCCGCTTCCGCGTCGCGCAGCATTCGGTAGGTTTCTGTGTTTGTGTAATCAGGAAGAAAGCCAGCTTCCTGAAATAAGGTGGGCTGCCCGCAGACCGAGCAGTACCGGTCGTTGGGATCACACACGTGATGGCTTCCGGAGCCTCCTGTACAGCTGTTTTCCATGGGCTGCATGCACTCCGCGCAGTATCGTCCATCCCGGATGGTACGGGTGCTACCACAGGAAGGACAGGCCAGCAATCTGCCGTTTTCTGTCTCAAGGCTCTGAGGATACAGCGTTCCCTTTGTTCGGCAGCGTTCCTGGCTTTGAGGAAGCCAAAGATTCTTTCGGGGACCGTGCTGGGCTCCGAAGACTGTCAGTACCCCGCATTTTCCGCAGTAAATATCTGTCGGTCTGCATCGGTGCGTGCCTCTTACTACATACATTCCGCTGCGGATAAAGTCGCCGTCTGTATAGTGTGCATTTTCGCATTCGTTGATGACCGGACTGCCGCATACTGGGCAGTAAGCAGCATCCTCAGGATAGCTGGAGTTGCCGCATACAGAGCAGAACTCAAACTGGCCATTTCTGCGCAGACCCATGACCGGCCGGGATGGCCGTCCAAAGTCTTTGTATTCATACGACCAGCCCTTCCCACATCCGGGACAGTAGGCAGAGGCCGTCCTGCGTCGGGTGCTGCAAACCCAGCAGTACCAGCCTGAACGATGGCCAATGCCTTCAATAAAGGTGTACAGCTCCGGATCAAGCTGCTGCCAGATCTGCAGCTCACTGTTCAGCTCGCGCAGTCTTGTGGCCGCGGCAGCTCTTGATATCTGGAAGGCTGTCATGATGAGCTGAACGGGATCAGGATCCAGTCCAAGATTCTGCAGAAAAGGGGCATTCCGATTCGTGATACGCCATTCCAGGCCGTTCTTCATACAGGCAAAGCCGTGCTCCCGAAGAAGTCTTGCCACCGCCGGTGCTGGGGCCAGGGCGTTGATGCTGAACTGATCGGCCTGGTTGTCCGCTTCCCGATACTCTGGCATGCTTTCCATTCCAGCTGTGGAGTCCATGCCCAGCAGCTGATGGTGGCCGAGAAAAACATGTCCCAGCTCATGCAGGAGCGTAAAACGAATACGCTCCTGAAGGCTGGACTCATTATAGTAAATATTCCATATGTTGCTGGTGACGGGGCCGCTTCCCAGATCAATCAGCACATCCCGGACGCGCATACAAAAGCCGTCCTTGCTCAGCGTTCGGGGATCTGTGATTCCATCCGCGCTTTCCTTAAGGGAAATTTCGCCAAGCTCCTTATAGGGAATCAGCTTGATCTGGTGACTGAAGGAGTTCTTCAGCAATCGTCGGATATCCAATGGAAAAAAGGCAATCCCTGAATCCCGCAGTAGCTCTGCCGATGTCCGGACTGCCGTTTCTCTATGAAAGTCTGCATTATACGCGCTCATCAAGATAACCGTCTCCATTATCGTCCAGATCGTCGCTCTCGGTGTTCTTGAAAGCCTCAGAGAAAGAATCCCGGAGAATGGCCATCATCTGCTGGCGCTGCTCAACACTCATTTTGTTGGCCGCGCGGGCGATAATGCGGATGTCCTCATCCTTTACACCAGCGCCGTTGAGCGAGAGGAGGTACAGCTGATCCAGATGAAGCGCTTCCGCGATCTTGACCAGTGTGCTGGGATCGACAACCTTGAACTGATCCGTCTCGATCCGGTCGATTGTCGCGTGGTGGACGCCTGCCTTCGCGGCAAGGTCACGGAGGGTCATGCCAAGCTGGAGACGCTTCTTTTTGATGACATGGCCCAGCGTATCGTTATGATCTACAGCCATCTGACACTACCCCTTTCTAGTAATCCGTAGGGATTATAGCATACTTGTCGCTTTTTTGCAACAGATTCTTCTGAAATTTTTCAATTGACAGAGACAGCCTGATATGCTATCATTGTCGCGTAAACGAGACAAGCGTAAGCTTGCGGGAAGGAGCTGAGGCCGGGATGCTGTTTGCTATTTTTTTTGACCCTGCTTGTCGCTTAAAAGCGACCGGAAGCAGTCCTTAAGATATTCTCGCTCAGGATGGGAGACTGCGCCAGACGTTGATTGTTTTGTAGGAGCCAAGCATCGATGAGGGAGAAAGCAAATGAAAAAACATCGACAGAGAGAAATTAAAAATTGAATTGGCATCAGACTGGGATGAACTTGATAAAAGAGGAATACAGATAATTAGAGACATTGAAATAATACTCGAAGATGAAGGATTGCCCAATGATCAGATTGAATGCTGCTTCAACTTTCCTTCCCTATCCATCAAAAATGCCAAGAAACTACGAAAGCTGGAGACAACGATAAAAGATATCATTATTGAAATGACAACAATCAAGTGTGTGGAAGAAGCTCTAAAAAAGCTGGAAAGCAATTGATTGGCTTTAGTCTTCCTGTGAAAAAGATTAGCGTCATCGTGATAGATATTATATGCCGGAAAGTGACTTTGAAATAAGTGCTTTCCGGCATTTCGTTTACTCTAATTATTCAAAAGTTGATTTCGTAACAGAATGCAACACAACAAAATTTTAAAAAATCCCGAAAAATGGTTTCCAAAAACCTCGATTTTGGACATTGGTTGGTGAGGTTTGATGTTACGCCTCATTATTATCCCTCGTGGGAATTGCAGGAGGATAAGAGTATGGAAACGACAGCCTTGACCGACAACAAACTGGTTATGTATACTTCTGAACAGGTGCAGCAAATGCTGGACATGGTCGTCCGGAGTTTGTCGCGCCAGGGGCTGAACAACGCCCCAGTGAACCTTGACAACGTCATAAACCAGGTTACGCCATCGGACGCCAAAATTACACTTACCGTCACTGAAGCAGCTGAAATGTTGGGAATCTCCTTACCTAAGATGTATGAAATCGTGCGTATGGGGCGCATCCCGTCCATTCGGGTTGGCAAGAAAATTGTGATTTCCCGGCAAGCTGTTCTCGACTGGCTGAAGGAAGGAGATTCCTATGAGGAAGCGTGCTAATGGCGAAGGAAATCTGAGAAAAAGAAGCAACGGTACCTGGGAAGCAAGGATCACGGTTGGCGTCGATCCCGCGACAGGCAAACTGATCAGCAAGAGTGTGTATGCAAGAACCCAGAAAGAAGTCCGGGCAAAGGTGAAAGCTCTGCAAGCAAAATTGGAAGGCCATGACAACCCGACGGCAGTGCTCACCCAGAGCGTTGCCGCCGAACCCGAACCGGAAGCCGAAAAGGAGATGACGGTCGGCG
>OLSQ01003023.1_pt1 | contig 11490 bp, 5 predicted proteins | sample 1672561 | NCBI WGS metagenome assembly OLSQ01 (sample SAMEA3136699, study PRJEB25190) | human gut metagenome | biome: human gut; feature: human-associated habitat; material: faeces | place: Austria | collected 2013 | reverse complement strand
CCAGACCGGCCAGCAGATCGAAGCCGCCCACATCGGTGACATCCTTGCCGATGGCCGTCAGGGCCAGGATCAGCCGGGCGTTGTCCGTGGACTTATTGCGGTCGAGCCGGTTGGTGGTGGTGTTGATCTCGGCCTTGACGTAGGCCACAGCGTTGTCGTAGTAGCCCTCCGGCACGGTGCGGCCGCTGCGGGCCAGGCCGATGGTCAGCCACTCGCCGCCGATGCTGCCCACGATGGGCGTGCCCTTGCCGGACAGATAGTCGCCGGTGGTCTTATAGGCCTCCTGCACGTCCGGGCCGGCGGGCTTGGCCACCGTCAGGGTGACGGTATAGGGCGCGCTGGTCTTCTCGCCGTCGCTGGCGGTAAACGCCAGCGTGGTCTTGCCCACGAGAACGGCGGTGTAGCGGAAGGAGGCCTCCGCCGCCACAGGCGCAGCGCCGTTGATGCTGACCGCGTAGGTCATCTCGTCGCCGTCCGCGTCGGTGAAGATAGCGGACAGGTCAATGGTGTACTCGTCGCGGAGCGTCACACCGGCCTCCGCGCCCTCGGTGGCTGCCGCAGGCGCGGTGTCGGCGATGGTCAGGCCGCTGACATAGGCCATGTCAGCGCCTTTGTTGTCGCCGCTGTCCTTCACATAGGTCACGGTGAGCGTCCATGTACCGGCGGTCAGAATGCCGTTGTAGGTATCCGCCTTTGTGCCGCTGATGCCGCTGGCAACGGTGTTGGTCTCCGTGCCGTTGCTCAGGGTGATGGTGGCCTTGTCGCACTTCTCCTCGGAGGAAACGCCGAAGTCGAAGGCGATGGTGCGCTGGCGATCCAGCGTGAACACGAAGGAGGTCGTGGAGGTGGAGCTGTTCGCGCCCGCGTTGCCGCTCTCGAAGCGCTCAGCGGCGCTGTTGTAGGTCCAGGGATACTTGCCCTCGTCCGTCATGGCGGCGCTGACAACGCCGGTGGCGGGCAGGGTCACATACTCCAGACGTGTATCGGCCCAAACCGTGATGAGCTCATTGCAGACATCGCAGGTATAGGTGTAATAGGCGGGATAGACCGTCCTCGTGCCGGCGCGCTCCGTGTGGCCGGTGGCGGCCACATAGGTGTCGCGATAGGACTCCCGGCACAGGGTGCAGGTACGGAGGGTGTAGCCCTTCTCCGTGCAGGTGGGCGGAACCACCGTGCCGCCCTCGGCCTTGTGGAAGGTCACGTCCTTCTGCCATTTCAGGGCGGGATAACCGCCGCAAATTAAGCCAAAAGCCTCGGTGTCCAGCTCCACGGACTTCATCTGCTCCTCTGTCAGCACGGCGGCGTTGGCGTCCGCCGCCAGGGCGTAGCAGTTGGTGACGGTGGCAGAGCCTGCGTCCACGCTGCCGAACGCGCCATTGCCGCCGGTGACAGTGCCCACACTGTAGCAGTCGGAGACAGTGGTCGTCGCCACCAGCTCACCGCTCCAGTACATCTCGCCCTTCGCAACGCCGCCGATACCACCGGCATTGCTGCTGGCGCTGACCGCGCCGGTGTTGTAGCAGTTGGTCACGGTAATGCCGTAGCTGCCGTTGCCGAAGATGCCGCCGGCGTTGCTGGCGGTGGCGGTGACAGCGCCGGTGCTGTAGCAGCCGGTGATGACGGCGCCGCTGCCGACGAAGCCGCCGATGATGCCGCCCACGCTGTCGCTGCCGGTGACAGCGCCGTGGTTGGCGCAGTTCCTGATGGTGGTGGTGCTGTTGGCATAGCCCACGATACCGCCCACATTTCTGCCTGTGCCGCTGATGGTCACGTAGCTGAAGCAGTTCTCAATGACGATGTTCTTGCCGCAGGCATAACCTACCACAGAACCGCCGCTGGTGGAGGAAGCGCAGGTCATCGTGCCGCGCAGGGTCAGGCTCTGAATGTGAGAGCCGCCGCCGATCTGCCTGAACAGGCCGCTGGTGGCGTTCAGGCCGGTGATCTCATGGCCCGCGCCGTCCAGCTCGACCCTCTTGCTGCTGCCGATATTCAGCCAGGCATACTTGCCCAGCTTGATGTCCGCAGTCAGAACGCCGGACACATCGGCGGTCTTGCTCTCGTTCACGAACCAGGCCAGCTCCGCGCCGGTGGCGATCTGATACACGCCGCTCTCGTTCTTCTTAGGCTCGGTCTTGCTGCTGCCGTCCCAGGCGCTGTCGGAGGTGACTGTCAGCGTGACGGAGAACTGGTTCGTGCCGTCCTCGGTGACGGTGACAGAGCCGGTGGTGTACTCCACGCCCTGGCCGGAGATGGTGTAAAAATACTCCTCGGCATAGCACTTGAAGCTGCCGTTGTCGGCCACGTTGACCACGTTGCCCGCGGCATCCTTCAGGGTAACGGTCAGGCTTGTGCGGGCGATGGCCTTGCCGTCGCTACCCACAAAGCTCAGCTTGCCGGTGAGGAAGTCCGTCTTGGCCAGCGCCAGCGTCAGCTCGGGCAGACGGGCCAGGACGCCGGAGGTGCTGGGTGCGTTGAAGCCGGGGTTCGTGCCGGCGGCATAGGTGATGCCGCGGTGGGTGGGCACGCCCGGCCACCCGGCCTGCTTGATCGCGCCGGAGAGGGAATACGTCTCGCCGTCCCAATACTTGGGGATGGTGATGCTGATGCGCTGGCGGTCCGGGTTGCCGCTGAAGTCGTACACGCCGAAGTTGCCGCCGGGGTTGGACTTGAAGAATGTGCCGTCCTCACCCTGATAGTACAGGGAGAAGTTGAAGTTATACGCGCCGGACAGCTTCTCCTTGGGGCTGACCAGGTTGCTGAACTGCAGGTTCACGGTGTCGCCGGCCTTGAGGGCTTTCATAGCGGCCTCCGTCAGCTCCTTGCCATCGTTGTCCACCAGCTTATAGCTGACGCCCCGGGCGGTGACGACCTGATAGTTGGCCACGCCGTCCTTCTCCACCTTGATGATGTGGCGGCCCGTGGTCAGGCCGGTAACGGTGACCGTGCCGTCCTCCGCCACAGTCACGCCGCTGTTGGTAAAGCCGCTGAAGGTCATCTCGCCGCTCACGGTGGAGCGGGCCACGGTAACGGTGCAGCCGCTTTCGGGCTTGAAGCTGTAGGAAGCGCCCTTATCGCCCAGGTAGAACAGGATGTCATGCTCCGCGTCCAAAATACGCTGCTCATCCTTGGTGATGGCGGCATCCATACGATCCAGTGTCATGTTGGTCTCGATGCCCGTGCCGTCGCTGCCCACGGTCACCACGAACACGCCGGTGCACTCCGGCCAAATGGCGGAGAACTCCTTGCTGGCGGTGCTGCTCTGACCCTGCTTATGGATCATGGCATCATACGTCACCAGCACGATGGCCGTACCGGCCTTGTTGGCGGTCATGGTGGCCACATTGCTGTTCTTGGCGTCCGGGGTGATGGTCACCACGTCGCTGGGATTGCCGTTGACGTCGATGACCTGATAGTGCATATCGGGCAGGGCCACCTTGGCATTCGTATAGTTCTCGATGGCGAACCAGTTGCGGAAGGAGTTCAGCTCGAACTTCTCGCCCACGGCCATGCTCTTGTAGCCCTGGGTATTGATGTTCAGGTAGATGTCGGCGCGGTCATACACGTTCTTTTCAAAGCGGTAGATCGTGTCCTTGGTGAAGCTCGTATCGCCGATGTGCAAGTCATCCTCCGTCAGGGTGATGGTCGTATCGGTTTTCCAGCTGGCATAGTCCCAGTAAGTCACGCCGTCGGGGTTCTGCACGCGGTAGAAATAGTCCGTGTTCTGATCCACGCGGTAGGTGACGGTGTTGGTCGCCTCATCGCGGCTCACGGGCTCGATGTAGGAGTACACATAGTACTTGGCCAGCGTACCCATGGTGACAGTGGAGCCTGCCGGAACGGTAAGGTTCACGGTCACGCCAGTCTTGCAGCTGATGGAGAGACTGTCGTTCATGGTGGGGGTCTTCTTCGCGGTGGCCGTATTGAAGGTGGGCTGGGTCACCGGGTCGGGCGTGACCGTGGCCTGCACGGTATCGCCTACCACGAAGATGCAGCTGGCATAAACCTTGCCCCAGCTGTCAGCCGTTCCCAGCTCCGCGGTGCGCACCTGGTTGTCGGCGGAGGTGACCTTCACATCCAGGGTGTAGTCCGTGCCCAGCACCCAGCCGGAGTTCACGGAGATCTGATAGATGCGCTGGATCTTGGCCGTGTTCTCGCCGGCCTTGACCGTCAGGGACAGGCCGCCGTTGCAGTCGTCGTTGGCGTCATAGCCCTCCACCCAGTAGTCGCCCACGGGCAGCGTCAGGGTATAGGCGGCATTGGCGATCGTCACATCCGCCAGCAGGTCGGTCTCGCCCTTGACGCCATCAGTATAGGTATACAGCTTGAGATACTTGACCTGCGCGTCATGGAGACCACTGAGGGTCAGCTCGCCGCTGCTGCCGTCATAGACCTTGGCGGGAACAGACGGGTTCATCAGCGCATAGATCCGCTCCTCCTCATTCGCATCGCCATAGCTGGCAGCCGCCAGCACACCGGTGGCGGCTTTTCCATCCACAGTAAACGTGGCCTTGCCGTTTTCATCGGTCACCGCCCCGTCAATCGGTGTTGCCGCGCCGGTGGCGGCGTTCACCCAAACGAGCTGCACACCCTCCAAAGGCTTAGCTGCGGCCTTCAGGTCGGCGGGGGTTTTATGGAGATAGCCGCTCATGGCATAGAAGCCCTTCACGGTGACGGTGACCTTGTCGCCGTCCACCATTTTGTCGGGAACATTCTCCAGCCAGGTATAGTAATCGGAATAGCCGCTGTCGTCCTCCATGACGTAGAAATCCAGCACATCGCCGTCGTTCACCTTGGTGTTGGTGGTGAATGTGCCGTTATAGCCGCCGGAAGCGGCAGGCGTGCCGTCATTGGGATAGCCCTGGTTCAGATAGAAGCCGCTGGCATAGGTCGCCGTGCCGAAGATAGTGCTAATCCAGCCGCCGCTGCCCACGACCAGATAGGTCGCCGCCGTCTCCTTGGTAAAAGCCTCACCATAGGTCAGCTCATGGGCGCGGACCAGCACGTCCAGCGCGGACACGCCGTCCACCTCGTCGGTAAAGTCGTACTTCTCCGCCAGATCAGACGCCACCGTCTGCTTCTCCGCGAAGCCGTGGAGATATGCGCCCGCCGCCTGAGAGCGGATGGTCACCTCCGCCGTGGTAACCACCGGCGCGTGAGGCGCGATCATCGTAACAGTATAGGTGGTGGGGGTAACAGCCGGCGTGGCGTTCTCGCCCTCGCCGCTGGCCTCCTGTGCGTCGCCGCAGCGGATGGTCAGCACCGTGCCGTCCGCCACGGGGATAGACGCCGTGCGGCGGTAGGAGGTCTCGCCCACAGACAGATAGACCTGGTTCTGCTTGTTGGCTGCAGAGGCCGCGACAGTGACCTGCTCCACGCCCTCCGTCAGCTCCAGGGTATAGCTGGTGGTGTCCTTGTCGAATTCGGGCGCCAGCTTACCGGCGCTGAAGCTCAGGGCCGTCAGGCTGGTGTCGTCCATCGTCGTCCAGTTGCCGCCGATGTCCGCGCCCAAATTGCAGGTATACATGACGCGGATCTGGTCGCCGTTGGCCAGCGTACCGTCGGCCACGGTAAATTCTTTAAAGCCACGGTTGGTGAACCAGTCGTTCAGCGTGCCCATCCAGCCGCCGCCCTGACTGCCGTCAAAGTGGCCCAGAGCCGCATCGCCCTTGGTGATCTCGCTGATATAACCCTTGTCCGCGCCTACGGCGGTGTAGCCCGCCGCACTCAGCGCGCTGTCTACGCAGCTCATCATGGTGGCATCCGCCGTCAGGGTCACGTCGGTGTCCACCAGCGTACCCTTCATCTCATCATACTGGACGTCGGTATACGTGGTGTTCTCCACGATGACGTGGACACTGCCGAGGCTGCTTTCGCTCCCCTCGGCCACTTCGGCCCACACGGTGGTGGGGATCAGGCTCAGCGCCATGACCAGTGCCAGGAAGAGCGAAACTATGCGTTTCTTCATCTGTTGTTTCCTCCTTGTGATTTTCTCTGCTCGTTATATAAACGCCTTTCGGCCTTGCTGCCCCTGTCTCCGCTCAGGAAAGAGGAGGTGGGAGAGGCCCGGCTTGGCCTCTCCCACCCTTATGGAAAGCTGACGGTCTCCGTTCAGACCGCCAAGGCTTGGCAAAAATAAGGGTGCTGCGCGTTCCCTCCAATACGAAAAAACGCCGGTCATCCGCCTGCGCGGAAAACCAGCGAGTGCCGCAAGAAAGAAGCACCGACGCTTCCGTCACCGGAAACATCAGCGCGTACCCTTGCCTTGTCCATATCACACACGGAGAGAGCGCCCGCTGTTGCCGGCCCTCCTCCATGTAAGTCTCCTGCCTCGCGCCGCGGAGCTTTCGCTCCCCGTCTGCCGCCTACCTTCTCAGGACTTGCGTCCCAATGGCTGACTTTCGTCACACAGCTCTCGCCGCTTCGGTGCATCCTTGCGCCCACAGTGCCGTTCGCGTGGGGTTCTTGCGCCCCGTTCCTTTTAAAACTGCCGCCTGACCGTGTTCGGTCGTTGCGGCGGCAGCCACACAGCATCCTCGGACCACTATTCACTTATCCGGGCCGTCCGACCCACTGCAAATCATTATAGCCGCCCCGTCTTTCCTTGTCAAGGGGGCTGGCATCGCAAACTGTCATTTTTCTCCATTCTCCGCCACCCAACGCCGCACATAGTCCACGAACCGCCGGGTAGACGCGGACAGCGCCCCCTTGTCCTTCACGCCGATGCCGATGTTGCGGTAAAACCGCTCCGGCGCGTGGCACACCGCCACCGGGTACGGGCTGTGGCGCACCATCAGCTCCGGCAGCAGGCTGATGCCCAGTCCCTTGGACACCATGGACAGGATGGTACGATCCTCCCGCGCCGTGTATTTCACGTGGGGACGGAACCCCATGGCGTCAAAGGCCGCCACGATCTCGTAGTCCTCGCCCTCCTCCAGCCGGATGAACGGCTCCGATGCCAGTGCTTCCAGCGGAAAGGGATCGCTGTCCGCCAGCGGGTGGCCGCAGGGCACGATCACCTGTAATTCGTCACGGTGCAGGGCATAGGTTTGCAGCCGCTTCACCGACGGCAGCCGCAGAAAGCCGCAGTCCACCGTGCCCCGCAGGATCCACTCCTCGATCTGGTCGTAAAAGTCGCCGGTGACCACCTCAAACTCAATGTTGGGGTAGCGCTGGCCGAAGCTTTGCAGGATGGAGGGCAGCCAGTGGACGGACACGCTGGTAAAGGTGGCCACCTTCACAAGACCGGCGTCCAGCCCCTTCAGGCTGGCGGCGGACTGCATCAGCGCGTGGTGGTCGGCGCACAGCCTTTCGATCTGGGGCAGCAGCGCCCGGCCATCCGCCGTCAGCACCACGCCGCCCCGGTTGCGGCTGAGAAGCGTCACCCCCAGCTCGTCCTCCAGCGCCTGCACCGCGTGGCTAACGCCGGATTGGGTGAAGTTCAGCGCCTGCGCCGCCTTGGAAAAATTGCCGCACTGTACGGTTTTCAAAAAGATCTGGTATTTGGAGATACTCATGCCGCCGCCTCGCTTTCTGCCGCCATTATATCATACTTTTTCTCATGCTTGCAAGTACAATTATGCGTTTTACAAATGCAAAATCCTGTGATATGATAATGACAGTGAAACGAGACGCGTCGAAAGCACAGAAACATACACGAACCAACACATGGAATTTTCAAGGAGGTACATGAATTATGGCACTGATTACGAAGACGATCCGCTGCGCTACCTGCGGCAGCACCGCTGTTACTGTTGATGGTAAGAACTACATCTGCGCCGATTGCGGCGCCCGCAATGACCACCCCATGTCCGCGGCTGATCTGGCGGCGGTGAACCGCATCACCATGCTGGGCGGCGACAGCCAGGAGCTGGAGCGCCTGCGCAAGCAGTATCGGAATCTGGATGTCACCAGCTGGTCCAGCGAGAACCGCCTGCAGGTGAAGTAAGCGATCCCCACGTTTTCCATAAAGGCAAGGCCCTCCGCCGTTTCGGCGGAGGGCTTTGCTGCGTGTTGAAGAAAATTGTTGTAGGGCGGGGCCTATGTGCCCCGCCGTTGATGGTGCGTCAGGTACGGGCGGCGAGCCACACGGGGCCCGCCCTACGGGGGTCTATCGACGGCACCCAATGGACTCGGCCCCCTTGTGTAAAGGGGGCTGTCAGCGAAGCTGACTGGGGGATTGTCTCCGTAATAGACGACCCCTCCGTCAACGCTTTGCGTTGACACCTCCCCTGTGTAAGGGGAGGCAAGGGTTACGGATTCCCACGACAGTGACGTCGGTCACTGTCTCGGAATGACAGGGGTGTGCGGCTTCCCCTTACCCGTGATAATACGTTTTGGCGCAGTACTCCCGCTGGACGGTGACGCGGCCCTCGTCGGTGAGCCAGTCCACAAAATTGGCGAAGTTCCGCTCGATAATGGAGAACTTGAACTCATTCTTCGTCCGGATGCTCTCCCGTTGGCAGAAGGCGGCGATCCACTGGGAGAAGGTCATGCCATCCACCAGATCCTCCAGCAGCTCGTCGGCCTTGCGGTGGATGAACTCACTGTTGCTGTCCACCAGGGCGTCCAGCTCCGTCTTGTCCGTCACCACCGCCTTGTGGGCGATGATGTAGGCGGGATAGTCCGTCTGCCGCAGGAACGCCTTGCTTTGCAGGTCGCGGGCAATGAACATGCTGGTAGGCAGCTTAGCGCTGTCGATCTGCTGCTGATCCAGCAGGCAGTCCCCCACATAGGCCACGTTGTCCGGCGTCACCACGCCGATGTGTCCCGCGCTGTGACCCGGCAGCGGCAGAATGCCGAAGCGCACGCCGCAGAAGTCCAGATATTCGTCCTCCGGGCCGATGATGGCGTCCGCCACGAAGCACTCCTCCAGAAAATACTCCCGGCTCTTGCCGTAGGTAAGGGCCACGTAGTTGGCCCGGTAGGCATCGGGATTCACGGAGATGCCCGCCTCGATGATGTGGGCGGCGGCCCTGGCGCCGTAGCGCTGCTGCAAGTACCGCACGTTGCCGCTGTGGTCGAAGTGGGCGTGGGAGCAGATCACGCCCCGCAGGTGAAAGCCGTTGTCCTCGATCATGGCCGTCAGGCCGGAGCGATCCAGCTTGGCGTAGCCGGTGTCGATCAGCACGATATCCTTCTCCGTGATCTTATAAACCGGCAGCAGGGCCGTGTTGGCCTCCGCCACCCATGTATTTCCCAAAACATGGTGCAGTTCCATGGTATGCACATCCTTTCTCTCCGGCAGTATAACAGCTTTTTCACACCGCCGCAAGAAAAGAATCCGCATTTTTTTGATTTTCCCTCTATGCAAACGAAGAGAAATAAGGTAAAATACACGTTGAGCTATACTACCAGAAATTGATATTTTGTCAAGTTACAAGGGAGAGCATGCATGGACGAACCGAAATATAAGCGGGTGCTGCTGAAGATCAGCGGCGAGGCACTGGCCGGAGACAAGCACTTTGGCCTGGACTTTCAGGTGATGGGCCGGGTGGCCGACGTCATCAAGGAATGCAGCGCCATGGGCGTTGAGATCGGCGTGGTCATTGGCGGCGGCAACTTCTGGCGCGGCGTGAAAAACGGCGAGGGCTACATCGAGCGCTCCCGCGCCGACCACATGGGCATGCTGGCCACCGCCATGAACTGCATGGCCATGGCCGACGTGCTGGAGCAGAAGGGCGTGGACGTGCGGGTGATGACCTCGCTGGAGATCCGCGCCGTGGCCGAGCCCTACATCCGGGCCAGAGCCATCCGGCATCTGGAAAAGGGCCGCGTGGTCATCTTCGGCTGCGGCACCGGCAACCCCTACTTCTCCACCGACACCGCCGCAGTGCTTCGCGCCGCCGAGATCGGCGCCGACGTGATCCTGCTGGCCAAGAACATCGACGGCGTGTACGACTCCGACCCCGCCAAGAACGCCGACGCGGTGAAGTTCGACGCCATCACCTATGACGAGGTGCTCAAGCGCCATCTGGCCGTGATGGATTCCACCGCCACCAGCATGTCCATGGACAACCACATCCCTGTGCTGGTGTTCGCCCTGAAGGACCCCTACAACATTGTCCGCGCCGTGCGCGGTGAAAAAATTGGAACGATCGTCAAGGAGGATTGAAAGACATGTTGAAGGATGAATACAAGATCTACGAGGACAAAATGAAAAAGAGCATCGAGTCCGTGGCCAACGACTTTGCCGCCGTCCGCGCCGGCCGTGCCAACGCCTCTGTGCTGAACCGCATCAACGTGGACTACTACGGCACCCCCACTCCCATCCAGCAGATCGCGTCCGTGGGCTCTCCCGATCCCCGCACGCTGCTGATCACCCCGTGGGACGCCAACGCCCTGAAGGGCATTGAAAAGGCCATTCAGGAGTCTGATCTGGGCATCAATCCCCAGAACGACGGCAAGAGTATCCGCCTGGCTTTCCCCCAGCTGACGGAGGAGCGCCGTAAGGAACTGGTCAAGCAGATCCGCAAGTATACCGAGGGCGGCAAGGTGGCCGTGCGCAACATCCGCCGCGATGCCATGGAGAATTTCAAGAAGCAGCAGAAGGCCTCTGAGATCACCGAGGACGAGCTGAAGCTGGCAGAAAAGGACCTGCAGAAGATGACCGACGACAGCTGCAAGGAACTGGATAAGCTGCTGGAAAACAAGGAAAAGGAACTGATGTCCGTCTGATGGGCCTGTTCCAGAAAAAGCATGAAACGGCGGGACAGGTGGACATGGGCCGCCTGCCCCGCCATATCGCTATCATTATGGACGGCAACGGTCGTTGGGCAAAGAAGCGTGGGCTTCCGCGCACTGCCGGCCATAAGGTAGGCGCCGAGGTGTTCCGGGATATCGCCACCTACTGTCAGGAGCTGGGCATCGAATACCTGACCATCTACGCCTTTTCCACGGAAAACTGGAAGCGTCCCAAGGACGAGGTGGACGTGCTGATGAGCCTGCTGGAGCAGTATTTGCAGGAGGCCATCGACACCATGGAGCGTGACCACATCCGGCTGCGGGTGCTGGGCGACGTGGCGGGCCTGTCCCCCCAATTACAGCGGATGATCGACGAGACCAACGCCATCTCCACCCATTATCAGGGGTTTCAGGCCAACATCTGCCTGAATTACGGCGGCCGGGCGGAGATTTTGCGGGCCGCCCGTCTGTGCGCCGAAGCTGGCGAGGAGTGGACGGAGGAGAATTTCAGCAAGTACCTGTGGTCGGCGGGCATTCCCGATCCGGAGCTGATCATCCGCCCCAGCGGCGAGCTGCGGCTGAGCAATTTCCTGCTGTGGCAGTGCGCCTACAGCGAGTTTTATTTCTGCGATACCCTGTGGCCGGACTTCAAGCGCAAGGATCTGGATCTGGCGATCATTGATTTCCAGCACCGTGACCGCCGTTTCGGTGGGGTCGGGACGTAAAGAAAACATGCCGGTGGCATGTTTTTAGTCCCGATCGCGGCGGCTATGCCGCCGCAGCATCCATCTGGTGCTATACCGCACCACC
>OLSQ01003017.1_pt1 | contig 11518 bp, 6 predicted proteins | sample 1672561 | NCBI WGS metagenome assembly OLSQ01 (sample SAMEA3136699, study PRJEB25190) | human gut metagenome | biome: human gut; feature: human-associated habitat; material: faeces | place: Austria | collected 2013 | reverse complement strand
CTCCTGTACGGCGTTTTCCATGATTGTATTGCATCGCGGCCGATTCGTCAATATTGCTATTTTCGACTTCCTATGCTATACTGAATAAAATTGACATAAGTGGGGAATTACATGAAACGACTCAAACGCACCTATACGCGCTGCGCACTCTGGACGCTGGCGGCACTCCTACTCTGCATGATTGCAGGCTCTTTTTTTGACCTTCCGCTCTCCAAGCTGCTCTATCCCGGCCACGAAAACAGCCTCGGCCAGTTCTTCGCCGCGTTCGGAGAGCTTCCCGCCTTTCTGGCGCTGACCTGCTCCGGCTGCCTGCTGCTCGTCTACCGGGAGCGCATCAATCCGTCGTGGAGCGCGCTGACCGCCGTCTGCGGCGCGGCGCTCATTTTGATGGGCCTCGTTCTCAACATCCGCGAAGCCTCCGACAATGTGCCGGATATGCCCGTCTGGGTCTCCATTCTTGTCACGGTCTTTGCTGCGGCTGCCACAGGCGCCGGAATCGTCTATTATGCGCGCGGAGCCTCCGCCAAAACGGTCGTCCGCTTCGTCCTGACGCTCGTCGTCGTTTCCATCGGAACGATGTTCCTCATCAACCTCATCAAGGTACCCTGGGGCCGCGTTCGGATGCGCCAGATCTACAAAACCAGCGAAAGCTACTTCACCCCGTGGTGGCAGGCCGGAAGCACACTGAAAAAGAAGCTGATGGCCGAAGGTGTCTCCAGCGATGAATTCCGCTCCTTCCCCTCCGGCCATACCGCCTGCGCGGCCTGCGCGATGCTGATCGGCCTGCTTCCGACGCTGCGCAAGGGCAAGGAAAAGCGGACAAGGCTTCTCTTTATTCTCGGCTGTCTGTGGGCTGCGGCGGTCGCCGTCTCCCGTATCTGGATGGGCGCGCATTTCCTGACGGACGTGACAATGGCATGGCTGATCGCGCTGGGTATGTGCGCACTCTGCGTGCATCTGTTCTACTTTGACAAGCGCTTCTTTGCAAAGCTCTGGCGTGTTCTTTCCACAAGCGCCAATCCCTTCCTGCCGAAGAAGCGCTCCGTCGAGTCTCCCTACTCTGAGCCGGAGAACTGACGCCGAAAAAACTTATACGAAAACCTCCGTATGAAGCATCATACGGAGGTTTTTTACACTGTTTTTCATCGAGACGCAGCATCACTTGACGAGCGCGTCCACGACCTCCTGCGGGATCTCCACTTCGCGCTCTGTGAACGCCGCCGTGGCCGAAAGGCTGACCGGCGTATCCGCAAGCACGACCCGGATGCTGCCTGCGCAGGAGACGCGCAGCGACGTGAGCACCCCGCCGGTCAGGACCGCTTCCAGCGTGCCTTCCTTGAAGGTGATGCTCTGGGACTTCGCCTCCGGCGCGATCGCGTATGCGAGGCTCTCCATGCCCTTTTCATCCAGCGAGAGCGTATAGGTCTTCGTATCGCCGGAGGTCGTGCAGCTCGTCTCGCCGTTCAGAAGCAGCTGATAGGCCGCGTCGATCAGCTCGGCCGAGTCCGCAAGACCGGACAGCTGGTCAGAGGCGGCATTGCCGCTTCCGTCGCAGAGGCGGTCGCCGGACAGATACAGCGTCAGCGCGTTCTTTCTGACCGCGGTGATTGACTGACCGGAAACTCGTTTTTGATCGATCTGAAGCGTATCGTTCACAACGACCGGACCGCAGTCGGCGGAAAGCGTCAAATCTGCCGACATGCTCTCCCCCGCGCAGCGCGCAGCCCAGCCCTTCAGCAGCTCAAAAAGCTCGTCGGTCAGCAGCCCCGCCTCCGCAGGCTTGCCGGATGTGATCGCGCTGCGCACCGCCTCCGGGATCTCCGGTGCGGTCGTCACGCCCTCCGAGAAGCTCAGCTCCGCATTCAGCGTGGCCGACGTACCTCCCGTCAGCTCTGCGGAGAATGTCAGGCGGATGGGCTTCTGACCGTCCGCCGTCAGTGCCGCTTCGAGTGTGCGCACCGTGCTGTCTGCCGGAAGCTCCGGCAGCAGGATGCGCACGAGCGCATCCGCGTTTTCATCCTTCGCCGTCAGGCGGTAGGTTTTCTGTGTACCGCTCGTGGACGCAGACACGTTCACAAGCCGGTAAAGCTCCGCCGCCTGCGGCAGCAGCTCCGCATAATCCGGGTAATCGCCGCCGACGGAAAAAGCTCTTCCGTTTTCAAGATAGACGGTCTCGCCCGCGTAGAACAGCTGCACGCCTTCTCTTTGTAGGCAGGTCACTGTTTTCCCTTCGACCTTTGTTTTGCAGATCTCCGCGGCCAGACCGATCATCTGCCCGTCCAGCTCCGCGTCTACGCGCAGCGTCATCGCAAGCGGATCCTTCTGCGCATAGGCATTGAGGATGCGGTAGGCCTCCAGCTCCGTGCCGAAATTCCGGCTCACGAAGAACACGCCCGCCGCGATGGCAAGCAGGACAACGACAACGATCACCGGGATCCACCAGCGGACACGCTTTTTCGGGCGCTCCGCAACGGCGACCGCGCCGGACGCGCTGCTCTCCCGGATCATCCGCAGCTCCTCCTCCGCGCGGGCAAGGCGTTCCTCTGCGGAAAGCGCCCGGGCCAGCAGCTCCGGGTCAGGCTCCGAAGGAGCTGCCGCCTGTGCAACCGTATTCGGCTCCGCTTCCGGCACAGCCGTCTCCTCCGGCGCGCCTTCCTTGCGCTTCCGGAGCTTTCGCGCAGCCCTGCGTGTAAAGTGGACGATCAGGAATATAATCAGAGCCAGCAGCAGAACAGCCGCTGCCCATACCCACCAGACCTCGACCGTGGACACCACGGCGATGCGCACGCTGCTGCCGCACACCGGGATCACAAGATAGCTGCCCGCCGTCTCATACTCCACACGCTCCCAGCTTCCGTTGTTCTCCATATAGACGCGCAGAAACTTCGTCCCGCCGTCCGGGGCCAGATAGCGCAGCCGATGTTCACCGGAGTCTCCGCCGGGCACCTCGATGCTCCACTGCTCCACGACCTCCCAGTTCGTTTTCAGCAGTGAGAATTCGCTCGTTCCGAACGTGGAGAAATAACCGTCGATGCGGCTCTGGAGACTGCCCGCACGGATGTGGAAGGCACCGGGTGTCAGCGGCTCAGCCGTGATTGTGATGACATCGTCATCTGAATAATCGCCCTCGACCAGCATGATCGCACGTCCGTCCTCGCGCGCTGCGGAGGACGCAAGGCTCGGCGTATAGGCCGTGTAGACCGCCGTGACCGTCGTGTCAAAGTGCAGATTTTCAAGTGTCTCGTGATCCCAGCTGGCAAGATAGCCCTCTTTTTCCGGGATCGACGGGAAATTCTCCGCGTCGAAGCTCGCGCCGTAGCTGAAATGCGTGGAGAAGATCTGCTCGCCGTCTGCGACGAAGCGAAGCGTCAGCTGACGCATTTCCTCCGGCAGAGCCTGCGTTTTCAGCATTTCCTTGTAGGTGAACGGCTCCGCCTGCCCGGAATAGCTCTGACGGTTGATGCCCGCCAGCGTATCGCTGACATAATAGTTTTCCAGGAACGTGCCCGCGTCCGCGCCGGAGATCGCGCCGGAATACTGCGTGCAGTCCTCGATCTCGACCATCGAATAGCAGCCCGCAACGGTGCTTCCGCTGCCGCTCACCTTCTGCGTCACGCCGGAGCCGACAATGCCGCCGACATATTTCTGGCCGCTGAGGGTGCATTTTGCGTAGGAGGTACGCACCGTCGCGCCCGTCACGCCCGCAATGCCGCCGACATAATTGCCGTTTTCGCTGCGGATCGTTCCGTAGCCCTTGCAGTCGGTGATGAGTCCAAGATCCATCCGGCCGCAGATACCGCCCGCATAGCTGCGCTTGCTGGTGACCTCGCCGGTATTGGCGCAGTTCTGAATGACCGCGCGGTACTCATACTGCCGCCGCGCGTCGTCGGAAAGCTCGTTGGACGCATCGTCCTCCGGGTCCAGCTCATATTCAATGGCCATGGAGCCTGCAATGCCGCCGGAATTGATATCGCCGTAGACCGTGCCGCTGTTGCTGCTGCCGGAGGTCTTGCCAAGCGTGATCTGATCGACGTCCACCGTCGAAACATCGGTAATCAGGTCGTTCGTTCCGTTTTGCAGCTCATCGACCGCATTGAAAAGCGTTTCGGAGACCTCGGCGAATTTGTCGTTGATCTGCCGCACATCCTCGGCCAGTGTACCGACTGTGCCGGTCACCGCCTGATTGAGCATCGTCAGCTGACTGCCGATACCGTTCACCGCGGAGGTCAGTCCGCCGAGGTCGGGCGCAGCGACGATCTGCGTGCTGGCATCCAGCGCGCCGGAGGCCGTCCCGCTGTGGTCAATGCCCGCGCTGGCGGACGAGCCGATCTCCAGACTGCCGCCGTTGCCGTGGCCAATGCCGACACTGACGGAGCCAGGCTCCGTTGTGATCGTAAGGCCGCCGCCGGAACCGTGCGACGCATCGGCGTCGATGGGATTCACCTCGCCGCCGATCTGCGTGCCGGAATCCAGCGAGCCGTCTCCACGGACGGTCGTATCGATCCCTGCCGTCACCTTGACGTCGTTTACACGATCCACTGCGTTTCCGACGCTGCCGGAAAGGCTGTTCAGCCGTGCGGAAATGCCGCCGGAGCCGCCCTCCGCGTCGTCCGCCGCCTTATCCACAAGGTCGTTCAGCTCCTGAAGCTGCTGCTCGACCTGACTTCTGGTGCTCTCGCTCAGCTCCACGCGGATATAAGGCTCGAGCTGGCCGGCGATACCACCGACATCCTTTCGTCCGCAGACGCTGCCCTCGTTCGTGCAGCCCAGGATCTGGCCGCAGCTGCGTCCGGCAATGCCGCCGACGTTGTAGCCGATGTGCTGGTGGCCGATGGCCGCGAGATTCGCGCAGTCCATGATCGTGCCGGAGGAATACCCGGCAATACCGCCGGTATCCGTCGTAATGTTCGCCGTATCGGCCTGCGACAGGCGCGTGAGATCCATGGAAAAGTCCAGATCGATGCTGGTGATATCCACGCCCGGATCGGTGCTTTCAATGTTCACGAAGGCGCTATTCCGGCAGGAGCCGATATAGCCGAGATTGTAGCCCGCAACGCCGCCGGTCATGTTCTCGCCGAAAACCGTCCCGCTTGCACCGGAGGAGCGGATGATCGCGGAGGCCGCGTTCTTACCGGCTACGCCGCCGACACTTCTCGTGCCGGAGACCGAGCCGGTGAAGCTGCAATTGGAAATAAGGCCCCGGTTCTCACCGGCAATGCCGCCGACGCAGTCCGAATCGACATCCGGAGCCACGCTGCCCTCCACGTTCAGATTGCGGAGGATACCGCCCTCCTGCACCACGGCAAACAGTCCCGCCGGAGAGAAGCTCCCGCTGACGCGGAGGCCGCGGATCGTGTGGCCGCCGCCGACAAACGTGCCGCCGAAGCTCGGAATGGGCTCAAAGTCCACGCCCTCCAGCGAAATATCGCAGTCAAGAACGACGCGCTTGTTCTGCGACCATGTATCGAGCGTGCAGGACTCCGCAAAATTAAGAAGCTCCTCCGCACTTGCGATATGGATGGTCTCCTCCGGGAACGTCTCAGTCGTTTCCGCTTGTTCGGAGGCGTTCTCAACAGCCGTCTGCTCCGCAGCGGACGTATCCTCCGCCTCGTCGGCCCAGACACGCGCCGGGGCGGCAAACATGCAGAGCATCAGGCAGGCCAGAATGCCCGCCAGCAGACGCTTATGCTTACTGTTCATCCTGTTCCGCCTCCTCTCCGCCGGCAGAGCCGGAAACCACATTCAAATCTACGTCTCCATCCACCGTCGCGCGCAGTATACCGCGCACCGTACCGTTGATGTGTCCGCGTACCATGCCGTTGATAACGACCTTACCGCTTGCCGTTTTCCGTTCGCCGACGGAAACCGCAGGCACCGAGAAGGAGGTTCTGTCCACCACCCCGCTGCCGACCAGCAGGATCTGCGGAAGGACGAACATGACGAGGAAGATCGAAATGACCGTGCCGCGTCCAAGGCTTTCGCCGATACCGGCAATGACCGGCTCGGAGGTCATGCTTCCGATCAGGAAGCCGCAGATGGACATGATCGCGCCGGAGGTGATGATCGTCGGGAACGCAAAGTTGAGCGTCTCGATCATGGCATTCTTGTGCGGCATCTTCCCCTTCAGCTCCTGATAGCGGCTGGCGATGACGATGGCGTAGTCGATGTTCGCGCCCATCTGGATCGAGCTGACGATCAGATAGCCGAGGAAGAACAGATACTTGCCCGTGATCGTCGGGAAGGAGAAGTTGATCCAGATACTGCCCTGAATGACGAGGATCAGCAGCAGCGGCATGCCCGCCGAATTGAAAGTAAACAGCAGCACCAGCAGCACGATCAGCACCGACACGATGCTGACGACCGTATTATCCACTGCGAAGGACTTTTCAAAGTCATATTCGTTCGTGGAGTCGCCCGCCAGATAGATGTTGCCGTCCGGATAATACTTCCGCGCGATCTCCTGAATGGTGTCGGTAAAGGCATAGGTCTCGTCGCCGCTGACCGGCAGGGTCAGATAGATCAGCATCCGGCTGAACTCGGTACCCTGCAGCTGATTCTTGGCGCTGAGCATCTGAGTCTGGGCATCCTTCAGGGTCTGGGTCTGGTCCTCGCTGAGGGAGACAATGCCCGAATCGATCTGGTCGCAGACGTAGAGCATCATGTCAATGAGCGGTACCTGGTAAGTAGAGAGCTTTCCGGCCAGCTGACCGTAGTCCTCCTGATTGGCGGCGTAGGCGGCGTAGACCACCTCGGCCACCTCATAATCCAGTCCCGCCAGTTCCGCAAACTGCCGGGGGGTCAGCTTGTCGGCCAGCATATAGCCGTCCATGGCCTCGATGTTGGTCAGGCCCATGGTGTAGTCCACTTCCTCGTGGCTTTCGATCTCGGCAAGCATTTCCCGTTCTTTGTCGAAATCTCCCGCCGGGACCACCAGGGCCACCATATTGGAGGACCCAAAGTTGTCCTCGATCATCTGCTCGGCGATCTGGGTGTCGTTCAGCTTCGGGGTGGACAGGATGCTGTAACCGTAAGCGTAGGGGCACTGCGAGGAAAGCTGGAAGGCAAACACAATGAGCACCACGAACACCACCGGCACCACATGACGGGTGGCATAGTCGATATGTCCCACGAAGGGGATTTTCGGCACGAAGCTCCGGTGGCCGGTCTTTTCGATGAGCGGACCAAAGAGCATCAGCAGGCCCGGCATCACCAGGAAGGCGGACAGCAGGGCGAAGGCAATGGCCTTGATAAGGCAGATGGCCATATCCGGGCCAAGCTTGAACTGCATGAACAGCATGGCCACCAGGCCGCCGACCGTGGTCAGGCAGCTGGAGCCGATTTCCGGGATGGACTTGGCCAGGGCCGTGATCACGGCCTCCCGGATGGGCAGCAGCCGGTGTTCTTCCTTGAACCGGTTGCAGAAAATGATGGCGTAGTCAATGGACAGGGCCAGCTGCAAAATACTGGTCACGGAGTTGGACACGAAGGAGATTTTGCCCAGCAGGAAATTGGTACCCTGGTTGATGATCAGAGCCACCACGAAGGTCAAAATCAGCACCGGCACCTCGCCGTAGGTCTCCGAGGTCAGCAACAGCACCGTCACGATGACCACCGCCACATAGACCATGATCATGTTGATCTCCCGGTCGATGATCTCCGCCTGGGTGTTGCCCAGGTCCGTGGACAGATACAGGTCGTAGTCCGCCAGGGCCTCTTTTACCGCTTCCAGAGAATCCAGACAAGCGTCATTCTTCTCGTCGTAATCAAAGGTCACGGAGAACAGAGCAGAAAAGTTATTATAGTGGTCGGAGGTCTCATCATAGTCCACGCTCTGCACGCCCTTGATGTCTTTCAGGGTGTCGTGAAGCTTGGCGGCTTCCTCCTGGGTAATGTTGGCCACCATCACCTGGGCCGTGCCGTAGGTGATGAACTGGTCCTCCATTACGTCCAGGGCTTTCTTCGTCTCCGAGGAGTCCGGCAGGTAGGCGGCCAGGTCATTCTCCACCTCCACCCAGTTCCGGGAAAACATGGAGAAAATGATGAGCAGCACCACGATAAGGTAGATGAGGTTCCGCTTATCCACAATAAATGTGGAAAGCTTTTCCATGAAGCTGCCGCCGCTCTCCGGCGTATTGTTTTCCATTGTCAGCGTCCTTCCTTTCTATTGGGCTTCGGCCCTGCTGATTTACAACTCTTTACGCTTCTCATTATAGCGTGCCTGAAAAAAAGAATCAAGCGGACAGATCGCTCCCGGTGTGTAAAAATGCGGCAAAACCACGCCTCCACTCTTGACATGAAGTGAACTTCATGTGCTATAATAGGCTCAAATTATTTGAAAAGGAGATCGGTATTATGCCATCCAAGGTTTATTTCACCCGCGCCCTGACCCCCGAGAAGGTCGTGGAGCTTTACAGGGCTCTGGGCATCTTCCTGCCCGGCAAGGTCGCCGTGAAGCTGCACTCCGGCGAGGAAGGCAACCAGAATTTCCTGGGGCCGGACTTCTGGAAGCCCATGATCGAAGCCGTTTCCGGCACGGTGGTGGAGTGCAACACCGCCTACGAAGGCTCCCGGAACACCACCAAGAAGCACCTGGCCACCCTCGAAAAGCACGGCTGGAGCAAGCATTTTCACGTTGACCTGCTGGATGCCCAGGGCCCGGACATGGTGCTGGACATTCCCGACGGCCACAAGATTCACAAGAACTATGTGGGCAAGGACATGGCAAACTATGATTCCATGCTGGTCCTCTCCCACTTCAAGGGCCACCCCATGGGCGGCTTCGGCGGCGCCCTGAAGCAGCTGTCCATCGGCTGCGCCTCCGGCTACGGCAAGGCCTACATCCACGGTGCCGGGGACCCCGCCCAAATGTGGACTGCCGACCAGGATTCCTTCCTGGAGTCCATGGCCGACGCCGCCTCCTCCGTGGTGCAGTATTTCCACGGAAATATGGCCTTCGTGAACGTGATGAAGAATCTGTCTGTGGACTGCGACTGCTGCGCCGTGGCCGAGGACCCCTGCATGGCGGACATCGGCATGATGGCCTCCCTGGACCCCATCGCCATCGACCAGGCCTGCCTGGACATGGTCTATGCCTCCAAGGACCCCGGCCGGGACCATCTGGTGGAGCGCATCGAGACCCGCCACGGTGTGCATACCGTGGAAGCCGCCGCTCAGCTGGGCTTCGGCAGCCGGGAATATGAGCTCGTCGAGCTGTAAGTTTCCAAAGCCGTGAAAATCGAACTTTCTTCCGCACCGGTCAGGAATCGGGACATTGGTTTCAACCTGCGCTCCATGGGGAAAGCCATCCGGGAGGCCAGCGGCAAGGCGGACCTGATCTTATTCGGAGAATCCGTGCTGCAAGGCTTCGACTGCCTGTGCTGGGACTATGAACAGGACCGCAAAATGGCCGTTACCTTGGAGGACGAGCCTGTTCTTCGGCTCCGGGAAATGGCCGCAGATTACAAAATTGCCCTGTCCTTCGGCTTCATCCAGCGTTCCGTGGAAATTCTGTACAGTTCTCAGCTGACCTTCGGCCCGGAGGGCCAAATTCTGGACCTTTTCCACCGGGTCAGCCCCGGCTGGAAGGAATCGGACAAGACCGACGGCCATTACCGGGAAGGAACGGGGTTCCACAGCTTTTCCTATTGCGGCAAGACCTTCGCCTGCGGCCTCTGCGGGGACCTGTGGACGGCGGGACGGCCGGAGGAACTAAAAGCCCTGAACGCCGATGCCATTCTCTGGCCCGTGTGGTGCGACTATCCCAGTGCCGACTGGAACGGGCCGGTCAAGCAGGAATACGCCGCCCAGGCGGCCCTTTGCGGAGAGACCGTGCTGTTTGTGAACCCCTATTGCGCCGACCCCGATGCGCCCGATGCCGCCTCCGGCGGTTCCGCCTGCTTCCAGGCAGGAAGCATTCTTTCCGAACGCCCCGCCGGTGCTCCCGGCACCCTGTTCCTGGAAATTTAAGTCAAGAAAACCGGAGGTCCGAATATTCGGACCTCCGGTTCTTTACACAAATAGGCTGAAGCCCTCTCTGTACTGACCCCAAAGTTGCTCTTAATAGCAGCTTTTCCAAAAAGGCAAGCCCCGGAATTTTTGGGACAAAGAGGTCAAAGTGTGGCAATTCGTAACAGGGCGGCGGTTTTGGCCCTATCGAAAAAGGGGCTTTTCCGGTAGGATATGGTGGAATACATAGAAAGAAAGAGGTATCCACCATGAGACCTGTAAAAATTCTCACGGACTCCTGTCCTGATTTGCCCCGTGAATTGCGGGAAAAATACGACATCGACTACGCCCGCATGAAAACTGACCGGGACGGCGTGGAACAATGGGCCAGCCTGGATTTTGAATACTACACCCCCAAGGAGCTTTACGACCCCATCCGTGCGGGCAAGCGGGTGCTGACTACCCAGGTCCCCCCGGAGGAATTCGACCGCATTTTCCGGCAGTATCTTTCCCAGGGCTATGACATCGTGTACATCGGCTGCTCTTTGAAGCAGTCCAGCAGCGTCAACACCGGCGAGGTCGTCGCACAGAAGCTGCGCAGCGAATTCCCCGACGCTTATATTTCCTCCATCGACTCCCTGAACGCCTGCATGGGCGAGGGTCTGCTGGCCATCCGAGCCGCCGAGTACCGGGATGCGGGCTTCAGTGCCCAGGACATTACGGAAAAAATCAAGGCTGAACGGAACAATGTCAACGAATACGTCACCGTCCACAATCTGGACGCCCTGAAGCGGGCAGGCCGGGTGAAGGCTTCCTCCGCTTTCTTCGGCAATCTCCTGGGTGTGAAGCCCATCCTCATTTCCGATGTGGAGGGCTACCAGACCCCCGTGAAGAAGGTCAAGGGACGCCAGAACTCCCTGCGGGAGATGGTCAACATGATGAAGGATTCCATCGTGGATCCACGGAAGCAGTGCATTTATATCGTCCATTCCGACTGCGCCGAAGAAGCGGAAGTCTTGCGGCAGATGGTCCAGGAAGCTATTCCCGATGCTTCCACTTATATCGGCTACATCGGCCCCATCATCGGTGCCTCCATCGGTGCAGACGCGCTGGGCATCTTCGCCTTCGGCCGGGAAGTGACGTACAAGGCATGATGGACGCACAGACACTATTGCAGTTGGTCTCCGGAGGCATGGCAAACCTCCGGGCCAACGCTGAAACGGTGGACCACCTGAACGTGTTCCCCATTCCCGACGGGGACACAGGGGCCAATATGCTCCGGACCCTGTCCGGCGGTGTCAGCGCCGCCGCAGGCTATACCGGCACTTCCGTCGGGGAAGCCGCCGGGAAGCTGGCTGACGGAATGCTGCTCAGCGCCCGGGGAAACTCCGGGGTCATCCTCTCCCAGCTGTTCGCAGGCTTCGCCAAGGGGCTGGAAGGCCTGGAAGAGGCCGACATGAAGCAGATTATCGCCGCTCTGGACCTGGGCGTTCAGGCGGCGTACAGCGCCGTGGCTACCCCCACCGAGGGGACCATCCTGACCGTGGCCCGGGAAGCCCTGGAAAACGCCCGG
>OLSQ01003016.1_pt1 | contig 11519 bp, 10 predicted proteins | sample 1672561 | NCBI WGS metagenome assembly OLSQ01 (sample SAMEA3136699, study PRJEB25190) | human gut metagenome | biome: human gut; feature: human-associated habitat; material: faeces | place: Austria | collected 2013 | reverse complement strand
GACTCATAAATCTACCCTTAATCGTGTATTGGATGATAGTTGCGGATTTTAGGTTGAACTTCGGTAATGTCCTATTTTGCCTTGGTTCCCTCAGATAAGTTCCACTCCACATTCTACTTCTGCTCCTTCACCAGATACACCACTACCGGCAGGTGGTCGCTGTATCCGTCGAGCCATACGCCACCGGCATGAGTACGCTTTGGAGCACCCTTGTATTTACCTTCGGTCTGGAACAGATAGTCGCGGCGGAAAATCTGGTTCTTGAAGAATTTCAGTGTAGAGAAATCCTTTGCTCCCTTTTTGTTCAGCAGGTTAGGAGTCATTACAATCTGGTCGAAGAGGTTCCACGAACCGCCATAGGTCAATGTTCCCAATCCCTCTTTCACCAGTATGTTGTACCATGGGTTATACATCTCGCCTTTGCCCACCTCGTCGATGTCTGGTTTGCATCCCAGAGCCTCCGTCATGCTGGCGTTTGTGGGGTCGTCGTTCATGTCGCCCATCACGAATACCTTCACCTTCGGGTCTTCTCTGAGCAGCGAGTCCTTCAGCGCTCTCACCTGGCGGCCGCCCGATTCACGATAGAAAGGTTTAGCCGCCCGGCTCGGCCAGTGACACACCACGAATGCCACATGCTCGCCGGCCATCTCTCCGCTCACGGTCAGGAATCCGCGGGTCAGAAACGCACTGTCCTTCTCCAGTTCCTGCACGTATGGCACGAGCTTCGTGTTCCAAACCTTGAAGAGCTGCGGATTGTAGAGCAGCGCACAGTCGATGCCACGGCGGTCCGGACCCTCTATATGTACGTATTTATAGCCACGTGCCTTCAGCGGTTCCTGTGCCGTGAGGTCGTCGAGCGCCTTGCTGTTCTCCACCTCGCTCAGTCCAATCACGGCGCATCCCACGTTCTTAGGCAGCACGTCGGTGCCCATGTCGGCAAGAGCCCTCGCCATGTTCTTCAGCTTGTGAGAATATTTCAGCCCATTCCAGCGGTAAGACCCCGTAGGAAGGAAGTCGTAGTCTCTTTTGCCCTCGTCGTGGCAAGTATCGAAGAGATTCTCCTGGTTGTAGAATCCCACTCCGTAGCACAAATACTTTTTCTCATTTTGCGACATTGCGCCGATAGACACCATGCACAGCGCTAATATCAGCAAGAAACTGATTCTTTTCATTTTCATATTGTTGTAAATATTTTGTTTTTCTATACTGCCTGTCTGACAATTATCCACGTCTTTGTAATCAAAGACAAAGGTATGAATTATTTTCCATTATTTTGGCATTGCAATATTAAATGTTTGTAACATCCTGTGTTTTTATCTTGTAATGTTTGTCGCTTAGTCAAAAAAGCGTTAACTTTGTGGCATACAAACATAACACTTATTTATGAAGCAGAAGAATCTGAAATTAGCCGTGATGGCATTGTGCTCCGCTTCTATGGCCCAGGCCCAGACAGTAGGTGCTGACTCCATAGGACAGCGTGGCGCCGCTCTCAGCGAGTCGGCTTTCACGTTTACGGAGGCACAGCTCGGAGAAGACGATGATATGTCGCAGAACGTTACCATCGTCAATTCCAACTCCAACATGTATGCGAGTGAGGTTGGATTCCTCTTCTCGCCGGTGCGTTTCCGTTATCGTGCGTTCGACCAGAAGTATAACGATGTTTATATCAACGGACTGCCGATGAACGACATGGAGACGGGGCAGTTCCGCTATTCCCTCGTTGGCGGACTCAACCAGCAGACAAAGAACCAGGAGTTCGCCCTTCCGTTTGAAACCAACAATTTTGCCATGACGGGGATGGCAGGTTCAAACAACTATAACTTCCGTCCGGCAAGCATGCCGGCAGGCCACAGGATAACGCTCTCCGGAGCCAACCGCAGTTATACGTTGCGAGGCATGTACACCTTCAATACCGGACTCAGCAACCGTGGTTGGGCATTCTCAGGAAACCTCACATACCGCTGGGCGAACGAAGGATACGTGGAGGGAACGTTCTATAACTCCCTCTCTTACTTCCTCGGAGTGCAGAAGGTGTTCGGCGACGGAAGCCACTCCCTCTCGCTCACCACATGGGGCAACCCTACGGAGCGCGCCTCTCAGGGAGCCGGTACTGACGAGATGTACTGGATGGCAAACGACAGATACTACAACCCATACTGGGGATACCAGAACGGCAAAAAGCGCAACTCACGAGTAGTCAACGACTTTGCGCCGACAGCTCTGCTCACATGGGACTGGAAAATCTCCGACAACGACAAGCTGACGACTTCGCTCATGGGCAAGTACAGCATGTATAAGAGCACGAAGCTGAACTACAACAACGCCGACAACCCTCATCCAAACTACTGGAAGAATATGCCGAGCAGCTATTTCGATGTATGGGACGACACCAATACCTCATACCGGAACAGCGATGCGCTCGCCAACTGGCAGTCGGCATACGATTTCTGGAGCGGACCTAAGGCAAACCGCCAGATAAACTGGGACCAGCTGTATTATGCCAACAAACAGGCATCGGCACAGGGACAGGATGCCATGTATTATCTGCAGGCAAAGCACAATGATGCGCTGACAATCGCATTGGCTTCAACTTTCAACAAGCAGATAGACAAAGACAAGGCATGGAACATCGGCATTGTGGGAGCTACCAACAAGGGCATGCACTACCAGACGATGGAGGATATGCTCGGAGCAACGACATTCCACAACGTGAACACCTACGCCATCGGCACCTATTCGCCAGATGCCGACGAGGTGCAGTATGACCTCAACAACCGCAACGGCCTCGTGGGAAAAGACGACAAGTTCGGTTACAACTACAACCTGCTCGTGAACAACGGCAAACTGTGGACGAGCTACTCGGAGAACTTCGGCAACCTGCACTATGTAATCGCCGGTAAACTGGGATATACATCCATGCAGCGCGACGGAAAGATGCGCAACGGTCTCGCCAAGGACAACTCTTACGGCAAGAGCCACACGGCACAGTTCATTGACGGCGGAATGAAATTCGGAGCCAACGTTAATCTGGGCCGTGGCAACACCTTTACCCTCGGACTCGGATATGAGCACCGTGCACCTCAGGCAAAGGCGGCCTTCATATCACCGGAGATAAACAACGACTTCGTGCGCAACCTCAAGAACGAGCGCGTGTTCAGTTCAGAAATCGGATACCAGTTCCAGACCTCTTGGCTGCACGCCAACATCAACGCATACTACAGCTACCTCACCAACGTGAGCGACTTGCAGAACTTCTATATGGACGACGTGAACTCATTCACATACGTGTCGCTCACAAACATGAAGAAGGCATACTATGGCGTTGAGGCAGGATTGAAATTCCGTGTTACAAGCGCCTTCGACGTGAAACTTGTCGGACAGATAAGCGACGCCAAGATTCTCAACGACGCCAATCTCGAGTATATGCGCTCGCAGAATGCCGTGGTATATGGTGATGTGGCAGACGGACTCGTTGAAGACCATATATATAATAAAGGTATGCGCGACAACGGCACACCGCTCACGGCAGCAAGCCTCGGACTCAGCTATCACAGCGGCGGATGGTTCATCGACCTCAATGCCAACTACTACGACCGCATCTATCTCTCATACTCTCCTAACTACAGATATGAGTCAGCATGCAAGGTGCGTGGCGACATCCTAAACAACCAGCCGGTGCGCAGCGAACTCTCACAGGCTAAGGGACACGGCGGATTCATGATAGACGGTTCTATCGGAAGAAGCATATACCTGAAGCGCGGATCGCTCTCAATCAACCTCACCGTGACGAACATTCTGAACAATACCAACATCGTGACCGGAGGATATGAACAGAGCAGAAGCGACTACAGCACACCGAAGGCCGACGGAACGGCAACGACACGTGCATACAAGTTCTCTAAGAATCCAATGAAGTTCTATGCCTATGGCACCAACGGACTCCTCAATATCGCGTATAAATTCTAAAAAACTCTCATGACAATGAAAAAGACGAAATATATAAAATTCCTCGTTGCGGCAATGCTCCTCGGCGGACTTGCCACTTCTTGCATGGACGATGACTGGAACGACCCGACCGGCGAGGTGGCTCCATATGGCAACAACGACATCGTGGAGGACGATGCCAAGATGATATCCATAAAAGAACTGAAGGCAAAGACAGTAGACCTCATCCCCTCATCACAGGCAAACGACACCGTGCGCATCACGGAAGACTGGCAGTTGAAGGTGCGTGTGACCGGAAACGACATTCAGGGAAACATCTACAACCAGATTGCCGTGCAGGACGAGAGCGGAGAGGGACTCCTCATCTGCATACAGAAGGGCGGACTCTTCGGATTCCTGCCTGTAGGACAGGAAATTCTCGTAAACCTCAAGGGACTCTATATCGGCATCTATGGCAACAACGTGCAGATTGGTGTGCCATATACGAATACCAGCGGCAGGACATTCCCAAGCCGTATGAACATCAACGTGTGGAATGAGCACTTCAAGATTCTCGGTGCGGCAGACGCTTCAAAGGTGGTGCCTGAGAAATTCGATGTGTCAAAGCTGAAAGACGTGGCATACGTGAAATCTCATCGTGGAAAGCTGATGACACTGGAAAACGTGGAGATGGATGGCGCTGACGGCAAACTGGCATGGGCACCGGAGGCTGACAAGGACGCCGGAAACGGAGTGAGCCGCACGGTGAAAATCGGTGGCAAGGCACAGAGTCTGATGGTAGTGCGCAGCAGCACATACGCCGACTTCGCCGCCAAGGCAATGCCTACGGGAAAGATTAATCTTACCGGTATCTTCACCGTGTACGCCACAAATCCTTCAAAATACGGCTACACCTGGCAGATTCTCCTTCGTTCAGACAGCGACATCGAGGAGGTGAAATAAGCAAGGCTGAGAATTCAATAAAATGTAACAAAATATAAAAAAGAAATACAATGAAAAAGATATTATATTCAGTAATGGCGATGGCTGCCCTGACATTCTCATTCGCATCGCTGACAAGCTGTGAAGACGTTCCTGCACCGTATGAAATGCCGGACGTAACACCTGATGAACCTTCAAGTCCGGAAATGGAACCGGCAGGTACCGGTACACAGGCTGATCCGTACAACGTGGCTGCTGCCATCAAGTATATTGACAATGGTGGTGCCGAGGACAAGGACGTCTATGTAAAGGGTAAGGTAGTGTCAGTACAGTCTGGCAGTTTCGACCCGAGCTACGGCAGTCTCAAATACTACATCTCCGACGACGGTACAGCAACAAACCAGTTCCTCGTTTTCAACGGATATGCAGGACCAAACCGAACCAAGTTCTCTGGCGAGGACGCTCTCAAGCCAGGCGATGAGGTAGTGATATGCGGTAAACTTGTGAACTACAACGGAACAAAGGAATTCACTACCGGAAACTATATCGTTTCAATCAATGGCAACGGTGGCGGCGGTTCAGACCAGCCGGCAGCAGGTCAGCCAACCGGCGACGGTACAAAGGCAAACCCATTCAACAGCGTGGCTGCAAACCAGTATGCATCGTCTCTCGCTGCCGGCGTGGAGTCAGACAAGGACGTATATATCAAGGGAAAGGTGGTTTCAGTCAAGGAGCAGTATGGCACCCAGTTTGGCAATGCCACATTCTACATCTCCGACGATGGCAAGGCAGACAATCAGTTCTATGTGTTCCGTGCTCTTTATCTGAACAATGAGAAATACACCTCAGGCGCAACTCTCAATGTTGGTGACGAAGTGGTAGTATGCGGCAAGGTTGTCAACTATATGGGCAACACCCCAGAGACCGTTCAGGGCAAGGCTTATCTCGTTTCGCTCAAGAGCAACGGTGGCAGCGGTTCTGAAGGCGGCACTACCGGTGATGCGAGCGCTTCGAATGGCGACTTTGAGAACTGGACAAACGGTTTGCCAAATAACTGGAAGACTGCTTCTTCTGCAGGAAATGCAACACTCAGCCAGAGTACAGATGCTCACAGCGGAAAGTATTCTGTAAAGGTTGGTGGATCAAGTTCTGCCAACAAGCGCCTTGGTTACAAGGAGATAACTCTGAAGCCAGGTGAATATACTGTTACGTTCTATGCAAAAGCTGCAACATCTACAGGTGCCTCTGTTCGTCCTGGATATGTTCCGGTGAAAGATGGAGCAAACCCAACCGGAAGCGATTATAAATATGGTGACTATGTAAACGACATAACAGCCACGAAATGGGTGAAAGTCACATATACATTCACAATCGAAACAGAAGGTACTTACAGTGTTCTTGTAATGAATGCCAAAAAGCCAGGCGGAGATGTGTTGATTGACGATTACACTTTGACAATGGGCTCTACCGTTATCATTAAATAAAACATTGACCTTATATATTCAGAATCCCATCATCCCTCCAGATGATGGGATTTTTCTAAGTTCTCCTAAATCTAACAATACATAAAATGGAAAACGACAAGGAGTTTATTCCGCAGAAAGGAGGCTATCGTGATTTGATAGCATTTCAGAAGGCAACTTGCATATATGACATCACATATTATTTCGCACACAAATTCTTGGACAGGACTGACCGTACCGTAGACCAGATGATACAGGCTGCGCGCAGCGGCAGGCAGAATATTGCCGAGGGCAGTGCGGCGGCAACCACCTCACGAGAAACGGAGCTGAAACTGACCAATGTGGCGAAAGCAAGTCTGCAAGAACTATTGCTGGATTATGAGGACTATCTCAGGCAAAACGGACTGGAACAGTGGGGAATATCAGATGTAAGAACTGTAAAGACGAGGGATATTTGTAAAAGACATAACGATACGGAATTTTATATGAAACAGATTCCGAGCCGTTCGGCTGAAACCATCGCAAATATTGCAATAATACTGATTCATCAAGCAGACACTCTCCTCAGACTGTTGATAGAGAAGCAAAAGGCGGATTTCCTGAAAAACGGTGGAATCAGGGAGGAAATGACGAGGGGCAGAATTGCTTATCGGCAACAGAATGGATGGAAGAAGTGAGAAATCTTTATGGGACAGATAGGGCTTATAGGACAGATAGGACAAATAGGGCTTATAGGACAGATAGGACAGATAGGGCTTATAGGACAGATAGGATTAATAGCAAGGCTGTATTTGTCCTATTTGTCCTATAAGTCCTATCTGTCCTATCTGTCCTATAAGTCCTAAAACGTCCTATTTGTCTTAAAAAAGGCGTAGCCCCCTCATTTAGCCTGCTGGTTCAACATTTTTCCAAAATTTCTTGTCCATTCCACAAAAAAGCCTTACCTTTGCAGCCAAATGCTGAAAAGCATCGAAAATAATAAACAAATAAACAAACAATTTTAGATTAAAATGAAAAAAGGTATCCATCCAGAAAACTATCGCCCCGTCGTATTCAAGGATATGTCCAACGGCGATATGTTCCTTACACGTTCTACATGCAAGACTAACGATACAGTAGAATTTGAAGGAGAGACTTACCCAGTGGTAAAGGTCGAAATTTCAAGCACATCTCACCCGTTCTATACTGGTAAGAGCAAGCTCGTTGACTCCGCAGGTCGTGTGGACAAGTTCATGAGCCGCTATGGAAAAGCCCGCAAATAATATATACTAAGATATATAATTATTCAGGAAGATATTAAAGTGTGTTCAAGCGTAGTTGCATATGCGCATGAACGCACTTTTTGTTTGTATTCCAATCTGTCTTGCCCCCGAAACGGGCGTTACGCTGTTTTATGAGATGGGTTAAACCCATTTTGGGGAATAATCCTCTTGCTGCTGACAGTCAGCCAGAGGAAAAGAAAACTAAGACAATTCAAATCATTATGAAATTCATTATGAAGAACAGATTTCTTATTCGTGCTATGTATGCTGCGGCAGTTGCCCTTTTCTTCACGGCATGCGGCAGCGACAATGATGGTGGTGGTTCTTCACCGGCAAAAGAACCCAACGTAAACAGAAACACCGACTATACCGATGCTGCCGCGACAAGAACCGAAGTGCCGCATCTGCAGGGAGGAAACAGCCAGTTCATAGCCTATAGGGTAAGCGACAAGGCGTTCGACAAAGACGGAGTGAACTACTGTGTGGAGTGGGACCGCACTCTGAAGTCAAACCGCTGGACATGCTATGTGATGACCAAGCAGAACATAAAGAAGAATGTGCAGCGATGGTATGCCGCCGAAGGCGAGATGCAGTATCCTTTCGACGTTGTAAACCTGACAACTGACGATTATCACACTAAGAGCAACGGACAGGATTTGATATACGGATCAGGATTCGACCATGGACATCTCTGTCCGTCGAACGACCGTCTGTACAGCCTCGCCATAAACAAGCAGACGTTCTATCTTACCAATATGCAGCCGCAGTACAAGGTGTTCAACGGAAGCGACAAGAACTATAAGTACAAGGGTCTGTGGATAAACATGGAGCAGTTCCTGTATAACTTCGTGTCAGGAACAAAGTTCTCCTCCGCTGACTCCCTCTTCGTGTGCAAGGGCGGTACGATAGACAGCGAGAACCATATCCTGCAGCGTATCGGCGGCAAGATGATAGTTCCGAAGTATTTCTATGCTGCCGTGGTGTGGAAGCGTGCCAAACTCAACGTGTATTCCGGCCTCGCTTTCTGGTTTGAGCACACCAACGTATATCATGGCGACGATGCGCTGAAGGGATATGTCGTTTCCATCTCCGAACTGCAGAACAAACTTGGCAACAAGATAGACTTCTTCTGCAATCTGCCGGACAAGACAGAGGCGCAGGTAGAGAAAGTGGCAGCGACAATGGACTTCGGTTTATAAAAAATCGCAAATATTCCGCATTTATTTGGTGCCTTTTCATCAGAAATGCCTATTTTTGCAAATAGATTGGCGAGAATGCTTCTTCTGAAGCCTCTGCAATGGAGATATTATAAGTCTGTAATCGTGGATTATCAATCTGTGGTAAGAGGATTGTCAGCCTGTAGGGACATGGATTCCTCAACCTGTAATGCGCAGGGTATATCCTTGGCGCAGATGGTTCCGTGGCAAGAAGCGTCATTCTGCAAGAGAACAGGTTATTAAATCGGAAATATATTTTAAAACAAAAAACAAGAATAGAAATGAATACAGTATTTGACTTTTCGGTTAAGGACAGAAAAGGAAAGATGGTAGCTCTCAAGGAGTATGCCAACGAGGTATTACTGATTGTCAACACAGCCACTAAATGCGGATTCACTCCACAGTATGAAGAGCTGGAGAAGCTCTACGAGAAATATCACAGCCAGGGTTTTGAAATCCTCGACTTCCCCTGCAACCAGTTCGGACAGCAGGCGCCAGGAACCGATGAGTCTATCCATGAGTTCTGCAAATTGAATTTCGGCACAGAGTTCCCACGCTTCAAGAAGGTGAAGGTGAACGGTCCTGATGCCGATCCTCTATATAAATTCCTCACTTCGCAGAAGGGCTTCGCCGGATGGGACGAAAGCCATCCGTTGACAAAGGTTCTCGACGAGATGCTCTCACAGGCCGATCCCGACTACAAGTCAAAGGCAGACATCAAGTGGAACTTCACCAAATTTCTCGTAAACAAATACGGAATGGTGGTAGAGCGCTTCGAACCTACAGAGAATATGGAGAACGTCGAGAAGAAGATAGAAGAACTGTTGTAAAACAGAATAACGACTTTAAATACTAAATTATAATATGGAACACGTAAAATGCTTGATTATCGGTAGTGGTCCTGCAGGATACACTGCTGCTATTTATGCTTCAAGAGCAAACTTGAAGCCAGTTGAATATTGCGGTCTGCTCACCGGTGGCCAGCTCACACAGACTACTATGGTGGAGAACTTCCCCGGTTATCCTCAAGGAGTGCTTGGCGGACAGATGATGAACGACATCCGCGAGCAGGCAGAACGCTTCGGCGCTGACATCCGCGACGGCATCATCACTAAGGTGGACTTCAGCAAGGCTCCCTACAAGGTGACAACCGAAGAGGGCGTTGAGATTGAGGCGGACACCGTGATCATCGCCACAGGAGCGTCTGCAAAGTATCTCGGACTTGACGACGAGAAGAAATACAACGGTATGGGAGTGTCAGCATGTGCCACATGCGACGGATTCTTCTATCGCAAGAAGACCGTTGCTGTTGTGGGCGGTGGCGACACAGCCTGTGAGGATGCCCTCTATCTCGCCGGTCTGGCAAAGAAGGTATATCTCATCGTGCGCAAGCCATTCCTCAGAGCCTCTAAGGTGATGCAGGAGAGAGTGATGAACGCTGAGAACATCGAGGTGCTCTTTGAGCACAACACTATAGGACTCTACGGTGAGAACGGTGTAGAAGGCGCACATCTCGTGAAGCGTCGCGGCGAGGCAGACGAGGAGAAGGTTGACATCCAGATCGACGGATTCTTCCTCGCTATCGGCCATAAGCCAAACTCTGACGTATTCAAGGAGTGGCTCGAGACCGACGAGGTGGGTTATATCAAGACCATCGACGGCACACCACGCACCAAGATTCCTGGAGTGTTCGTTGCCGGCGACGTTGCCGACCCAGTATACCGTCAGGCCATCACGGCTGCAGCAAGCGGTTGCAAGGCTGCGCTTGAGGCAGAGAGATATCTCTTGAACAAGTAATTCTCTCTTTGAGAGTTTCGTGAATATGCAGCCCGTAATGGTGGGCTTGCAATAGGGTAGGAGGAAGATGAAATATTTTTCCTCCTATTTTTATGTCCTTCTGTCAGGGATTATAAGAATAAAGCAAAAGGAGCGAAGAATCAGATTCCTCACTCCTTTCTTAGGTCTGCACTACCTTAATATATCCTGATGTCTTTTATGCTTCAAAATCCTTTTACCTATCGTTTCTTTAATATAGTATGTTTATCCTTCTTTCCAGTCAGTCTTGTGTTGTATATATGATATAAGTCTTCTTTCTTTTATCCTTTTATCTTCCGAATCTTCCACCGCCACCGGAACGTCCGCCGCCTCTTGATGAACTGTTGCCGCTGCCGACAGACCTGTTGTTCGACGAACTTCTGCGGCTCGGTGTGAAGGTGTTGGCTGGGCGGGAAGAACCGCCTGCCGGACGATATATCCTCGTAGGGCTGTTGTTGAAGCTGTTGCCCCTTGATGATCTGCCTATCTCTTGGCTCACTGTCGTGCGAGAGCTGCTCAGATTCGTTGTGCCGTTGCCGGTGCCTCTCCTCGGTGTAGTGCCTCTGTAGCCGCTGTTGTTGTCGCGTCTGTTGTTGCCGCGGTCATAGCGTCCGCTGTTGTTGTCGTCGCGTCTGTTGTTTCGGTCGTAGCGTCCGCTGTTGTTGTCGTTGCGTCTGTTGTTTCGGTCATAGCGTCCGCTGTTGTTGTCGTCGCGTCTGTCATAGCGGTCATAGCGTCCGTTGTCATGTCTGCGGTCATGGCCTCTTTGTCCGCGGAAATCGCCACGGTCATATCTGTCTCTCATTCCAAAGCGGCTCTCTCCTGGGCGAGGTCCGAAGGTGCGTCCGTGATACCAGCTGCGTCCGCCGTTTCTGTGCCAGCTGTGTCCGCCGTAG
>OLSQ01003013.1_pt1 | contig 11524 bp, 7 predicted proteins | sample 1672561 | NCBI WGS metagenome assembly OLSQ01 (sample SAMEA3136699, study PRJEB25190) | human gut metagenome | biome: human gut; feature: human-associated habitat; material: faeces | place: Austria | collected 2013 | reverse complement strand
GGTGTTGTCCCGGTGGCGGAACGCCTGCGCCGTCTCGAACGGGATATAGATGCGGAGAGGGGGACTTATCATGAACGATATTCTAAAGCGGTTTTGTTGGTTGGACGACAAAATGACCGCCGGTATCGTCCGGCGGGCATTTTATCGTCTTAGCGTTATCTCGGCCTTCTGCGATCGTGCTCGGCGTAGTAGGCGCGCTTGCTCCCGAGCATCTTCTCGTCCGCCTCGCGGACCAGCTCTCTTAGCCCGTTTGCCGCCTCGCAGACGGCGATGCCGTAGGAGATGCTGTAGCCCTGCGCGGCAAGGCTTTCAGAAACCGCCCGCATCCGCGCCTCGTATTCCGCCTCTGCCGCCGGCGCGGGAAACACGACGAACTCGTCGCCGCCGACGCGGTAGAGATCGTCCCTCGGAAACTGCTCCCGCAGACGCTCTGCGACCGCGTGCAGCAGCTGATCGCCCGCCTCGTGACCGCGCTCGTTGTTGATCTCGTGCAGGCCGTTCGCGTCGATATAAATGCAGGCGGCCGGAGCGATGACGCGCTGGTCGCTCTTGCGCAGACACTTCTCATAGGCGACACGGTTCATCAGGCCCGTGCCCTGGTCCGTAATGCTCATACGGTAAACGCCGCGTCGCGCCGAGATCAGGTACCAGCTGATGTAGGCAAGATAGCTCAGCAAAATCGCGCCGACGATGACCGACATCAGGTAGAGGATCTTCACCACGCCGCGCGTTCCCGCCAGCGCGTCCTGCTCGCTGACGCCGAGAACGACGCTCCAGTTGTTGATGCCGACCGGCTCGTAGTGCAGGTAGAGCGTCAGCCCCGTGGAGCGGGATACGGTGCACATATCGCCGCCGATGCCGTTGGGGATTTTTTTCATCGCCTCCTCGTAGGTGTAGCCCATGAGCATTTTCCGGCCACTCAGGTCGGAGAGATTGCCGAGCGAGTCATGCCAGGTATCCAGCAGGATGTCGCCGTTGTTGCCGTCCACAAGAAGGAGGAAGGCATTGCCGTTGTAGAGGTCGATCTGATAGTTTCGGGAAAGCTCCTGCAGGAGGACGACGCCGTAGAGGATGGCGATGGTCTCGCCGTCGCGCTTCACCGGCACGACGTTGCGCACCACCAGCTTTTCCGGCGCAAAGTAGCTTGTGACGCGGTCGGAGATGTACGCGCCCCGCGCCGCCTCCGTTTCAAAATCGAATGTGTCGGAAACGTCGTAGCGGGTACCGTCGGTCAGCAGCAGCGTGCCGTCGGGTCGCAGCAGCGCGACGGTGGAGACAAAGGTCTCACTGAGGCTGAAGGTGTTCATGATGTGCAGCACAGAATCCAGATCGTTCTCGTCCTGCCCCGCGATCAGCTCCGCCATGGCGGAGAGAATGGTCTGGTCCGTGCGTGTGGCATTGTTGATGTCCTTGGCAAGCTCCTTTGTTGCGGTCGTCAGCTCATCGAAGGAGCGCTGTGTGACCTCCTCACCTGCGCGCCTTGCGCAGACGAAGACCGTACCCGACAATACGATCGCGCTGAACAGCGTGATCGCCAGCATGACACGCGAACGCGTTTTGTTTTCCATTTCTTTCTCCTTACTGCTCTGTCAGCTCGCGCAGATAGCGCTCCGCCTCCCGCTTCGGCAGGACGCGCGAGAAATAAAAGCCCTGAATGAAGTCGCAGCCCGCCGCAAGCGCAATATCCAACTGTTCCTTTGTTTCCACACCCTCAGACAGCGCTCGGATACCCATGCTGTGAGCAAGCTGCACCAAACCGGCAAGCAATGCCCTTCCGCGCTCCTCCTCCGCATCGAGGAGGATGCTGCGGTCGATTTTTACATAGTCGAACCGGTAGGTACACAGATCCGAAAGCGAGGAGTAACCGGCACCCATATCGTCCAACGCGATATGAAAGCCCAGCGCGATCAGACCGTTGAGCGTTTCCGCTGCCGCGCTCCGGTCATGCACAAGGCAATCCTCCGTGATCTCGATAATAAGGCAGTCATGTGAAAAGTCATACTGCTCCGCGATCTCACGCACACGCGGCAAGGTCCGCTCGTCCGAGAGCGACTGGCGCGTAAAATTACAGGACAGGCAGAGCTTCTCCAGCCCCTCGCGTCTCCATGACTGGAGCTGTGCACAGGCGCAGCGGAGCATATAGAGATCATGTTCTGTGACCGTACCGGCGCGGATCATCAGGTCGATGTACTTGGACGGCGGCAGCAGTCCATCCTCGGGGCTTTGCCAGCGGGATACGGTCTCCGCACCGATGATCGTGCCGCCGCGATCCACCACAAATTGGAAGTACGGCTCAAACTCGCCCTTGGCGACAGCCTCCGCCGTGCGGCGGCGCAGCCGGTCGAGCTGCTCGCTTTCACCGACCATACGCTTATTGCCGAACGCGCAGAGCATACCGTGACCGAACGCATAGGCGCAGCCCTGCCGCGCGCTATAGAGCGCGGCCTCGCCGCTGTAGTCCGGGTTTTCCTCCAGTGAGCAGATGCCCGCGCGGAAAGACCCGTTGTATTCCGCGCGAAAACCCTCAAGGTATGCGTTCAGCTCCCGCACCAGCGCTTCCGTATGCTGCTGTGCCGCCTCGCGGCTGCTGCGTTGGCACACCAGGGCGAACATTCCGCGTCCCACACAGGCAAGGTAATCTTCGCGGGCACAGCCGCGCCGGAGAAACTCCGCCGCGCGGGAGAAGATCTCCTCGCGCTCCGCCTCGCCAAAGCGATGCTCCAGCGAGGGCATATCGCAGCCGATGCAGATGACATAGACGATGCTTCTGAGCGGGGCGGGGATGAGCGTTTCCATGCAGTTCAGATAATACCCGTCGTTGCCGATGCCGTAGCGCGGGTCGATGAGGGCGTTGGTCTTTTGCTCGGCACGCTTTTTTCGCGCAAAGACTATCAGCGCGACCGCCGCGGCAAGCATCGCCGCGATCAATGCGGCGAGCGTAATGAGCCACCTGGTACGGTAGGCTTCCGCGCCGCTGCTATTCGTATAGTCTGCCAGGACGCCGATGCTCTCCGCGCCGGAGAGGTCCTCCAGCGCTTGTGCAAGCGCGCCGGCCAGTTCCGGCGTGAGTGCGTTGGTAAAGCCAACATATATCGCGCGCTCTGCGCCGTCATGTTCTATCGTGCAGAGCAGCACTTGACGGCGCATCGCGCCGCTGTCGACCGCGCCGGAGGGATAGGCGGAAATAATGTCCGCCTGCCGGTTTGCGGTCTGCTGCGCCTGCGTTGTGTTCTTGCTGTACGGAAGATAGACAAGATCGTACCCTGTCTGCTCACTCAGGCGCTCGTACAGCTCCGGCAGCAATCCGACATAGCATTCTCTGCCGCGGTCATAGGACTCGATGGGATAGAGATCGGCGTTTCCCGAGATCAGAAGCGTCTCCCTCGCGCTTGCATCCTGCATACAGCACAGCAGCGCTCCGATCGTCAGCACGGCGCAGAGCGTGATTCCCAAGAGCTTTTTTCGGCGCACAGGCGGCACCCCCCTTTATTTCAAATCGATCTTGCGGCGCTCGATGCGCCCCCAGCTGAGTTTTTTCTTCCTATAGCCGATAAAGGCCGTGCAGCGCACCCATGCGAGAATAAAGCGCAGGAACACCAGCTCAAAGAGACACAGACAGACGGCCTTGAGGCCGTCGCCGAACGAGAGCGTGAGGTCCGCCGTGTAGATGCGCGAGAAAAAGGCGGTAAGCGTCAGGACCGAGCCGAACACGGCGTAGATCAGGAAAAAGAGCAGCATAAACGGGACGTTGATCAAATCGAACCACCACGCGAGTACCATTGTAAAAACGCCGAATATCTCAATAAACGGCGAAAGCAGCTCGTAAATGAGGAAATAGAGATAGGATACAAAGCTCACCGCGCCGAACCTGTGATTGGAAAACATGACGCGATGCTTGTACATACTCTGGAACAGGCCCAGATGCCAGCGCTTGCGCTGCTTGCACAGATCGCGCAGCCGCTCGGGCGCCTGCGTCCAGCAGATCGCGTCGGATGCGTAGCGAATGGCATAGTCGATGTTGTTGACCGTGCAGTATTCGTGCAGCTTGACCACCAGCTCCATATCCTCGCCCATGGTCTTGTTGTCGTAGCCGCCCACGGCGATGACCGTGTCCTTTTTGAACAGTCCGAACGCGCCGGAAATGATGAGCGAGCCGTTGAAGCGGTCAAAGAGAATGCGGGAGGCAAGAAACGAACGGTCATATTCCAGCACCTGCATGAAGGCGAGAATATTGCGCGGCAGCCGGTAATGCTTCACCCGTCCGTTTTCCAGCTCAACATCGTTGGAGATGCGGACGATGCCGCCAACCGCCACCACATTGCCGTTTTCCAATATCGGCTGGGCGATGCGGCGCAGAGAGTCGTACTGCAGAACGGAGTCCGCGTCCATGCAGATAAAGTACGGGAAATTTGCGGCGTTGATGCCCATGTTCAGCGCGTCTGCCTTGCCGCCGTTCTTTTTTCGGATGAGCGTCACCGGTACCTTCTGTGCGCGTGTCTCATAGACGTATTCCTCGCGCTGACAGTTGATCTGCCGGCGAATGGGCCGGTGAACAAGGTGCATATCAAATGTCTCGGCCAACACCTCCGAGGTGCGGTCCTTCGATCCGTCGTCCACCACAATGATCTCATAGGCGCGGTATTCGAGCGTCAGCAGCGAGCGCACGGTGTCTGCCACGGTGACCTCCTCATTGTAGGCGGGAACGATGATACTGATGGGCAGGTAGTAATCCGAGGGCAGAATGCTTTTGAACATTTCCTGCCGGCGGTGCTTGTACAGCTCAAGTGAGCCGACGACGACCGACAGAAACAGAAAGGTCGAGTAGCCGATCAGATAAGCGATAAAGAAATAGCCCACCCACTCAAGAAACAGCTTTATACCGTCGTACATACTGCGTCCTCCTTTCGCTCCTCCAGCTCCCGCACATCAAAGCGATAGCGCAGGATCTCGGAGGCGTAGCGGTCGTGCCCCTCGATCACGTCGATCAGATCGCGGTAGCCGAAGCCGAGCTGCTCCAGACTTTTTGACGCGTTGAAGCGGATATACCAGTTGGGATGATAGAGGTTCCTCTTCAGCACCGCCGCAGTCTCCGCCCCGGGATAGCTCGCCAGTACAAAGGACGCAATGGCTGCATACTCCCAGCGCGCGTTTTCCGAGGGCGTCGCATAGCGCAGCAGATCGGCGTAGGCGGGCGGATAGGGATAGCGGCCAAGATAGCGCAGACAGGCAAAGCGCACCTCGTCGTCCTGCGCGGGATCGTTGAGGAGCGCGTGTATTTTCTCGCAGTATGCGCCGGAGGAAAAGCGGAAATAGTTGAGCAGCGTCACCTGCATCCACGGCTGAAACGCATCAAACGCCTCCCAAAGCGCGTCGGCAAGCTCCCATGTGTCGCCCGTGTAGTTCAGCAAGCCGTCGGAGAGGAGCTTGCTGTGATAATAGAGGCTGCTTGCGTCGATGATCCGCAGCGCACGCACAAGGACGGCGGGATCGCCCGCCGTGTAGAGCGCCTGCATGGCATTCTCGCGGCAGTAGATGCTCGATTCATGCAACAGGTCGAGCAGCATCGTTTTCAGCGCCTCGTTCTCCTTCCCGTCGAGCAGCCGGTATTTCCGGATGATATACGGAAAATACGCCGCCTCGATCTCATCGCGGCGGCAGTAATCCTCTGCCAGCGTGATCGTCACACCGTTAAGCGCCGTCAGATAGGAGCGGGTCAGCTCTGGCCGCCTCACGCACAGGCGCTCCAGCGCGGCGTCAAAGGCCGCCATGCCGTTCACGCGGCGCAGTCTGCGCTCCATGAAGCGCAGATGCCTCTCGCTGACCGCTCCGGTCTCCGCGAGACGGTCAAGCTCCCGCGAGACCGTCAGCTCAAGGCGGATGCCGTCGCGGAAGGACCGATGCTCCCTGCGCCGCGAAAGGAGCGCCGTTGCAATGTTAAAGAGGATCATGCCGGCGCAGATGCCGAGATAGACGTAGATCAGGATTTGAACAAACACCGGCGTTCTTCCTTTCTCGTGTGTTTTACTGCCAGAGCTTTTGCAGAATGTAGTACGAGGGCTTGAGCCGCTCGTGATAGCTGACCGTATTGCCCCAGCCCTTGAGCGCCGCGGGACAGAGCGCCGCGCGCCCCTCGTCCTCACCGTCTGTCAGGCCCAGGTACATCGTGTCGATGGTGATGTAGTCCACACCGTAGTTTTCATAGTAATCGTCGTGGATGGTCATGCGCGAGGGGTCTGAAAAGTTCAGAAGCTGCCAGGGCAGCTTCAGCTCCACATAGTCGCCCGCAAAGATAAAGTCTGCCAATGAGTTGAAATCGGGCGACGACGGGTTCGCGTTTCCATAGAGCAGCCTGCCCGTTTCGTAAACCTCAGAGCTGGCCTGCCAGTTTCCGGTGAGCAGCGGCGTCGCCGTCTGGAGCATCAATTCGATGGGCTTGAAAAGCGGCGTGTCCGCGTCGGGCGGGTCAAGGTAGGCGTCCGCGTCGTGCGTTTCATGGTAGAACATGGCCCGCAGCACCTCATAGCGCTCCTGCACCACGAGGCGGCTGTTCTCTCTGCCGTCGATGGCAAGGACGAAATCAACCGCGCGGTCAAAGCGCAGGCCATAGTTTTTGCAGTAGGTGCTGCCGGTCTTGGGCGTGGTGTCGATGGGGATGTAGAGCGTTTTCTGTCCGTTCGCAAAGCCCTTTTCATAGGCGAGCAGATAGATGAACTTCTCGTCGTATTTCATCGAAAGGGCGCGCGTGCCGGTATCGAAGAGTTTATCCTCCTCCGTCCACTCCGAGAGGTCGCCGTCCACATAGCAGACGCTTTCCTCCTCGCCGGGGTCGAAGGAGAGCAGACCGAAATACTGCTCGTTGGTCTGATAGTCGCTCCAGTACGGCGTGCGCTGGAGATTCACCGCGTGCATGGTGTTCCAGGTGCGCTTGAACCACTCGTCCTGCCAGGTAAAGACGCAGCCGCCCGCGCAGTTTGCCGCGGTGATGTCGCGCCAGCAGTCCACGAGCGCCTGCCCCTGCTCCTGCTCGGACATATGGCCCTGATTGCGTCCGGTGTTCCGGTCGATCTGCGCCATGCCGCGCCCGGTGGAAACGCCGAACTCGGAGATGACGACGGGCATCGTGTGATGCCGCCGCAGGGCGCGCAGATAGGCAAGGTAGGTGTTCGCCGCGCCGGTCTCATCGTAGAAGTCCGATCGGCGCAGCACGGAACCGATGGGCGTGCCGGGACCGGTCTCCACACGAGAGATGACGGCCTTGCCGTCCCAGATGGGCGTGCGGTCCATCACCGCGGGGTTGAGGATATAGTTGAGATAGTCGGGATAGTAGGGATAGACATGATAGGAAACGAATTGCCCGGCAAGAAAGGCGTCCTCCGCACGGATATGCTCCACATCCACCTGCGCACACTTCATAAAAAAGGTCGTGATATCCTCCGGATAGAGGAACGGATCGGTGGTCGGCCAGTTGGAGAAGGCGACGAGCCGCTGGCTCTTATAGCGGCGGCTCTCGTATTCAATGATCCGGTCGCCCGCCTGCGCCAGCATGGATTCAAAGGCGGAGGCGTCCTCCGTCGCGGAGAGGTACGTTCCCTGATAAGGCGGCAGATCGGGATACTTGTGGTCGGTGTAGGCGACGGTCACATCCTCCCACTCCACACCGAGAATATAGCCGATGACCCAGCGGGAAACATCCTTATTGTAAAAGCCCGATCCCGTGCCCCGCCCGAGCGAGATCTTCTTGTTGCCGTGCAGAACGTCGACCAGTGTGCGCCCGTCCCTGACGAAGGTCTCAAGAAAGTCCTTGTCATAGGCGTCGCGGTGGGGGTTTTGGATATAGTCGTTCACCCATACGCCGTGGATGAGCCAGAGCGGTTCCTCGTTCGCCTCCTCGCGCGCGGTGTTGTACTCGTAGAAGGCGTTGTAGAAGTCGTCGTGGAGCGTAATGTAGACGCGCACGGTGTTCGCGCCCATTTCCTGCATCTGGGCAAACCAGCGCAGATAGGTCTCCTTGCTGACGGCGTAGTCCGTCGCCCACTCGCCCGGAAGGCCGACGCCGAGGTTTACGCCCTTAACGATAAACGGCTCGGGACCGCTGCCGCGATCCATGTAAATGCTTTGCGTATCCGTGGTCATAAAGGCCGTCACCGGCTCGTCCGGCTTCAGGTCGATGTACCATCCCAGCCGGTAGCGCGCCGTGTCATAAGCAAGATAGAGCAGGATCAGAGCGGAAAGCGCGATGATAAATTTTTTCACGGCTCCGCCCTCGCTTTCTCAGTGGTTGAATTTCTTATTTCTGGATTCGTGGCTGTATTGGCGCAGAATGTCGATGTGCTCGTCCATCCACGCGCCGCGCTCGATGCAAAAGCGCTTCATCTGCGCGACGGCAGCCGCGTGTGAGTGCGGGTTGCGCCACGCGGGGGAGAGCATATCCTTTTCGAGCGTGTAGCCCCAGACGGAGAAGTTGCGCTCGACGGCATCGCCGAGCCACGCGGTAACGTCGTCCATGTAGGCGCAGAGATACTCGTCGCTGAGGATGCCCTGACGCAGCTCGCGGTAGCGGTCGATGACGGCGTTTATGAACTTCTCGTCTTTGCTGAGCATATAGTACCAGACGTTATGCTGCAGCTCGAAATGCTGCGGCTCTGTGACCGGATGACTGTAGTTGTCACAGGCGGAGTTGAAGTCCCAGATGCACATTTTGTATTTGCCGCGCACATCCCTGTAGATATAGGTGGAAAGCCAGCCCGCATCATAGTTGCAGGTAAACTCGTTGAGGATAAAGTAGTCCACGAAAGAGCTCATGTCCGCCTGCTCCCACCATGCATAGGGCTCGGTATCATAGTCATAGGAGTAGAGTGACTTTTCAAAGTCGGAGAAATCCTGTGCGATCCACGCCGCGCGCTCCGGCGTAAGCCATTTTGTTCCCGGATAGACGATGTCCATATCCTGCAGATTTCGCAGGGCGTATTGGGAGAAGGTCTCGATGTTTTTGACCTCGTTGCCGCTGCCGCGGTCAAGGCGCAGAGCATAGCTCGTCTGCACCGTGTCCTTCGACGGCTCCGTGAGCTTCAAGCGGGCATCCGCGCCGGAGCTGACAGTCTCCGTCATAACATAAAGCCCCTGATACACTCCGTTGAGCAGTACCTCGCAGAAGCGCACATTCGGCGCGTAGTCCATGATCTCGCCCGCAAGATTGTACCACATATAATTGCGGATGAGCGTCTTATCGAGGTACGGCCCATGCAGCGCCCACTCGTCGAAGGCATCCATCCCCAGCATGGCGACATCGCGCGAGGCCGCACCGTCGTCCGTCAGCGTCTTGACAAGATAGCTGTGCTTATCAAAATAGCGCGAGGAGTTGCCTCGCACTCGAATGTCAATGACGCTCTGAAGCGTCGGCGTGTCGGCGGGGTGATTGTTGCCCTCGGCATGATCCACCACCGAGACGGACGCGCGCAGCAGCGTACTGCCGTCTGCGGTCGTGGTGAAAGCATCGTCCTCACGGCCGCTGCCGCCGCTCTGGATGGGAACGCCGGGGATCTCCGCGCCGCCGGTGTCGATGAGAACGAGCGGCAGATGAGAGCAGAGCAGATCTTCTCCGTGGTCGGCACAGGGTGTATAGGCGGGGCGCTCAAGATGCTGATGATAGCGTGGGTGCTCATCGGTCAGCACGGCTGACAGGTTTGTTGCGGATAGGAGGAGCAGCAGCGCACAGGCCGCAAGAGCCATTCGCTTGTATTTCATGTTCGTCTCCGCTCCCCTCTTTCCGGTTTCTCAGTTCGACACCTCGTCGTTCTGCATGACAAGATTGACATAGTCGATGCTTCCCAGCGAATAGATGCTGCCGGGAATGTCCGGCGTTGTCTGCTCCGCGCGGCGCAGGAGCTTTTGCGTGATCTCGTAGATCAGTTCGACCGTATCCTCCGTCGTGTTTTCCACACGCAGCGTCGCTTTGGCGCGAAAGAGCTTGTAGACCTGCGCCTTGATCGGCTCCTGCTTGCTGCGGTGGGCGCGGATGATGAGCAGCATCCGGTTATCGCTCTTGATGCAGCCGAGCAGCAGGATCACCGCGAAGGTCACGGCGCTGCCGATGCAGGCCACGGCATAATCGCCCACGCCGCAGCAGATGCCGACAATGATGGACCAAAAAATATAAACCGTATCGCGCGAGTCCTTGATGGCGGTGCGGAAGCGGACGATGGACAACGCACCCACCATACCGAGAGACAGCGCGATGTTGTTGCCGATGACGGTCATGACCGTCCCCGTCAGCACCGCGAGAATGACGAGTGAGGCGTTGAACTTGCGGCTGTAGATCGTCCCGCGGTGGGAGATGGCGTAGGACAGGAAGATAAAAAAGCCCAGCACGGCGGCAAGGACGATATTGAGCAGAATATCCTCCCACGACATATCGCGGGGTGTGGTAAAAAGGTTCAGGATCTGTTGTCTCATGGTGTTTTCCTCCTATAGCCTCGTCTGACATCCGTTTTGGCGGGCAAGCACATATTTGCTGACAGAAAGCTCACTGCGATCCACGCTGTTGATCAGCTCGCGAAGATAATCGAGCAGAAAGCCGTTGTACTTGACCTCAAGCACCACGCAGTACGGATCGAGCACGGGGTTCATGTTCAGCCGCGGCGAAAAGAGGTCGAAGCAGCTCTCGACGGAAACAATGCGGCTGTCAAAGGTAATGCGTATTTTGTTCTCCTTGGCGATAAATGCCTTGCGGTCGTATTCTACGATCGTTTTGGGGCGATAGCACCGGCTGTGCATCAGCGCGTAGCACTCCGCGGCAAAAGACTCCGGATACCGCAGCAGCGGCGCGTAGTCGCCGCGCGTGAGCGCTTGGGCATCCTCCCGTGTCACGCGCAGAGAGCGCTTGAGCTGACTTGCGCCCTGCTTCTGCTTCATCTCCAGCATGGCGAAGTCTGCCGCCGGATCATAGCAGCGCAGGCGCAGCTTGCGCCGCAGCTCTACGCCCGCAGCCTTTTCGCGGAAGTCCCTGTCGTCGAGCGTATCGAAGTAAAGCGAGCGGACAGGGTAGCCGCTTATGCCGTTGTGCGGGTCCTCGTGCATGACCTGCGCGAGCCGATGGCAGGCTTGCAGCGCCTCCGGCAGCGAGATCAGATATTTCTTTTCCTCGCGGAACACGCGGTTCACCGATGCTCCCTCCTTTCGCAGAGAAAGAAACTGACCGCAGTCCTGCTAAGGCAATACCGCAGCTTTCACTGCGCGGTGTTGCCTTAAGAGTGCGGTCGGTCGATCATAGGGGCTCTCCCGCTCAGACATATGGCCCTGCAGCATAGTCTTTCGACGATTTTCCATCTTAAACGATTATACAGGGCTACGCCGCATAAGTAAAGTCCTTTCTGGCATTTCCGGCATTTGGCGTGTGCCGTCGCTTGTGCGGCGGAAGTCCTCTCGTGCGCGGGAACCGGATGGGATCACCTCACGAAATACTCATAACACCGCCATGAGCAAAACGCAAGAAACGCAGTAATTGCAATGGTTCCCGGCCATGGCT
>OLSQ01003011.1_pt1 | contig 11533 bp, 6 predicted proteins | sample 1672561 | NCBI WGS metagenome assembly OLSQ01 (sample SAMEA3136699, study PRJEB25190) | human gut metagenome | biome: human gut; feature: human-associated habitat; material: faeces | place: Austria | collected 2013 | reverse complement strand
CCGTGAGATGATCTGTTCCGATACCGCAGAGCAGCGTGAAACCGCACTCGATAAGATTCTTCCATACCAGCAGAGTGATTTCGAAACTCTCTTTGAGTCTATGGAAGGAAATCCGGTTAACATCCGTTTTCTGGATCCTCCTTTGCATGAATTCCTTCCGACAGAGGAAGAAGATATCCGCAAACTGGCAGATGCACAAGGCAAAACCGTTGCACAGATCAAGCAGATTATTACATCCCTGCATGAGTTTAACCCAATGCTTGGGCACAGAGGACTCCGCCTTGCCATCACATATCCGGAAATTCCACGGATGCAGACAAAAGCAGTCATCCGGGCAGCTATTAAAGTAAAGAAAAATCATCCGGATTGGAACATTAAGCCGGAAATTATGATTCCGCTTGTTGGAGATGTAAAGGAATTTGATTTCGTTAAGAAGATCGTTGTAGAAACCGCAGATGCAGAAATCAAGGCAGCGGGAGTTACCATGGAGTACGAAGTAGGTACGATGATTGAAATTCCACGTGCGGCACTTACTGCAGATGCGATTGCAAAGGATGCAGATTTCTTCTGCTTCGGTACGAATGACCTGACACAGATGACCTATGGATTCTCCCGTGATGATGCAAGCAAGTTCTTAGGTGGATACTATGACACCAAGATCTTTGAATATGATCCGTTTATCAAGCTTGACCAGATTGGTGTTGGTAAGCTGATGGAAATGGCGATTCAGCTTGGCAGACCGGCTAATCCGAAGCTTCATATCGGTATCTGTGGTGAGCACGGCGGAGATCCCTCTTCCGTAGAATTCTGCCACAGGATCGGTCTGGATTATGTATCCTGCTCACCGTTCCGTGTGCCGATCGCAAGACTGGCAGCAGCACAGGCTGCTATCAGCGAGGCGCGTCAGTAAGCGAGACCAGTTGTTTTTTGGGAACTTTTGAAATCTCGAAGGATTTTATGAGACAATCTTCAAAGATTTATCATAAGAAAAACGGGTTCAGATTTCCCGAAAAGCTTGTAATTAAGCTATTCCTAGTATAGGGTGTCTACTTTAGACACCCTATATTTTTTTACACAAAAATAAAATCAATTAAGCTGCCGGAGTACTTCATACATTTTTTGCTGACTACATTCGACAAAATTTCGGAACATTTGTTCCGAAAATCGTAACACGAAAAATGGACTATTTTGATGTTTGTTCCGAAAATCGGAACTTTGAAGGAGGTTAAAAATGTCTGAATTTACGGGTAAAATGCTTAAAGAAGCACGTGTGAGGAAAGGATTATCCCAGGATGAGGCTGCTAATCTTATGAATGTTGCGAAGAGAGCGATTAGTGAGATGGAAGCAGGTAAGAGAAGTATATCTGCAGATGAGCTTGCTCAGTTTTCTCGTATTTATAATGTAGATGTGAGAGAATGATGCTGCAATCAATATGAAAAAAAGATTAAAGCAGATGTTTGTAAATTATTTTGTCCTCACAGGATATGAAAGATATAAGAAAAACAGGAAGATAATTTATTCCGGTGAATGTAAAACTTTCGTTTTTAATGATAAGGAGAAAATCTATGAAAAAGTGGTATGCAGAGGAATATATTTTTGAAATTGAAGTTACAGGATTCTTAAGAAGTGATCATACGGAGAATTACTGTAGAAACGGAGAAGAGATAGGAGATAAATATGCCTGCACCTATGGATGTCCGGTAAATGAACAGGGGTATGGAATCTGTTCTAAGATGATGCAGCTTCTTTATGGTGATATGCAGGCGGTAAGAAGTGGCGGAGATCTGACACTGGTCGGTGGAACCGAGCCGTTTGTGAAGGATTACGTGTGTCCGGATGGGTGTGTCTGCTTTCAAATGAGAGCCGTGAAAACGGAAAATGAGAATTTTTACAAAGGAAAATTCTACCAGGAATCTTAAAAATGGAGATAAGGGGCCAAGAGGTGATCGGAGTGAAGCTCACGGTGGAGAAGATTGAAAAGGAAAAAGAAGAGGAAGCTTTTGAAAGCTGGGTCACAGGAGGATATTTTGAAGGAGATTATATTCCATATTCATTTATCGAGGATGGAAAAATAGTTATCAATGTATCCGCAAATCAAGTGACGCTTTCAGATGTGTTACAGCGCATGGGAGTGGAATTCCATAAATGCCGGCCTGGATTTACCCCTGCTCAGAATGACAGGTATATGTGCATTGCAGAATATTATAATGGAAGTGATGACTACCGGTTGTTTTATCTTGGACAGGAACTAAAAAGCATAGAACAGGATAAGCTTTCTTTTTCGGAACTTTCTCATGCATAAGCTTCAAGAATAATGTATTCTGACGTATGAAGCGGAGCCTTTTGGCAAAAATGCACAAATTATCCAGCATAGAGGTCATTTGCGGTAATCCGCGGGACAACAATCAGAGCAAAATAGCAACATAATTAATGAATATATAGCTGTTTGAGATCAATATAGTTTTATGAAGCGACGAAAAAAAGCGAAAATAATGATATAAAATCAGAAAAAGTGCTTGAAAACAAAGGAAATTTTTTCGGGCACTTTTTTATTTGTGACACCATTGCCATAATGTTGTTTAAATGTTACAAATATGCGAAATACAGTACAAAAATTCATAAAATCATTGACTCTTTGAGGGAAAACCGCTATAATGTATATGGCATTTTATAATTGCTAATTCTCTGGTTGGAGGGTGTATTATGGAGGAAAGAAGGGGTATTAATCGTGTGGATTATCGCGTAAAGAGTGTGATAGTTACATGCGATACATTTGAGAAGTTTTATGTTGATGCAATTAATGTAAGTCCGCTTGGAATGGGATTGCTGGCACCGGCAGGTACACCAAATCTTGTTGGCAGACAGATTATTATCGTAGCGGATACGTTAATTATGAATGCGGATGTTCTGAGACAGGAAAAAATGGAAGATGGACAATTCCAGTTGGGAATTAAGGCACGGAAGTTTACACCGGCAGTCCTCAAATATCTGTTCGAGCATATCGCAGAATAATATAATAAAGTACTCACAGGGAATGACCTTAATATAATATGTAACAGGTAACGTAAAAAGGGAATTATTAATGGAAGGGAGATTTTATGAAAAACAACACTTTAAAAGCGCTGGGAATAGCGATTGGAGCGGCAATGAGCGTAATGCTCGCTTCTGATATGGAAGTACACGCTGCTGAAGTGTATGATGCGGAAAACGGAAAAATTGAAAGCGTTGAACACGGACCGGATGATCAGGAAGAAGCAGAAGAAGATAACAAGACACAGATGTCGGATTCCAATAATGATAATGGAAATGATAATGCTGTTGATCTGAATAGTTCCAATGGAAATGTTGCAGATAGCAACAGTGACTCTGATAGTGACACAGATAGCGATAGCGATTCTGACAGTGATGGTGATACAGACAGCGACAGTGATACAGACACCGATACGGATACCGACACGGATACAGATACAGATACCGACACGGATACGGACACAGATACCGACACGGATACGGATACCGACACCGACACAGATACTGATACGGATACGGACACAGATACCGACACGGATACTGACACGGACACGGATACAGATACAGACACCGACACGGATACAGATACAGATACCGATACGGATACGGATACCGACACAGATACTGACACGGATACGGATACTGACACCGACACGGATACAGATACTGATACCGATACCGACACCGATACGGATACGGATACCGACACTGACACGGATACGGATACCGACACAGATACTGACACGGATACGGATACCGACACCGACACAGACCTTGAGACAAACAACAAGGGCAATGATACCAATCTGAACCCTGATAAATCTACCGGCAACGTGGATTCATCTCAAAACGAGGACGCTCTTATTAAAGATTTTCTGAATGATATATCAGTTGGAAAAGACTATGTTATTTATGGTAAAGAGCTGACAAGTACCAATGGTGGAACAGCTCATATTGATGGCAATATTTTAGTAGATAATGTTGATAATGTGTCAGAAGGTATTAAAACGGGTGAAATATCTAAACCGGATGAAACATTAAATGATGGAAGAACTGCAAAAACACCTAAGTTTTCAATTGTTAAGGATGGATCGGATTTAGATGGAAACGGCCGGGATGGAACTTTTGATTGGATTGAAGGCAATGCGATTCTGATAATAGCGAAAGATGGAAATGCAAATGTAAAAAACATAAACGATAAATCTCAGGTCGTGGCTGTTGAGAATATCAATGATCCGGAAGAGATAGCAAATGCTATTGCGGAGGCATATGAGAAGCAGGGTACAACTCTTACCGATGAAGAGAAGGCTCAACTTCTAAAGGATATTAAAAAGCAGTTAAATGTATCAGAGAATCTTAAAAACATAGCAGAGAGTGGGCAGAAGCTTGCTGATGCAGATGATACATCGATTAGAGGACTTGAGGCATTAAAGGATGTTAGAGACAGAATTGCTTCCGGAGATATTGAAGAAAGAGGTACGGTTACCATTACGGTAGATGCGGCAGACCTTGTTAATGGGGAGTTTGCTAAGATCTTTACGGATGGTGAAGGAAGCCTTTATAAACTTAACAGAGATAAAAATGTCAAGATAATTATAAATGTGTCGCATGGTGAGGCAGACATTACAATTACATTTGACAATCCGATTAACAACACCGATTATGACAATCATCTTACAAAATATGTATGGAATTTTGGTGATTACTCCGGTAAAGTAGTTATTAATAAAGATATGGGTGGTCTTGTTATTTGTGCTAATGGTGAGGTAGAGGTTAACAGTTCCTGTGACGTAAGAGTTATTGCCAAGACTATAACTAAAAATGGTCAGGAAATGCATCAGATCGAAGGCGATGATGACACCGACACGGACACAGATACCGATACCGATACAGATACCGACACAGATACAGATACAGATACAGATACGGATACCGATACAGATACAGATACAGATACTGACACCGATACCGATACGGATACGGATACTGACACGGATACCGACACAGATACCGATACTGACACAGATACCGATACTGACACAGATACCGATACTGACACAGATACCGATACCGACACAGATACCGATACTGACACGGATACTGACACCGATACCGATACGGACACGGATACCGATACCGACACGGATACCGATACTGATACGGATACCGACACGGATACGGATACCGACACCGATACCGACACGGATACAGACACAGATACGGATACGGATACTGACACGGATACCGATACTGACACAGATACAGACACGGATACGGATACGGACACCGATACGGATACCGACACGGATACGGATACCGATACAGATACCGATACCGACACCGACACAGATACCGATACCGACACCGATACGGATACTGACACGGATACCGACACTGACACCGATACGGATACCGATACTGATACGGATACGGACACCGATACGGATACAGACACAGATACCGACACAGATACTGACACGGACACCGATACCGACACAGATACGGATACAGACACAGATACCGACACCGATACGGATACCGATACCGATACCGACACGGATACTGACACCGATACGGATACTGACACGGATACCGATACCGACACAGATACAGACACAGATACCGACACGGATACCGATACTGATACGGATACGGACACCGATACGGATACCGACACAGATACCGACACAGATACTGACACGGATACCGATACGGACACCGATACCGACACAGATACGGATACAGACACAGATACCGATACCGATACGGACACAGATACGGACACCGATACTGACACGGACACGGATACCGATACAGACACCGATACCGATACTGATACCGATACGGACACAGACACGGATACGGACACGGATACCGATACAGATACGGATACCGACACTGATACAGATACCGACACAGATACGGATACCGATACAGACACGGATACAGACACGGACACAGATACGGACACCGACACCGATACGGATACCGACACGGATACAGATACGGATACCGACACGGATACAGATACGGACACGGACACAGATACGGACACCGATACAGACACAGACACGGACACCGACACAGATACCGATACCGATACGGACACAGATACGGACACCGATACTGACACGGACACGGATACCGATACAGACACCGATACCGATACTGATACCGATACGGACACAGACACGGATACGGACACGGATACCGATACAGATACGGATACCGACACTGATACAGATACCGACACAGATACGGATACCGATACAGACACGGATACAGACACGGACACAGATACGGACACCGACACCGATACGGATACCGACACGGATACAGATACGGATACCGACACGGATACAGATACGGACACGGACACAGATACGGACACCGATACAGACACAGACACGGACACCGACACAGATACCGATACCGATACGGACACAGACACGGATACCGATACTGACACCGACACAGATACCGACACAGATACAGACACGGATACGGATACCGATACCGATACTGATACCGATACAGACACGGATACTGACACAGACACGGATACTGACACAGATACAGACACGGACACCGATACCGATACCGATACTGATACGGATACAGACACAGACACGGATACGGACACGGATACCGACACAGATACCGATACGGACACGGATACCGACACCGATACGGATACGGATACTGATACCGATACCGATACAGATACCGATACTGACACGGATACAGATACCGATACCGATACTGACACCGATACTGACACTGACACGGATACTGATACAGATACCGATACTGACACGGATACGGATACTGACACGGATACCGACACAGATACTGACACGGATACGGACACCGATGACGATGGTGAGGTTCTGGGAGCAAGAAGAGGTAATGGTTCAGCAGTTCTGGGAGCAAGAAGAGGTGTTGAAAAGGCGGTTCTTGGAAAGAGGCGTAGACCTGAGACCGGTGATGGTATGGCATTAGCAGGTTGGCTTTTTGGTTTGGTTTCATCACTGGGTGCGGCTGGCGCATCAGGTAAGGCTTTAAAGAAATCCCGTAAAAAGGAAGAAACTGAGGAATAGAATTATTTCATTAAAACCTGCCGGCAAAGGTTGTTTACCTTTGCCGGTTTCCTTATAAAAATATATTGATTAATGGGGGATACCATATGAAAACAATACCCAGAACAAAACATAGCAATAAGTATAATCAGGAGAAAAACCGGCTGGTTTCCAAGGCTTTATTTGAAAAGAAGCTGGATGCAATGAAAGGCTATGTTGAGGAATACTTAAAAAGCAATCCGATTGATATTAAGTGTAAGGATATTCAGGATGAGGTTAAGTATACGGTGTTTGTTTCCGTCTCCGATGGGAAGAAAAGAGCCAGGGTATGTCATGCATCGGCTGCGGATTTTGAAGCTTCTTTTATGAAAGTAAGGGAAAAGGTAAGGACTGTTATTGATAAATACAGCCTTACGCCGGTGTGGATCAAAATTGATGTTGTGGATTTTGTTCAAAAAGTTCCATTTGCGAATTTAAAGAAAATTTTTCTGTCAGTAAAATATAAGGATTTTTTCAGAATGGGATTTTCGCTGGATCCATGGATGGATATAGCTTTTTTGGAAGCAGAAGCTAATTCCTATGGACTTTATGATTATTCCGTCATACCTATGAAGGCATCGAAGCCCGGTCATGAGAATGTTCCCTGTATTAACACAGAACAGGTGGAAAAATACTTAGGCTGGAATGGAAGACCGTGTTCTCCTATCATCCTGCCATTTGTTTATTTCTTTAATTGCAAAAGCTTTTTTATGGACACGGATAAGGAAATATATATGCTTTATAATGCGGGAATGCATTGTGGAAGAAGAACGATCGGAGAGCTTACTCCTGAGTTTGTAAGGGAAATTCTCACAACCTCTTCTCAGTATTTAACAAGGCAGATGTTACCGTCAGATAAATTTATATATGGTTATTTTTCACGATTTAATGCGGTAATGACTTCCTATAACATATTGAGACATACCGGAACGGTATGGTCTATGATGTGTGCATATGAGGTTACAGGCGATAATTCTTTACTGGAAACGATAAATAAAGCAATCGATTATCTTCTCACACAAATCAGTTATAAGGATAATGAGACGGCATTTGTTGTTGAAGCAGGAAGCAGGGAAATTAAGCTTGGGGGAAATGGAATTGCTATTATTGCGCTGACGAAGCATATGGAAGTATTTGGGGATCGTGACTTTACGGATATGATTACGCTTCTGGCAAATGGAATTTTATATTTGCAGGATAAAGAAACCGGAAAAATGACTCATGTTTTAGACGCAGCCAATTTTGAGGTAAAAGAGGCCTTCCGTACCGTATACTACGATGGAGAGTCAGCATATGCCCTGATAAAGGCCTATGATATTACCGGTAATAATGCTTATCTTGATGCTGCAAGACGGAGTATTGATTATTTTATAAATAAGAATTACGTGGTATACAGAGATCATTGGCTGGCTTATGCAATGAATGAGTTTACCAGGTTTGTACATGAAGAAAAGTATTATACATTTGCACTCAGAAATGCATGGGAGAATCGCGAGAGGATTAGAAAACAACAAACCTCATATCATACTTATCTTGAATTATTGATGGAAACCTATGACATCTACCTGAGAATAAAAGAACAGAACATTTCAGTGGATTATATGAATCAGATTGATGAGGATGAATTTGTTGAGATTATCAAGCACAGGGCATTTCATATGCTGGATGGATATTTTTATCCGGAATATGCGATGTATATGGAAAGGCCGGATAAAATTCTTGGTTCATTCTTTGTACGTCACGATGATTTCAGGGCGCGAATTGATGACAACCAGCACTTTATTGATGGCTATGCCAAGTATTATAAGTTAATTTTGCATAATGGAGAATGATTGCTATATGTGGAGAATGAAGAATAATGATTTGGAAGCTCGTATTGGGATTCCGGATGGCTTTAAGGTAAAAGGGGGAGATGGCAGAGCCATTTCTTCCTGGAATGAAGTGAAAAATGCAGACGGTTATATTCTGTCTTATTACAGAGCCGGTGAACCGGAGCTGTGCATTAAAACCAGGTATTCGCAAAAACCGGAGAAAACCATTCTGGGTTTTCGAAACGGGGTGGAATATCTTGCGGATGTGTGTGCATATCAATTTTGTGACGGTGTGGAAATCAGGGGGAACAAATCGGATAAAATTCCATTTGTACCTGTTTCAATGAAATTAAAGGCTCAAAATGTCATTTGCCTATCTGAAAATGAATCGAAAAAAATAGAAGCAGAATATAAAAATACGATTCCTTACGTTAGCTTTCAATCGCTGGATGAGAATGTTGCCGTTGTAGATGAATATGGAATGGTGACCGCCAGAAAAAAGGGCATGACGGAAGTCATCAGCCAAATGGAGAATGGAGAATGTACAAAAACCCGGATCGTGTGCGGCCGCGACCTGTCGAGAACACGGGAATCAGATGCCATGATCATGCTGATGGGAGATCTGATGTGTGCGGTAAATCATCAGCGTATAGTCCAAAATAAGGAATTTGATTTTACAGGTTCGTTTGACGATATCAGCACGATTATTCAAAAGGGAGATTTGGCAATTGGTGTACTGGAAACCATGTGTGATGACCATTCTCCGTATGAATGCGAAGAACTGAGAACTTCATCCGGAAGTCCTAATTGTAATTCACCTTCAACCTTTATCGGAGCTGTAAAGGATGCGGGCTTTGATGCATTGGTTACAGCCAATAACCATAACTGCGATACGGGGGCTGGAGGATTGAAAAATACAGTTTCGTTGATCAGAAGTAATGGTATGCAAAACATAGGAACACTTAATGATAATCCGGTTTATTTTTCTGTTAAGGGGATAAAAATTGCCGTGATTGCTTTGTGTATGATTAATAATGGACACGAAGCTAAAATGAATTTGTGGATGGAGGAGCTTGGCCGGTACAAAACAGAATTATTTAAACAGTATGTTGATGAGGCAAGAAAAAATCACGCGGAATTCATTATTGCATATCAGCATTGGGGAAAGATGAATTCCTCTGAGATAAAATCCGCTCAAAGAAAAACGGCGGAAGAAATGGCAGAAGCAGGAGCTGATCTGATTGTTGCATCGCATCCTCATTTGATGCAGAATTATGAAATACTTACCACCTCCGATGAAAGAATGGTGCCATGCGCTTATTCATTGGGAAATTTTCTCACATCAATGAATGAATTCAGTGAAAACAGACTCGGTGCGGTTATGTGCTGTAAACTGCATAAGAGTCCGAAGGGTAAAGTGTCGTCTGCAATATCGTTTATTCCGACAATAAGCAGAGACGATGCTTCCTGTGGTATAAAGATAGGAATTGCCGGTGGAAAAGAAAGGGAAAGAATTGCGGAGCTCCTGTCAGAGAATGCCCGGATGATACCCTCAGTGCCGGAGCCGGACGTGATGCTGCAGGGCTCTGTTGTGTTGAAAAAAATATTTTCTTATTTGCCGGAGTGCCGGATAAATCAGGATGCGTGTATTATTTCCCAGTTATCCATACTGAACGGTAAAAAACAGGAGTTGAAGGAACGGTGTGCAGAGCGGGTAAGGATAGATATAGAAAAAGACCTTGAACAGTGCCTTTCAAAAAACCGGGCAGAATATATGATAGTTGATTTTTATGCTGCTGCAGCAATTTCTCTTTATAAAATGGATGATAATTATTACACGGCCTCCGATGCTTTTGTTTTATCTGATTTTTACAAAACAAATAAAGACAAATTTGAGAAACAGACACCTCCGTTTAGTGAAAGCTTCTGGAAAGAACAGATTAGGAAATATGCCGGACTTTTACTGAAATATTATCCTAAAGAAAAGATTGTATTAGTTCGACTGAGCTTTTCTGAGACACTGGTAGTAAAGGGAGAGATGAGAAACGGTAAAAACCGGAGCGCCTTAAATAATCGTATCAGGGAGCTGGAGAGCTATTTTATTTCTATTGTGAATCCGGTCGTTATTGATATAGCAGGGCATTATTTCGGAGATGCACAGTCCACCTCGCCGTCTGCATTTGAGGAACATTTTTATCTGGATACTGCCCATAAGCTGAGAGATATTTTTGAAAGTAAGAGTCATCAATTTTATTATTCTGAAGAGAATCAGGAATTCAGAATGGATAGAATATTAAAGTATTATGATAATCTGATGGCGCGCGGCTATCAAAACAGAATGCTTAATCAGGAGCAATTGGCAGATAAAATCATCATGTATTCGTCTAAGGAATTTATCCGGTCACATTACCATGGAATAATGGAGTTGATGAAACACCATGTGGCAGACCTTGAAGAAGCAGTACTTTATCTGGAAGAAAATGAATTAAATAACGAACTGCTGAGTGCAGCCAAAGCAATTCAGATGATCGTAGAGAAGGATCTTTCCGGGTCTTATGAATGTTATCGGATAT
>OLSQ01002999.1_pt1 | contig 11555 bp, 9 predicted proteins | sample 1672561 | NCBI WGS metagenome assembly OLSQ01 (sample SAMEA3136699, study PRJEB25190) | human gut metagenome | biome: human gut; feature: human-associated habitat; material: faeces | place: Austria | collected 2013 | reverse complement strand
TCTTCCACATCCCCGGCATCGAGGAGCAGCTGGGCATCCCCTATGTGGAGATGGACGAGCTGCTGGCCAAGTCCGATTTCATCTCTGTCCACGCTCCCGCTGTGGACGGCGGCGCCCTGATCAGCGCTGAGAACATCGCCAAGATGAAGGACGGCGTGGTGGTTATCAACACCTCCCGCGGCACCAACGTGGACGAGGCCGCTCTGCTGGCCGCTCTGGAGTCCGGTAAGGTGCGCGCCGCCGGTCTGGACGTGTACGCCGACGAACCCGCCACCAACAAGGCTCTGTACAGCCATCCCATGGTCAGCTGCACGCCGCACATCGGCGCTGCCACCGTCGAGGCGCAGAAGCGCATCGGTGCGGAGATCGTGGATATCATCAAGGGTATGTAAGGTTTTGCCCGGAACGGGAAAACCTGTCATTGCGAGCCAGTGCTCACACTGGCGCGGCAATCCGTGACTGCAAAAAGAGACGGCATAAGCCGTCTCAGCTTGTCAAAAAAGTTCCACATGGAACTTTTTTGACTGCGCTTTCCGCCGAGCATTTTGAACTCGTCCAAAACGCTATCTTCCGAAAACCTTGCTATAGCAAGGTTTTCGGCGGCGGTTTATTTTACTTGAGGCGGGCCTTGCCCCCTCAAACTCCCCCGCTGCTCACTTATCGAAACGTACAGCATAGTTTTTCGACAGACTGAGACGGCATAAGCCGTCTCTTTTTTGTGCTGATGTGTTGCCTGTCGTGCCATTCCGTAGGGGCGGGGTTCTACCCCGCCCTTGGCTCTCCCTTTGGGAGAGCCCTCCGGTGGTTATTCCGTAGGGCGGCCTGCCCTCAGGCCGCCGCGTAAGACATGACGCACCATCGACGGCGGGGCACATTGGCCCCGCCCTACAGACGTCTATCGTACCCCGTACGTTCACCGTGCGAGCCGTCGAGGACGCCGCCCCCTACGAAATCGTACCACGTGCATCCGCGCACATTAAAAATTTTTATTCCTCCGGGATATAGCGGATCACGTCCGCCACATCGCATCGCAGAATGCGGCACAGGTCGTTCAGCGTGTTCAGGGTAATGCTGCGGTTCTTCCGCAGCGCGTCCAGCGTCCCCGTACTGACGCCATGCTCCTTGATCAGCGCGTACTGGCTGATCCCGCGGCGCTTCATGGTCTCCCACAGCGGATCAAACACGATCATTTCCCGTCACCTCCCTGCTGCTGTTAAGCATACAGGGAATATTCTCCCTTGAATATTGCCGAATATTAGGCTATATTAAAAAGGGTGATAAAAATGAAGCGTTGGATACAGAAATTAAAAGAACTGCCCCGTTGGAAAGGGGATATCATCGGAAGCACAGCATGCTTCGGTTCGCTGTTTGTCATGCTGTTTTTGGGAGTTATGGAAGAATACGCTCTCGTTCTTACGATTCCTTTTATGATGTTCTTCGCGTGGCTCTGTCCGGAGACATGGAGCGGGAAATGATCTTCTAACGTCTGGCAAGGTCAAATTGTTAATTTTTCTTGCGGGGCTTATGGCGGGATTGCAAAACGCCGCGGAGCGTGGTAAAATATTAAGACTGCCGCTTCGACAAATTTCATCCTTTTTAAGGAGATTTCCCCATATGGACGAAAACCGCACCCGTCTGGAGCAGCCCCAGCAGGACGCGCCCAAAAAGCGCAGCCTGTGGCCGCTGTTCTTTTTCCCTATGGCGTTGCTGTATCACGAGCTGCTGCTGCACGCCTTTGACCGCACCATCCTGTTCTGGGATACGCCGCTGGTGTATATCCTGCTGTTCTCCGCCGCAGGCGGCTTCCTGCTGTCGGCACTGGTGGATATTTTGCCCCGGAGGGCCGCCCACATTGTCACCTACGCCCTGTGCGTGTTCTGGACGGTGCTGACGTGCATCGAATACTGCTGCAAGAGCTACTTCAAAAGCTACTGGGGACTCAGCTTCATCACCCAGATGACCGGCAATGTGGTGGGCAACTTCTTCTCCACCATGCTGGAGATCATCTTCGGCCGCATTGTGTTTATCCTGCTGTCCTTCCTGCCGCTGGTGCTGCTGATCATCCTCCGCCGCCGCCTGCTGCCGGGCAAGACCCTCAGCGTCCGCTGCCGCGTTATGGCGCTGGCGGTGTTCGCGGTGTGTCAGGCTGTCGGTTCCGCCCTGTGCTATACCGGCGAGGATCGGGCGGACTACACCTACAACTACGTCACCGACTACGCCGTGCCCCGCTTCGGTCTGGCAGCCACCATTCGGCTGGAGGCCCAGTACGCCATCTTCGGTCTGCCGGACGCGCCGGTGATCCAGGTGGACGAACCGGTGCCGGACGCGCCGGTGGTCTACGACTATAACAAGATGGAGCTGGACTTCACCGCCACCTCCGATCTGGTGGGCGGCTCCACGCTGGAGAACATGCACAACTACTTCAGCAGCAAGACCGCCAGCCAGCAGAACGAGTACACCGGCATGTTCAAGGGCAAGAATCTCATCCAGATCACTGCCGAGGCCTTCTCCCCCTACGTCATCAGCAAGGAGCTGACGCCCACCCTGTACAAGCTGACCCACGAGGGCTTCGTGTTCACCAACTACTACCAGCCCGGCTGGGGACAGTCCACCACCGGCGGCGAGTTCGCCCACATGACCGGCATCATCCCCACGTGGGTCAACGGCAATCTCAGCTTCTACGCCAGCCATCAGGACTACATGCCCTTCGCGCTGGGCAACCAGTTCCGGGCGCTGGGCTATACCACCGTGGCCTATCACAACAACTCCTACACCTACTACAACCGCCACCTGACCCACCCCAATCTGGGCTATGATTACTACGGTCAGGGCAACGGACTGACCCTCACCGTCCCCGGCTGGCCCTACTCCGATCTGGAGATGATGGAGCTGACCGCCCCGGCGTATATCGAGGATTACGTGAACACCGGCAAACCTTTCCACGCCTACTACATGTCCGTCAGCGGACACGCCAACTGGGGCTGGGGCAACGCCATGTCCGCCAAGAACCGGGAAGCCGCCGTGGCGGCGTATCCCAACGCCTCTCAGCCGGTGCAGGGCTACATCGCCGCCAATCTGGAGCTGGAATACGCCCTGACGTACCTGCTGGAGCAGCTGGAGGCCGCCGGTATCGCTGACGACACCGTGATCTGCATGACCGCCGACCACTATCCCTACGCGCTGGTCACCGATGAGGTGGACTACTATCAGGAGCTCAGCGGCAAGCAGGACAGTGAGCTGGATATCTCCCGCTATAAGAACACGTGGCTGCTGTGGAGCGGCAGCATGGAGAGCAGCGTCACCGTCAACACCCCTTGCTCCGCCATCGACATTCTACCCACCGTCAGCAACCTGTTCGGGCTGGAGTTCGACTCCCGGCTCATGTCGGGTCATGACGTGTTTGCCCAGAACTACAACGCTTCGCAGGCCAGCACCTGCATGCCGCTGGTGATCCTACCCACCAACCGGGGCTACAGCTGGATCACCGCCGCCGGAACCTACGACGCCAAGACCCGCACCTTCACCCCCAATCCCGGCATCACCGTGGCGGACGACTACGTGAAAACCGTGTCCTCGCTGATAGACGCCAAGTACTCCTATGCCCGCCAGCTGATCCAGTACGACTATGCGGGCGTGGTGCTGCATCATCCGCAGGCCACCCACGTGATGGCCGCGCCGCCCAAACCGCCTGAGCCCAGCACGGACGAAACGGCGGACGACACCGTGAACGAGGGTTACGTGGATGATACCGGCACCGGCGACACCACGGAATAACACATCGGCTTCCCTTCCCTGACAGGGCCTCGAACGAGGCCCTGTTTTTTTACGCAAATAAGGCCCCCTTGTGTAAAGGGGGCTGCCGAGCGCAAGCGAGACCGGGGGATTGTCAGGGCATCAAACAACCCCTCCGTCAACGCTTCGCGTTGCCACCTCCCCTTACACAGGGGAGGCTTTTGAGAATGAAACTCCGCGACATGCAATGCTCCCCATTCTCCAAAAGCTGTCTTACCTTTGCGAAATATTTTTCTTCTGTTGCCTTTCTGTGGGCAACAACTCCGCGGACTTCTGCTATGGACAAAAGGGCATGCGCCCGAAAACAAGGAGGAAATACAATGAACGAAGTAAAAAAGCCCGGTGTGATGTTTTATTTTGACCAGTGCGCCATTTTCAGGCAGATGCCGATGGAGGACGTCTACGCGCTGGTGATGGCAACGCTGGATTTTGCCGAGAACGGCGTGGTGCCGGAGTTCAAAAATCCTGCGCTGACCTATGTCTGGAGCTTTATCCAGCTGAGCGTCGAACGGGACAGTGTCCGGTATGACCGCGTGGTAGAGCAGCGGCGCAAGGCGGCTGAGAGACGCTGGGCCAGGAAGCAGCAGGACAAGACGAATGCGGATGCATGCATCTGATGCCAATCGCAGACCGTAACCCTCAAAAAGAAAAACAGCGAAAACTGTATTCTTAAAAAACCCCCTGGTTCCCCCTTAAAAAAACGCCGGTTTTCTCTGCAATGTGGAAAACCTTGTGGAAAATATGTGGAAAGCCCGTTTTGTCATTGCGCGGCGGGGTGAGGGAGCGATCCGAGCGCTGCCTGTGGCAGATGAAGCGAGGTGAGCGAGTGGCAGCGGTCAAAATTTCAAGCGTCCGCCGTAAGGCAGCGCAGAAATTTTGGACACCGCAACAGAACCGCCCCGCCCTACGAAGTTCCACTACACCCGGTTATTTGTCCCCCCATCACCCAAAGGAGACTTTCTCAATGTCCGAACCCATTCGACTGACCCTGGCCTATCCCAACGAAAAGCAGCAGCGCTTTCTGGAATGCACCGCCAAATACATCGCCTTCGGCGGAGCGCGGGGCGGCGGCAAAAGCTGGGCCGTCCGTACCAAGGCCATTCTGCTGGCGCTGGGCTACGCGGGGATCCGGCTGCTGATCGTCCGGCGCACCTATCAGGAGCTGGAGAGCAACCACATCCGCATCCTGCGGCCCCAGCTGGCCCAGGTGGCCGAGTACAAGGCCACCACCCGCACCTTCACCTTTCTCAACGGCTCCACGCTGGAGTTCGGCTACTGCGCCAGCGACGGCGACATGGATCGCTATCAGGGCGCGGAGTACGACGTGATCTTTCTGGACGAGTGCACCCAGCTGCGGGAGCAGTGGATGCGGCAGTTCGCCGCCTGTCTGCGTGGCGTCAACGACTTCCCCAAGCGCATTTACTACACCTGCAACCCCGGCGGCCCCGGCCACAGCTACATCAAGCGGCTGTTCATCGACCGGCGCTTTGAGCCCGGCGAGAACCCCGACGACTACGTGTTCATCCCCGCCCGCGTCACCGACAACAAGGCGCTGCTGGCGGCGCAGCCCGACTATCTGAAGCAGCTGGAGGCGCTGCCCCGCCGGCTGCGTCAGGCATGGCTGGAGGGCCGGTGGGATATCTTTCAGGGGCAGGTGTTCAGCGAGTTCACCGACGATCCCACCCACTACGCCGACCGCCGCTTTACCCACGTGATCCCGGCCTTCGACATTCCCCGTGAGTGGCGGGTGTACCGCAGCTACGACTTCGGCTACGCCAAGCCCTTTTCCTGCGGCTGGTGGGCGGTGGATCACGACGGCGTGCTGTACCGCATTCTGGAGCTGTACGGCTGCACCTCCACCCCCAACGAGGGCGTGCTGTGGACGCCGGACAGGCAGTTCGCGGAGATCCGCCGCATCGAGAACGAGCACCCCTACCTGCGGGGACGCACCATCACCGGCGTGGCCGATCCCGCCATCTGGGACGCCAGCCGGGGTGAGAGCGTGTATGAAACGGCGCTGAAATACCGCCTTTACTTTCAGCGGGGCGACAACCGGCGGGTGGCGGGCTGGATGCAGCTGCACTACCGCCTTGCCTTTGACGCGGAGGGGTATCCCGGCATGTACGTGTTCGACACCTGCCGGGGCTTTCTGCGGACGGTGCCCGCCCTGCTGTACAGCGACACCGACGCCGAGGATGTGGACACCCGGCAGGAGGATCACATCGCCGACGAAACGCGGTATTTCTGCATGTCACGTCCCATGGCGCCGCCCCGCACCGAAGCGGCGGTAAGACCGCAGGATGATCCGCTGGACATGCTGCGGCGGGGGTAGGGCGTAGGGCGGGCAGGGTCGCCCGCCCCTACGCACTTCTATCGGCAGCAATCCGCAAGGCCACGACGTAAAAAAGAGACGGCACACGCCGTCTCTTTTCCGCTATCACAATTTCTCCGCCGGTGGAAAACAGGGCGCTTTACTGGGAAAGCGCTTCCACCGACAGGCAGTCCGCAATCATGGGCGCCTGCATGTAGGACTCCCCGTTGCTGTAGTCCTTGCGTCCGAAGTAAACCGTGTCATCATAGACCATCCAGTAGAAGATCTCCTCTTCCCTGTTGCGCAGCAGCTCAAGCCAATCGCCCTCCATGCGATAGATGGGGCCGCTGTTGCCGTGGGGCGCATAGGCCGTCAGCAGATAGACCTCCCCCGTCACGGCATCCTGCGCAAAGTCGATATAAGAAATCGAGCTTGCGCCCGTGAGCTGTGACATGACCTCCTGATCGGAATAAACCTTTTGCAGCTGATCGAGATCATAGTACGTCCTCTGGTCGTCGTTATATGCCCCCACCAGCCATTTGCCGCCCCGCTGCCGGAAGTCCGCCCCTGTGCAGGGAACGGTGCCCACCGTATCTTTCCCGTTGGCGGTGAGACGGTACAGTGTCATCGACGTATCGTCGCCGGTCAGATAGTACACGCTGCCGTCAACAAGCTTCGCGTCCTCCACGGGGAGATTTTCCATCAGATACTGTCCGTCCGCCGTAATGACAGAGCAGTTTCTCTCGTGATCCAGTCCCAGCACCAGCTTACCGTCGGTGGCCCAGGTCTGGGGTACGGCCAGCGTTTCTATCTCCGTTCCCTGATGGTCATAGACCGTGACTTCATCAAATGCATTGTCGTCGTTGATGGCATACTCCGCGTAGATGTACTGTTCGTCGACCTTGATAAGCGTCGCCCTGTCCGGCAATGTGAACAGCAGCTCCGCCGTTCCCGCGCTGACGTCCGCGCGGAACACCTGATATTCCTGCGTCTCGTCCGCCAGATTCTTGATTCCCAACATATAGAAGCTGCCATTGTGGTAAAGGAACCCGCCGACCAGAGAGAATTTGATGTCCTCCGGCGCTTTGCACAGGAGCTGCTTTTCACCGTCCGCAAAGCGGTACAGGCCGCTTTGCTCCACCGCGTATACCGTTCCGTCCACCACCTTGAGCATGCTGTTATCATCCGGTGTGTTTTGCGGGTCGTACAGTCTGGTCAGCGCCGTCAGCATTTCCGGCGTAACACTGTTCATCAGGGCCTCATCGAAAATGATGATGGGCGTGCCGGAAAGCAGTTCCCAGCCGTTGCTGCTCATGTAGGCCGCGCATTCGTCCGTTTCCACCACGGCATCGATCTCCGTCAGCGTGTTGTCCTCCAGCTGCAGCACGCCCAGATACGGATACTCATCCTCTTCCACGAGGGTAAAATACGCGGCAAATCCGGAAAAGCCCTTCTGAGCCGCCAGCTGCATCGCTCTGATGCGCGTATCGGCTCCCGTCACCTCATAGCCGAACGAAGCCAACAGCTGCACCTGCCCGTCAACAAAATCATACAGCAGGCATTGGGCGTTTCGGCCCCAGTCAAAGGCGGTGACGACCAGCTCCAGTCCACCGTCATTATCGAAGTCGTGAATATAGTACTGCACATGCGCAGTTGTGTAGCCATCGCCAAGCGTACTCTTTTCCATGCCGCAATCCTCCAGCCACGCCTTGCCTACGGCGTACTGGGTCAGCTGCCGGGTCTGCTCCTCCGGGTCTGCGGCGCTCCCTGACGTTCCCCGCGTCAGAACGATGGCCAGCACCACCAGAAGAACGCCCAGCACAATGGCAGCGATCACGCCCGGCTTCAGCGTTTTCTTTCCGGGCGCTCCCTGCCCTGTCGGCTGGGTGGGCGGAACCGGCTGGGGCGGCGTTTGCTGAGTCGGCGCCGGAATCCACTCTGTGGGTTCCGGGACTTGCTGTACAGGCGTTGGAATCTGCCGCATGGTGGGTTCCGGGATTTGCTGTTCCGTCTGGAAACCCGCCGGGGTCTCCGGGACGGGCTTTCCGCAATTGGTGCAGAAGCGGCCGCCTGACAGCTCCTCACCGCAATACTGACATTTCATGGTCTCTCTCCTTTTCCCTGTGTTTGTTTTTTCGGGCTTATGGTCTTATTTTATCCTGTTTATAGACTTTTTGCAAGGAGAAAAACGATGGGGTGGAGGATTTTATGTCGGGCGGGAAATTTTATGTGGGCGGGCAGAGTCGCCCGCCCCTACGACCGTTTAACGTAGCTCCTGCGTCTGACCCGCCTATTTCCCCAAGCAAAAAGCCACCCTTGCGGGTGGCTTTTCTGTTTTCACACCATGCGGCAGGCTTCGCAGTCGTCGCAGGCGGGGAATTGGCTTTTGTCGTAGGGGATGTTATTGCGGTCGTAGTAGTCCTTGACGGCGGATTTGATGGACTCCTCCGCCAGCACGCTGCAATGCAGCTTGTGGGCGGGCAGGCCGCCCAGCGCGTCCACCACCTGCTTGTTGGTGACGGCCAGCGCCTCGTCGATGGTTTTGCCCTTGATGAGCTCGGTGGCCATGGAGCTGGAGGCGATGGCGCTGCCGCAGCCGAAGGTCTCGAACTTCACGTCCTCGATGACGTTGCCGTTGATCTTCAGGTACATCTTCATGATGTCGCCGCACTTGGCGTTGCCCACCTCGCCCACGCCGTCGGCGTTGGGGATCTCGCCCACGTTCCGGGGGTGCATGAAGTGATCCATTACAATATCGGTATAAAGAGCCATGATATGATCCTCCTTACATTATATTAAAGCATAAACTGCCGCTGGCCGGAGAGCAGCTCCTTCCATACGGGGGACATGCTCCGCAGGTAGGCCACCACCTCGGGGATGACCTGCAGCATGTAATCCACTTCCTCCTGGGTGTTCCACTCGCACAGGCTCAAGCGCAGCGAGCCGTGGGCCACCTCGTGGGGACGGCCGATGGCCAGCAGCACGTGGCTGGGGTCCAGCGAACCGCTGGTGCAGGCGCTGCCGGAGCTGGCGCAGATGCCCTTGGCGTCCAGCAGGAGCAGCAGGCTCTCGCCCTCGATGCCCTCGAAGCAGAAATTCACGTTGCCGGGCAGCCGGTGGACGGGGTCGCCGTTGAGGGCGGAATGGGGGATTTGAGAGAGTCCTGCCATCAGCTTGTCCCGCAGGGCGGACACCTTGGCGGCGTTCTCGTCGATGTGGGCGCAGGCCTCTTGCAGCGCGGCGGCCATGGACACGATGCCGGGGATGTTCTCGGTGCCGGCCCGCTTGCCCCGCTCCTGAGCGCCGCCCTCGATGATGTTGGTGAGGGGGATGCCCTGACGGGCGTACAGCACGCCCACGCCCTTGGGGCCGTGGAACTTGTGGGCGGAGAGAGACAGCATGTCAATATTCTGGGCCTTCACGTCAATGTGCAGGTGGCCCGCCGCCTGCACCGCGTCGGTGTGGAACAGCACGCCCTTCTCCCTGCACACCGCGCCGATCTCCGGGATGGGCAGGATGGAGCCGATCTCGTTGTTGGCGTACATGATGGTGACAAGGCAGGTGTCCTCCCGGATGGCGTCAGCCACCTGCTGAGCGGTGACGGTGCCGGTGGGGCCCACGTCCAGCAGCTGCACGTCGAAGCCCTCTTTTTCCAGCTTCTTCAGGGTGTGCAGGATGGCGTGATGCTCGAAGGCGGTGGAGATGATGTGCTTCCTGCCCTTCCGCTCGCCGATACGGGCGGCGGAGACAAGAGCCTGATTGTCGGCCTCGCTGCCGCCGGAGGTAAAGGTGATCTCCCGGGGCTGGCAGCCCAGACAGGCAGCCACGGTCTGGCGGGCGGTCATCAGCGCCTCCGCCGCCTGCTGGCCAACGGTGTGCAGGCTGGAGGGGTTTCCGTAATAGGTTTCCATATAGGGCAGCATCGCGTCGATGGCCGTGCGGCTCATTTTGGTGGTGGCCGCGTTATCTGCATAGATCTGCATGGCGTTCCTCCTCGTATATTCTATCACTCTCGCGGGCTTTTGCCCACTTGTTTTGTAGGTTAATTGGATGATAACACGAATTGCCTACTGTGTCAATAGGTGATTTGAAGAAAAATGGTATGGTGTTTTTGTAGGGGTCAGCCCTTGCCTCTCCCTTTGGGAGAGGTGGCCGAGCGCAGTGAGGACGGAGAGGGTCGACACGTTAAGAAAATATGCCAGTGGCATATTTTTAGTGTCGATCTCGGCAGCTATGCTGCCGTAGCATCCATCTGGGCTTTCACAGCACCATTACGGCGACAAGCCCCTCTCAGTCACCTGCGGTGACAGCTCTCCCAAAGGGAGAGCCAAGAATCTGTCCCCCGTTACATAGCATGTTGTCATGAGAAATGGAGCGTATCGGTGCCGATACGCTCCATGAACTTTTTTCGACCATCCGTCAATTGGACGGCACTCCTTTATCTCTTATTCAAACGTCAGCGGCGTATGGTCGCAGATTTCCTGTATCTTGGCCTGCAGAGCCTTCAGATCCTCAAAGGTCTCCGGCTTTTTCCGGGGGTCGCGCAGCAGCGCCGCCGGATGGAACAGCGCCATCATCAGCGTGCCGTTGCGGTCGAAGAACTGGCCGTGCTCCTGCGAAATTTTGAAGTCCGGCTTGATCAGCTCCATGGCGCTGATGCGCCCCAGACACACGATGATCTTGGGCTTCATCAGCCGCACCTGCGCCCGCAGATAGCCCCGGCAGGCGTCCTTCTCCGTGTTCAGCGGGTCGCGGTTCTCCGGCGGACGGCACTTGACGGAGTTGGTGATATAGATATTCTGCCGGTGCAGGCCGATCATGGCCAGCATGTCGTCCAGCAGCTTGCCCGCCCGGCCTACGAAGGGCTCGCCCTGGGCATCCTCGTTGGCGCCGGGCGCTTCGCCGATGAACAGCACCTCGGCGTTGGGGTCGCCTACGCCGAACACCACCTGCGTGCAGGTCTGCCGCAGCTGGCAGGCCTGACATTTCAGGCACGTCTCTCTCAGTTCCTCCCACGCGGTCATGACAGTTTTCCCTCCATCCAGTTCCAGATATCCTGATACACCGCGCCGCGGTGCGCTTTTTCGTTCAGCAGTTCGTGCCGCAGACCGTGGTACAGCCGCAGCGTACAGTCGGTCACTCCGGCATGGCGAAACGCCTGATACGTCTGGCGCACACCCGCTCCCATGCCGCCCACAGGGTCGTCCTCGCCGGAGATCAGCAGCACCGGCGCGGTCTTGTCCATTTTCCGCAGGTTGGTGGGCCGCTGGTTGAAGCGGATGCCCCACAGCATCTCACGGAACAGCCCCACCGTGGCGTCGTGGCCGCACAGGGGATCGGCGATATATTCGTCCACGTTCTCCTCGTCCGCCGACAGCCAGTCGTACTCGGTGCGGTTGGGCTTGAAGGTCTTGTTGTACGCACCGAAGGCCAGCGCCGTCACCGCGGCGTT
>OLSQ01002995.1_pt1 | contig 11566 bp, 4 predicted proteins | sample 1672561 | NCBI WGS metagenome assembly OLSQ01 (sample SAMEA3136699, study PRJEB25190) | human gut metagenome | biome: human gut; feature: human-associated habitat; material: faeces | place: Austria | collected 2013 | reverse complement strand
TATAGATACGTTCAACAACGAGAGGAGACAGATCACATGAAGAAACGGACAAGCAGTATGTCCCGGCGCATCGTGAGCCTGCTGATGAGCATGGTGCTCACGCTGACGCTGGTGACTCCCGCGGCCTTTGCCGAGGGTGACATGCCGGACAACGGCCAGCAGCAGGAGCAGCAGGAGTCGACGGACGCCGGGAACGGCGGCAGCGGCACGCCCATCGTCGAGGGCGGCGCTGGTACAACTGGCACCACCCCCAGCGGGGACGCCGGGAATGGCGGCAGCGGCGACGTGAGTACTCCCGCTGACGGCAAGGACAGCGAAAACAAAGACGACGAGGACAAGGACACCGAGGACGCCAACAAGCCCGGTGAGGATAAGAAGGGCGAAGAAAACCCCGATGGGGATAAGAAGGACGAGGGAAACACGGACGAGCAGCCCACCGAGGACGAGAATGACGGTGAGGACGACATCGCTCCGCCGAATGATGATACTGACAGTGATGTGTGGGATGGTAAGCCTGCGGAAAAGTTTGCTGGTGGTGCTGGTACGGTTGATGATCCCTACAAAATCAGCACCGGTGCGGAACTGGCATATCTGGCAGAGAAGGTCAATGGGGGTGAAAGCTATTCTGGCAACTACTTTAAGCTGACGAGTGACATCCGACTGAATGCTGACGATGTGCCGACCGCCGGTGATAGCCTCAATAGCTGGACATCCATTGGTAATGCAAATGCGAAAAAGTTCCAAGGCACGTTTGACGGTGATGGGCATACCATAAGCGGACTGTATATCAATAACGCGGTGCAGAATCAAGGCCTGTTCGGTTATGTTGGAAGAGGTGGCGTGGTGCAGAACCTCGTTGTTGCCGGTAGGGTAACAGCAACAGGGCAGAACTACGTGGGCGGCATCGTGGCAAGGCTCAACGGCGGCACGGTGCAGAATTGCGGTTTTTATGGTGCTGTGACCGCCGGTACATCCTATACCGGTGGTGTGGTAGGTTCGGGTTCTGCCACGAACTGCTGGTATTACCGTACAGATGATGGTGCGAGCGTATTGGGTGTATATGGAGCCCGGAGTGGCACAAACTGCTACCACAACGTGCATGACAACAGCAAGGGCGCCTATTACGAAGACAAAGCATTTGGGGACGGCACGGTGGCAGATTTGCTGAACCCCTATGCCTACGAGAATGGCCTGCCTCTGTGGAAGGTAGGGAGTTCGTATCTCATTATCGACACAACGTTGAAGTATGATGCGCTGGTAAAATTGGCCACCGGCGTTAAAAATTCTACTGTGGCTGGAAAAGTCGGTTTCGGAAGCAGTTTGGTGCAGAGCAAGCTGACAAATAGTGGCGACGCGCTTATGTTGGTGGCAGCAGAGGGAACCGGCGATGTCCGTTATACGGTCAAAAATCCGCAGGGGGATGGCGTTACGATCACGGAAGCGGATTTGGTGCCGACCTCGACGCCATACACTGTGAAAACGGAAGACGTGGATGAAAACGGCATCATTACCCTGTACTATGGTACAGAGGATGAGTTTACGGCCGATTTGACGGAGAGCGGTTGGTACTACAACAACACGACAGGCAGCTACAAAATCCAGACTCCGGAGGAATTGCGCTTCCTTGCCACATTGGTCAACGACAAGCACATCGACTTTTCCGGGAAAACGATCACTCTTAATGCGGACATTGACCTGAGCGGTATCAAAGACTGGGCTCCCATCGGCAAGGATGCGGATCATCCTTTCAAGGGCACGTTTAACGGCAATGAGAAGGTCATCTCCGGCATGACCGTTGCAGGTGACTATGCCAACGCTGGTTTGTTCGGCGTGGTAGACGGCGGTACGATCCAGAATGTGACCGTCAAAGACGGCAAAGTGACATCTGCTGCTGCCGGAGCCAACGTGGGCGGTATCGTAGGTTGGCTGAAGTCTGGCGGAGTGTACAGTTGTGCTTGTACCGCAGAGGTCAGCGGCAGCGGTCAAAACGCTGTCATTGGCGGTCTTGTGGGCAAGAATGACAGCACAAATGCCGTGGATACAGGATATTGTTATGGCACAGAGGATTTGAAGCCTGTGGGAGTGGGTACATATGCCAACTGCTACTACATGGCAACAAGTTCTACCTATAACAAGAAAGATACCGATGACGATACCGGCGCCCGGACGCAGGATGAATTTGACCTGGGCCGTGTGGCGTATGAGTTGGGTTGGGGATATGATACTACCGCGCAGAAGAAGCTGCCTGTTTTGTCGAGCTCTGTTTATGCAGAAGAATTGACGCTGACCAAACCCGCGAATTTACAGCCCAGCGTTGTTGTAACAATAGGCAACAGTGATAAGCGGACTCTAACGGGTACTGACGGTAAGCAGTATTTCTACGCTGCAAGCGGAGCTGATGTACCGCTGACGATACAGGGGATTCCTGCAAACCAGCAGATCATCTTTTCGCCGTACGCACCGATAAGTACAGACGATGGGCTTGCGCTTAGAGTAAGATCCAGTGCAGAGGATAATGAATATACCTATTCGCTGGTCGAGGCGGACATCGGCTGGTACGAGAGCAACAAGGAAACCAAAGCCTATGCGTTCGAGACCGCATATGAGCTGGTGGGATTCTCCCTGTTGGTCAACGGTGAACTCGGCAAATACGAGTCTTTTGCTGGGTGGAAATTGTCTCTGGAAGGAGATGTTGACCTTAATAATATCCAGTGGATGCCCATCGGCGTGAGCAGCAGCTTTGACGGTACATTTAACGGCAACAACCATGCTATAATAGGCCTGAATGTGGATGCGGCAAAAGGATATGCCGGTCTGTTCGGCTGGTTGAAGGGTACCGTGCAGAATTTGCAGGTTCAGGGCAGTGCAAAGGCAAGCGGCAGCGTGTCTTGTATCGGCGGCATCGTGGGATACAACGACGGCGGCACGGTACAAAACTGCTTGAGCGAGGTAAATGTCAACGCTGAGAGTGCAAGTGCATCTGCCGGCGGTGTTGTTGGCAATAGCACGAGTGCCGGCGTAGTAAATCTCTGCTGGAATGAGGGCAGTGTGACCGGCGGCACGACTGGCGGCATTGTCGGCAGCGGCAGCGGTACGGTGACCAACTGCGCCAACTTCGGTGATGTCACAGGCGGCACGAGTTATAGTGTTGGCGGCATCGCGGGCAGCGGTACAGTAGCCAACAGCTACAACCTCGGCAGTGTGACCGGTGCGGCAAATAAGGCCTACGGTATCAGCAGTGGTATGGTGGTCAACAGCTACTATATCTGCAAGATCGTTACCGAGGAGAAATCCGGTTATATCAAGAACGGTAAGGAAAGCACGGTGCAGGGCATTATTGCAGCACCGGGCGAAGACGGTGGAGTCATTTATACCGTCGGCACCGGTGATGATGCACAGGAACTGGTTGAGGTGCTGAACACGCCGGAAAACCTTGGTATCTACATTGAATGGACAAATAAAACCGAATCACCGTATAACCCCATTCACATCCGGAGATGGGATGGCAGCTTTGAAGAAGACATTGACGCAGTTACGCTGATCTACGATCCTAATGGTGCCACCACTGGCAGGGCTGTGGAAATTAACAGAACCGTGGCTGCTGGAGTCGAGTCCGCTGTTTTCCAGATTAAGAGCGTCGAGGACACTGATCTTGGCTTCAAGCACGAAAACGGCACGTTCCTCGGCTGGGATGAGAAGTCAAATGCTGCGACACCGGGGTACAAGTTTGATGCATCTAAGGGCACCATCACTCCTGCGGAAGTTAGCGTTAAAAAGGGTGAAACAGTCACTCTCTATGCGGTATGGCAGAATATCTGGGACACCGATGCGGATGGCGCTTATTTGATTAAGACTCCGGACGATCTTCAGTCCCTGCAGACGCAGGTCAACGACAAGGGCTTTAACTACAAGGGTAAGTGGTTCAGACTGGCAAATGACATTGATATGACGCAGTTTGACAACTGGACGCCTATCGGTATTGTTGGAAATGCGTTTGCGGGTAATCTGGACGGCAATCACTACACCATCCGCAACCTGAAGGTGAATGTTGCTTCCGGCTATGCAGGTATGTTTGGTTATGCGTCATATACAACATTCCAGAATTTGACGCTGGATAGTCCGGTGGTCACAGGTAATTCTTATTGCGGTAGTTTGATCGGCTATGACAACGATGGTGCCACACTAATCAACATTACGGCAAATAATGTTGCAGTAAACAGTGGTAACGCCTCTGCTGGTGGTCTTGTTGGTCGTAGTGGCAACATAAGTGCTAAAAATTGCTGGGTTGAGGGCGGCAGTGTAACTGGGAGAAAAATAGCTGCCGGCATATGTACCGATAGTGATGATAACTCGCCGACAGTCGTCAACTGCCACAATTCTGCGAATATCAATACGACCGCAACTTCAGCTGCCAGAAAATCCGGCATTGCCGCCGGTATCTGGGCGTGTGACACAAGCGGTGCAACAGGCGAATTCACAGGCTGTACCAATAGCGGCACGGTCAGTGGTCGGAATTATGCCGCAGGTATCGCCACGGCAGGTAGAGTTATAACCAGCTGCATAAATAGCGGTACAGTGACAAGCACCAAGGGCTTAGCGGCAGGAATGTCCAACAATAGTGCTTATGCTGAAAGATGCGGGAATACCGGTACGATTACCGGTTATGCAAATGTAAGCGGCAGCACAGGTGTAGCGGGCATTAACAATTCTACGGGAGCATCGTTCTGCTACAATACTGGCAAAATTATCAGCACTTATAAATCGGATTGGGCGTATGGTATTTCGGGATACGGTAGAAGCACGATTAAAAACTGCTTCAGCTATGTAGCGGGGGAGAACATCGCCCTTGCGCCTAACTCGACTGAGATTAAAGTCACCAACAGCTACTACCTTGCCAGCAAGAAGGATGCTGTGTCCAGCGCAGGCGAATGGGCCAGTGCGGACGACTTCGCCAGCGGCAAGGTAGCATGGGGTGTCGGCGGCAAGGGCGAAGGCTCTCAGGGCAGCAACGACGAGAATGCCAAGCTCGGCTGGTGGGAGCAGAACATAGACAAGAACGACGCATATCCGACACTGCTGGACAACCCCAACATGAGCAAGCGGTACTACCGTGCACAGGCGACCTGCGGCACTGGCGGTACGGTAACGCTTGATAGTAGTCTGGGCTATACCAGCACCAAGGATGCGGATAATGCGGTTTATGGGCCGAAGGGTACAAAGGTGACCGTTACGGCCACGCCCAAGGACAACACCTTCGCCTTGAAGTCCATGACCGTTCAGCTCCCTGTGGGCACCGCGGCGAAGTCCATCTCCAACCCGGGCACATTTACCATGCCCAACGAAGGCAACGTCCTCGTTACGGCTAACTTTGGCTCCGCTACCCCCGGTGGCGGCGGCGGTTACTACTACGGCGGGACCGGCGACGGTACCGGCACCGGCGACCAGGACGACGAGGGCCTGCAGGACGGCCTGAATATGGATGTGGAGTACGACATCAAGGGCCTTGTGCTGGGCGCCTACGCCGAGTGGGGCTCCAACGGCGGGAACAAGTCCTTCCAGAAGTGGCTGGAAGAAAATCCCAACGTGGTCCGCGCTCTGCTGACCAACAGTCTGGACAACATGGCCACCGCGGCCGTGGGTAAGAAGACCGATGAGGCCAAGGATCTGGCGGCGCTGCTGCTGGCCAGCCTCAACGAGCACACCGGCGTGGACAGTAAGGACGGTGACACCATCGCCAAGGCGCTGCAGAAGTACATCGACTCCGGCAGCGAGGAGGTGTTCAGCGCGTGGCTGACCGGTGGCGGCGGCATGGCCAGCGGCACCTATGAGAGTATCTACGGCCAGTACGCCAGCAGTCTTGCGGCGCTGGCAGACCGTCTGTACAGCAAGTGGGAGGCCAGCGGTACGTCCATGACCTTCCCTGTGTGGCTGGATTCCCAGCAGGTGAGCATGGACAGTCTGTCCGAGAATGCGGACGAGCCGGATACCGACAACACCAACGATCCCCAGACCTCCGACGCCCCGGATGATGTGCCGGATGGACAGGATACTGAGGGCGGCGCCAGCGGCAACTCCGTGTGGGAGGTCATCGGTACGGTGGTGCGCGAGAATCCCATCATCGTCTGGAGCATCGTGGCCGTCATCGCGGCGCTGATCATCGTGGGCGCGGTACGCCGCTACCACAAGGTCAAGCGTGACGAGCATGACGAGAAATAAGTGAAATAGACGGCTCTTAGGGGAGCAGTCTGCCGATTCGCGTGGGCGGAATTTCCGTCCACGCGAATACGGCTATATAAACGGAAGTAGGAGGGATGCCTCTGTGAGAAGAAAAGTGCGAAATTTGACGGCGTTTCTGCTGGCATTGGTGCTGATACTTGGCAGTATGCCATTGACTTACGCGGCGGGATATAGCATCACCGTCAATGCTCCGACAGGGAACGATCTGCCCTATTGGGTGTTCGAGAAAGCGGGCGTAGACAGCGCGGATGTGCTGAACCTGACGGCCAACGAGGGGCATACTCTGCCCACAGGTAAGGTCGCCCGCGTGTCGCTGGCCGTGGGCAAAAACAAAGAAGATGAAGCGAGCTGTGGCATTTCTATCAATGGGATGTACTATGTGCAGTCCGTGACGCTTGACCATCCGGATTTCTTCACCGGCACGGTGGAAATACAGGTAGGTAAGGACGCCCAGTGGACCGAGGAAACGTGGGGCAGCATCACGCCGCTGGAGAATTCCAATATTATTGGCCGCGTGCAGTTCAAGAACGGTACATTCACCGGCGATGTAAGCATCACCGTCAGTCCTATGACCGCGCAGCAGGCAGAGACAGCGCAGAAGCAGAATCAACGACAGGTGGTGCCGCAGGGCAAATACACTGTCAAAGAGATTTCTGAAGCTATTTACGGCATTCTGGCGCAGAAGCGCTCTGCGTTGGGTTTGGAAGATAGCGACTATCTTCTCTCTGGGGACGAGCTGACCTATGCCGGCAGCTCCGCCACGGACTGGCTGCCCATCGGCTTGAGCCGATGCGGTGTGGAAGACGATTACGACGCCTACCTCGCAGCGTTGCAGACCTACGTCGAGCAGAAATACCGTGAGCCGGACAAGCTGGACAGGGTGAAGGCTACCGAGTGGCATAGAATCTCCCTTGCTGTGCTGGCCTGCGGCGGCGACCCCACCCATTTTGGTAAGGACGCGGACGGCAACGACATCAACCTCATCGCGGACGGCGTATATGACCGCGGTAAGACCGTGGACATCGGCGCACAGGGGTTAAACGGTTGGCTGTGGGGACTTATCACGCTGGACAGTATGAAGTACAACATCCCTGCGGGCTCGTCTTACACCCGCACGGAGATGATCAAGAAGATACTGTCCTTCCAGCTCCCCGATGATGGTTTCAACCTGCGCTTTGCACAGGGCAGCACCGCCGACCCGGACATCACGGCCATGGCGATACAGGCGCTTGCGCCGTACTACCGTAACGCCACATTCAACGTGAAAGACCCGGTGGACAAGGCACTGGACTGCCTTTCAAAATTGCAGCTGGACACCGGCGACTTCCGCAGCTGGGGCACACGGAACTCCGAGTCCGTGTCACAGATCATCGTGTCGCTGTGCTCCATCGGTGTTGATCCGCAGAACGACTCACGGTTCATCAAGAACGGCATCAATCTGCTGGATGCCCTGTTCTACTACCAGCAGGAAGACGGCGGATTTGCCCACTCCTACGAGTCCGACCCCGGCAATCCCTCCGCCATCCCCGGCGAGAGCAACAGCATCGCCACCGACCAGGCTCTGCTGGCACTGGTGGCCGTATGGCGGCAGGCACAGGGTATGAGCATCCTGTACGATTTCCGCCCCGGCAGCGTGTCCGCCAAGATACTGACGCCGGAGGAAAGCGAGGTGTCCTTTGCGGGCAGCTACGAGTTTACCGAGGCCGACCAGCAGCAGACGGACGCCCTGCCAAAAAAGCTGTCCACGGAGAACGATGCCGAGGTGACAGCCCTGCTGGACAAGCTGAAAATGAGCCGTGATTTCGAAGGCTACGATACCTACATGACTAAGCTGACGCAGGCAAAAGCCGACATAGACGCACTGTACGCGGAGATAGAGAGCATCAACGTGGACATTCAAGAACAAATCATCCCCATGACCGATCCGGGACTGGGCGAGAAGTCCACGGTGGACAGGCTGGTGAAGCGCTACAAGGTGCTGTCAGGCCACGACAAAGAGCTTGTCCAGAACTGGGACGCCGTACTTTCCGTGAAGGCGCAGACGGACGCAGCACAAAGAAACCTGTTTCTTATCATCGGTGGCGCGGTAGTCGTTATGGTAGCTGCGACGGTGGTCATCCGCCGCAGGAGGGAGAGCAAATGAGAAAGCATATCACAAGATTACTCACAGCCTTGCTGACACTGGTGATACTTTTGCCCATCGTAGCACAAGCTGCTCCCACGGACGGCTGGACAGATGAGGCGGAGCAGGCGTATCAGACAGTGACGCAGCTGGTCATCCAGCGCGTCACCGAGAGCAAGGACTACCTTGCCACCGCTACGCAGGAAGAGAACGCCAAGGCGGTCTATGCCCTGTGGACTTCCGGCGCAGCTGTCCCCAGCGGCTTCTATGACGAATACCTGCAAGCGCTGGCTGACTGGCTGGATCTCGCGGTCAAGCGGGGCAAAACGGCCTACATCCCCGGTGTTATCCGCACGGTGGCGGATATGGGGCTGGATGTGACGGACTTCGCCGGACACGACCTCATGGATGCCTTGCGGAAGCCGGAGCTGGTGGAAGCGGACGAGGATCGGCTGGATATGCTGATGGACTTGAATGCCGCCGGTGACGCCGGCAAGACCGACGAGTTCAACGCCCTCCGTGAAACGCTGCTGACAGAAGCGCTTGCTCGCCAGCAGAGCAGCGGCGAGTTCCGCTATACCTCTAAGTGGCCTGCGGAACTAAAACAAAAAGGCGTGGACGATGAGCCGGATCGCTTTGACTATATCCTACTGACGGCAAAATCCGTACAGGCCCTTGCACCTTATCAAAACCGCAAGGACGTGTCCACGGCCATAGATAAGGCACTGGATTATCTCTCCGAGCAGCAGCTCCCCAGCGGCGGTTTCGTCAAATACGGCGATGAGGACGTGGAGGAGGACGCGGCGGTGCTGGAGATGCTGGCCGCGCTGGGAATTTCCCTTACGGACGAGCGTTTCACCAAGGACGGCCATACCGTGCTGGACGGCATGATGGGGTGGTATCAAGGGTTCTATTTTGAGGATGCGAGAAATGAGCCGTATCAGGGTTTCTACCGCGAGGACCATTGGTGGAGGTATAAGGAGTCGTGGGGCGGCTGGTATGAGGCCGGCTCCAGCCTGATGAAAGATCCGGACGGCGGAGAGGGAGTTGTTTCGCGCAGAATGTATGACAACGCCGAGCCCTATAGTGGCCTATGTACGATGCGTAGGATAGCTGGAAACAGTACAAAAATTGATAACCCTCCTGCGAGCAACGAAGTAAAACCCTCATCCATTAATTATAAGGCATTGTTGCAGGAGCAGGCAGATACGTCTTACCAAAAGGTAGAAGATGGCTGGTTTTGGGATGAAAATGTGACTATTGTTTCTGAATCAGCTATTTCCCACTATGCCAAAGAGGTACTGTCGCTGGAGCAGGCGCAGGGCAAATTGACTAAAGAACAAAAAGGCGAATTGCAGACGATCATGCAACACCTTACCGACACCAACAGTGAATACCTGATGGGGCTCAAATCCGCAACCTATTCGCCGGGCGCGGTGCGCGCCATGAAGGTCTTGGACATAGACCCTGCAGATGTCAATGGACTTGACTTCCTTGCGCCGCTTACCGATGTGAGCAGTAAGGGGACAGGAGATTTGGCGGATGCACTGAAGGATCTGGATTCTATCGATCTTTCTGTATGGCGATCCCGCGGCGTAGATGCTGACAGTGTAGTGGATAAATACGCCGCCAAAATGCTGCAAAACCAAATGGTGGACGGTAAGTTCAGTTACGATGCCGATAATTCGATTTGGGAGGAGGTGCAGTTCACCGCTGAGAATGTGGCCGCCCTTGCTCCCCATACTGACAAAGAATATATTGCCAAAGCAATAGACAAGGCTATCGAATACCTTTCATCCGTACAGTTTGCGGATGGCAGTTTCCCCGGCAGAGATGGCTTACCCGATGGAGAAGCTACTCTTGCCGTACTGGATATGATGAACGCCGCAGGCATCTCTTTGAATGATGACCGCTTCGTAAAAAACGGAAACACAGTGGCCGATGGGCTGAGAACGTTCTATATTGAGGGTGTGGGCTTTGTTTCCAAGACGGAGGTAGAGTCCTCTGTGGATGGTTTGAGTGATATCCCATCGTACGAAAACCCTGTTATGGACTTCTCCTCCGTTGTATCCGCCCTCACCTACCTCCAGGCCGCCGAGAACGGCAAGTTCGGCCCGGACGGTAAGGGTAACAGCGTGTTCGAGATCGTAGGCTCTGCCCTGACCGAAACGCCGCTGGGTGCGATACTGCTGGCCGTCATCATCGCCGCACTGTTGGCTTTCGGTATGATCCGCCGTTACCGCCGTATCAAGAAGGAGCAGTAATGTGAAAACAAAAATAGAGCATATCATTACCCTGCTTCTGACAATTCTTCTGCTGTTGTCCTGCGCGGCCTGCGGCCAAACGCAGACGGAGCAGCCGGAGGACACCGGCGATAAGGACCAATACATGACTGAGCCTGTCCCGGAGGGCAAGCCTGACCCGGTAGAGCCGCAGGACACGACGGTGGATACCACCGTGACGCACACCTGTACCTTCTCCATCTCCTGCGAAACAATCTTGGGCAACATGGATAAATGCGTGGAGAGCAAGCGGTTTCTCGTACCAGCGGACGGCATCATTTTCCCCGCCACAGAGGTGGAGTTCAGCGAGGGCGAGAGCGTCTTTGATGTCCTTCAGCGGGTATGTCGGGACAATGCCATCCACATGGAATCCAACTGGACTCCCATGTATAACAGTGCGTATGTAGAGGGAATCAATAACCTCTACGAGTTCGACGTGGGTAGCCTCTCCGGCTGGATGTATAACGTGAACGGCTGGTATCCCAACTACGGCTGTTCACGCTATCAGCTGAAGGATGGCGACGTGGTGGAGTGGCGCTATACCTGTGACCTGGGCTACGATTTGGGCAGTGGTATGGGCGGATGAATAGTAACGTCCCACTGATCCACGTCGATTCAGAAGATACAGAAGCACCGCCAGCAAAGCGGCAATCACGCTGCTTTGCTGGCGGTGACTTTTTGTTGTAAAAACCGCATTTATCGACAATTCCATACAAAAATCATCGTATTCGTGTAGACCATTGTAGAACGATTATATGACACAAATGTCCAAAAATCGTGTAAAATTAGCATGTCAAGAACAAAACGGCGTATGCCCACCGGCAAGAGGCCCACCGCGGTTTAACAGATGTTGGCTTTCAAAATACACAAGACAGGAGGGAACATCAGTGCCTTTAGTTTGCTACGTTTCGGAACTGGAAAAGAA
>OLSQ01002993.1_pt1 | contig 11570 bp, 16 predicted proteins | sample 1672561 | NCBI WGS metagenome assembly OLSQ01 (sample SAMEA3136699, study PRJEB25190) | human gut metagenome | biome: human gut; feature: human-associated habitat; material: faeces | place: Austria | collected 2013 | reverse complement strand
ATATAAATAGACACCGTGTCGATTAACAGACACCGTGTTTTTTAATAGACACCGTGTCGATTATCTCAAAATCAGAAACTAAAACCGTAATTTACAAAACTATAAAGTTCATAGCACACCAACAACTACCAAATTTAACCACGGTTAAAATTGTGCCATAACCAAAACCTATATCAACATAATCTGTTATAGATAAAAACTATTGGACAAAATCTATACTCTGCACTATAATAAGCTTATCAAATGAAAGAGAGGTAACAGAAATGATAACAGATGTAAACGGATATGTAGACAATTTAATGAGTTTTAAGAACAAAACATATACACAACGTAAATCAATGATTTTAGATGATTTCAATAATGATAATATGGACGTTGTTACACTTATTGAATGTATAGAAAGACTTATGTCTTTATCGTAAATTAGTTAAAAATTCCTAGCCCCCAGGGATAAGGGGAGAAAGATAATATATGAAGTTGAAGTTATGGCGGTCAACCGTGAATGCGGTTTATATTCCATCCGGTGCAACCGCCCCAATTAGTGAATTTAAACACCACGTATTCACAGAACGACCAACGAAAAAGATGATGTCTGATAAGGTGTCAGAGGAAATGGAAAAGAATGGCATTGATAATATTTTAGCCATTGTTCCATTATCAAGTGAGAATATCACTTGTGAGATTGAAGACAGCCACATTTTAAACTTAGTAAAAACAGAAAGTGAGGAAAAATAATATGAGAAAATTTTTTGGAAAGAAGTTTGATGACAACACAAAGAAGCCTGATTTTGACACACTGACATTTGAGAATATCAAGTTAAATGACTTAGACATTGATGGAGAATACAAAGTCGAGTATCTGTGGGTGAATAAGGACTATGGGTTTGGACATTCCGTATCGGTAATGGTAGAACACAAGGGCGAGCTAGTCGGTGTGTATCTTCCTAGTCATTTGTCAAAAACAGTCATTGAAGAGTATCTTAATGATGAAGACTTTGTGGACGCATTACAGAGCGGAACGCTGTATCTTGCAACATACACATATGATTATGAAGTAAAGAACGGAAAAACAACGAAAACAAAAGTAGGTTATTCCGCTAATTTCTTTGAAAATGAGGTGGAAGAGTAGTGAAGAAAAAGCTTACAAGTCGTAAATTATGGGTGGCCATTGCTAACTTTGTCACTATGCTTATTGTGTTTATTACATCGGGGGATAACTCCCCCGAGCGTATATACTCACTAATAATGGCAGGTGGCACAATGGTAGCGTACATTGTAGGTGAGGGGTTCGCTGACGGAAAGGGGAATAAGAGTGAATGAAATACAAGCTAATATCATTATTGCAGTATGTGGCTGTATTGGTTCTATTATTGGTTCTTTCGGTGGATTTCGGCTAATATCTTACCGTGTCGAACAATTGGAAAAGAAAGTAGACAAGCATAACAATTTCGCCGAGCGACTTCCAGTTGTTGAGGAACAAATAAAAGTAATCAACCATAGATTGGAGGATATAGAGGAATATGAGAAAAATAAATAAAAGTGGGCTTAATCTCATTAAGAAATATGAGGGTTGTAGGCTTACTTCTTACATATGTCCTGCTGGGGTTCTCACTATTGGATATGGGCATACGGGAAAAGATGTAAAACCAAACCAAACAATATCTAAAAAGAAAGCCATAAGCCTTTTGAAAAAAGACTTAGCACGTTTTGAGCGACACGTCCAATCATATAATTATATCTATGAATGGACAGATAATGAATTTTCCGCATTGGTTTCTTTTGCCTATAATATTGGCAATATCGACCAACTAACCGCATATGGAACAAGGACACGTTCACAGATAAGAAGTGCCATGTTAAAGTATGTTAAGGCAAACGGAAAGACATTGCCAGGACTTGTGAAAAGGCGTAAAGCGGAATTAAAATTATTTAATAGATAGGGTGGTATATACCACCCTATACTTATAAAAGGAGTGATATTATGAATGGAATAGGAAGTATTTATGACTTAACTGACGAAGAATTACTTGATATATACTCATCACGTATAACAAAAATACCAAAAGATGTAAGAAGAGATTGGAGATTTATTGAGATTACCCATTTTATGGCTGAATGGGAGAATATGCAATCAATGTTTCACGTGAAACATTAGAAAAGAGGTATAATATGGCAAAGAAACAAGTATCAGCGGAACAATACATAAAGAACAATGTATCATTTGTAAATCAACAACTAACATATTTAGAGCGTGAGAATTTCACTGGAAAGATTGCATACAAATACATTCAAGAAAAAGTTCCCATGAAATTCAAAACAGAAAATGGACGGTTGAAACCTTTCAGCAAATTAAAATCATTTTCAACGGAAGAAATAAAAGAGTATGCTAAGATTATACAAAGGTATAAGTCATACGAAAGTTCAACATTAGCAAAAAACTTACAATCAGAAAGCAAAGCTTATACCACATTTTCACGCAACCACCCCGACTTAAATATTACTAGGGAAGAGTGGAGAGAATTGTTTGAAAATAGCGACTTCCAATCCCTTAAAAAGGACTTTGGGAGCGTAGATACATTAGACATTTTAAAATCTGTTCCTCATGAAAAAATAGGCACGTTGGTTGAAATGTTAAACAGTGAGGAAATTAAAACGCTAGTTTCACTGAAACGTGAGGCGGCTGAAATAAAAAAGAAACTGGGGTTATAATATGCACGAATTGTCATTTGTTAAAAAGTCTAAAAAATCGGAAATATCATATCTAAACGATTATGCGGTATTTGACACTGAAACTTCTCATGTTGACGAGATATCGTGGATATATGTATGGGGGTTCTATTTTAATGAGCAATATGTACAACGTAGGACACCGTCAGACTTTGTTGCATTATTAAAATATTATACGAAAAAATATGACCTAGGACGTAAGCCAATATCACCTGATAGTGATATATTTGAGGATAAAAGAATGATAATTTACGTTCACAACTTATGGTACGACTTACGACATATAATAAGATTTTTATTTCAGTTTGGTGAACCGGAAATTTTCGCTATTGACAGTCAAAAGGTGTTGACGTGTCGTATAGATGGATTTGAATTTAGGGATAGTTATTTGCTTGCCAATAGGTCGTTAGAGAATTGGTGTAATTATTTAGACACCCCACATAAGAAGAAATCCGGAACAGTTGACTATTCAATAGTACGATACCAAAATGATAAGCTAAAACGGTCGGTTAGTGTTTATCAAAAATACGACCTATTATCATTATATGATTGCATTAAATTACAAATGGAATTATATGATGATACTATTACATCTATACCCCTAACGTCAACCGGATATGTCCGTCGTGAGTGTCGGAACGCTTGCAAGCGTGACAAAGGATATCGTAAATGGTTTAATTCTATGAGGTTAACTTACAATCAATACCAAATATGCCACAGTGCTTTTGCGGGCGGAATTACCCATGCTAATAGGTTTATAGTTGGTACAACCGTTAAGGGCAATATAAGGCATTTTGATAAGAAATCATTCTATCCCTCTACACAAATGCTTGAATATTTCCCCGTGACAAAATTCATACATTATTATCACTTAGATAGTGACGGAGTAAAAGACATTTCATTTTTCAATGATGTATTAACTACTAAATGTTGTATCATGAAAATATTTATTGAAAATGTTAAACTAAAATCGGATAGTATTACTTGTCCTTATTTGCAATTTTCAAAAGTAGTCGGGGCAAAAGGTAAATGCCTTCAGGATAACGGTAGAATACTTTCCATGAGTGGATATGGTATAATGTGTGTTACTGAGTTGGACTTAGACGTCTTACAACGTCAATATGATTTCGGTACAATAAAAGTAATAGATATGTACATTGCGGTACGTGGTTCATTTCCCGAACCATTAAAGGAGTGCATTATTGACTTTTTTAAAAAGAAAGAAAAACTGTCAAAGGATAGCGTTGATTATATGAAATCAAAAAACCACTTAAACGCAATATATGGTATGAGTGTTACCGCTATTATAAGGGATATTATAGTTTATAATTTTAAAGAAGGAAAATTTGAAAAAACACAACCAAACGAAAAAGATGGTAGTAAACAGTTGAATGAATACTATGATAATTATAATTCCTTCATGCCATATCAGATAGGCATATATGTTACCGCACATTGTAGGCATGAATTGATAAATTTAATCGAAAAAATTGGATATGACAAGTTTCTTTATTGTGACACAGATTCTATATTTTGGATAGCTGACGAAAGTGGAAAAGATATAGAATTGATAAACAAACACAATAATTATCAGATTGAACGGAACAAAAAGCAAGACATTCATATCATAAACCGAAAAGGCGATTTGTCATATTTTGACACGTTCGAAGATGAAAAAGACAATATACGTCAATTCCGAACCTTGCATAGTAAATGTTACGCTTTTGTAGATGATAAAGACAAATTACACGTTACAATAGCCGGAGTATCAAAAGTCGGGCATGATAGAAAAACAACAAACGCAACGGAACTCGGGGCGATAGACAAACTTACAGATGGGTTCACGTTCGTTGAGTGTGGCGGAACAATTAGCAAATATGTTTCATATCCGATAACATATGATACTATCAATGGACATTTAACAGAGTATGCTGACGGAATCATAATTGAGAATTCAACGAAAAAGATTAGCGAGTTATATGATAATTTGACAATATATAAGGACGGTACATAATGTACCGCCCTTTTTAACTATAGATAAAATCCACTTGATATAATATTACGTAAAATTTCTTTTTCTTTCTGTGTGCATGGTATTCCAGACAAGTCACAATTCTTATCCACTTGCGTATACCCTTTTAATTTACTTAACTTTTTACTAAGTAGACAAGGTCGCCCGTATGTATGGACAAACGTGTCAGAGTAGTCGGGTACAACCGGAGAGGAAATATGCAAGTATGGTTTGATTGGTAAACCTTGAGCGGTACACCCACTAACCGAACCGCTAGATTTTGTTGTGTTTTGCCGTGTGATAGCTGACAAACCGGCTTCTGCAACTCCGGTGATATTCTTTGTTGCAGCCGAACCAACCGCACTTATAAAGTCGCTTATATATCCGGCTTCAACTTGTGCTCGATTGCTTGCGGTTAGTGGGATATCTATACCGATATTACCCTTGTATATTCCCATGAGATTCAATGCACCGCCTTTGTTATTAAATAGCTCCGCTAATACGTCACCCGTTACAACGTCAAAGCAATATTTGAGCGTTAGCGTTTGTCCTATTACTTCCCTAGGGTCGATATCTGCTATTGTTCCAATACAAGGCAAGTACACATCACAAGTCACGTTATTATAATCACTGAAGTTATTTTCAAAATGTGGTACTTTCTTCGTTCCCATAGTAAATTTAAGATAGGTATTTGTAACGGGTGTAGCCTTAATTCCAGTATCCACATTACCTAGAACAAGTGCTTGTTCACTTCCAACGGGTAGTGATACGGGTAATGCCTTAACTGATACAAGGTTCTCGATTGGGGAATTATTTAATAATTTTATATTGTTCATAAAACTGTCTTGCCATAAGAAATTCCCGAGTGATTGCAATTGTGCTTGACTTAACTTATAAGTTGTAGTAAGTAAATTTGATACGTTTGCACTAGCGTTTTCGTCAGCACCGTCACTATCCTCGGTTGGTTTTTTATAACCGTCGTCGCCATCACCGGTACCACGTATACACACAATGCTATTTTTTGCGTTTGTAATTGGAGTGTCTAATGGTTGACAAGTACCATTATCCGCAACGTAAGCTATTACTTTGTCACTGTTGTCGGCATGGGTGGAAGTCTCAATTGCTAAATCCTTACCGCCGCCCATAAACTCTAATGCACTCCATGTGTATGACACATTTCCGCCAAACTGAAAACCCTGTTGTTTAAACATGGTTGCACCTTGCATATCGGCATAGTCGTTCGTTTTCCAAAGTCTTAACCATATCATTCCAGGCGGTTCTTTCGTGCTATCTTCCGGCTCGTCAACGTCAAATACGATTTTTAGGTTTGCTGGTGTGGAGTTGTCAACATAAACCCTCGTAATAACATTTGCACGGTTCAATACATCATGGTTTAATGCGTTTGACGTATCGCCATTTTTCTTATAATTTTCAATTCCTTGTAAATCAGTAACTAAAAATATAGGAATGTCATCACTATGCCAGTAATTTCCTAGTCCACCGCTCATAATAAACTCAGCACCGTCGGGATAGTTGCGCACACCCATGTCTCGCCAATCATCGGGATAATCGGAATTTGGTACGTGATAAAAATGACCGGTTATAGCTGACTTATCAACACTATGAATATATCCTACATTTTGCTCTACTTCTTCTTTACTATTTACAACAAAGTAAATTCCAGAAGTATTTGAAAAGTCAAACCTTTGAGTATCAATAAATGGGGATTGACCCCTTTTGCCCCACATTGTACCGCTATAAGAATATGCCATTAGTGAACACCCCCATTTACTGTTATATAATAAGAATAATTATTGTCTAAACCTTGTACCATATCGAAAGATTTATTGAAATAATTTATCTGTGTACTTTCGGGAACAAGGTTATCGGGATACCATTTATTGAATAATTTCTCTTGCCTTAAAATATACATTGTTCGTTTTTTCAATTCCGTTTTGAAACTTTCCAAAACGTCAACATTACATGAGAATCTCAAACGGTGTGCAACTTCGCCTTGCCATTCAACAAAATAATATCTTTTAAATTTCGGGATATAACAATAATTGTATAATAATAAGTCAACGTCATAGTCAACTAGAAAAGATGGATTTTCGACAACTATTGTTTCTCCCCTAGCGTTTATTGTTTTCGTTTCTGCCGTACTAAGTGACTTCCCACATTTTCGTGGGTCGTCACTACACTTATATAATCTAACTTCCATATTATCACTCCTTTACCATACAGTAGTTTCACACAATGCTAAAATACAATCACTATAAACCGCATCTAAAAATCTCGTATAATTTGCGATATTTACCTCGGATAAAATTACCTCTGCCGTTGGTCGTACTGACTTATCCCCAATTTCTTCGTATGTCTCATTGAACGTGTTTGTATAACTATCCTTTGTGTTTACAACGTCACCATATTTGGACGTATCTGTGTTTACGTGTGCTTTTTCAACTTCGTTTACAGTACTACTACCGCTTGTGGTGCTATTTGTTGTATTAACAATTGCGTCACTCGTTGCCTTTGAGGATAGCTTAGGTGTCTCACTTTCCATGCTTGTTTCATAATTGCTTGTATTTGTCGCCCCGTTGTTCATGGTATTATCTGTTGAGGTAGTATCACTATTAGATTGAGTGGTTGAGCGTTCCCCGAAAGATAGAGTATGAATATCATCTCCATGAGTGGTACTATCTTTTTGGTTTCCATAAACCTCGCTAACTGACTTATTTGACTTAATATTATAGTTTTGAATTGAACTATACTTATAGTCCTCATGGTTTCCGCTTGTATTATAAACAAGTCCTGCTTGCATTGCTAAATGTGCATAGCGTTCAAAGTTTTGAATGAATGTATATTTAACAATCGGCATTACAATAGAATCCATTTTTACTTGAATTTGGCTTTTATCTTTGTAAATGTCTAATCCCTCAAAATGTTGAGCGATGCGGTCATATTTTACATTAAGAGTTGGATATTTCACCGAAAAATACATACTTTCAAAACTTTTCATTTCATCTGCTAATGGTGATATACTAGCAACCGTTGGATAGTAGGTGCGAAGTAATTCATATATTCTACCGTGATTGTTCGGTTGGTTAAAATCTATTTCCCAATATTGTCTAAAATCACTCAATATCATTTTCTACAACCTCTCTTTCTTTGTCTAATGTTTCACGTGAAACATTCATGAGTTTTTCCCATGGTTTCCCAACATGGACGGACATATTCAATCCGAAAATTTCGTTACACTGCTTACAGAACTTTTCGCGTTCTTTTAACTGATTCGTTATGTAAACCTTTGCTAACTCTGAGTACTCATCGATTTCTTCTGTGGTTAGTTGTGCCATTTTGCCACCTGTGTGCATTTTTATACCGTGATTATTACATAATCTTCTTAAAATGGTGTCGTATGTATCATTTAAGTAGTGAAGTCTTTCCACATCTTTTGGGTCTGTCAAACCAATAGGTTCAATCGGGTTATTACCATTCTTATACTCGATTAAATCTGCCGGTTTCTTCACAAAGCAAAAATTCTTAACACCATTGTATATCTGTTTTAACATTTCTTTTACGGTATTCTTTGTGTCCTCGTCAGATACCGGAATTACTTTTGTAAGCCGTGAGTTTAGAATATTGATATCGAGTGACGTGTCAATTTCTGTAAAGAATGAGGCTACTTGCAATAAGTCAAAATCGGGAGTGTGCATAGCGTTATTATAGCACACGGGAATTTCCTTGCCTAATAATTTAGTCTTACCCATATATAAGGGGTTAGTAACAGTGGCATTTTTATATTTCCATGGATAATAGGTAATATCTGCATAAGTCGGAAAATCGACTATGTAATTATTTTCATCTACCGTATCCATAACACATGAACCGCACATCACGTTAAACCGTTCAATATCTGTACTTTCTATATCTTTCGGCAAACCGTCGTATTCAAACGTACCTAAAATCAAATTCATAATCCTAGTGAAATTTGAATAGAATTGAATATTCTTTTCACATTTTGCTTTTATGCTATCTCGCATTTTTGAACCATACATATTATTATTTCCTTTTCTATATAAAATAAGGGGTGAGTTTCCTCACCCCATGTTAACGGGTTATTAGTCGAGAATGAATGCGACCATACCATAGTCACTATCCATTGCCATATTCAGTTTCACTTTGTAAAAGTTATTCCAAAAATCGGCACTAGCGATATAATTAGACGTTACTTTTTCCTTTTCGTTATAGATACCCAATGCCCGGCGGTCATATGCAAAAGCAATAACGTTATTTACTGTAACCGCTTCTGTACCTAATCCTAGCTTGTTCGTTGTGTCGGCGGATAACATAACGCTTGAAGTCGTTGCAAAATCGAATTTCTTTGAACCGTCTGTGGAAAGAATACCTTGCCAATTAGAAACAATGTCATAATCTCCCATTGACAACTCGTCACGGTTATAGGTGTTTGCTAATACACCAAAACGACAGTATTTTTCAAACTCGTTCAAAAGAATTAGCTCTGTGTCACCGCTTGCAATCGCAAGGTTGCCATTATTAAAAGCGGTTGATGGACGTTTCAAGAACTCCCGAACGGTAGCAATTCTCTGCATAGCATAAGCCTTGAATTTCTCGTTCAATAATGCACTTTCGGCGGTGTCTGATGATTTTAATAAGCCATTTGCTTTTCCCTCTGCTAATAAATGAATAGATGTATGTGTGGCATTGTTAGATACCGCAATAGCACCTGATACCAATACATGACAATAAGTATCAATGATAGCTTTAATCTGCTGGCGGATACTCTCACGCAAAACAGATGTGAACCGAGTAAATGCGGTTAAGTCTGTCATCGCCTCACGTACTCTTTCTTCCTCATAAGAAAGCTTACATGCAATACCTTTTACCTCTTTGAAAATCTTAGCCAATACGGTTGGACGTGTGAACGTGTTTTCAATAGATGAATAGTCCTTGCCATCTACAAGGTTGAATACGTCATCTTCCATAATGTCCTGCATAGGGATTTTGACGCGTTCAAGCATTGCACCCCACTCCCATGATTCACGAACCAATGACTTAATCTCGGATTCATAGGTAAAAGCAATAAATTCCTGTTTACCAATGATTAAGGCACAAGCATTTGTGAAACCGTCAACACCTACTGCGTCCTCAATATCTTTACCTACGTCAATCAACTCACCCGCATTGATTGCAGCAAGCTTGCCCTCCTGTTGCATGTACGTTGTTCCTAATGTCTGTGCTATTACCTGTTTTGTCAATTCAATAGGATTAGTAATACGATAATTTGTTGGATTGTTTGGCATTTTCTTTCTTTCTCCCCTTTTCCCATGGGGGCTAGGAATTATATATCGAAAGGCTTATTATATGCCTTATCGTAAATCATTTTACTGAATAGATGTCCAGTGCCATTTGTGGCAAATAGGCATTTTCCATCATTGAATAACTCAATTAGTAGATTCATTTCTTTCATATAGGTATTATATATGAAATGGTGCTTATATGTCAATACCTTATCAATGATATCACTATACACATGATAGCGTTCGTTATCTAAGTCTTTCGTTGACGGTGTGACGAGTGCGACTATATCCTTATCATTGAATAAACCTATTACAATACGGAATTTCCCATACATTTGACATTCAATATAAAACTCAACTGAATATTTAAGGTTATATGCCCCCTTTGGGATATGTGGGAATTGTTTCAAGTCCCAACCTATACCGGTGATAGCGTTCAGTTTTGGGTTCGGAATATCGAAAAATCTCTTAATCACATTAGACTTTCTGTCACTAACTTCTTTTGATTTTAAAAATTCAACATATATTTTAGTTTCGTTTTTGTCTGAATACTGGCATACAATATGTTCGCCTGCTTGTAAATTTCGAACGTAATCTGCTATGCAATATTCAGAGAAAAAGTAATTAGTTGGATCAATTGTATTGGCAAGCATTAAAACGGTAGCCTTGTCATTATATGTAAGTAATGTGGATAAGATATTGTTCCACTCGATAAATCGGTTCTGGCGAGTTGTGATACAAAACTCGTCAAAAATTATGATACCTACTGACGGGGGATTATATCCAGACTTATATGTCTCTGACTTATCGCAACTCATAACATAACAAAACATATTCTCATCACGTTCCAATATTGTACCGTTTTCATCACGTTTACAAAGGTGCATAGCGTGAGCCATTGGGATATAGTCTACGGAATTGTATTTACCATTTGTTATGCGGTCAATATATCCCTCTTTATTTATTACTCCAAATAAGTGTGAAATAACTGCCCTTGTGACTTCGCTACTTTCGTTTCTAATGTAATGCCCTCTAACACCATTTAACCAATAATCTACAATCATTGGAAGTAAACAGTTAGTTGTTTTTCCAAAACGTCTTTCGGATAATGCCATGAATATGCGTATATCTTCCGATTGGATTGGCATAGTAAATGGATTCCAATAATCTCCAAATACTCCTAAGCGTTTACATTCTTTGCGGACGTTTTCTAATATTTTCAATATTTTCACCTACCATTCATTACTTGAGTTGTTGCTTGTAAAATCATTTGTTCACGTTCTCTGTCATCTGTAATAAATATACAACTCGGAAATAATTCAAATTTATGTTCATTGATAAACATATATATTGTTTTTCGTATTTGTTTGGTTCTTTCTTTATTAGATGATTCTAATTTTATTCTACAATCGTCGGTAAATCCTAAACAAATTCTAATTGCCTTAATTTTTCTTTTTTCTAACATATCTATTACCTCTCTTTCATTTGATAAGCTTATTATAGTGCAGAGT
>OLSQ01002988.1_pt1 | contig 11584 bp, 13 predicted proteins | sample 1672561 | NCBI WGS metagenome assembly OLSQ01 (sample SAMEA3136699, study PRJEB25190) | human gut metagenome | biome: human gut; feature: human-associated habitat; material: faeces | place: Austria | collected 2013 | reverse complement strand
GGAAATCCAAAAACGTAGTTTTTGGCGGCGTTTCTTTTCCTCTTTTCTTTCGCTGCTGAAAGAAAAGAGGCCGTCGGAGACAAATAAAGAAACTCCCCTGCGAACTCGCAAAGACACCGCTGCGCGGTGTGCGGGGCGCGGTAGACGGTGCGTAGGGAATAATTTTGCATAAACCTATTGACATTGTAGGGTTTATGTGGTAGGCTTTACTTACCTACTAAAAAGATATGTTAAAGGAGTGATCCTATGCAGGTCTATGCAGATAACGCCGCTACCACGCGGATGAGCGACAAGGCCATGGCGGCCATGCTTCCCTATTTCCAGACGTACTACGGCAACCCCTCCAGCCTGCACACCGTGGGCCAGCAGGCCGCCGAGGCGCTGGCCGACGCACGGCGGCGGGTGGCCGCCTGTCTCGGGTGCAGCTTTAAGGAGATCACATTTACCTCCGGCGGCAGCGAGGCGGACAACCAGGCCATCATCTCCGCCGCCCGCATCGGGGCGCGGAAGGGCAAAAAGCACATTATTTCCACCGCGTTTGAGCATCACGCGGTGCTGCACACGCTGAAGAAGCTGGAAAAAGAGGGCTTTGAGGTGCAGCTGCTGGACGTGGGCCCGCTGGGCACGGTGACGGCCCGGCAGGTGGCGGACGCCATCCGGGAGGATACCTGTCTGGTGACCATTATGTACGCCAACAACGAGATCGGCTCGATCATGCCCATCCCGGAGATCGGGGCGGTGTGCCATGAGAAGGGCGTGCTGTTCCACACCGACGCGGTGCAGGCGGCGGGCCACCTGCACATCGACGTGAAGGCGCAGAACATCGATATGCTGTCTCTGTCCGGTCACAAGTTCCACGGCCCGAAGGGCGTGGGCGTGCTGTACGTGCGGCAGGGCATCCCCCTGACCAACGTGATCGAGGGCGGCGCACAGGAGCGGGGCAAGCGGGCCGGCACGGAGAACATCCCCGGCATCATGGGTCTGGCGGCGGCGCTGGAGGAGTCCTGCGGTCATATCGACGAGGACATCCCCCGGCTGACGAAGCTGCGGGACAAGCTCATCGCGGGGCTGTCCCGAATCCCCCACTCGGCGCTGAACGGCGACCCGGTACACCGGCTGCCCACCAACGTGAGCTTCTGCTTTGAGGGCATCGAGGGCGAGAGCTTGCTGCTGCTGCTGGACGCGGCGGGCATCTGCGCCTCCTCCGGCAGCGCCTGTACCAGTGGCTCACTTGATCCCAGTCATGTGCTGCTGGCCATCGGCCGCCCCCACGAGGTGGCCCACGGCTCGCTGCGGCTGAGTCTGTGCCACGACACCACGGAGGAGCAGGTGGACTATATCCTGGAGAAGGTCCCCGGCATCGTGGAATATCTGCGGAATATGTCCCCCATGTGGAAGGACCTGGAGAGCGGCAAGCGGAAATCTATTCTGTAAAGGAGCGTTGAATATGGCTTTATATACCGATACTGTGATGGAACACTTCATGCACCCCCGGAACGTGGGCGAGATCGCCGACGCGGACGGCGTGGGAGAGGTGGGCAACGCCAAGTGCGGCGACATCATGAAGATGTACCTGAAGATCAAGAACGACCGCATTGAGGATGTGAAGTTCGAGACGTTCGGCTGCGGCAGCGCCATCGCCTCCAGCTCCATGGCCACGGAGATGATCAAGGGCAAGACCGTCGATGAGGCGCTGGCTCTGACCAACAAGGAGGTGGTGGAGGCGCTGGGCGGGCTGCCTGCCCACAAGCTGCACTGCTCTGTGCTGGCGGAGGAGGCGGTGAAGTCCGCGGTGAAGGACTACTACGACAAAAACGGCATCGCCTACGACAAGAGCAAATTCCCCGACTGTGAGAGCTGCGAGAGCTGCCGCATGGTGTGAGGACATGAAAAAAGGGCCGCCCCCGGCGGTCCTTTTTTGTGTATAGAGGGTCATTCGGCGGAGGCGTCCCCGGCTTCCCGGGCCAGGAGGGCTTTTTTGGCCGCCACGGCGGATTGGGCGCAGCCGTATTCCCAGTTCCAGGGGTCTTTGCGGCAGATGCCGTCGGCAAAGGGCATGAAGATGGACAGCAGGCCCACCGCCGCCAGTATCCAGCAGTACCACATACCGCCTACGATGGCGGCGGGGCTGGTGCGGAGGGCGTCGCTGCTGACGGTGGCGTTGGTCAGGGCAGCGGCGCTGAGAAGCTGCGCACCGTAGGGGATGATGCCCTGGAACACGCAGGAGAAGATGTCCAGCAGAGAGGCGGTGCGGCGGGGATCGACCCTGTACTCCCGGGACACGTCGCGGGCCATGTCGCCGGCCACGATGATGGCTACGGTGTTGTTGGCGGTGGCGCAGTCGCAGAGGGAGACCATGGCGGCGATGCCTACCTGGGCGGACTTGTTGCCCTTCATGACGCGGCGGAGCTTCTGAATGATCCAGGCGATGCCGCCGTTTTTGGCGATCAGCTCCGACATACCGCCGCACAGCAGGGTGAGGAAGAACACCTCATTCATGTCGGTGAAGCCGGTCCACACGCTTTGGGCAAAGGAGGCCACGGTCATGTCGCCGCTGAAGATGCCCACCAGACCGGCGGAGAAGATGCCGATGGTCAGGGCGAAGAATACGTTCATGCCGCACAGGGCCAGCACCAGCACCAGCAGGTAGGGCAGGACCTTGATGAGGTCGAAGGGCAGGGCTTCCAGGGGCATGACCGTCTCCGGGCGGCCGAAGACCAGCAGCAGGACCAGGGTGATGAGGGCCGCAGGCAGGGCGATGAGGAAGTTGACACGGAACTTATCCCGCATCTCGCAGCGCTGGCTGCGGGTGGCGGCGATGGTGGTGTCGGAGATCATGGACAGGTTGTCACCGAACATGGCGCCGCCCACCACCGCGCCGATGACCACGGTGAGGGACAGGCCGCCCTTTTCCGCGATGCCGACGGCGATGGGGATGACGGCGGTGACGGTGCCCATGGAGGAGCCGGTGGCCGTGCCCATAAAGGCGGAGATCAGGAACAGGCCCGCCGCCAGAAATTCTACCGGCACAAGGGACAGGCCCAGGTTCACCGTGGACTCGCGGCCGCCCATGGCGGCGGCCACGCTGGCAAACGCGCCGGCCAGGATGTAGATCATGAGCATGGTCAGAATGTCCACATTGGCCGCGCCCTTGGCAAAGGTGTCGAACTTCTCGTTGATCGTTCCCTTGAACATGACAAAGGCTGTCAGCACCGCCAGGAACATGGCGGTGACGGAGGGGAACTGATAAAAGGCCATGTCCATGCCCCGCGCCTGGTAGTAGATGCCGGCGCCCATGTAGATAACGATGAACACCGCGAAGGGGATCAGCGCCAGGCCGCTGGGCCGCTTTTCGTTACTATCTTTCATGTGATTTTCCTCTTTTTTCCTTTCTGTCTCTTCTATCGCGCAGAAAATGTCCGCGCCGCAGAGGCGGCGCGGGCATTTCCAAGACATATAGTACCGGGAAAGGGCGGGGATGTCAACAGATATTTACAATTTGTGTAGTATCTGGTTATCTAAAAAAGTGATAGCAGAACGGGGCGGACATACCTGCGGTCACGCATCGTGGACGGGGCGGAGGGTGTAGACATCGGTGCGGCGGGCGGAGAGCAGAGGGAGCTGTTGGCGGACGGCGTCCACACGGGACAGGTCCAGCTCAGTGACGGACACCTCCTCCCCGTGGCTGCAGGTGTGGAGCACCGTGCCCCAGGGGTCGCAGACGATGGAGTGTCCCCAGGCCACGTAGGAGGCGGTCTCGTCGCGGGCGGGGGACGTGCCCACGGTGAAGCACTGGGTGTCCACGGCACGCTGGCGGAACAGCAGCTCCCAGTGGGCCGGGCCGGTGGTCATATTGAAGGCGGCGGGGACGAGAAGGACCTTCGCGCCGGAGAGGGCCATCAGGTGGGCCAGCTCGGGGAAGCGGAAGTCGAAGCAGATGCACAGGCCCATTCTGCCCCAGGGGGTGTCGAACACGGTGACCTCCGAGCCGGGGGAGAGGGTGGCGGATTCCCGGAAGGACTGGCCGCCGGGTACGTCGATGTCAAAGAGGTGCATCTTGCGGTGGCGGGCCGCGCAGCGGCCGGAGGGGTCGAAGACATAGGAGGTGTTATACACCTTGCCGTCGGTCAGCTCCGGCACAGAGCCGCCCACCAGCCACAGGCGCTTTTCCCGGGCCAGGGCGGAGAGAAACTGGTACGCTTCGCCGCCGGGGGCTTCGCCGTAGGCGCGGAAGCAGCTGTTGTCGTAGGGACAGCAGAACATCTCCGGCAGGACGGCCATGTCCGTCGGGCCGGCCTGCTCCAGCAGGGCGGCGGCGCGGCGGAGGTTCTCCGTCTTGTCGGGGGTGACGTGCATTTGAATTTGAGCGATCTTCATAGTCAGAACTCCCTCAGTACCAGGTCGGTGACGCCGTCGTGGATGGTGACCAGGCGCTTGACCTGGCCGCGGTGGGTGTAGGTGGTCCAAAGCATATCGCGGATGGCCGTACCGCCGCGGTAGCCGTGGATCAGGCGCAGGCGGTACGTGCCGCTGCCGGCGCGGCGGAGGGCCGCGTCGATGGCGATCTGCGCCTGATAGGTGTTCATGCCGTGGAGATCCAGCTCCACGATGCCGCCGGTCATGGACATTCCTCCTTGCCAACGAATGGTAGTGTTTGCTCAATCATACCGCAAAGGAATTGAGTTTTCAATGGAGATGTGGTAAAATAACAAGATGAAAGGGAGATGAGTGGTCGTGCAGGTGCTGGTGGTGTCAGACAGCCACGGAAGAGTGGACAACATGATACGGGCGGTGGAGCGGGTGCAGCCGGACTATGTGCTGCATCTCGGGGACTGCCAGCGGGATCTGGAGAAGCTGCGGCGGGAGTTCCCGGGGCTGCCCATGGAGGGCGTGCCGGGGAACTGCGACTGGGGCAGCTATGACCAGCCGGAACGGCTCATCGAGCTGGGCGGCGTGCGGATACTGATGCTGCACGGACATACCCGGAACGTGAAAAGCTCGCCTATGGCGGCCATGTATGCCGCCAGGGAATACGGCGCGCAGGTGCTGCTGTTCGGGCACACCCACCGGCCGCTGGTGGACAACGACGGGACGCTGCTGACGCTGAACCCCGGCGCGGCGGGGGACTGGGAGCATCCTACCTGCGGCGTATTGACCATTGAGAACGGAAAGGCGGACGTGAAGACCGTCTCACTGCGAGAGAAAAAGGAGTAAAAGGACTATGTTTTACATCGGATGTCATCTGTCGGCCTCGGAGGGCTTTTTGGTCATGGGGCGCACGGCGCTGTCCATCGGGGCGAACACGTTTCAGTTCTTCACCCGCAATCCCCGGGGCAGCAGGGCCAAGGCCATCGACCCCAAGGACGCGGAGGCGTTTTTGGCGCTGGCGAGGGAGAATGGGTTCGGAACGCTGGTGGCCCACGCGCCGTACACCATCAATCCCTGCTCCAAGGACGAGCGGACGCGGGAGTTCGCGCGGCTGACCATGGCGGACGACCTGCTGCGGATGGAGTATGTGCCGGGGAACGTGTATAACTTCCACCCGGGCAGCCACACCGGACAGGGCGTGGAGACGGGCATCACAGAGATCGCCGCGACGCTGAACGCCATCCTGACGCCGGGACAGACCACCACGGTGCTGCTGGAGACCATGGCGGGCAAGGGTAGCGAGGTGGGCAGCCGGTTCGAGGAGCTGCGGGAGATCATAGACCGGGTAGAATTGAAGGACAAGCTGGGCGTGTGCATGGACACCTGCCACGTATCCGACGCGGGATATGACATCGCGGGGGACCTGGACGGGGTGCTGACGGAGTTTGACCGGGTCATCGGACTGGACAGGCTGAAGGCGGTACACGTGAACGACAGCATGAACCCGCTGGGCGCGCATAAGGATCGCCACGCCCGCATCGGCGAGGGGTATCTGGGGGCGGAGGCGCTGGGCCGGGTGGTGCGTCATCCGGCGCTGGCGGGGCTGCCCTTTGTGCTGGAGACACCCAATGAGCTGGAGGGCTACGCCCGGGAGATCGCGCTGCTGAAGGAGCTGAGAGGGGAATGATGCTGCGCATATCCGCGCTGGTCATCGCTGCGGTGACGGCGGCGGGCTTGTATAAGAAGGCGTGGCTGCCGGAGAAGAAGTGCATCCGGGCGGGATTTTTTGTATACTACACCCACCTGAGCAATATAGTGGTGCTGGTGTATGAGCTGGCCCTGGGGGCAAGCGGACATGATATGACCTGCGGCGCGTTCCGGTGGTTCAGCTCGCCGGGGGTGGCGCTGAGCATGACGCTGTGCATCTATGTGACCCATCTCATCTACGCGCTGGTACTGATCCCGCTGGCCAAGCATGACAACGACGAGAGCTGGCTGAAGGGTCGGTACAGCTTTGCCAACGTGTGCGTGCATTACATCGTGCCGGGACTGGTGGTGGTGCAGTGGCTGCTGTGGCAGGACAAGGCCGGGCTGACCGTATGGCACGCGGTGTGGTGGCTGGTGCTGCCGGTGACGTACTTCGTGTTTGTGATGCTGCGGGCACGGACGGGAAAGCCCATCGGGCTCAGCGGAGAGCTGTATCCGTACCCGTTTCTGAACTATCCGGCGCTGGGCGCAAGGCGGTTCTGGCGGTGCGTGGCGGGTATCCTGACAGGGTTCTTCCTGCTGGGGCTGCTGTTTGTGCGCATCGGCGGGCTGCTGGGCGGCAGAATGGAATAAGAAAAAGCACCCGGAAGGGTGCTTTTTTGATGCCTGTGTTATACTTCCGACGAAACCATTTCTTTCAGGGGGGAAAAGTCCGTCCAGGGGTAGGTATCGGGGGGCGGGCAGGTGACATCCAGGGGCTGACCGGTGACAGGGTGGGTCAGGGCCAGACGGAAGGACCACAGGGCCGGGGAGCAGGGGGCCTTGCTGCCGTAGCGGACGTCGCCCAGCAGGGGCAGTCCCCGGTGGGAGAACTGGACGCGGATCTGATGGGTGCGGCCTGTGTGCAATCGGACGCGCACCAGCGTCAGGCCGTCGTGATGGGCCAGAGCGGTGTAGTCCAGCCGGGCCTCCCGGACGCCCTTACGCATACGGGTGACCACATAGCTCTTGTTGTGGGCGGCGTCACGGAACAGCAGGTCGGTGAGGGTGTCGGCGTCCTTTTCCGGCGTGCCCCGGAGGACGGCCAGGTATTCCTTGGTGACGCGGTGCTCCGCCACGGCGGCGGTGAGCTTGCCGGTGACATCCCGGCGGCGGGAGAACAGCATAACGCCGCCCACCGCCTTATCGAGACGGTGGACGGTGGCGATGTAGTCGGGCTTCCCCTGCTCACGGTAGTGCCGGCGCAGCAGGGCGGGCATACAGGCGGCAGTGTCACTGTCCTCGGACAGTACGCCCACGGGCTTGACGCAGAGGACGAGGAATTTGTCCTCGTACAGGATACGCAGGTCTTCCATGGCCTCGTCAGCGGCGGCGGCCACGGTAGGCGTGCTGGCGGTAGCCCTTGTTGGACTTGCCGTAGCGGCGGTCGCGGCCGTAGAGCTTGAACCACAGCACCAGCGCGGCCACCAGCACCACCAGCGCGATGGCGGCGATGCGGACAGAGGGACGGGAGAAGAACAGGCCGATGTTGTGGCGGGCCAGCAGAAAACGGCTGACGGATACGTCCGCCACGGCCAGCAGGGGCACGGTGACGCAGTCCTGCCCGTTGTAGCTGACGGTGATCTCGCCCAGCCGGTCGCCGGCGGCGATGGGGGCGTTGGCCGTTTCGTTGTCCAGCTTGACGGTGCGGACCAGGTCCTCATCCTTCACGTCCTTGGGCAGCATGGCCTCCGTCGTTTCAGCGGGGTGGACGGCCACGGAGGACACCTGCATGCTGAGGGCCACGGGAACCTCCTGGATCAGCTCGTTCTCATCCAGCACCTGGTGGGAGGCAAAGTTGTCGAAGCCATAGTCGAAGAGACGGGCCGTCTCGGTGAAGCTCTCCACGATGTAGCCGGAGCCGTTCTCCTTTTCCACCTTCTGCGCGCCCAGCACCACGCTGACCAGTGTGCGGCTGCCGCGGACGGCGGAGGAGACAAGGCACTGGCCGGCGGCATCGGTAGAGCCGGTCTTGATGCCCTGTGCGCCGGAGTAGAGGTAGCCGGCCAGCCGCCAGTTGGAGATGAGGGCGTTGGTGCTGTGGAGCACGCGCTCATCCTCGGTCTTGTTGGTGGGGGGGATCTCGTAGGACTTGGTGTTGACGATGGTCATGAAGTCGTCGTGCTTCATGGCCTCCCGGGCGATGAGGTAGAGATCCCAGGCGGAGGAATAGTGGCCGGACTTGGTCAGGCCGGTGGTGTTGGCGAAGTGGGTGTTCTTGCAGCCCAGCTCCTGGGCGCGCTGGTTCATGTGGGCCACGAAGGCGTCCACAGAGCCGTCCAGCGCCTCACCGAGGATGTTGCACGTCTCGTTGGCGGAGATGACCAGCATACAGTAGAGCAGCTGCTCCACCGTCAGCGTTTCGCCCGCCACGATGTCGGCGGTGCTGCCGTCCTCCGGCAGGCCCTTCAGGGCGGAGGCGGTGGCGGTGATGCTCTGGTCCATCCGCAGGTCGCCCCGGTCGATGGCCTCAAAGATCAGCAGAGCGGACATGATCTTGGTGGTGCTGGCGATGTCCAGCTCCGCGTGGATGTCCTTCTCATAGAGGATGGTGTCAGACCCGACGTCCACCAGCAGGGCGGCCTTGGCCCGAATGGCCGGGTCTTCCAGACCGTAGGCGGGGACGGCGGTGAGGGTGGACAGCAGAACGGTCAGCAAAAAAAGAGATAAAAAACGGCGGATTTTCATAGGAATTTCTCTCCAGGTATGTTATAATGGGGTGTAAGGCTGCGGACGGGTGCGCCCGGGCCGTATGTGCAGGGACTATTATAGACGAAAAGAATGGGGTAGTCAACCGTGGGAAAGCGGATAAAATTGACAAGGACGGATATGTATCTGCTGGTACTGACGGCGCTGTTCTGCCTGGGTATGGCGGCGATATGGTACGCCGCGCCCCGGACGATGACGGGGGACTATCAGGTCACGGCCTCAACGCCGGAGGACGGCGGGACGGCTGCGGCGGCAAAGGTGAACATCAACACCGCGGGGGTCAGTGAGCTGGACGGCCTGCCGGGCATCGGGCCGGTGCTGGCCCAGCGCATCGTGGACTGGCGGACGGAGAACGGGCCGTTCCGGTCGGCGGAGGACTTATTGAATGTGGAGGGCATCGGGCGCTCCACGCTGGAAAATCTGCAGGGCTGCATCATCATGGAGGAGATGGAATGAAAATACTGGTCGTGGACGACGAGAAGCTGCTGGTCAAGGGCATGAAGTTCAACCTGGAAAACGAGGGCTATGAGGTGGCGACGGCCTATGACGGCGCGTCCGCCGTGGAGCTGGCGAAAAAGGGGGATATAGATCTGATCGTCATGGACGTGATGATGCCGGGACTGTCCGGCAGCGACGCGTGTATGCAGGTCCGGGAGTTCTCCAACGTGCCTATCATCATGCTGACGGCCCGCAGCGAGGACAGCGACAAGCTGATGGGCTTCGCCTGCGGCGCGGACGACTATGTGACGAAGCCGTTCAACATTCTGGAGCTGAAGGCCCGGATACGGGCGCTGCTGCGCCGGGCCGCCGGGAACGGACAGCAGGGACAGGCACGGCAGAGGACGCCGCTGCTGACGGTGGGCGATCTGAGCCTGGACACGGAGCAGCGGGTGGCTATCCGGGATGGAAGGACCATCGACCTGACGGCCAAGGAGTACGACCTGATCGAGCTTCTGATGAAGAACCCCCGGCGGGTATACAGCCGGGAGAGCCTGATGGATCTGGTGTGGGGTTATTCCTACGCCGGGGACTACCGGACGGTGGATGTGCATATCCGGCGGCTGCGGGAGAAGCTGGAGGCCAACCCGGCCTCGCCGGTGCACATCATGACGAAGTGGGGAGTTGGTTACTATTTCACAGGAGAGGAACAGCCCACCGCGTAAGGCGGCGTGGGTGGAAAAGGCAGAGGCCCGCGCAAAGACGCTGTGGGGGCGCGTTTCGCCGTGGCTGAAAACGCTGCGGGGCAAGGCCACCCTGCAGATGAAGTTCAGCCTGAGCTATATTTTGGTCATCGCGGCGGTGCTGCTCCTGCTGAACTCCTATCCGCTGCTGGTGTCCCAAAACCTGATGGTGAAATCGTCGCAGAACAACCTGCGCAGCGCGGCCAAGGTCATCGAGTCGGCGCTGATGGGACTGGAGAAGCTGACGAAGGAGAACGTGGCCACGGCGCTGGAGGGACTGGATGAGTCCGGCGCGGACCGTATCATGGTGATGGACAGCGCGGCCAGGGTGATGTATGACACCCGCGACGGCGGCAACGCCGTGGGAAAATACGCGCTGTACTCCGTGGTGACGGTGGCGCTGCGGGGAGACGACGCATCCTATTGCAGGTACGACGGGACGGCGTTTCTCAGCCGCGTGGCTACGCCGGTGGTGTATCACAACCAGGTCGTGGGCGCGGTGTACGCCTACAGCTATGACACGGAGCAGGCGGGACTGCTGGAGGCGTTCCGCCATAATCTGCTGATCATCTCGCTGATGATCGCGCTGCTGGTGGCAGGGCTGAGCATCGTGCTGAGCCGGATGCTGACGCGGCAGATCAGCGGGCTTCTGCAGGCCATCCGCAACGTGCGGGAGGGTGCGTACAGCCATCGGGCCGACGCCAGCGGCACGGACGAGATCGCCCAGATCGCGGCGGAGTTCAACAGCCTGACGGACCGCCTGCAGACCACGGAGAGCGCCCGGCGGCGGTTCGTATCCGACGCCAGCCACGAGCTGAAAACGCCGCTGGCGGGCATACGGCTGCTGACGGACTCCATTTTGCAGTACGACATGGATTTGGAGACCACCCGGGAATTCGTAGGTGACATCGGCAACGAAGCCGAGCGGCTGAACCGAATGACGGAAAAGCTGCTGACGCTGACCCGCTCGGAGGGCGCAACCAATCAGGATTTGGAGATTATCTATCTGGCCCCCACCGTCCGGCGGGTGGCCCGGATGCTGAAAAGCAATGCCCAGAAGGCAGGGGTCGCCATCCATCTGGAGCTGGAGCAGGACAGCACCATTCTGATTCTGGAGGATGATCTTTACCAGATCGTCTTCAATCTGATGGAAAACGGAATTAAGTACAATCAGCCCGGAGGCAGTCTCACCGTTACTCTCCACCGCCAGGAGGACAATGTGGTGCTGGAGGTCAGCGATACGGGCATGGGCATTCCCGCTGATGCCATCGACCATGTGTTTGAGCGATTCTACCGGGTAGACAAAGCCCGCTCCCGCCAAACCGGCGGCAGCGGACTGGGGCTTGCCATTGTCCGGGGCATTGTGCACCGGAATCGAGGGGAAATCACCCTGGAAAGCGAGCCAGGAAAGGGTACTACCTTCCGGGTGATCTTCCCGGCCTTTGACACGGAGGTGGATGCGGAATGAAACGATTGCTTTGCCTGATTCTCACCACCGCCACGCTGATCTGTCTGCTGCCCGGCTGCGCCGATCCCTGGAGTCCCAAGACCCTCCGGGCCACCATGGGCGCCTGCTTCCG
>OLSQ01002987.1_pt1 | contig 11588 bp, 8 predicted proteins | sample 1672561 | NCBI WGS metagenome assembly OLSQ01 (sample SAMEA3136699, study PRJEB25190) | human gut metagenome | biome: human gut; feature: human-associated habitat; material: faeces | place: Austria | collected 2013 | reverse complement strand
TTAGGTCTCCACAGACCCGGGTTCACGTTCTTCCGGGACATGGATCTCCCGGATGGTAAAGTCCTTGCCGGACAGCACCGTTTTGTTGAAGCTGTTGCAGTTCGGACAATAACCGTTGCACTCGATGACATTGAAGATCTCGTCGCAATCCTCGCACTCGGCCATGCCGGGCACGATGTTGACGATGAGCTTCGTGTTTTCCAGCGGCGTGCCCTTCACGACGGGGGGATAGAGCTCCTCCACGTACTCCGGAATGACGAGCGAGAGCTCGCCGCAGTCGGCCACGATCTCGGATATCTCCGAAATCTGGTTTGCGGCCGCGTAGTCGGTGACGGTCTTGACCATGGCGCGCACCACGCCGATCTCATGCATGGCGCTGCTCCTTATCTGCCGCGCGTCTTGCGCACGAGGCGGCCGATGGCGGCGGGGGTGTTGCCGGCCACGGTCAGCAGGGTGCGGAAGTATTCACGGCCGTGCGTGTCGTTGACCTTCTCGAGGCGGATGGCGTCGAACTTGCACTTGGTGGTGCAGATGCCGCAGCCGATGCACTGGTCCTCGTTGAGGACGACCGCGCCGCAGCCGAGGCAGCGCTCGGTCTCCTTCTTCATCTGCTCCTCGGTGAACACACCGCGCAGATCGTGGAAGGTCTTCTTCGCCTCTTCGGCGGAGCCGTCGTGCGCGTGCTGGCGCGGGGTGTTGTCAAAGCTCTCGATCGGCACGGCCACGGTCGCGGGATCGAGCGACTTGTAGTCGCGGTGGTCACGGCCGATGAGCTGGCTCTGGCCGGGGTGCACGAAGCGGTGGATGGACACGGCAGCCTCTTTGCCGGCGGCGATGGCGTCGATGGCAAACTTCGGGCCGGTGTAGCAGTCGCCGCCGACGAAGATATCCTCCTGTGCGGTCTGGAGAGTTACGGGATCTGCCATTGCAACGCCCTTTGTGGCGGTCTTGAGCGCGCCGACATCCAGCTCGCCCCAGTCGATGGTCTGGCCGATAGCGCCGATGACGGAATTGACCTTGATGGTCTTGAACTTGCCGGTGCCGACGGGCTTTCTTCTGCCCTTCTCGTCAGGCTCGCCAAGCTCCATGATCTCGACCTTCAGGCCGTTGACCTTGCCTGCCGCGGTGCCGGTGATCTCAACGGGAGCATTGAGGTAGCAGAACTTCACGCCCTCTGCCATTGCTTCGGCGACCTCTTCCTTGTCTGCCGGCATCTCGTCCTCGCTGCGGCGATAGACTATGTAAGCCTCCTCGGCGCCAAGGCGGACAGCCGTGCGCACAACGTCCATTGCGACGTTGCCGCCGCCGATAACGGCGACCTTCTTGCCGATCTCGACCTTATTGCCGAGGTTGACGTCACGCAGGAAATCAACGCCGCCGTAAACACCCTTGAGCTCCTCGCCCGTTATGCCGAGCTTTGCAGACTTCTGCGCGCCGATGGCGACAAAGAAGCCCTTATAGCCTTGCTTGCGCAGCTCGTCGATGGTGATATCCTTGCCGACCTCTACGCCGCACTTGAACTTTACGCCCATTTTCTTAAGCACGTCGATCTCAGCATTTATGACCTTGCGCTCAAGGCGGAAGGACGGGATTCCGAGGGTGAGCATGCCGCCGGGAACCGGGTTGCGGTCAAAAACGGTGACGTTTGCGTAGCCCATCTCGGCCAGGTAATAAGCACAGCTCATGCCGGCAGGGCCTGCGCCGATTATCGCGATCTTCTCGACATAATCGGTGTCGGGAGTCTTATGACGGCGCTTTTCGGGGATATAGCGAGTCTTTTCGCTCAGCTCCTTCTCGGCAATGAACTTCTTGATCTCGTCGATGGCAACCGCACGGTCGAGCTGGCCGCGGGTGCATGCGTCCTCGCATCTTCTGTTGCAGATGCTGCCGCAGACCGCCGGGAACGGGTTATCCTGCTTTATAAGCTTGAGAGCATCAAGATATCTGCCCTCGCCTGCCATTTTGATATAACCCTGAACGGCGATATGTGCCGGGCAAGCTGCCTTGCAGGGAGCGGTGCCGCTCTCGTGGCAGTTTTTCTGGTTATTGTTTTTGTAGTCCACATCCCACATGTGCTCGCCCCAGTGGTTGTCATCGGGCAGAGGCTGCTTGGGATATACAACAGGGCCGTCTTTGGTGCAGAGCTTCTGGCCGAGCTTTGCTGCGCCTGCAGGACATACCTCAACACACTTGCCGCAGGCAACGCACTTTTCCTTATCGACGTGTGCGCGATACGCGGAAGCGGACATATTGGGGGTATTGAAAAGCTGGGAGGTGCGCAGGGCAAAGCAGGAGCCGAGCGCACAGTTGCAGATGGCGAAGATCTTGTTCTCGCCGTCGATGTTGGTTATCTGATGCACATAGCCGTTTTCCTCGGAGCGCTTGAGGATGCGCAGCGCCTCTTCGTGGGTGATATAGCGGCCCTTGCCTGTCTCGACGCAGTATCTTGCAAAGGTGCCGACCGCTATACACAGCTCCTCCTGAAGCTCGCCGCAGCCCTCGCCCATAAGGCGCATTGCATTACGGCAGGAGCAGTAGCCTACACCGAGCTGTCCCTCATACTTCTTGAGCCAGTGGGAGATATGCTCAATGCTCACAGACTCGTTGGTCGCCGGGATGGCCTTTTCGACAGGGATAACGTGCATGCCTATGCCGTTGCCTCCGGGAGGTACCATAGGAGTGATCTTCGTCAGCGGCAGAAACGCCATACGCTCGAAGAATTTTGCTATCTGGGGGTACTTCTCGACCTGCTCGAGATTCATATTCATAAGCTCGGCAGCGCCGGGAACGAAGATGGGCAGAACATACTGACGGCTGCCGTCGGGAGTATCGTAGTTGTACTCCAGAACGCCCTTGGCGGACAGATCGTCCATGATCTTCTGAACGTAGGAAACGGGCTTGCCCATTTTCTTTGCGATCTTCTCGGGAGTTGTGGGCTTGCGGAGATCCATTGCCAGTGCAACGTCGGCCTCATCGTCGGTCACGACGCACTCAAGGCCGTAATACTCGGGATCGGACTCTGTGAGCTTCTCAAGTCCGAGCTTGTAGGGTATGCGGTCGGTCATTTTCTTGCCGAGCGCAATGATTTTTTCTCTTGCCATATGTAGCTCCTTCCTTATTCCTTATACTCTTACTATGAAAAATTTTAGGTCTTTTTATCAGTATAACACACAAGTCCGCATTAACACAACACGCAATTGTCAGATATTTTGCAATTGAATGTGATCACAGATAAAACTTGGGCTCCTTGCGCTCGGAACACAGCTTCTTGAGCGTAAGATGCGCGGCAAGGCGCATCGGCGCCGGAACCTTGCGCGACTCGGTCGAGCACATGCTCACGCAGCGCATGCAGCTTATGCACTTTGTGGGAACGGTGCGCATATGCTTACCCTTTATCGCGCCTGCCGGGCAGTATTTTTCGCAGATACCGCAGCCGATGCACTCCTTGGAGGCCATGGGGTACAGCGGAAGCGCCGCGCTTTTTTTCTTGGCATAGCCGGGATCGCCGGGCATTTTGACGGCGCTGAAGCTTTCGGCTGCCTTGAGCTTTTCGAGAAACTCATGCAGCTTTGCCTTGTCGCTTGCGTCGGGGCGGCCTGCACCGAACTGCGGATCGATCGAATGCGGAGCTACCATTTCGCAGCCGGCAACGGTCACAAAGCCGCATTTTTCGGCAAGCTCGCTCATCTCGAGCAGCGCATCGTCAACGGCGCGGTTGCCGAAAACGGCAACGGGAACGCAGGGCGTTTTATCGCCGCTTATGATCTTCATGCGATCATACATGGGCTTGGGTATCCTGCCGCCGTAGACCGGGAAGCAGAAGAATGTGAGCGTATCATGGTCGATGGCCGTGTTCATGCTCGGAGTGGTCAGCTCCTGCATGGGAGCGTCGCCCAGCTCCTTGCTGATGATGTCCGCGACGGATTTTGTTCCGCCGCAGGGGCTGAAGTAAAAAATCGCGTATTTCATTGTCTTTTTCCCTTCCTTTTTCTTTTACCTCTATATGTTCAAATTAACCCACCTGTATGCAATATGTGCGCATTGCGCGCGTTCCGACAACGGCATAGTTGCCGTACATTGCCGGTGAAGCCTCGATATTGCCGCCGAGGTTCATATAGTCAAGCTGCTCGCCTGTTTTTCCGTCGATCAGGAATATGTTAAAGCCCGAGTTGCAGTAGAGCAGATACCCGTTGCCGTCGGCGTCATAGAAGTCCACGGGGCTGCTCCAGCTGTACATGGACGTTTCCTTTTCCCAGACGACCTCGCCGGTGTCCTTTTTGAGCGCCGCGAGCGTGCCGGAGCTTGCGCCCGGAGTGCGTGCAACGGGAACAAATATCATGTCCGAGAGCTTGTTTTTGCCGACTGCGATAGTTCCCTGAACGCCGCCGGAGAGATCCTGCACGGTGTAGCAGGTGTAATCCGTGCGTCAGACTATCTCGCCGGTTTCGGCATCTATCTTGAAAATGGGTATCGCCGCCGTTGAGTACGAGCGCCAGCCGTAGTGGAACGAGGTGCTTATGTAAATATACGGATGCCCGTCCTCAATATCGACAACGGGCGAGCAGTTTGTGTCGTCAAGCACATCCTGCACCCAGACGAGCTCCAGCGTGTTCAGATCAAGGCACATGAGATTGCCGCCGTTATCGGCAAGGAAAATATAGTTATTGATTATAGCCGCCGAGGACTCAACGCCCAGCCAATACCGGCTGCCGCTGCGCACACCGTTATACTTCCATTTGACTATGTTATCCGGATCGACGGACAGCTCGCCTGTCTGCTCGTTGTATTTTGTATTCAAATGAATGATGTAGAGTATTCCGTTTTCACCAGGATAGATGAGCTGATCTGTCTCCGCGCTCACGAGGGGTGAAGAGTCAAACATATGCCAGCCGCGGTTTGCAAAGGTCTCATTGTGGCCGAACTCGAACATAACGCTGTTGTCAATAAGGTTTACGACCTTGACGCGGGATCTTCCGTTTACGCTGTCAACGCCCGAGCCGACATAGAGTATAGGATATCCGCGCGGATCGAGCGCACCCGCTCCCTTGTAGTTAAAGCCGAGGTTGAGCGGCTCGCGCGTGTATTCGCCGCTTGTAAGCTCATAGAAATACACATGCCCGTCAAGCGTTGCGTATATGACCTCGACAAGGCCTTCCTTTTCGCGCGCCCAGTCGTACATTGCGCTTATGTTCTTGCGCGTTGCATCGGGCCACTTGACGATGAGCGGCTGACCCGTCCAGCCGCTGCCGGACCAATAGATGCCGTCGGTATCGCTCAGGCCGCTTGTCGATTTCGACCAGGCCTTCGTGAGCGTTTTGCTGCTGACCGCCGCCGTACCGTAGGCTGCGCCGCTGCGGAAGTTATCGCCGCGGAAGGTGACGATGCCCTCAAGCTCTGTGTATCTCTCCGGCAGGTCGAAGTTTATCTCGTAATCGCTTTCGTACTCCTCGACGACCTCGCCGTCAACCATGATCGCCGTGCTGGAAATGAGTCTCTCAGGCTCTGTTCCGTCAACGGAATGCGGCTTAAAGTCCGGCAGTCCCACCGGCGTCGGCGTAGGCTCGGGAGTAGGGGTCGGCGTCGGCTGCACCGTTACGGCCGGGCTTTCCGCTGTTTCCTCAAGCGCCTTGTTTGCCGCAATGCCGCGCATCACGACCATGACGAGCACTGCAAGGAGAGCAACGAATATCACTATGCCAACGACTGTCTTGGCCGTTATTTTCTTCTCTTCCATATCCTTATCCACCCTGTTTTATTATTCAGTGAAATGAACGTGGTTGTTTATATGGTCCTGACAGAAGCAGTGGTAGCCTGCGCATTTTGAGCAGTAACGAAATTCAAGATTGGGAAAATCCACGTCTGTTCTGCCGCAGACACTGCACTTATAGGTGTAGTTCTTCTGGCGCTGCTCATATTTGATCTTCTGCTTTTCGCGGTTGAAGTTGACCGTTGTTTTGCTGTAGTGCACGCGCTTCGACCGCAGCTCCGATATGAGATCCGCGCCGAAGAATATGAAGTAGTTGAACATTGCGATAAGCGGCAGCAGATTGAACGGGAACGGTGTTGCTATCATTTCAAAGATGAAGAACGCAGCGTCGATATACGCAAGCCACTTGATCTTGACCGGAATAATGAACATGAAAAGAACCTGGGTATCCGGATAAAGCGTAGCAAAGGAGAAGAACATCGAAAGATAGATGTAGTACGTTCCGATGCTTGCCGACTGCTTGGTGATAAGATAGATCACCATGCCGTAGATGATGGTGAGCAGAACACCGGAGAAGATGAATATATTAAATCGCGCCGTGCCCCACTCGCGTTCGAGCGTGCTGCCTATCCAGTAATAAAAATAGAAAAACAGCAGCGCCCACATGCTCGTATCCTGCGGAATGAACATAAACGTGATAAGGCGCCATACCTGCCCTTTTAATATAAGCTCGGGCGAAAATGCGAAGTAGCTCATCAGCGTCCTGCTGCTGTCCATAATGCTCAGCAGCCATACGGCAAGGCTTATAACGACAATGTACAGCATGAGGTTCGGAACACCGAATCTCGGGTGCCTGTAGCAGAACATGTCGATCTTATTATTGAGTTTTTTCATATTGCTTTCCTTTCGCAGGATATAATTACACTAATTTTATATTACAGTATGCTACCTTGCATCTTACAACCAAATTGTGATAATGTCCACAAAAAAATTGTCGCAGGGAAAAACTTTTCCCTTTAAACTTTTGCAAGCATATGTTAATATGTATTTTGTATTATTATCTGCAAATATGAGCACAGGTGAAGAAATGCAAAACAAGGAAAACAATTTTGAGATCAAAAACGATATAATCGAGGGCAGAAATGCCGTTGTCGAGGCTCTGCGCGTAGGCCGCAGCATAGATAAGATTTTCATTGCCAAGGGCGAGACGGACAAGACCCTCGGCCACATCGCGTCGAAAGCGCGCGAGGCCGGCATCGTCGTTGTCGATGCCGACCGCCGGAAGCTTGACAACATGTCGGTCACGAAGGCGCATCAGGGCGTTATCGCCCTTGTAGGCGTTAACGAATACTGCGAGGTGTCTGACATCCTTGCTCTTGCACGGGAAAAAGGCGAGCAGCCTTTTATCATCGTATGCGACGAGGTGAGCGATCCGCGAAACCTGGGCGCGATAATCCGCAGCGCGGAATGCGCCGGCGCGCACGGCGTAATAATCCCCAAGCGCCGCAGCGCAGGGCTTACCGCCATCGTAGGCAAGGCTTCGGCAGGTGCTGCCGAGCACATGAAGATAGCACGCGTGCCGAACATTCCTTCCGTTCTTAAAGAGCTTAAAAACGAGGGCGTTTGGGTCTACGGCGCGGCAGCCGGCGGCAGCAGCGAGCTTTGGAGCACGGATTTTACTGGCTCCTGCGCGATCGTTATAGGCTCCGAGGGCGACGGTATGGGCAGGCTCGTGCGCGAAAGCTGCGACTTTATCGTGAGCATCCCCATGGCAGGCAAGATAAACTCTCTGAACGCTTCCGCCGCCGCCTCAATAATCATGTACGAAGTCCTGCGCCAGCGCAGAGGCTGACCGAGGTTAATTAATGAGTTCATCTTCAAATGACAAAAGCTCTGTCAATTTCGATTTTGATCTTGACAGTATATTGAGTGAGTTCGGAGCGCTTGACGAGGAGCCGATATCCGAAAAGCCCTTTTTTGAGCCGGGCGCGCCGGTCGCGGACACCTCGAAAAAGTCCGACCCGGTGTTTTCGGCAGTCGTAAACGACGGCTTCAAAACTGCGGCACCGCAGGACGAGCTTGACTTTGACGCAACGCAGATCGTCGAGGAGTTTGAAGCGGAAGACGGCGCCACGGAGGACACGGCAAAGCTCGATCCCGAGCGGATACGGCGCGAGTTTGAGTCCGACGACGCGCCTGTTGAAATAAACGCGGCAAAGCCCGAGTCTGTCGAGCCTGCCGGCTCCGCAATGCCGGACGGCGGCTCAGAGCTTGATGAGGTCGAGCGCATAATTGCCGAGTTTAAGCATTTTCCCCAGCCGCAGGGTCGCATTATAGAGCCGGAGCCTGTACGGGAACCGGCGCAGTCCGAGCCGGAGCCGACAAAGCTGCGCGAGCAAGAAGCTTCGCTTTCCGCCAAGACCTTCGAGCCCCCCGCATCCGCCGCGGAGCAGACAAAGCTGCGCGACGAGGCTTCTGCCGAGCCGGAGCAGGAAGCGGAGCAAGAGCTTTACGAAGGCTCGGGCATAAACGAGGATACCGGCGACAAATACGCCGCCGACGCAGATTACACCGTCATCGAACCCGAAACTCCGAAAAAGGAGAAGGCGCGCAGAGAGCCTAAATCATTCCGCGAATCCGTCGCCGTTCCCGTGATAAGCGCGCTTGCGTTTATCGCAATGAAGATAAAGCAGAGCCAGGTCACCCTCGGCGAGACGAGCTACGAATCGGAAGATCTCGGCGAGGAGATGCAGCCGGACAAGGCCGCCAGATTTTACGACAAGCACATTGCCGGGCTGCGGCTCAGAACGCGGATAGCATTTGTGCTTTGCGTTTTGATGGCTTACATATCCTATGGGCTTCCCGTTCCCGGTGCGCTTGCAGATGTGGGCGTAAAAAGCGCCGTGTGCCTTATCATGATGATATCCGTAATGTTCTGCGGACTTGATATAATAACGACCGGCATCATGAGCATAGTCCGGTTCAAGCTGCACGCCAGCGCGCTGATCGTCGTCTCGTGCCTGCTTTGCATGATCGACGCTTTTCTTTCGGCGGCAAGCGTGAGCGAAAAGGTCGTTCCCTTCTGCGTCATTCCTGCGCTGACGATAGCTTTTACGCTGCTCGGAAGCGTCATGAACGCGCGCAGCAACAAAATAATCCTAAACACCGCTGCCGCTTCAAAGCACCCTTATGTCGTGACAGCCGAATCGGAGCTTTCCGGCGGAGACATCACGCTCGTCAAGGGCAGAAAGCCCATTGACGGCATTGTTCGCCGCACGGAGGAGGACGGGCCGGACGAGTCGGTTTTCGGCGTGCTCACTCCGTATTTCGTCGTTGCAGCGCTCGTTTTGAGCATCATTGCAGCCGTAATAAGCAAGAGCTTTTCATCGTTTGCGCATATTCTCTCCGGTATTTTCGTGTGCGCAGCGCCCATAGCCATGCTCTTAACCTTCCCACTGCCGTTTTTCATTTCGATAAAAAGCCTTATTCGAAGCGGCTCGACAATAGCCGGCTGGTCTGGGCTTTATGACATCGGCAAGGCAAAGCACCTTATCGTCACCGACAGCGACCTGTTCCCCAAGGGCTGCGTAAAAATAAGCCGCACGCGCGTTTTCGCCGGAATGGAGCCAGAAAGGATCATTTCCTTTGCCGGCAGCATAATCTCCGCCTCGGGAAGCGCCATGGTGCATCCGTTTACAGAGCTTATGCGCAAGGCGGGCGGCGGTCTTATGCCTGTCGAGGCCTTCTCCGTTCACGAAAGCGGCGGCCTTACCGCAATGATCGACGGCGAGGACGTTTACTGCGGAAATGCCGCGTTCATGCGCCTTATGGGAGTTATTCTTCCGGAAAAGTACGTTCTGAACAACGGCGTTTACATAGCCGTTGCCGGCGTAATCTGCGGCGTGTTCGAAATGGAGTACATAGCCTCGGATGCCGTAAAGAGCGCACTTGAGGAGCTTGTCGGCTCGGACAGACATGCCATATTCGCAGTGCGCGATTTCAACATCACGCCCTCGATGCTCTCGGTGAAGTTCGACATGCCTACCGACGGCTTTGACTTTCCACCGTATCCCGAACGTTATGCGATATCCGGCGCAGAGCCCTCCGAGGCCAGCAAGCCTGCCGCACTTATTTCGCGCGAGGGCCTGAGCGCACTTGTCAGCCTTGCAGATCACGGCAAAATGCTGTTTAGTCGCATAAGGCTCAGCGTTATGCTCAGCGTCGTCAGTGCCGTTATCGGCATGCTCGTCATGTTTATCCTCAGCCTCAGCGCTCTGCCGAGTGTCGTAACGGCGCTCAGCTATCTGCTGGCATGGCTGCTTATCACGGTCATACTCGGCTTTTCGATAGGCACTCCGCTAAAAGTCAAGAGAAATTTGCATAAGTCAAGAAAAAACGGCAATCAGCACAAATAAAAAGCGCCCTTATTGGGCGATTTCACAACAAAACAACATGGCAAGCCAGCCGGATGGGGTCAAGCCCATTCGGCTGGCTTGCTTTATGCGCCGTCAAGCGGACAGGAGCTCTTTCTCAAAGAGCATGGCCGCCGATTTCCACCCCAGCAGCTTGCGGGGGTAGTTGTTCACCCACCTCTCTGCCGCCCTCACCTCCTCCGGCTTTACGGTGTCAAAGCTGGTGCCCTTGGGGAAAAACCGTCTAATCAGTCTGTTCATGTTCTCATTGGACCCCCGCTCAAAGGCGCTGTATGGGTGGCAGAAAAACACAATGGTCCGCTTGCCCTTGCGCCGGTGGGCGGCCTCGATGCCCTCGAAGTCTTGAAACTCACAGCCATTGTCCACCGTGATGCTCTTGAACAGTTTATAGAACAACTTGCCAAAACGGCGCTCCAGGCTGTTGATGGCCTTGACCACGCTGGCCGCCGTGTGGTCCTCCAGGAGCATCACAATGCCCATGCGGGTCCGGCGCTCGGTGAGGACCAGGAGAGCTTTTTTGGAGCCCTTGCACCCCATGATACTGTCCATCTCCCAATGCCCAAAACTGCCCCGGCCCTTGACCTCCTGGGGGCGGTTTTCAATGCTCTTGCCGTTGGAGCTCCGGGCGGCCTGCCGCTTGCTCTTGGCGGCGTAGTGGCGGCGGCCCTTGTTGTGCAGGTGCTCCGGGGTGAGGTGGAGGAACACATCCCCACGGTAGATGTAATTATAGAGCGTGTTCTCACATATCACGGTGTCATAGACTTCCCCGTTGTTTCGGATTTCCGCAAGGGCGGCTCCGGGGGCAAAGCCCTGGACCATGACCAGCTCCTCCAGCCGCCGCACTTCCTTGTATTCCAGCGGCTCAATGAGCGGCATCCGCTTTTCGGGGAAAAGCTGCATCCCGTAGCTGTAAAACACATAGTCGAACTCATCGTCATTGATGCGCATGGCCTCGCCCATCACGGCAAATTTCTTCAGGAACGCCGTGTAGTCGTACTTTTCCCGGTTGACGGCGCGGAGATTCTGCATCATGCCGCCTGCCTCGTCGCCGCGCTGCTTGTGGAACATCTCCAAGTCGGTCTGCATCTGCTCGGCAATGTGCTGCCAGCCCTACAAGAGGGCGGATAGCACCGCTTGTGCCTGCGCCGTGCTGGCATCCTCCTGCTGACCGTCGTTCGGCTGACCGTCGTCCGGCCGATCGTCATCCGGCCGATCGCGCTGTGATGTACCTGATGTACCGCCACCGTTATCCACCGTTGCTTGCTCCTCCGCCATAGCAACGCGCGCAGTCGGTGCATACCAAAGTGCGTGATTATCCGGCGAAAACAGGCGCTTCAGGCGGGCAAATTCCGTTTCGCTCGGCGGATTCATCCGCAGATACGTATAGAGCTTCTCCGCCGTCAGCAGGTTGTTGACCCTCGGCGCAATCTGCTGGAGGACTTGCACCT
>OLSQ01002985.1_pt1 | contig 11594 bp, 11 predicted proteins | sample 1672561 | NCBI WGS metagenome assembly OLSQ01 (sample SAMEA3136699, study PRJEB25190) | human gut metagenome | biome: human gut; feature: human-associated habitat; material: faeces | place: Austria | collected 2013 | reverse complement strand
AGAAGTAAAAGCGGCATATGATGCATGCTATGAGAATGAGAACTTCGTACGAGTTCTGGACAAGGATGTATGCCCACAGACCAAGTGGGTAGAGGGCAGCAATTACGTGGATGTGAACTTTAAGATTGATCCAAGAACCCACAGAATCATCATGATGGGTGCCATTGATAATCTGGTAAAAGGTGCGGCTGGCCAGGCTGTTCAGAATATGAACCTGATGTTTGGATTTGACGAGGCAGAGGGATTATTACAGGTTCCCATGTATCCGTAAAAGTGAGAGTGGAAACCAATTCTGAGATTGTTTTCAGGACAGATTTATCTTATAAAATGAACATATGATTTGCCTGACAGGGCAAAGGAGGAGTATAGCTATGGAGATCATTACAGGCGGTGTTACCGCTGCAAATGGCTTTAAAGCAGCAGCAACAGCAGCAGAAATTAAATACAAAGGCCGTACAGATATGGCTATGGTTTACAGCGAGGTTCCCTGTGTGGCAGCTGGTACCTTTACCACAAATGTGGTGAAGGCAGCTCCTGTAAAATGGGATCAGGATGTGGTTTATAATCATCCGTTTGCACAGGCTGTGATCTGCAACAGCGGTATTGCAAATGCATGTACCGGATCAGAAGGATATGGCTATTGCAAGGCAACAGCAGATGCCGCTTCTGAGATTCTTGGAATCCCGGCAGACAGCGTGTTAGTGGCTTCTACAGGAGTTATTGGAATGCAGATCCCGATTGACAGAATTGTAAATGGCGTGAAGGCTATGGCGCCGAAACTGGACGGCTCTTTGGAAGCTGGAACAGAGGCTGCCAAGGCGATCATGACCACAGATACAGTGAAAAAAGAGGTGGCTGTACAGATCGAGATTGGCGGAAAAACAGTTACGGTAGGCGGTATGTGCAAGGGTTCCGGAATGATCCATCCGAATATGTGCACCATGCTTGGCTTTGTCACAACAGACGCTGCAATTTCCAAAGAAATGCTTCAGAAGGCATTGAGTGCAAACATCAAAGATACCTTTAATATGGTTTCTGTTGACGGAGATACCTCCACAAATGATACTGTTCTGCTCCTTGCAAATGGTATGGCTGGTAATCCTAAGATCACAGAAGAAGGTCCTGATTTTGATAAATTTATGGAAGCTTTGGACTATATCAATACCTGTTTATCAAAGAAAATTGCAGGGGATGGAGAGGGTGCGACCGCACTTTTTGAGGTGAAGATTGTAGGTGCTAAGACCAAAGAAGATGCAGTTACACTTAGCAAATCTGTAGTAACTTCTTCTCTTACAAAGGCTGCAATTTACGGTCACGATGCAAACTGGGGACGTATTTTGTGCGCTATGGGATACTCCGGAGTGCAGTTTGATCCGGAAAAGGTTGACCTGTATTTTGAGAGCCGAGCAGGAAAATTAAAGATCATTGAGAATGGTGTTTCAACAGGATATGACGAAGCAGAGGCAACCAAAATCCTGTCTGAAGACGAGGTAACAGCTATTGCAGATGTGAAGATGGGTGACGGGAAAGCAACTGCATGGGGTTGTGACCTTACTTATGATTATGTAAAGATTAACGCGGATTATCGCTCCTGATGCTGGATGCCCGGGGAGCAATTGACGGGCAGGGGGTGACAGAGCGGGGAAATGTGAAAGAAAGGTAAAAGAAAAATGGTAAATCAGAAATATCTTGACAAGGCAGAGGTGCTGATCGAGGCACTTCCCTATATACAGCGTTTTAACCGTAAGATCGTTGTTATCAAATATGGCGGAAGCGCTATGCTGGATGAAGAACTGAAGACAAATGTAATTAAGGACGCAGTTCTTCTGAAGCTGGTCGGTTTTAAGCCGATCATTGTACACGGCGGTGGCAAGGAAATCAGTAAATGGGTTGGAAAGGTAGGCATGGAAGCCAAGTTTATCAATGGCCTTCGTGTAACAGATGCCCAGACAATGGAGATCGCAGAGATGGTTCTTGCAAGGGTAAATAAAGAGCTGGTTACCTATGTGGAATCCCTTGGAGTACAGGCCGTTGGTATCAGCGGAAAAGATGGCGGACTCTTAAAATGCAAGAAAAAATATTCAGGCGGAGAGGATATTGGGTTTGTTGGAGATATTGCAGAAGTAAATCCGAAAATCCTTTACGATCTGCTGGAAAAAGATTTTCTTCCGATTGTTTTCCCAATCGGATTTGATGATAATTATGACAGCTATAACATCAATGCAGATGATGCGGCCTGTGCAATTGCAGAGGCGGTACATGCTGAGAAGCTGGCATTCCTTTCTGATATTGAGGGCGTTTACAAGGATAAAGATGATCCATCATCCTTGATTTCCGAGCTCCACATTCAGGAGGCACGAAAGCTGATCGAGGACGGATATGTTGGCGGCGGAATGATTCCGAAGCTGAACAATTGTATTGAAGCAATTGAGCATGGAGTTAACCGTGTGCATATTCTTGACGGAAGAATCCCACACAGTCTGCTTCTGGAAATCTTTACAAATAAAGGTATCGGAACTGCTATTTTAAGAGAGGACGGAGAGAAATATTACCATGAACATGAATAATCAGATGGAAGAATCAGAGGCTAGTATTCTTCATACATATAATCGTTTTCCTGTAGTTTTTGAGCGCGGAGAGGGTGTACATCTCTATGATTCTGAAGGTGCTAAGTACCTGGATTTTGCAGCTGGAATTGCTGTAAATTCTCTTGGATATCATTATCCGGGATATGATGAAGCACTGAAAGAGCAGATTGATAAACTGACTCATATTTCCAATTTGTATTATAATGAGCCGATTATTGAGGCTGGTGCAAAGCTGGTAAATACAAGCCGCATGGATAAAGCTTTCTTTACAAACAGTGGTACAGAAGCTATTGAGGGCGCTTTAAAGGCTGCGAAAAAATACGCTTATGAGCGTGACGGACATGCAGATCATGAGATCATTGCCATGAATCATTCCTTCCATGGAAGATCGATCGGAGCACTTTCTGTTACAGGAAATGCACATTATCGTGAGCCTTTTGAGCCCCTTATGGGTGGTGTAAAGTTTGCTGATTTTAACGATCTGGAGAGCGTAAAAGCCCAGGTTACAGATAAAACCTGTGCCATTATTATGGAAACGGTACAGGGAGAAGGCGGTATCTATCCGGCTACAAGAGAGTTCTTAGAGGGCGTTCGTGCCCTGTGTGATGAGAAGGATATTCTTCTTATTTTGGATGAAATCCAGTGTGGAATGGGACGTTCCGGATACTATTTTGCATGGCAGGCATACGGCGTTCAGCCAGATATTATGACCTGCGCAAAAGCTCTTGGCTGCGGTGTTCCGGTAGGTGCTTTTGTGCTGAATAAGAAGGTTGCACAGGCTTCTCTGAAGCCGGGAGACCACGGTACAACCTATGGGGGAAACCCGTTTGTATGCGCTGCTGTAAGCAAGGTTTTTGATATTTATGAGAAGGATATGATCCTCACTCACGTACAGGAATTAACTCCATATCTTGAGGAAAAACTGGATGAACTTGTAGAGAAACATGAGTGTGCGGCTGCAAGAAGAGGTATGGGATTTATGCAGGGAATTGTCATCGCAGGACGTCCTGTAGGAGAGGTTGTTAAGAAGGCTCTGGAGAAGAAGTTGCTGGTTATTTCAGCTGGAAGTGACGTGCTTCGTATCGTACCTCCGCTTGTGATCACGAAGGCAGATATTGATGAAATGGCAGAGATTCTGGATGAGTGTCTGGCGTAAAATGGAGCTGATTTTAAGCCTTAAAAGAGAATAAAAATGATAGAAAAAAGGTACCTCGGAGTTGAATTTGAGGTACCTTTTTCAAACACGCTCTAGCGTTTAAGCTTCGTATATGGAGCTTTGATGTTTAATATTTCGAGGTGATTTTATTCTTCTGTAAAGTCAAATTCGTCTTTAAATTTCTCTTTGAAGATATCAAAAACTGCGGTGAGAATATTGTCGTCATCAACGAAAACATAGCTTTCGTTTTCCTCAGTTCCATCATCCTCTACCTGAAGGATCAGCACTTCTTCATCCTCGTTCTCGTCCTCACCTTCCACGTCCTCAATAGGTGGGAGAAGAACTGCGTAGCGCTTGCCTTCGTACTCAACAAGATCCAGAAGTTCGAAATCCATGTCTTCGCCGTTCTCATCTGTAAGGGTAATGATATCAATTTCCTCTTCTGCTGATGTTGCCATGTTCTTTTCGTCTGCCATTGTTGGTCTCCTTTCATTTTTGACACGCCAGCCCGGGTGCCATATTTGTTGAAAATATTATAGCAATTGTGGAAGCTGTTGAATAGATGGAAAATATAGAAAATTTCAGGAATCTTTTTGCAGATTGCCAGATAAAATAAAAGATAAAAAACATGTTGACAAGTAAAGTTGTCAATGATACAATACAAACAACAAAGGATGACAAATATACTTGTCATAATGACAATGAAATAAGTCATTTTAATAGATACAGCTGAATCTATAAGGTTTCTGCTCAAAGTGTGTACAGTAACTCTATTACGAAAGAAAAGAAGGGAGCGTTTGAAATGGCGCTGGAGAACCGATTGAAGGAACATCGTGCCAGGCTTGGAATCAACCAGGCTGATATGGGGAAGCTGGCTGGAGTGTCCAGACAGACCATCAGTCTGATCGAGAGGGGAGACTATTCGCCTTCAGTGACGCTGGCTTTGAAGCTGGCGAAGATCTGTAAGGTGACAGTGGAAGATATTTTTACTTATACGGAGGATGGAGAAGATGAATAAGGGGAAATCTAAGAAGAAAATGAATTCCTATTTAAAGATGATACTGATCATGCTGGCAGGTGGTGTTGTTGGAGGAATTTTTGGTTTTGTTACATCGTACAGCGGGGAGAGCTCTATAGCAGCTATTGGGCATGGAATGAATGTATTTCTTTTAGCTGTACGTGATCATACAGTGCTGTTGGAATGTATCTGCGGTGCGATCTGTATTATGATCTGTGAGATCCATTTTGGAAAGATGAAGAGAATGGGAAGCCAGATACAGGATGCAGAGGACGAAGAATATCATGAATTGCAATATCATATTGAAGTGTCCTCCAGCTGGGGTATGATCGCAAGTACAGTGGGAACGGTTCTTATGATGCTGATCATTTCACCAGGATACTCTATGAAATATATTGAGAGCCAGAGTGACGGTGAGACCGGGATGTTCTTAGCAGGATTAGTTGTGTTTATGGGAATGGTTGTATATTTTGGTATGTGGCAGGTTCGCTATGTAAAGCTGGTCCAGAGAATTTATCCCGAGAAGAAAGGCGATCCTGCTTCTATGAAATTCCAGGAGCAGTGGCTTGCTAGCTGTGACGAAGCAGAGAAGGAAGAAATTTACGAAGCAAGTTATAAGACTTACCTGCTGACTGGAAAAGTACTTCCTGTTTGTACCTTGATAGCCATGTTGCTTCATATGGTATGGAATACAGGCGTTCTTGCTATTATCATTCCTGCTTTCCTTTGGATTCTGTCAGCGTCTAATTACTGCCACTGCTGTGTTACGAAAAAAAGCGAAAAACTTGCAAGATGAATGAATCTTTGAAATATACATATAATATTACCATGAAAGTCCCGGACGGCAGCCAAGAATGAGCCATGCCTGCATGAGCGGATTTTTGGATATCGGACGGGCTGGACCGTATGAGTAAGTAGGGCGATAGCCCGGATTACGAATGCGGTCGGCAGCTGTGGGAGCGCCATAGGCGCGGAACAGCTGACTTTCATGGTGATGTCGCCGACAGGCGACATGTCCGTTTATGTGGAGGTGCCAGAAGTGCACCTCCTTTTCTTCCCGGGAAAGGGAGCTGCTTTTGGGAAAGCGGCAGAAAGTCAATTGGATCAGAGAAAGTATCTGGAAGTATAGGACTGCTTATGGAGGTATTATATGTGGGGATTTCTTGTAGCGTTGATATCTGGTGCACTGATGAGTATTCAAGGCGTTTTTAACACTGAAGTAACCAGGCAGACCAGCCTGTGGGTGTCCACCGGCTGGGTGCAGTTTTCAGCATTTCTGATCTGTATCCTGGCTTGGATCTTTACCGGGCGGGATAGTATTGGCGCACTGTGGCAGGTGGAGAACAAATATACTTTGCTTGGCGGTGTGATCGGGGCGTTTATCACAATAACGGTCATTCAGAGCATGGGAAGCCTTGGACCTGCAAGAGCGGCCATGCTGATCGTGATCTCTCAGCTGGCAGTTGCCTATATAATTGAATTGTTCGGGCTCTTTGGCGTAGAAAAAGTGGATTTCCAGTGGCGGAAACTGATCGGTATGGCAGTTGCCATTGTAGGAATTGTCATATTTAAATGGGAGAAATAAGGCAAATAGATAAAAGCCTGATAAAAATTAGAAATGGTATTGTAAAAAATGTAAAGTTTCGTTAAAATAGATGAGGTAAAGCATGAGTAGTGGGAACCTGTGCATAAAGCGAAAGGGGAGCCCACATGGAAATAAAAAAGAAATATAGATGTGGAAACTGGATTGCATTGCTTCTTTTCTGTACGGTGCTGGCACTGACAGGCTGCACGCGCCGGGAAGAGGTTTTTCTGGAAGAGATAACTTCGGAAGAGGACGAAGAAAAGTCTGCGGGAAAAAACAACGAAAAGAGTAAAGCAGATGGAGAAATCGGCACAGTTGATGAAAGTTTAGGGAAAATGTCTGAGGGTTCAAATGCTGGGATAGATGAGAGTGCAGAGAATTTAGTTTCGAATGCACCATCAGAAACTTTGGTTCCACAGAAAATATTTGTTGATGTATGCGGAGCCGTTGTGAATCCAGGCGTTTATGAGCTGGATGAAGGAGCCCGTATTTTCCAGGCTGTGGAAGCTGCTGGCGGTTATTTGCCAGAGGCAGCCATAAATTATCTGAACAGAGCCAGAAGCATCGGTGACGGGCAGCAGATTTATGTACCCACTGAGGAAGAAGTAGCAGAGAATCTGGAACTTGCCATGGCGAAGGTACCAGAAGCGCTGACTGACAGTGGGAATGCCGGGGATTTAGATCCGGGAGAGATCCCGGGCAGTCAGACCGGGAATTCTTCTGGAATGTTTCCAGGAGATACAGGAAGTTCTGGAGATGGCACGGGTGATGCTTCCAGGATCAATCTGAATACTGCGGATGTGGGACAGCTCTCTACCTTAAGTGGAATCGGGCAATCCAAGGCAGAATCCATCATCGCATACAGAGAGGAACATGGAGGCTTTACTTCTATAGAAGAGATTATGAATGTAGAAGGTATCAAAGAAGGTACCTTTTCAAAAATAAAAGACAAGATATCAGCTGGATAAGGGAGATTCTTAAATGAGCAGGAAAGTTTTGGTAGTAGATGATGAGAAACTGATCGTAAAGGGAATCCGTTTCAGCCTGGAGCAGGATGGAATGGAAGTGGATTGTGCCTACGATGGCGAGGAAGCATTGGAGATGGCGAAGGAGAAGAAATATGACATTATCCTCCTGGATCTTATGCTGCCTAAGATGGATGGCTTCGAAGTGTGTCAGCAGATCAGGGAATTTTCAAATGTTCCTATTGTAATGCTGACAGCAAAAGGCGAGGACATGGATAAGATCCTTGGACTTGAGTATGGCGCAGATGATTATATCACCAAGCCATTTAATATTCTTGAGGTAAAAGCGAGGATTAAGGCAATTATGCGCCGTGCAGGCAGCAATCAGGAAGAAAAAGAGAAAGCCAAGACCATTGAGGCTGGCGATCTGAAGATGGATTGCGAGAGCCGCCGTGTGTTTATTGCTGGCAAGGAGATCAATCTCACTGCCAAGGAATTTGATGTGCTGGAGCTTCTGGTGTTTAACCCGAATAAAGTTTACAGCCGTGAGAACCTGCTTAATATTGTGTGGGGATATGAGTATCCAGGTGATGTTCGTACTGTGGATGTACATATCCGTCGTTTACGTGAGAAAATTGAGGCGAATCCCAGTGAGCCGAAATATGTACACACCAAATGGGGTGTGGGATATTATTTCCAGGCCTAAGCCATGCCAGAGAAAAAGAAACCCAGCTTCCTAAAAAGTCTGCGTTTCCGTATTCTGATCATTCTGGTCATTCTGGGGATTGTACCAAGTGTTATTGTTGCTCATGTGATGGTGGCTGCTTATGAGAGCAAGGCTGTGGCTGTCCGTAAGCAGACTGTTGAAAAGCAGTGTGACATTTTGTGCAACCTGTTAATTAAAGAGAATTATATGAATGACTCCAGCTCGCAGAATGTAAACAGCAAGCTGGAGTTGTTGTCTAATGTATATGACGGAAGAATTCTGTTAGTTGACAGGGACTATAGGATTATCAAGGATACCTATGGCGTAGATGAAGGAAAAACATTGATCTCTACTATGGTGATCAAATGTTTCAAAGGCGAGGAAGCCAGCCGATATAACAATAAAACACAGAAGATAGAGATGGCACTTCCTGTTAAAAGTCCAGAGGTAAAGCAGCTTCAGGGTGCTATGCTGATCAGCTTTTCTTCCAATGAGATCGCACAGAACATTCAGGAACTGGAGCAGAAGAGTATTTTGCTCACAGGGATTATTATTGTTCTGGCTATCCTGTTGGGATATGTACTTTCTACAGTGCTTGTGAAGCCATTTGCCCGTGTAACCAAGTCTATTGAAGATCTGACGGATGGTTACCAGAATGAGGAGATTTCCGTTCCTGATTATACAGAGACGGCGCTGATCACAGATGCGTTTAATAAGATGCTTTCCAGAATGAAGATTTTGGATGAGTCTAGAAATGAGTTTGTTTCCAATGTGTCTCATGAGCTGAAAACTCCCCTTACATCCATGAAGGTACTTGCGGACTCCCTGGTGGGACAGGAAGGGGTTCCCGAAGAACTGTATCAGGAGTTTATGGGGGACATTACTGCGGAAATCGACAGGGAAAACAAGATCATTACGGATCTTCTTTCCCTTGTGAAAATGGATAAGAAGGCAGCAGACCTGAATGTGGAGCATATGAATATCAACCAGCTTCTGGAAGATATTTTAAAAAGACTTCGTCCTATTGCAGACAAGCGAAATATTGATCTGATCCTGGATAGTTTCCGTCCTGTGGAAGCAGATGTGGATGAAGTAAAGTTCACCCTTGCAGTGAGCAATTTAGTTGAAAATGGTATTAAATACAATGTTGATGATGGATGGGTCCGTGTAACCCTGGATGCTGACCATAAATATTTTTATGTGAAAGTTGCAGATTCCGGAATGGGTATTCCGGAAGATTCAATTGGAAGGATTTTTGAGCGTTTTTATCGTGTGGACAAATCCCATTCAAAGGAAATCGGCGGTACAGGTCTTGGCCTTGCGATTACCAGAAGTGCAGTAACCATGCACCATGGTACGATTCAGGTGGCCAGCAGGGAAGGGGAAGGAACTACCTTTACTGTCCGCATTCCATTATCATATATTCCGTAGGAGGTGCCAGATGAAGAAACTTTTAAGTACAGTGACGGCGCTGCTTCTGGTCATCAGCCTTCTTAGCGGATGCTCGGTGGAATCTCAGACAGAGAAGGCCGAGAGCGTCAGCAACCAGTACTATTTATATTATATAAACAAAGATGAGACGAAAGTTGTAAAAGTTCAGTACTATCCGGAGCAGGAAAGCGCTGAGTTTATGATCCAGGACTTTATAGGAATTCTGAACAGCCAGGAAGCAAACAGGGAAAACCAGGCTCTTCTTCCTTCTGGAGTCCAGCTTGTTACCTACCGGCTGAATGAATCCTTATTGGAACTGGAGTTTAACAGTGATTACAGCAATATTTCGCGGACCAGAGAGATTCTGGTGCGTGCAGGTGTGGCAAGAACCTTTCTCCAGATCCCGGGAGTTACCGGAGTGAAGATCTTTATAGGAAGCCAGGAGCTTACAGATTCCAAAGGACAGGCTGTGGGTGTGATTGACAGCAATACCTTCGTGGAAATGTGGGGCTCTGATAAGGATGCTTATCGTTATGATACCTTTACCCTTTATTTCACGGACAAGTCAGGAGAACATCTTGTAGCAGAGCAGAGAAACGTGTATTACAAAAGAATTCTGCCAAGAGAAAGGGTTATCCTGGAGCAGCTGGCCAAGGGACCAATGGTAAAGGGACATTATCCTACTATTCCGCAGAATACAGATATTCTGGGAGTGGAAGTATCGGATAATGTCTGTTATGTGAATTTCAGTTCAGCTTTTTCGGATTCCGGAGTTGAGATTCCTGTGAATACCATGATCTACTCAGTTGTAAATTCCCTTTTGGATACGTCATCAGCAGATAAGGTTCAGATTTCAATTGAAGGAAATACAGAAGCTGCTTTAAGCGATGGAACATCCTTATATAGTCTTTTCAACAAGAACACAGATCTGATCCTAAAAGAAGATCAGGGCTAACAAGGAAAGGGGCATAAGATGACGCGGAGACCGCTGTGTCTGTTGTGTCTGGCACTGATGCTCTTTCTGTGCGTGGCTGACCGGGCAGGACTTCCCCTTATCCGGGGGAATCCTGTTCCGGAAAATACAGCTTCCTGGATTGAGAAACATCCGCAAGCAACTGTTTGTGGGGAAGTGTTACAGACCACAGAAAATGAATTTACACAATCTATTTATCTAAGCAATGCTTATCTAATCTATCAACCAAAGAAAAATCAGTCAGAGAAAAACCAATCGAAAAAAATATCCATCGAAAATGTAAAAGTATTTTTTAAGAAAAAAGAAGAAGTTCCAGTTGGAACTGTTGTTTTTGTGTCCGGAAAGTTGGAGCGAGTAGAAGAAAAGCGGAATCCGGGAGAATTTGACAGCCAACAGTATTATGCTACCCAGCATATTTTTTATTTTATGAAAAAAGCAGAAATATTGGAAAAATCAAAAAACTATTCGGTATACCGGCAGGGGATGAATCAGCTGAGGGAGTATTTGGGCAGCGTACTGGAGAAAATTTCAGGAAAAGAATCTGGGATTTTTCAGGCAATCGTGCTTGGGGATAAAAGCAGCTTAGACAAAGAGGTAAAGCTTCGCTATCAGGTTTCAGGAATTGTACATGTGTTGGCTATTTCGGGCCTTCATATCAGTGTCGTGGGTATGGGGATTTATAATCTGTTAATGAAAACTGGGATGGGAATCTGGCCATCTGGTATTATTTCACTATTTCTTCTGCTTCAATACGGAATTATGACAGGGGGAAGCGTGTCTACTATGCGTGCAGTCTGTATGTTTCTAATAGCAGTTGGGGCGAAAATAACCGGGCGGATTTATGATCTTCCTACTGCGCTAGCGGTTTCAGCGGTAATGCTGGTAGGAGATTCAGGGGCGTATTTGTATAGCAGTGGATTTCTTTTGTCTTTTAGTGCAGTTGTGGGGGCGGGCGTGGTGGTTCCGGCTATAACCAGAAACGGAAAGAAGAAACCAGTGCTGGCGTTAATTTCATCCCTGGGAGTTCAGCTGACTATGCTGCCGGTATCTCTGTTTTTTTTCGGAGAGGTGTCTTTGACCGGAATATTTTTGAATCTGATCGTGCTACCTACAGTAGGAATTTTATTAGGGAGCGGCGTGCTGGGGCTTTTGACTGGCTGCGCGAACTATAA
>OLSQ01002983.1_pt1 | contig 11597 bp, 8 predicted proteins | sample 1672561 | NCBI WGS metagenome assembly OLSQ01 (sample SAMEA3136699, study PRJEB25190) | human gut metagenome | biome: human gut; feature: human-associated habitat; material: faeces | place: Austria | collected 2013 | reverse complement strand
AGATTCTGCTGACGGCGGACGATATCGCCGACCCCGTGCGGCACGAGAATTTCCAGAACACCATCCAGCGTCTGCTGGAGCTGGGTCAGCAGGGCGTCGCCGCCCTCCGCCTCGGCAAAGTGCAGCGTGCCGGGGGACAGCAGCGGCTTATACTGGGGCTCCCGCAGATAGAGGCCCCGCTGATAGATATACTCCTGCACCACCGGATCGATCAGGTGGGAGATATCCCGGTTCATGTCGATATTCTCCCGGATGCGGGTGGAGCTGATATCCTCCAGCTGGGAGGGCAGTTGCAGCTGCACCACCTTGCCGGAGATCATGCCCACATCGGCGTCCATGTCCTTTTCCTCCCCGTGAAGGGCGGAGACACGGCGGAACACGATATGGTTCATGCTGTGGACGGAATCGGGGCTGGGCGGCGCCTTGTAGGAGGACGCGCCGTGGATCACGTCGGAGCCCACGATGAGGTACAGCTCACGTCCGGCGAACATGTCCTTCAGCCGCCGCAGATCGCCGGGATTGGCGATGTTGACGGGGATATTGTAGGGGAACAGATGCACATGGAATTCGTCCGCCACCGACATGGAGGCGATCCTGCGGCGGATCAGGCTGGGCTGGGTCTTTTTCGACCAGGAGAACTCGTCCACCGCCAGAAACACCTCGTACCCCATGTCCCGGATGGTGCAGGCCAGCGCCTTGTGGGACAGGGTAAAGGGGTCGAAGGTGCCGGGGAAGAAGGCCACCCTCTGCCGCTGGCGGAAGGGGAAGGGGCCGTTGTCTGTCTCGTACCGGACGATGAACTGGTACATGCGGTACAGCGCCGCCGAGCAGTACAGGTCGTTCAGCCCGCCGCCCTGATTCTCGTGCAGCAAAAACAGCAGCTTGTGGGCGCACAGGGTGAACAGCCACGCCCGCCGCTCATCGGGGAACCGGGGCGAGGAGAACAGCGTGTCGCCCAGCACGTACAGCGCCTCCTGCTGTACCGCCTCGCGGTAGGAGGCCATGCCCTTCAGCAGCAGTCCTGCCAGACGGCGGCGACGGCGATCCCATACCGCTTCCTCCTCCGGGAAACGCTGGGGGTAGGCGCGATAGGACTCCAGCGCGAAGCCCACCGTGTCCAGCGCCGAGGCCGCCACGCTGTCGGCGGAATGGCTCAAAAGCTCCGCCAGATAGTCGATGACCTCGTCCAGCTCTGCCGGAGGAAGCCACAGCATGAACGCGCCCAGATACTGGGGGATATACTTGGAAAATTCGTAGTGGCCGGATTCCAGCGCCTTGGACAGCTCCACGGCGATCTCGTTGCGCTGGTCGCTGGTGAGCCGGGGCGCAATGCCCAGCAGAGCGCGGCCCGCCCGCTGACGCACCACCACCGCCTCGCTGACACGGATCAGGTTGGCGAAGTGGGCGGCGATCTGCATGGCGCTGCCCAGACCGCAGGCGGCGTACCGGGACAGCAGCTCCACATTCACCACCTTGATCATCCACGGGGTGGCGGTTTTCAGGTTGTCCAGCAGGATATCCGAGACCTCCTCGCCGCTGAGAGCCAGCACCGCCTGCTCCGCCGGAACGCCGCACACACGGGCATACCGGTAGCGCAGCGACGGCAGCGGCAGCACGAGCTCCTCCTGCCGCAGCCGCTCCAGCGCGGCGTGGAGCGGATGGCTCTCCGGCAGCGTCTGGCTGGCCCGGAAGAAGAATTGCAGCGCCGCCGCCTGCAGAGACGGCGTTTTGCCGTGGCACTGGGCCAGCGCGAAGGCGGCCACCCGCTCCGCCTGCTCCTCCGTCAGCAGCTTCAGCGGCAGATAGCACAGCGTGTCCGTCAAGGTCAGCGCCGCGCCGTCGTCCTCCACGTGGGGCGACTGGTAGTGGGACAGCAGCACCGACAGGAACTGGGCCGTCTCCTGGGGCGCGCAGTTTTCCAGCGTGGCGGATACCACCAGCTTGGCGGTGAACCGGATGTGGCTGGTCTGCTGGGGCGTCAGCTTGTGGTCGGGATAAAACAGCAGGTTCAGGTATTGGGCCCACAGGGCGAACTGAGTCTGCTCCACCTCCGCCCGGCCTGCCGACGCGGGCAGCTCCTTCTTGTAGCGCAGGCTGAACTTGGCCATCACCCGGCCCATCAGCGCCGCCGCCTGACGGCGAATGTCGCCCTCCGGGTGCAGCAGCAGCTCATAGAGGAAGTACACCGTCTGGATCTTCTGGTTGGCGGACAGATACGTGAAGTAGTCCTCCAGCACGCACAGATAGGTGCGCACCCGCGTCCAGTCCTTTTCGCTGCGGGCCATTTCCAGCAGGTCGGAGAACAGTCCCTCGTGGCTGAGACGGCGCATCATGTTCAGGTTGTGCTCCACCGCCATCAGGCAGAAGGCACGGTAGTACTCCTTGGGCCCCATCAGGGCGATATCCATGGCCTGCTCCGGGTCGGTGTCCCGGCCCCGCAGCGTCACGTCCACGCCGTGGGCGATCAGATATTCCTCAAAGTCCCGCAGCTTCCGGTAAACGTACTCATACCGCCGCTTCTTGGCGGTGTCCACGTTGTCCAGCTTGCTGAGGATCACGTCAAAGGCGTCCTTCAGGGCGTACAGCGCCGCCGTCTCCCGGCCGTCCTCCTCCCGCCGCTGCTTGGAGCGGAAGTCGGCGTAGATCAGCAGCATGGACTCCACCGACAGGTTGGCCAGCTCCAGATCCCACGTGGAGTGGTTGCCCGCCACCTGTCCCACCTGAGGAAGCCCGGAACGGGTCAGCCACTCGTCGGTGTAGTAGTAGTGGAGATAGGGCACCCGCTCGCCGGGCATGCAGCCGAATTTGCCGATATCGTGGCCTGCCGCCGCCGCGGAGGTCAGCGCCAGATCCACCGCCGCACCGCCCCGCCGCAAGGCCCGGCCTGCCGTCATGGCCACGTGGTGCACCATGGCGATGTGCTGCAGGGTGCTGAAGGGCGTCAGCTCGCGGCTCAGGCGCAGCAGCTCATAGACGAAATCCTGCCGCCACACCTGCAAAAACCGCTGGTAGAAGGGGCTGCCCGCCGCCTCCTCGTCGGTGCAGAAGGCGAAGTCCATGGTCATGTCGAACCGCTGTGTCCGGCGCTCCTCCGCCAGCAGCAGCTGAACGGCCAGCAGGGCGCACAGGGCAAAATCCTCCTGCTGCTCCGTGGCCTCCCGGCGGTGCTGGGGATACAGCCGGGAGATGGCGTCGCTGAGCACATAGCCGCTCCATCCACCCTCCGGCACGGGGAGCTCCGGCATGGCTTCAGCGGCGGCCTCGATGAGCTTTACACAGCAGAGCCGCTGCCGCAGGGGCAGAAACTCCTCGGCGAACCGGGCCTGCGCCCAGCGCTCCGCCATGTCCGGGTCGTGGAGCCGCGCGCGGAACGCGGCATCCCGGAACGCCTCGCCCCAGTGCTGGCGAAAAATGGCTTTATGGGTCATATTGTTCCCCCTTTCCGCCTGTTTTGGCGGCAGAATGGCATTTTTTATGATATTGCAGTATAGCAATCTTGCACCGTGCTGTCAAATAAGATTCCTATAAATATTGTTTTTTTGATAAGGGTATTTCGCCCTCCGGGGCGACCTACTTTTGCCAATAGCGGCAAAAGTAGGCAAAAACGCCAGAAGGAACCTCCGGTTCCTTCACCTCCCGGCGCGCTATAACATTTTTTAGATTTGTGACCCTATACCACACGTTCGCGCAAAATTTTCCTTGTCGAGCGGTTAAAAGGATCGTCTCTGCTCCTACGCCGCTGCCGCTGACTGGTGCGGAGAAGGTGTTTTGCGTCTACCGTGCGGCGGGGTGTCCTCACCCCGCCGCCGAACAACGCTTCGGTGTCTACCGTTGAGAACATGAGCGGCAGCGGTGCAAGAAGAAAGTCGATTCGTCATACGCAACGATAACCACCGTGTTCTGTAAACGCGTGGTATAAGGCCGCAAATTTGCAAAAGGACATAGCGTGCGCGGATTCTTAAACCGCAGGTTTAAGCTGTCATTTTGGGTACTTTTGGGACAGCGGCCAAAAGTACCTCGTCCCCGCAGGGACGAAAATCTTTTTTACCCCTCCATATTCTCCCTCACAAACGCCAGGAACCGCTTGACGGCGGGGGACATGCTGTCCTCCGGCGGCGTGGCAATGCCGATTTCCACATACTGGGGCGGCTCCAATGGCCGAAACACCACGTTGCCCGTCAGCATTCCGCCAATCAGGTCGTTGACCAGCGCCACGCCAAGGCCAGCCTCCACCATAGCCATGGCGGAAAAATCGTCCTCCACCCCGGCAAAGCGGTTGCCCGGCTGCACGCCGTTTTCCGCCAGAACGCGGGAGTTGTCCGTCTCCCGGCCGGGGAAGATCTCGATATAGCTCTCCGTCTCCAGCCGCCGGATGGGCACGGACTTTTCCCGAGCCAGCGGGTGCTCCGGCGACAGCATTACCACCAGCTGATCCCGCCGCAGGGGAAACCACTGGTGGGAGCCGGGGCGGCGGCTGATGATGCACAGGTCGGCCCGGTGCTCCCGCAGCGCTCCGGCCAGCGTGGTGCTGGTGCCCTCGATGGTCTGGAAGGCGATGCCGGGGTGCCGCTGGCGGAACCGGGCCATCAGGTGGGCCAGCTGCCGGGAATAGAAGTGGTAGTTGGCGCCCACGGTGACGCTGCCCTGTTCCACGCCCCGCAATGCCGCCGCCGTCTGGCGGCAGCACTCTGCCTGATAGACCATCTGCCGCATGGCGCCCAGCAGGGCCTCACACTCGCCGGTGGCGGTCACACCGCCCCGGCTGCGGTACAGCAGCGGAAAGCCCAGCTCCTCCTCCAGCGCCGCCACCATGCGGCTGATGCCGGAGGGGGTGTAGCCCAGCCGTTCCGCCGCCCGGGCCAGCGTGCCCTCCTCCAGGGCGCACAGCAGCGCCGCGCATTTTTCCGTATCCATGGCCGCCCTCCTTTTATTGCAGTTTTGTCAACGAATCCGTGATATGCTATCGCTTTACACAAGTATAAAGCCGTGCTATGATGAAGTCAACCTAAAGGTAACGAAAAACAAACACCAAATGCAAAAAGGAGGACAAGACCATGAAAAAGAATGTAGGAAACGTCTGTGTGACCGTCGCGCTGGTGTGCCTGGCTCTGGTGGTAGTGTTCGCCTGGCTGGGCTGTGTGGAAAACAGTACGGCGCTGCTGGCGCTGTCCATGGCGGCAGGCGCCGGGTTCGTGGTGGCCGTCAACTGTGTGACGGCTGGCAATCACCGCCGCGATCCTGTTGAGCTGAAGGCGGCCACCGCCAAGTAACGAGTTTTCTCTCCCCTCATCCAAGCCGTTCGGGGCAAGGCTGCGCCTTGCCCCAGCGGCGCGTTTCGCGGGGAGAGAGCTTATCGTGGGAGGGATACCAAATGAGCAAAAAAGCCGCTGAGTGGCTGCTGGCCGGGGTCATCTTCGCCAGAAGCACGTCGCTGTTGTTCGCCAAGGTGGGACTGGAGAGCATGAGCCCCCTGAACCTGCTGGCGGTGCGGTTCTGTCTGGCCTTTGCGGTGCTGTGCGTCATCTTCTGGAAGAAGCTGCGCCATGTGACAAAAACCGACCTGCTGCACGGCATGATTTTGGGCGGCGCGTTCTTCGCCGTGATGACCTGCGAGGTGTTTGGACTGACCATGACCACCGCCTCCACCGTGTCGTTCCTGACCAACACCGCCATCGTCATCGTGCCGCTGTTTGAGGCGGTGCTGCACCGGACGGCCCCGGATCGCCGGGCGCTGCTGTGCGCGGCGGTAACGCTGGCAGGCGTGGGATTCCTGACGCTGAAAAACGGCCTGTCCGGGTTCGGACTGGGCGAGGGCCTGTGTCTGATGGAGGCCTGCCTGTACGCGATCGCCATCATCCTGACGGCCAAATTCTCCCACGAGGGCGACGCCATTCTGCTGGGCATGTTCCAGATCGGCTTTCTGGGGCTGTTTGCCGCCATCGGCTCGCTGCTGGTGGAGACGCCCCATCTGCCCCAAAACGGCACGGAGTGGGGCGTGATACTGGCGCTGGCGCTGGTGTGCTCCTGCTTCGGCTTCACGTTCCAGCCGGTGGCCCAGCGGTACACCACCGCCGACCGGGCTGCCCAGATGTGCGCCATCAATCCCCTGTCCACGGCGGTGCTGAGCGCGATTTTCCTGAAGGAGCGTCTGGGGGTGCAGGGCGTCATCGGCGCGGCGCTGATCCTGCTGGGCATCGTGATGCACAATTATCACAAGTCTGGCGTGAAGGACAGCGATGCTGCGGTGGAGGGCAGCGAGACCTCTCACGCGGCATAGAGCCAAAGCCTCCCTCTGACGAGGGAGGGAGAGAATAAAATCTTAAATTCTCTCCCCCAGTCTCGCTTGCGCTCGACAGCCCCCTCACAGAGGGGGCCGAGAACGCCGATATCCATCTACGAAACTCCACCCAACAAACACCACCCCCGGCGGCATTGTGGCCGCCGGGGGTGATCTCATTTCATCCGTTATTGACTTTTTCCACGGCGCGGAGCAGCTTGTCCAGCTCCTCGGCGCGGGGGACGCGAAGCCGGACACTGCTGCGATCCAGCGGCTCGAACTCGCCGCCGGAGCAGGTGAGAACGCCCTCCGCCATCAGCAGCTCCTGCAAATCGGCGCGGGGGTTCCGGTGCTGGAGAAGACAGATGGGCACCCGGTCATCGGTGACAGCCATGGTCAGCTCCTTGCCGCAGACGCCGCGCAGCGAGCGCTTCATGGCGGCGAAATCCGGGCCGTGACTGTCAGCATAGGTGCGGTCGCTGAGGGCGGCGGCCGCCAGCTCACGGGACAGCTCGCTCATCATGTAGGGGTTGGAGACCTTGCTGATATAGCGGATCAGTTCCTGCCCGGTGATGATATATCCCGCCCGCAGTCCCGCAAGGCCGAAGCCCTTGGAAAACGTGCGGACGATGATGATATTCTTATACTTCGGCCCCAGCGTCACCGCCGATTCCTCGCGGGGCAGGAAGTCGCCGTAGGCCTCGTCCACGATGGCGTAAACGCCCAGTTCCTCGCACCTGTCCAGCACACGGCTGATATCCGCCAGCGACAGCGTCTGTCCGGTGGGGTTGTTGGGCCGGTCGATATAGACCAGACTGGTATCGCCGCTGATAGCGTCCACCAGGTCGGATACCTCCATGCGCCAGTTTTCCTCACGGCGGGCGGGAATGCCCACGTATCGCATGGCCATCATGCGGGAATACTCCACCATATCGGTAAAGGTGGGCAGGAAGCCCACCACCTCCGCGCCCTTTTTGGCCAGAATGTTGCACAGGAGATACAGGGCCGACACGCTGCCGTCGGTGAGGACGATGTTCTCCGGCTCGATAAAGGCGTAGTCCGCCCAGTAGTCCACGATGGCCTTTTGGGGTGCGTCGGAGTGGGGATAGTGATAGAAGCGCTCCGGGTCAAAGGCGGCAAAGGCCTCCTTCACCACAGGCGGAAAGCCGTAGGGATTCACGCCCAGCGAGCAATCCAGCGTGTCCTCCGCCGCGTGGGGCGTATGGCCGGCGTAGCTGCGCACCTGAGAGAGCAATTCGTTTCGGATCTTCATGTCTGACCGCTCCTTTCGCCTGTCCTTTATCAACAATTTACCGCAAAAGACCGCTTCTGTCAACGAAAAAGGCGCAGTTGGGTTTGTGAATAACTAAACAACCGATTTTTTGCTTTTTTTCTTGCATTTCTTGTCGCATCGGTATAAAATATTGAAGAATATTCACACGGAAAGGTTTTGCTCATACATGACTCACCCTTACAAGACCCGTGAAGGCGGCGCCACAGTCACCGTGTTCGTCCCCTATGACTGCCAGAACCACTGCCCCTTCTGTATCAATAAGCAGGAATATGCCGACTGCACCGGCTTTTCGCTGGAAAAGATCATCGACTCCATCCGCACACTGGACGCCATCACGCCCCGGTGTGATTTTGTGTTCACCGGCGGCGAGCCGCTGGCGGATCTGGACGCGCTGCAGCAAATGCTGGACGCCATCCCCACCACCCACAAGGTGTATATCAACACCACCTTCCCGGTGCAGGAGCACACCACGCTGGACGAGATGGTGGCCTTTACGGAGCGGAACAAGGACAAGATCACCTGCATGAACATCTCCCGCCATTTGCAGAAGTACGTGGAGGAGAGTCCTGACGAGGTGCTGGGCCGCATTGCCTGCCGCACCCGCATCAACTGCGTGCTGTACAAGCGCTATCCCGCCGACAAGCTGCCCGCCTATGTGGAGCGCTTCCTGCCCTACGGCATTCCCGTGCAGTTCCGGTATGACTACACCGAGACCACGCCGGAGAACCTGTACGACGAGGAGCATGACCAGATTTTGCACGATCTGCGGCGGCTATTCACCTATAAGGGGCTGGACGGCTGCCGCATGCGCAACGGCTTTCACTTCGAGTACAAGGGCCTGCACCTGACGTACCACAAGACGCTGCCCTATTCCACCATTGTGGAGACGGGCGACGACGGCGTGACCTACGACATTTTGTACGATGTGCTCATCAAGCAGAACGGCGAGATCCACAGCGACTGGACAGGCGTGAAGATGGATGTGGACGCCTACCGCAAGGTGGTGTACGAGCCGTATGATTTGAAGGTGCTGAACGGAACGATAGACTTTTGAGAAATAACACAACCACGCTGCCTCGACGGGGCAGCGTGGTTTTTTCATTGAAGCGTTGCAGGGGCAAAATCCGCAACAAAACACAATGCACTTCTTGTCATGTCATTCCGAGGAGCGAAGCGACGTGGGAATCCGTAACCAGAGCCTCCCCTGTGTAAGGGGAGGTGGCAACGCGAAGCGTTGACGGAGGGGTTGTCATGTAACCGACAATCCCCCAGTCGCCTTCGGTGACAGCCCCCTTTACACAAGGGGGCCGGAAACAGATTGCCACGCCAGTGTGAGCACTGGCGTGGCAATGACAGGCTGTTGAAAAATTTCTAAAATTTCCGGGCAAAGAATCCCCACACGCAGTTACTGAGTTCCGTTGCGGCAAACTGGCGCACTTCACCGTTTATCACCGTCTGATAAACAGGCACACGCAGCGTTTTCCCGTCGGGGCTTTTGACTTCGATTTTTTCTCCGGTGTCCTTCCACGGATAGTCAAAAATGTTCACGCCAAACAGCTGCACATTGCCGTCTGGCCCGGTGGTTTCATGCTGCCACGTCATCGCCTTGTACATTTTCATGTCAAGCGTCCTCTCCCCGGCGCTCCTGCCGGGGCGTCAGGGCTACCAGCTTATTGAAATAGTGATAGAACGGGATCAGGGTCTTGAACCCGGCGATGATGTCCTCCGCCAAGGCGGAGGTGAAGATCCGCTCGTCCAGCGGGCCTTCCCACCGGAGGGAGAGGGATTTCTTCTGATACCAGGAGCGCAGCAGGTCGGAGGTCTGGCCCTTGCTGCGGGCGTACTCCGGGCCGTCCAGCGTGAACACCGACTGCCTGTTGAACTGCCGCACCAGCTTGGAAAGCTCCTCCGGGTGGGCGTCAATCTGCTTGCGGTACGTCTCCATCAGCGCGGCGGCAGGCGACCAGAAACCCAGACCGAAGCTGTAGTAATCCGGCCCTAACTCAAACCAAAAGGTGGGGCGGCCCGTCCAGTCCTTGTCGCCGGTGCGGATGCACCACCACAGGTGATCCTTATAGGGGCCGCGGCCAAAAAGCCGCCGGGCATCCCGGTAGATGCGGGAGACCTTCAGCATCAGCGGCTCGTCCGGAAGCAGGGCATGCACCGCGTCATAGACCTGCTCGCCCAGCTCCCTGGTGGGGGTGAGAAAGGTGTTGATATAGTCATCCTTGTGCTCCAGAAACCAACCCCGCTCGTTATTGAAGCGGATGCCCCACATGAAGTCCACCGTCTGTTGTGTATAGCCTTGAAATGCCATCTTGAACTCTCCTTATCGATTCATATCTTTGCCGCTATTGTACCCACTTTGGACGAAAAATGCAAGGGGTCACAGCTCCACAGGAAGTGGGAGCACCGCCTCCGGATGGCCCAGCGATACGGCGCGGGTCACATCCACCGCCAGCACCGGCACGCTGCGGCGGAGGGTACGGGCGGCTTGCAGCTTACGGGTGATGCGCTTCTGCCCCGCCGCGTACAGCGCCGCCAGCGGCTCACGCCGCAGGCGCTCCACCGCTTCCTCCGGGGTGGGGCCGGCCTTCAACTCCGGTGAGACGATGTAGAGCACCGAGCCCAGCAGCGCAATCAGCAGCAGGATGCGCAGCGCGCGGCGCAGGCGCAATCGGCGGGCGGAGCGTTTGGCCATGATGTTTTACCTTCCCTTCCAGTCTGTGACATTGCGGTGCGGCGGGAAATATGCTATGATAGATAGGCAAATCATCTGATTTTAAAGGAGGCTTTGCGGCCTTTTATGAGAAAATTCCTTTCCCGCGTCCATTCAGCATATGACGCGCCCTCCCCTGCTGATGCCCGCGAAACGCGCAGCATTTTCAAGCCCCGCATGCGCCGGCCCAATTTTCTCGCCTCCGTGGTGGTCAATACCATCCGCGCGCTGGCACTGATTGTGCTCATCCTCATGCTGGCGGGCGCAGGCGCGGTGGTGGGCATTGCCCGCGCGTATGTGGATACCGCCCCGTCGCTGGATCTGACGCTGATTGACGATCAGGCGCAGACCTCGTTTATCTATGACGCGCAGGGCAACCTGATTACGGATTACAAGGGCACCGAGGACCGCGTGATGGTGTCCATATCGCAGATGCCCATGCGCCTGCGCAACGCCTTTGTGGCCGTGGAGGACGCGCGCTTTTACACCCACAACGGCATTGACGTCAAACGCATTATCGGCGCGTTTGTTAAAAACTTTGTCAGCGGCAGCCAGCAGGGCGGCAGCACCATCACCCAGCAGCTGATTAAAAACACCATCCTGTCCAGCGAGCAAAGCTATAAGCGCAAGATCCAGGAGGCCTACCTGGCCATGCAGCTGGAAACCCAGTACAGCAAGGAGCAGATCCTGGAAAGCTACCTGAACACCATCTACCTGGGCGAAAACTACTACGGCGTGTATACCGCCGCGCGCGGCTATTTCGGCAAGGAGCTGTATCAGCTGTCCCTGCGCGAGTGCGCCATGCTGGCCGGGCTGTGCACCAATCCCTACTATTACAATCCCCGCCGCAATTACTACACCCGCACCTCCGAAACCACCGATTACGCGGCCATCACCAATACCCGCACGGATTACGCCCTGCGGATGATGTACGAAAACCAGTTTATCACCTATGAGGAATATGTGGCCGCGCTGGAGCCCTCCACCGCCACAGTGCTGCGGCAGTCCCCCGACGCGGGCAGCACCTATAACTACATCTATTATGTGGAATACGCCGTCAACGATGTGGTGCAGACGCTGCTCAAGCTCAACAACCTGGAAAATACCTCCTATAACCGCAACCTGATGGAAAACGAGCTGCGCACGGGCGGCTATCATGTGTACCTGTGCCTGGATACCGAAATCCAAAAGACGGTGGAGGATACGCTGTACAGCTACCAGAGCTATCCTTCCCTGCGCGACCCGGCCGATAAGATTTACCGCGCCCGCAACGCCGACGGCACCTATGACGAGATCCTCCAGCCCCA
>OLSQ01002981.1_pt1 | contig 11603 bp, 7 predicted proteins | sample 1672561 | NCBI WGS metagenome assembly OLSQ01 (sample SAMEA3136699, study PRJEB25190) | human gut metagenome | biome: human gut; feature: human-associated habitat; material: faeces | place: Austria | collected 2013 | reverse complement strand
AATGGTATCTTGTTCTGATCATCGGCTTTCTTGTTTTTGCAGCCCTTGTGTTTGGGATTTTTGGAAAGGGAAGTATTATTTCCGTGCATGACAACCTGGATCTGTTCGTGGCACAGTTCCAGATGCTGAAGAATACAGGAGCCTTTTGGAAGCATGGTGTAGAAGTGCCGTTTCTTGGAGGGATCAGCCGGGATGTACTGCCTTCCGAGTTTTCACTTTATTCTCTGTTGTATATGATCCTGCCATCTTACTATGCGTATGTGGTAGGATATTTGCTGAAGATCGTGATCGGTACCTTTTCCATGGTACTCCTTGCCAGAGATCTGTTTAAGGATCAGTATGGAGAAAGTAAGCCGGTGATCTTTCTTGCTGGGTTTGCTTATGGGATCCTGAATGTTTTTCCGGCCTTTGGTATACCCTTCGCATCTGTTCCTCTGGTGGTTTATCTCCTGCGGAAAATATACAGAAGTCCGTCGGCAGGGTGGTATCTGCTGTTATTTCTTTATCCACTGTTATCCTACTTTTCTTATTTTGGCCTGTTTATCCTGGGATATCTGGCGATAGCCTTTGTTATTCTGTGGATCAGGGACCGAAAATTTCCGTTTCGGATGATCCTTTCCCTTATCGTACTTTCAGCGGGCTACATCCTGTTTGAGTACCGGCTGTTTGGAACCATGCTGTTTGGAAGTGAGGAAACGATCCGGTCTACCATGGAGGCGGGAAGCTTTACAGGTGGAGAAATCGTGAAAACCATGGTCGATGGATTCAGACAGGGAATGTTCCATGCGGAAAGCATACATACATATCTGGTGATGCCGGTCTGTCTTCTGTATTTCCTGTTTCTCAATGTGTCTTATATCCGGAAAGGAAATGCGAAGGGGATTTTTCACGACGGTTACAATCTGCTGATGGTGCTTCTGGTGTTTAACAGCGTGGTATATGGCATTTACTATCTGGAGCCTTTCCGCAGCCTGATCGAAAAGATAGTGCCACCGCTGAAAGGCTGGCAGTTTAACAGGACGATCTTCTTTAACCCCTTTGTCTGGTATCTTGCATTTCTTGTTGTTCTTGTGAGATTGTATCAGGAAAAGAAAAAATGGCTGTGTATTCTGACGGATCTGCTGGCAGTGGCAGCGGTACTGCTGATCGTATTTTCGGGAACGAGGTATAATGATCTTTATCATACCTGTGTAGCGAAGGCATACGAAATCCTGAAAGGAAAGGAATCCAATGACTTAAGCTACGGAGAATTTTATTCGGAAGAGCTCTTTGCGAAAGCGAAGGAGGACATTGGTTATAATGGAGAGTGGTCGGCGGCTTATGGCTTCCACCCGGCGATTCTTGAATATAATGGAATTTCCACCCTGGATGGCTACCTTGGCTTTTATTCCCAGGACTATAAGGACAGGTTCCGGAAGGTGATCGCACCGGCTCTGTCGCAGAATGCGGCATCTGCGGAGTATTTCGACACTTGGGGAGCCAGAGCATATCTGTATTCCCCAACGGAAAACTCTCTTGTGATGGCGGTTAGGGATTATCACGTGGAGGATGAGAGTCTTGCCATTGATGTGGATGCCTTTAAGGCACTTTCCGGAAGATATTTGTTCAGCCGGATCTGCATTTCCAATGCAGAGGAGGAAGGGTTTACACTGATCGGAACCTATACGGATGAGTCATCTCCGTATACACTATATGTTTACCGGACAACGACTCTCTATCAGAGTAATAACTGGTCAGAGGTTCCTTTTGCAGAAAGGGATCTGACCTATGACAAAGATGTCATATATGAAACTGCGGATCATCTTGAGGAACTGGCCAAAGAAGCGGTCAGACAGGAAGAAAATCAGGAAACAGTAGTTCTTCAGGAAGAGAAAGCTCTTTCTCTGTATGAAAGTCTTCTGGATGGCTGTATCCGGGTGAGAACCTGTAATTCCCTGTCTCAGATCCGCTACGACATGGATGTGCGGGATGAAGAGAATGCCAGCCTGCAGGAACAGCAGTATGAGGATGCTGTGGATATTACGGACAGAGTTTATGCAGCTATGGCGCAGATATGTAATTCTCCTTACAAAGAAATTTTTTCTGAGGTATTTACTGAAAGTGAAATAAGCTCCCTTCAGGATTATGAAGAAATGACAGAGCAGGAAAAAGATTTGATCCTGAAGGAAAACAGCCTGCAGCAGGAATATAATGAAGCACTGCTGGATGATTATGATGCAGAGTATGAGGGAAAAACCTGGAGCTTTGCCATGCTGGAAACGGAGGAAGACAGCCTGGCAGTAGAGAAATATCAGGCGGTTCAGAGAGCACTGTATGAGGAGAAAAACAGTGTGATCGGGGAAATTTACTGTGAACTGGTATCTGTCAGGGATCAGCTTGCCAGGGAGTATGAATATGATAACTATGCTGAGTATGCCTATGGGGGCTTGTATCTGCGGGACTATGACACGGCAGACGCTAAAGCCCTGTTCAAACAGGTAAAAAAAGAAGTCATGCCATGGCTGATCGAAATAGAATCTCTTTACTATGAAATGGATGATTCCGCACTGGAGGAGCTGAATGACAGTCCGGCAGCGGAGAGGCTTTCGGCTGTGCAGAAATACATCGGGGAGTTGGATCCGGAGATGGGAGAAGCCTTTGATCATATGCTGACATATGATCTTTATGATATGGATGCGGGAGAAAACAAGGCACAGACTGGGTATACTATAGAACTTCCCTGGTACGGAGATGCTTTTATTTTCGATGCACCATATGGAACCTGGCAGGATTATGTGACAACCATTCATGAATTTGGGCACTACAACTACGCAGTCCATAAAAAGAGTAATCCATTATTTGTCGTGAATAATATGGATCTTTGTGAAATTCATTCCCAGGGACTGGAAATGCTCTTTTATGATTATGATCAGGATATGATCCCGGGAGAAGCTGGAGACTTGTTCCGGCTGCAGGATGTGGTGCAGCTTGCAGAGCAGACAGCCAATGCCTGTATGCTTGCTGAATTCGAGATCTGTGTGTATGAAAACCCGGATATGACAAGAGAAGAGATGAACAAGCTGTACTGTAATCTGACCAGAGAGTATGGAAAGGCTGTAAATGATCCGGATATTCAGGAGCTGTATTCCTGGGTGGATATTCCCCATCTTTTTATGCAGCCCTGCTACTATCTTGGTTATGGTACATCGGCTTTCACAAGTCTTGATCTCTTTGCTCTGGCAGGAGAGGACAGGGAAGCAGCGGTTGATAAATATCTGGAGCTGACTGCTGTTTCTGCTGAAACACCTTACTGTGAAGCTGTGCAGAAGGTGGGACTACGGGATATCTTTGAAAAGGGAGTTCCTGGAGAAATCCTTAAGGAAGTAAATAACAGACTTAAGAAGGATTACGAACAGTAAAACTGAACAGAACAAAAAGAAGGTGTACCGGAGAACTGCTCTGGTACACCTTTTACTTTTGATTGGATCATTGGATCAGGAAGATCAGATCCTTTCGCCTCTTTTGTATTTGCCGACAACTTTTTGGATACGTTCATTAGGATCCAGAAGATCACTGATAGATGCATCGTGGTTCAGGGTGTCAATCAGGTAAGCGATGTATTTACTCATATCACAGTTGATATACCATTCTCTGGAGAGAAGCTCCGGTGTCTGGTAGATCAGGTTGGTGGTCAGGACTTTGTCAATGATACCGCTCTGATATGCTTTGTCAAAACGCTCCAGACCATTTGTAAAAAGACCGAATGTAGTGCAGATAAATACTTTTCTTGCGCGGCGCTCTTTCAGGGCAGTAGCAACCTCGATTACGCTTTCTCCGGATGAGATCATATCATCAATAATGATCATATCCTTGCCTTCTACAGATGAACCAAGAAATTCATGGGCAACGATGGGATTTCTGCCATCAACAATTCTTGTATAATCACGGCGCTTGTAGAACATACCCATATCAAGACCGAGTACGTTGGCCATGTAAATAGCACGTCCCATACCACCCTCATCGGGGCTGATGACCATCATGTGGTCGGAGTCAAGCTGCAGATCGTCCACGTTGCGGAGCAGACCCTTGATAAACTGATAGGTAGGCTGTACTGTTTCGAAACCATGCAGAGGAATCGCATTCTGCACACGTGGATCATGTGCATCAAAGGTGATGATATTATCAACACCCATATGAACCAGCTCCTGCAGTGCCAGTGCACAGTCAAGGGATTCACGGGCTGTTCTCTTGTGCTGGCGGCTTTCGTAGAGGAAAGGCATGATCACAGTGATTCGTCTTGCCTTACCACCCACAGCGGCAATGATACGCTTCAGGTCCTGATAGTGATCATCCGGGGACATGTGGTTTTCGCGTCCACAGAGAGAATAGGTCAGGCTGTAATTGGCAACATCAACGAGAATATAAAGATCTGTACCACGGACAGATTCCAGGATCATACCCTTTGCTTCACCGGAACCAAAACGCGGTACCTTGGCCTTCAGAATGTAGGAATCGCGCTGATAACCTGAAAAGGCAAGGCTGTTTTTATGCTCGCTTTCACGGACAGTCCTCCATTCTACCAGATAATCATCTACCTTCTGACCGAGGGATTTGCAGCCCTCCAGGGGAATAATACCCAGAGATCCGACGGGTATGGTCTCAAGATTTCTTGTTTCTTCGCGTTGTGACATGGGAGTCCTCACTTTCTGTTCTGAAGTCTTTTTTTATACATCCGGATATCAGGTCCGGTTATCTTACAGATTTCGTAGTTGCTGGTGATTCTGGAAAAGATCCTGTCAGAATATCGGTTCCGGAAATCCTCCAGTGAAAGATTAGTGGATATAATAGTAGCTTTTTTACGCAGGTGTCTGTCATTGATCAGTGAAAAAAGCTCAGAGGCAATCAGGTTGTTGGTAAATTCTGTGCCAAGATCATCAATGATCAGCAGATCACTTTCGAACAGATCTCCATAGGAACTTCGGAGGTCATCACTGTTTTTATAGTCAAATTTATATTTGGACAGGGTATCGAAAAGTCCAGTAGCACTGAAGTAGATCACAGAATGACCACTTTCAATCAGCTCTTTGGCAATACAGCCTGAGAGAAAGGATTTGCCCGTACCAACTGTACCATAAAAAAAGAGATTGTGGTAGTCTGAATTAAAATTATTGATAAAGTTTCTGCAGGTGAGGACAGTATTTTTGAATCTTGTCAGATCCTCTCCCTGATAGTATTCATAGGACAGGGTAGAAAAATTCTCATTCTCCAGCATTTTGCGGATCCCGGACTGTTCGTACAGGAGATCGATCTGCGCCTGCAGAAAACAATGGCATTTCCTGCCATTGATATATCCGGTATCCTTACAGGCGGGACATTCATAGACCGGAGCAAGGTAATCAGTGGGAAGACCGGCATCTGTAAGGAGTGCATCCTGCTTCCTGCGCAGCCTTGCAAGCTCCGTTTTCAGATCCTCCATGGCATCTTTGTTCCCGAGAAGAAGCTGTTTTCCCTGTCTGACAGAAACAGAGGCGATCTCATTTCTGACTTCATTGTAGCCGGGGATGTGTTTCATGACGTAAGCTGTCCGCTCTTCGAGAAGATGGCGGCTGTTTGTCTGCCTGGCTTCATAGAGCTTCATAATGGTTTCATACTGGGAATTGGTAAGTGCCACGGGTACGCTCCTTTTAGTTACTTAAGATCTCTTTTTCCAGAGTATCAAAGTCATAATCAGTGTGCATGAACTGGTTGAACTGTCCGTTCCTGGGAGCGGTTTTGGCTGCCGGCTTCCGGGAATGGGCTTCATCCATGGTACGGATATCTGCCTTGTGCTTTACGTGGTTTTCATGCCAGCTTTTCAAAATACTGTCAGCATATTCGAAGCGGTGCCTGTCAGTAGCAAGGACAGTTCTTTCACAGGCTTCCATGATGATATCGGAAGTAAAGCCATACTCTCTGACCCATTTCATGGCATAATCAGCTTCTGCCTTGGTCGGGATAGAGGATTTGCCAAGAGCCTTCATGATATCATATACGTTCTTGTCGTATTTGGCAGCATATCTGGCGGCCTGTGCAGGAGTAGAAATACCCTCCTGTGCCCAGCTGATGGCCACCTTTTCTATGTAACGGAAATCCCTCTTACCCTTTTCCACACAGTACTGGATCAGATAGTCGATCAGATCAACAGAGAAATGCAGTCTGTCTGAAAAGAAAAGAATGGTTTTCATTTCGGGGGCAGTCAGTGGTCTGCCGATATACTGTTCGGCAACAAAGATGATCTGGGAGGTTTCCTCGTTATTCTTAAATTCCTTCAGCTCATCCAGAGAGTAGGAGGGCTTTGCAAAAGGATCAGCCGTTTCAGCAGCTGTCCGGACAGCGGGCTCTTCTGTGATACTTCTGCCTGCTATGTCCTTCTTCGAGACAGTAACAGGCATGCTGACGATTTTGGTCAGGGGAAGAACATCGTTTTCACTGCGGCTGGTTACATCCAGCAGACGGATGCCGCACAGGGTTCTGTCCTCGTTATATTCCAGTGCGAGAAGATTATTCTTTTCCCAGTACTTCAGTGCCCGCATCACATCCTTTTCAGTGTGATTAAACTTGTCCGCAATATCGGACACGCTGGTAGCCTTATGCGCACTCATCATACGCAGAAGATATAAATAGATCTTAATCTGCGCATCATTGGCATCCTTCATATATTCATCAATAAATAAATTGGACACAATGGTGGTATCGGCATAGTTGTCCTGGTAAATAGTAAAACGACTCACGTTGATCCCTGCTCTCTGCTGTTTACATTTTCATTTCAAAGCAAAATGATTATAGCATATGAAAAAAGAAATGCAAACCTCAATTTTTCCGGAAAACCCAGTATTTACAAGGGTTTCTGGACTTTGTGGACAATGTGGATAATGTGGATAGTTTACCGGAGGAGAAGAAAAACTATTGTAAAAAACAGGTAAAATCTGCTCCCACCATAAAAATAAATATCCACATACGAAAGAGGCCTTTGCAGCTTCCTGAATGTGGATATCGTGGATAAAAAATTATTTCAGAAGATTTTCTCCGATTTTAACAACATCTCCGGCTCCCATAGTTATCAACAGGTCACCCGGCTTACATTTTTCCAAAATAAATTTTTCGATAGAAGAAAAATCCGGGAAATAATAACAGGTTTTGCCAAGAGCCTCAAGCTCTTTCTGAAGTGTTTCAGAACTGATCCCGAGATTATCAGTTTCCCTGGCCGGATAAATATCCGCAAGGATCACATAATCGGCATGGGACAGAGCCTTTGCAAAATCCTTCATAAATGTCTTGGTACGCGAAAATGTATGTGGCTGGAATACACAGTACAGATCCTTGTGGGGATAATTTGCAGCAGCTTTCAAAGTCGCAGTAATTTCTGTGGGATGATGTGCATAATCATCTATTATAGTAATACCATTGATACGGCCCTTATACTCAAACCGTCTGTCAGTACCATGAAAATCGGACAGGGACGCTGCAGTAACAGATGGATCCACAGAAAGGAGGTCTGCGAGTGCAATTGCTGCAAGAGCATTCAGAATATTGTGTTCTCCGGGGACAGACAGGGTAAAATGTCCGTCAGGAGCTCCTTCCCTCAGTAAAGTAAAGGAGGCACAGCCCTTTTCGTCATAAGTGATATCGGTGGCACTGTAGGTAAAGGAAGGATCCATACCAAAGGTGATAATGGGACAGGCTACGTCCGCTGTGATCTCAGAAAGATCAGAAATACTGCCATTTATGATCAGTGCACCGTCCGAAGGAAGGAGCAGGGCAAAACGGTGGAATGAAGAACGGATATCTGCAAGATCCTTAAAGAAATCCAGATGGTCTGCTTCGATATTAAGGATCAGACCGATCTTTGGATAAAAACTCAGGAAGCTGTTGGTATATTCGCAGGCCTCTGTTACAAAGTACTCAGAATGACCGATCCTGATATTGCCGCCGATAGTCTTCAGGATACCGCCGATGGAAAGGGTTGGATCGAGCTCTGCATGGAGCAGGATCTCAGAAATCATGGAAGTGGTTGTGGTTTTGCCGTGGGTGCCGCTGATGGCAATGGGGAGCTTATAATTCTTCATCATTTGACCAAGGAGCTCTGCTCTTGTGAGAAGAGGAAGAGAAAGCGCTGCAGCTGCCTGCATTTCCGGATTATCCGGATGGATGGCGCTGGTATAAACAACAAGATCCAGGTCACCCGACAGATTTTCGCGCCGCTGGCCATAGTAGATATGGGCACCTCTTTTTTCGAGAAGCTCAGTCAGGGGAGAGGGGCACATGTCAGAGCCGGATACGGTAAAGCCTTCATCTAACAGGATCTCTGCAAGACCGCTCATGCTGATGCCGCCGATTCCGATAAAATATATATGAATGGGGTGGTGAAAATCGATCTGATACATGGAAATAACCTCCAAAGATAATTATACTGATATTATAAACATCCTATACAAAAAAACCAATAGCATTTTGAACAAAATGTATGGTCTGCTTCTTTTGCATAACACAAAATGTTGTAAACACGATTCGAAAGTGTAAATTTAAATAGTAGAGAATTGTAAGATATTTACATAAAAGCATGTAAAATGAGCAAAATTTTTGTAAAAAATATTCACATTCAAATGGTTATATGATATACTATTCGTAAACTTGATGATTGGAAACTGTAACGGTCTACCGATTATTAAGAACAAAATATTCACAAAAAATACTGGTAAGAGGTGACAACATGATTAAAAAGGAAATGATTGCCATGTTATTAGCGGGCGGTCAGGGAAGCAGACTTGGTGTGCTCACTTCAAAAGTGGCCAAACCTGCGGTATCTTTTGGGGGAAAGTACCGTATCATTGACTTCCCGCTCAGCAACTGTATTAACTCCGGTGTAGATACAGTGGGTGTGCTGACACAGTATCAGCCCCTCCGGCTGAATACGCATATTGGCATTGGTATTCCGTGGGATCTGGACAGGAATATTGGTGGAGTCAGTGTCCTGCCGCCTTATGAGAAGGTGACAAACAGTGAGTGGTATACAGGTACCGCAAATGCGATCTATCAGAACATTGATTACATGGAGAGCTTTAATCCCGATTATATCCTGATCCTGTCAGGAGATCATATTTATAAGATGGATTATGAAGTGATGCTGGATTTCCATAAGGAAAAGGGAGCAGAGTGTACCATTGCAGTCATGCCGGTTCCGATGGAAGAAGCGAAGCGCTTTGGTATTATGATCACAGATGAGGATAAGAAGATTACAGACTTTGAAGAGAAGCCTGCCAATCCGAGAAGCAACCTGGCATCCATGGGTATTTACATATTCAACTGGAAGACATTGAAGGAAGCCCTTCTTGCCAATGCAGACCAGCCGGGACTTGATTTTGGTAAGCATATCATTCCGTATTGCCACGGCAAGGGATCACCACTTTATGCTTTTGAATTTAATGGCTACTGGAAGGATGTAGGAACGCTGAATTCTTACTGGGAAGCCAATATGGAACTGATCGATATCGTTCCGGAATTTAATCTTTATGAAGAGTACTGGAAGATCTATACCAAGAGTGAGATTCTTCCTCCACAGTATTTCGCAGAGACCAGTCTGGTAGAGAGAAGTATTATCGGTGAGGGAAGTGAGATCAGCGGACAGGTTTACAACTCCGTGATTGGTTGTGGGGTAACCATTGGTAAGGATACGGTGATAAGGGATTCCATTATTATGAACGGAACTGTGATCGGGGATGGCTGTGAACTGAACAAGGCCATCGTTGCAGAGAAGGCCATCATCGGAAACAATGTGAAGCTGGGTATCGGTGAAGAAGTGGAAAATGAAACAGATCCGCATATCTATAACCACAGCATTGCAACTGTTGGTGAAAAGAGCGTGATACCGGATGGCATCACTGTTGGTAAGAATACCTGTGTATTCGGAACCACTACTGCTGAGGATTATCCGGATAACTGCCTTGCAAGCGGTAAAACACTAATTATTAAGGCGGGTGATGAAAAGTGAGAGCGATCGGTATTATTTTAGCAGGTGGCAGCAGCTATCGTATGAAGGAACTTTCTACCAAAAGAGCAGTGTGCGCCATGCCTGTGGCAGGAAGCTATCGTAGCATTGATTTTGCACTGAGCAATATGACGAACTCCCATATCCAGAAGGTAGCTGTACTGACCCAGTACAATGCCAGAAGTCTGAATGAGCATCTCAGCTCTTCCAAGTGGTGGGATTTTGGCAGAAAGCAGGGGGGACTGTATGTGATGACTCCGTCTGTGACAGCAGAAAGCAATGCCTGGTACAGAGGAACAGCAGATGCTATTGCACAGAATCTTTCTTTCCTGAAGAACTGCCATGAGCCTTATGTGGTAATTGCTTCCGGTGACTGTGTCTACAAGCTGGATTACAATAAAGTGCTGGAGTATCACATTGCAAAGAAGGCAGATATTACAGTGGTATGTAAGGACATGCCGGCAAGTGAGAATGTAGATCGTTTTGGCATCCTGAAGATGAATGAGGAAAGCCGGATCGAGGAGTTTGAAGAGAAACCGGTAGTTGCCAAGTCCAACACGATTTCCTGTGGTATCTATGTTGTCAGAAGAAGACAGCTGATCGAGATGCTGGAGAAATGTGCAGAAGAAGAAAGATATGATTTGGTTAAGGATATTCTGATCCGTTATAAGAACATGAAGCGGATCTATGGATACAAGATGCAGGAATATTGGAGCAATATTGCAAGTATTGATGATTATTTCAATACCAATATGGATTTCTTAAAACCGGAAATCCGGGATTATTTCTTCAGACAGTATCCGGATATCTATTCCAAGGTGGATGACCTTCCGCCTGCCAAATACAATGTAGGAGTCAGTGTGAAGAATAGTCTGGTTTCCAGCGGCTGTATCGTTAATGGTACTGTAGAGAATTCCGTAATCTTCAAAAAGGCTTATATCGGAAACAACTGTTATATCAAGAACTCTATTATTCTCAACGATGTGTACATTGGGGATAATACGCATATTGAAAACTGTATTGTAGAAAGTCACGGCACGATCAGAGCCAATTCCTATCATGCAGGGGAAGAGGGAAAGATCAAGGTTGTTATTGAACGCAGTGACAGGTATGTGATCTAAGCCACAGCAGCATTGATGCAGAATAAATAAACGAAACAGGGGAGAGGAATGCTATGCAGATTACAGATGTAAGGATCAGAAAGGTTGCGAAGGAGGGTAAGATGAAAGCGATCGTATCCATTACGATCGATGATGAATTCGTAATCCATGACATTAAAGTGATAGAGGGAGAAAAGGGCTGCTTCATTGCCATGCCGAGTAAGAAATCGACAGATGGAGAGTACCGGGATATCGCACATCCTATTAATTCCTCAACAAGAGAAAATATCCAGAAGATCATTCTGGATCGTTATGAACAGGCGCTGCAGGAACCGGACGAAGAGGCTTAGGCAGAGACCTGAAAAACCTGATACCAGTTACAATGAAAGCTGTCACTGCCTTTATGCGGTGGCAGCTTTTTTGTGCTATTTTGCCGGTGTGCTGGCGTAGGGTAAAGTTTTTGTAGGAAAAGTTAATAGAAAAAAGAAAGAAAGCACCGG
>OLSQ01002979.1_pt1 | contig 11607 bp, 9 predicted proteins | sample 1672561 | NCBI WGS metagenome assembly OLSQ01 (sample SAMEA3136699, study PRJEB25190) | human gut metagenome | biome: human gut; feature: human-associated habitat; material: faeces | place: Austria | collected 2013 | reverse complement strand
TACTGCAACGCCTATGTGGGTCCGGGCGATGGTCCCGAGCACACCGAGTTCGTGTTCTGTGAGGGCTGCGGTGCCCGTCTTTCTCCGCACGATCGTACGTGCCCCAAATGCGGACGCCCCGCTCCGGGTATCCTCTCCGAGGACGCGGCCGCATCCGACCTGGCAGCGGGCCGCACGGCGGGCTTTCCGCGCCTAACGCAAGAGCATCGATACCGAGGTGCCGCATGCGCCCGCCTCGGCTGCCGCGGTTCTTTCGGACGCCGCCGATCCTAACGAGACCTGCGTGCTGCCGGCTTTCGATAAGGATTTCGGTATCCCCAAGGTCGATATTCCCACGCCCGTTTCCCTGCATGACGATCCTCAAAAACCCAAGCGCAAGGTGCATCCCGACGAGGACGCCTATCACAAGCACAAGCGTCATATCCCCAAGCCGCTCATCGTCATCGCGGTCCTTGCCGTCGTTTGCGGCGGTGCCTATTGGTTCGTGACGACCGATCCCATGGGTGTCATGCCTGGCTTCTACGACCAGTTTGGCCAGGCCGCGCAGACGACCTTCCCCACGCGCCAAAAGGGCGAGGCGACTGAGGACGATACCAAACAGGACGATTCTGCCGAGGTGGTCCAGGAAGAAACCGTGCTCACCGATGATCAGCTCTATACCAGGCTCGACGGTCTGTATCAGACCATCGTGTCCTACGGTGACGAGGACCAGATCGGCGAGGTCATCGATTCCTTTAACAACGGCTATCTCCGAACGCCGCTGTCCACTCGTCAGGAGCTGTCGCAGAGTGCCTACGCCCTGCGCGACCAGATCAAAAAGACGCAAGATGAGCTCAACAACCTTAAGTATCAGGACGATACGGTCTATGCGGACGACATTGCCCACTTAAAGCAGCTTGCCGAGTGGATGTACGAGCGTGTCGACGTGATCTGCCAGAGCTGGGACATTTCGCTGGCCATTCCCGATGGCGAGTCGATGAGTTCCCACCAAAGCGAGATCCTGGCGCCCATCGCACAGGGCGGCAACAGCGCGCTGAATCAGTACGACGCCAACGTGGGCTCCTGGAAGCCGCAGCAGCGTTCCTAAAATTAGTTCGCCATAGTCGGCATAACCTACGTGCGCAATTGATGTAAGCGCATGCTTATTGCTACAATTCGTACAAATATGCTTTAAACGCACGAGGAAGGAACCACATGTTTGGTTTTAAGAAAGGGCTCTACACGCCCGAGTATCAGCTTACCGGCGACGAGTGCGCCGTTATCGAGACGTCGAAGGGTACCATCAAGGTCAAGTTTGACGGCGAGGGCGCTCCCATTCATGTCGCGAACTTCTGCGAGCTTTCCACGATGGGTTTCTATGATGGCCTTAAGTTCCATCGCTATGTGCCTGGCTTTGTCATTCAGGGCGGCGACCCCAATACCCGCGATATGTCCGGCGCCGACGTCGCTGCCGGTCTTGAGGGCCCCGACGGCATGCCCGGTACCGGTGGTCCCGGCTACTGCATCAAGGGCGAGTTTGCCACTAATCCGCGCAACAGCCATGTCGATGGTGCCCTTGCCATGGCACGCTCCATGGACCCCGATTCCGCGGGTTCGCAGTTCTACTTCTGCCTGGGCGCCCAGCATAACCTCGATTCCGGTTACACCGTCTTTGGTACCACGGTCGAGGGTCTCGATGTGATTTCGCAGCTGCGTGCCGGCGACGAGATCGTCCATGTCGAGATCGTTCACGAGTAAAGGGGACTTCCTTGAATAGCCAGCTGATCCAACAGGGCCGCGCCGCTTACCGCGCGGGTGATTTTTCCGCTGCAGCCCAGATGCTTGGGGCGGCAAAAACTCCCGATGAGATTATGGGCGAGGCCGATCACCTTCGTGGCAACGCCTTGATGCACCTGGGCATGTATGCCGAGGCCGCCGAGGCCTATGCCGCCGCCCTCAACGACGGCACCTATGGCAAGCGCGGCGCGCTGCTCACCAACCGCGGTAAGGCGCTCGCCGCCGTGGGCGACTACACGACGGCCGCCCAGGCGTTCTCTGCTGCTACGCAGGATGCTTCCTATGCCACGCCGTTCAAGGCCTATCTGGGCCTGGGTAACGCGCTGTTCCAGTCGGGCGACTATGCCAACGCGGGTACTGCCTTCCGTCAGGCTGCCATCGACGGCGCCAATCCGGCTCCTGCCGCCGCACTCGGCGAGCTTGGACGTTGCTTCATTAAGCTCGGCCGTCCGGCGGATGCCGTGGAGACCTACCGCACGGCTATCGACTTTGCCGGTCCCCGCGACGACACGCGTGCGCTCAACGCCGGCATGGGTCAGGCGCTTTCTGCCGCCGGCCGTCCCTCCGACGCACTCGACGCCTTTAACGCCGCTACTGCCGATGGCATCTACCAGCTCACCTCCGAGCAGGCCGACGAGCTTGCCCGCGTGCACGATTCGCTTGCCGCGTTGTCTGCCCAGACGGCTATGGCCACGGCTCCGGCGCCCGCGATGGACGCTCCCGCCGTCGATCCGCCGCAAGATCGCGGAGCAGGGACTCTATCCCGCCGTCGATCCGCTCGATCCTACGGGCGCGACCGGTCAGTTCATGCCCGATCCCTCGGACACCGGCTTCTTTACGCTGTCCGAGTCCGAGATGGTCCAGCAGGACCGTCAGGATCGTAAGCAGGCCAAGGTCCGTCGTCGTCATCGCCACACGGGTCTCAAAGTCTTCATCGTGCTGCTTCTGCTCATTTTGATCGCCGCGGGCGGTCTGGGCTTTGCCTACACGCGCGGCTTTGGCTTTCCGTCCCAGGAGTCTGTCGTTACCGATCTGTTCCAGGCTGCCGGCGACGGTGACACCGCAAAGGCCGAGTCTTGCCTGGCCTCGAGCCTGTCCGAGGACGCCAAGTCGATGATCATCTCCTCGATTCCGCAGGGTGCCACCGTGTCCGTCGAGGGCATGGATCAGTCCATGACCGAGACGACCGCCAAGGTGAAGGCATCGCTGTCCAAGGGCGGCGAGCAGGAGTACACCGTCAAATTCGTGCGTTCCGATAACCATATCGGCTGGGCCGTTTCCTCGCTCGATATGGATTTCTCGGCTGCTGACAACCAGTAGTGACCTTATGGGATTTAGCTTTGCCCGGCGCTTCACCGCAAGTGAGGTGCCGGGCTTGCGCTAGTATGATGAGCTAGTAGTTTTCCAGCAATCATCCAACACATCAGGAGTTGCGTTGTTTTCTTTGATGGATATGTTCTTCGGTAGCTATGCGGGCGATCTTGCCATCGACCTCGGCACCGCAAATACGCTTGTCTCCGTGCGTGGCAAGGGCATCGTCATTCGCGAGCCCTCTGTTGTCGCCATCGACAAGAACGACGAGCGCATCCTCGCGGTCGGTATCGAGGCAAAGCGCATGCTCGGCCGTACGCCCGGCAACATCGTGGCCGTTCGTCCCCTGAAGGACGGCGTCATCGCCGACTTCGATGTTACCGAGGCCATGCTCCGTTACTTTATCGACAAGGCGTCTGAGAAGCGCTATCCGTGGACCCCGCGTCCGCGCGTTGTCGTCTGCGTTCCCTCCGGTGTCACGTCGGTCGAGAAGCGTGCCGTCTTTGAGGCCACGATCCAGGCCGGCGCCCGCCAGGCCTATCTGATCGAAGAGCCCATGGCCGCCGCTATCGGCGCCGACCTGCCCGTCGAGGAACCCACCGGCTCCATGGTCATCGACATCGGTGGCGGTACCACCGAGGTTGCCGTTATCGCTATGGGTGGCATCGTCGTCTCGCAGTCCATCCGTATTGCCGGCGACGAGTTCGATCAGGCCATCCTCACGCACGTTCGTGATGCCTACAACTTGGCCATCGGCGAGCGTACGGCAGAGGACATCAAGATCAAGGTCGGCTCCGCCGTGCCGCTCAAGGACGAGCTCGACGTCGAGGTCAACGGCCGCGACGTGATCACCGGTCTGCCCAAGACCGTGCGCATCGAGAGCGAGGAGATTCGTCGCGCGCTCAACAAGCCGCTCGACGAGATGGCCAAGGCCGTCAAGGACGCACTCGACGCTACGCCTCCCGATCTTGCCTCGGACCTTATGTACTACGGTATTTTGCTGACTGGTGGCGGCGCGCTGCTGCGCGGTCTCGACGTGCGCCTGCGCGATGAGACCGGTGTTTCGGTCAACGTCAGCCCCACGGCGCTCGATAACGTCGTTAACGGCTGTGCCCGCGTGCTCGAGGCCAATGCGTTTGATGGCGGCTTCGTCCAGACCAATGCTTAATTTCCAAAAGGTGGATTCCATTTGGCACGATCTTCGGGTTTCTCCACAAATCTGAATACCAAGCGACAATCAACGGGTATGCGCCCGTTGATTGTTTTCAGCCTGATTTCGGTGTTGCTGCTCACGTTTTACATCCGCGAGGGCGAGGCAGGACCGATTCATGCCGTGCGTTCGGGCGTAACGACGATTACTTCGCCGGTGCGCTTTGTGGGTTCGGCTGTGGCGGCTCCCTTCAATGCGATCGGCAACGTGTTCTCTAACCTTACGGCGTCGCAGGACACGCTTGACGAGCTTAAGAAGCAAAACGAGGAACTGACCTCTAAGGTTGCTGAGCTCTCCGAGGCTCAAAAGACCGCTGAGCGTCTGGAGGGGCTGGTCGGCCTGCAGTCGACCTACAACCTCAAATCGACCGCTGCTCGTATCGTTGGTGCCTCTGGCGATGCCTGGACCTCGACCGTTACCATCGACAAGGGCTCTGCCGACGGCCTTACCATCAACATGCCCGTGACGAGTTCTGCCGGTGTTATCGGCCAGATTATCGAGGTATCGGCCAAAACGTCGACCGTGCGCTTGATTGGCGACGAGAACTCGGGCGTGTCCGCCATGGTGCAGGACACGCGCGCCCAGGGCATGCTGCAGGGTCAGGCTGACGGCACACTGCGTCTTGAGTACGTGAGCGTCGACTCCGATGTTAAGGTTGGCGACATCATCGTGACCTCGGGCATAGGTGGCGTGTTCCCCAAGGGTCTACCGCTCGGCACCGTCTCGTCGGTTGAGAAATCGGCAAACGATGTGTACTACACCATTGTGGTGCGCGCTCAGACGACGGCCGAGAACAACGAGGAAGTGCTGGTCATTACCTCGCTGACCGACGAACAGTCGGCCTCGGATGAGGACGTGAGCACGGCCAACAGCACGCCGCAGGGAACGTCGCGCAATGCTGCGACCAAGACGAAGGACGAGAGCTCGGATGACAGTTCCGACACGTCCGAGACGGCCGATTCCGGCTCGAGCGAATAGGGGGCATGTCCATGGATCTACACGAGCAGGGGATGAGCTCCCGCACGTTTGTGATCGCCGCCATTGTGTGCGTGCTGCTGCAGGCAGGCCTGGCACCGCAGATCTCCATTGCGGGCGGTCGCGTCAACTTCATGATTATCCTGGTGTGCCTAAGCGTGTTCTCGGGCGACCCGACCCGTGCCGTCGTGTGCGGTTTTTGCAGCGGCTTGTTTTATGACCTGTCCGCTGCCGTGCCGGTGGGCGTTATGTCGCTCCTGCTGACCGTGGGTTCTTTTGCCCTGGTGCACAGCGCCGTCGGTCAGACGGGCGGTACCCCGAGTGCGCGCGGCGTCACCGTGGGCGCCTTTGCGCTCGTCATTAATGTGATCTACAGCATCATCTTGCTGTTTATGGGTTTGGAGACGAGCTTTGTCGTGGCGATCTTCGGCCATGCGCTGCCGTCCTCGATCCTGACGGGTCTGGTTGCCATTCCGTTTTTGATGTCCGGCGTCGTGCCGCAGTCCGGCTATGGATTCTCCGCACGTGGCGGACGCCAGACGGGTATGCGCTTTAAGCCCAAGACCCGCAAGCTCAAATAGGGGAGGCCCGTAGATGTCTTCCCAGATGACGGTTATTATCGCCGGTATCGTGCTGGTTGTGGCCATCGTGGTCGCGCTGGTCGTCATGCGTCGTGGCGATTCCCGTTTTACCTACGATACGCAGCATGGAACGGCCCCGCGCGCCACCGAGGGCGAGGGCAATACCGCGTCGACCGCCTTTAAGGGCCGCTTTTCCATCCTCACCACGGGTGTGGGCGCGATGTTTGCGGCGCTTGCCGTCAAGCTGTGGGGCATGCAGATGGTCTCATCGGACTATTACGAGAAGCAGGCCAATAGTAATCAGACTCGCACCGTTACAACACCCGCTGTGCGCGGTCGCATCCTCGACCGCAATGGCGTGGCGCTTGTCCAGAACCGTCCCTCACTTGCTGTCGTGGCCTACCGCGACCTTGCCGAGGATGAGGTTCTGGTTCGCCATCTTGCCAACGTGCTTGGAATGCCTTACGTGGCGGTCCTTCGCAATATTCAGGACAATACAGAGGGCGCTCAGAGCCTGCATACCATCGCGACGGACGTCCGTCGCTCCACGGTTGCCTATATTCAGGAGCATGCCGGCGAGTTCCCGGGCGTCAAGATTGCCGAGCGTACCGAGCGCCAGTATCCATATGGCGAGACGGCATGCCATATCTTGGGCTATACCGGCACCATTACCTCCGAGCAGCTCGAGGCCCAGAATAAGAAAACCTCTGGCGATGATGATGCTTCTGCTGGCAAGATTACGTACCAGTCGGGCGATATCGTGGGCCAGGCGGGCGTTGAGAGCTACTACGAAAACCTGCTGCAGGGTATTCGTGGCGAGCAGACCGTCAAGGTCGATGCCTCGGGCAATGTGACCGGTCAGGCCGGCGCCGTGCCGGCGAAGGCCGGCTCCGACATTAAGCTCACGCTCGACCTTAAGATCCAACAGGCCTGCGAGACGGCACTGGCGAGCGCTATCGAGCTTGCCAAGACCACTGGCTACAGCAATGCCGGCAACGGCGCTGTGGTGTGTCTCGATCCCAACAATGGCGAGATCCTGGGCATGGCGAGCGAGCCCAAGTTCGATCCGTCCGTCTTTATCGGCGGCGTCTCAAATGACGTGTGGACCGAGCTCAATGATGACAAGGGTTCGCACCCGCTGCTCAACCGCGCCATTAGCGGACAGTACATGTCGGCTTCGACCATCAAGCCGCTCTCGGCACTGGCCGGTCTTGAGTTTGGAACCTACACGTCGGGGCAGACGACCAACTGCACGGGCTATTGGACGGGTCTGGGCAAGTCGTGGGGCAAGTACTGCTGGCTGCATTCCGGCCACGGCACCATGACGCTGCAGTCGGGTATCGCCAACTCGTGCGACCCCGTCTTCTACGACATGGGCAAGGCGTTCTTTTATGACGAGAAACATTCCGAGGGGCTGCAGGAGGTCTTTCGTCGCTGGGGCCTAGGCAAGACCTGCGGTATCGATCTGCCGAGTGAGGGCGCGGGCCGTATTCCCGATGCCGAGTGGAAAGAGTCGTACTTCACCGACGCATCTGCCGAGGACCGCAAGTGGAATGCCGGTGATATGACGAACATTGCCATCGGCCAGGGCGACATCCTGGTGACGCCCCTGCAGATGGCGTGCGCCTATATGGGTCTTGCCAACGGCGGTAAACAGTACGTGCCTCACGTGTTTTTGTCTGCCGTGTCGCGCGATGGCGACGGCGATGCCTATAAGTACAACGGCAAGGGCAAGAAGAAGCGCCTGGAGGCCAAGATCAACAGCGATTCGGATTTGGCTCTAGTTCGCAACGGCATGCACGACGTGATTTACACGGCATCGACGTCCCTGGCGGCGCACTTTGGCACCCTGACGCCGCAGGTATACGGCAAGTCGGGCACGGGCGAGAAAAGCGGCGAGGACGAATACGCTTGGTTCTGCGCCTATGCACCGGCCGATGACCCCAAGTATGTCATCGCTACTGTCCTGGAGCAGGGCGGCGGCGGCTCGGATACCGCGATGCATGTCGTGCGCGACGTGCTCGGCGTGATTTATGACGAGCCCGATACCTCTTCGGCCTCGGGCGATTCTTCGGTTCGATAGGAGGTTGCGATGGATTTTTCTCCGGCGGATCTGTTCCGTTCAACCAAGACCGGCTCTCGCAGCAGCCTGGACCGTGTCAACAAGCAACTTTCGGCCTCGCGCGGCACGTTTCGCCAAAAGGTGCATATCGGTGTGCTCGTGGCTACTGTGGCGCTCGTCGCCTACGGTGCCATCATTATCTGGTCGGCTTCGCAGTTTAAGGCCGATGCTTCGTTCTCACGTCATCTGCTGGGAATTGGCATCGGAGCGGTGCTGGCGGTGCTCGTCTGGCGAACCGACCTGCGCGGTATTTCCAATTTCTCGACGGCGTTGCTCGTCATCGACCTGATCGTGATTTTCTCGCCCAAGATTCCGGGTTTGTCCTATACGGGCGGTCTGGGCATGACGGGCTGGATCAAGATTCCCGGTATCGGCTTGACATTCCAGCCGGTTGAGCTTGCCAAGCTCATCACCATCTTCTTTATTGCTACGCTTGGCTCGCAGTATAACGGTCGCATCGATACCGTTCGCGACTACGTCAAGCTCTGCGGCATGCTGTCCATTCCGTTTTTGGCCGTCGTTGCCATGGGCGACCTGGGCTCGGGCCTGGTCGTGCTTGTTTCAGGCGCCATCGTCATTTGTATGAGCGGTGCACGCCGCGAATGGGTGCTGTCGACCCTGGCCCTGCTCGTGGGCCTGGTGGCCCTCGTCCTGGCGCTCGATTCGGTCTTTGATTCGTTGCTCGGCCACGATGTACTCATCAAGCAGTATCAGATGAACCGTCTGACGGTCTTTATCGACCCCGATAATGCCGATTCGGACGATGCCTACAACCTGCAGCAGTCACTTATCGCCGTTGGCTCGGGCGGCTTCTTTGGTAAGGGTTTGGGCCATGCGACGCAGTCAGCCGGCGGCTTTCTGCCTGAGTTCCACACCGACTTCGTCTTCGCCTTTCTGTCCGAGACCTTTGGCTTTTGTGGTTCCTTTTTGCTCCTGTGCCTCTACGTGCTGCTGATCTTTTCGACGATTCGCGTCGCCTTTAAGTGTGAGTCGCTGTTTTTGCGTCTTTCGTGTGTGGGCATCGTTGGCATGTGGGCGTTCCAGACCTTCGAAAACATCGGCATGTGCATCGGCATGATGCCGATTACCGGTATTCCGCTACCGTTTATTAGCTTCGGGTCGTCTTCGATGATGATTCAGCTGCTGACGGTGGGTATCGTACAATCCATATGGCGGCATCGTTCGGGCGCCGCGTAACCGCTGGAGGGGTTTGCTATGAAAATTCCCGTAGATAAGCTGACCCGCGCTTTTAAGATGGGCGCGTCCGTTAAGAAGGATTCCGATACGCCGGTGCGCGTCTCGGTCTATCTGGATTCGTCCGCCTCGCGCTTTCTGGCCGAGACGGTGCGTGACGCCTTTGTGCCGCAGACGACCTCGGGCATTGTGCGCGTCGAGCGTCTGGGGGAGGAGCGAATTGCTCCAAAGACCGATACCGATGTGGTGCTGGTGCTCTCGTGTGGTTCCGACCGCTTGGAGAGTGCCGTGCAGGAGCTCGTGATCGCCGGCGCGCCCGTGTGCGTGCTTGCCGAGTCTGCTGTGGAGGTGCCGTTTATCGAGGAGTCCACGCCCATGCTCGGCGTGGTAGCGGCAACCGATAAGACGTATCTGCTCGAGACGCTTGCCCGCTGGATTCTCGACCGCACCGACAAGGAAACGGCTTTTGCGGCGAACTTTGCCTTCATGCGCATCGCGGCGGCCAATCGTATCATCACCTCGTGCGCGCTTACCAATATGGCGACCGGTGCACTGGTGTTTTTGCCGGGCGCCGATTATCCCGTTATGGCGCTGGCGCAGGTGGGCATGCTCTTTGAGCTCGCTGCCGTCTTTGGACGCGGCATTAAGCCCGAGCGCGGCTACGAGGTCGCGGGCGTGCTTGCCGGCGGTCTTGTGATCCGCGCGGTCACCCGCGCACTCGTCAAGCAGACGCCGCATATTGGGTTTGTCGTCAAGGCGCTCACTGCTGCCGCGGGCACCTACGGCATGGGCCGTGCGCTTGTTTCGCTCTACGAGCGCGATGTCGACTACAGCCGTGCCAACGAGGTGGTCACTGCCACGTTCTCCCGCGTTCGCGATCTGGTGACCACGGTCGCGGGCGCTACCCGTCCTATGGCGTCCTACCAAGACGCATCAGATCTCGCTGCTTAGGGGTTTTCCGTTGCGCGTTCCGTACCAAGATTGTTTTCATTTAATTGAGCCGTTGCTCGCCAAGGTCGAGAAGCCGAGCCGCTATATCGATCACGAGTGGGGCACGCTTTCCAAGGCCGATGCCGACTACCGTTGCTGCCTGATCTACCCGGATGTGTACGAGGTCGGTCTGCCCAACCAGGGTATCGCCATCCTCTATAACATCCTTAACCAGGCCGAGGGCATCTCCTGCGAGCGTGGCTATGTGCCGTGGCCCGATATGGGTGACGCCATGCGCGAGGCGGGCATTCCGCTGCTCTCGCTCGAGGGTGCCGCGCCGGTCGCTTCGTTCGATATCGTCGGTCTGCATGTGCCGCACGAGATGGCGGTGACGAACTTCCTCGAGGCGCTCGACCTCGCTGGCATTCCGCTGTTAGCCGCCGACCGCACCGAGGACGACCCCATTATCATCGCCGGCGGCCCCTCGGTGTACAACCCCGAGCCGTACGCGGCCTTCTTCGATGTTATCCTCATCGGCGAGGGCGAGGAATCGCTGCTCGAGACCTGCCAGCTGCATCGCCGCCTGCGTGACGAAGGAGTCCCGCGCGCGCAGATTGTTGAGCAGCTCGCATCCATTGCCGGCAACTACGTGCCGTCGCTCTATGAGGTTCGTCACGACGAGCCCTGCTCGCCCCATGGCTACACCGTGCCGCGTGAGGGCAAGGATGCGCCGACCGTGGTCTACAAGCGCGTCGTCGAGGATTTCGGCGCCACGAATCCGCTGTCGCAGTCGTGCGTGCCCTATGCGCAGCTGGTCCACGACCGCCTGTCTATCGAGATCCTGCGCGGCTGCGCCCGCGGCTGTCGTTTTTGCCAGGCCGGCATGACGTATCGCCCGGTGCGCGAGCGCTCCGCGGACAACGTGGTGTCGTCGGTGCTCGAGGGTCTTGCCGACACCGGCTACGACGAGGTGAGCCTGACCTCGCTTTCCTCGACCGACCATTCGCAGATCGCCGATATCCTCACCAAGCTGAACCATGCCTGCGACGGCAAAGGTGTGCGCATCTCGCTTCCCTCCCAGCGTCTCGACTCGTTCGGCGTCGACATGGCCGAGCTTGTCGCGGGGCAGAAGAAGGGCGGTCTCACCTTCGCGCCCGAGGCGGGTACGCAGCGCCTGCGCGACGTGATCAACAAGAACGTGACGGAGGACGACCTGTTCGGGGCTATCGATGCCGCGTTCAAAGCGGGGTGGCGCCGCTGCAAGCTTTACTTCATGATCGGCCTGCCCACCGAGACCGACGAGGACATCAAGGGCATCGCGAGCCTTGTTCAGCGCGCCTACGACCGGGCGAAGGCCGCCGTGCCGCCCGAGCATCGTGGCAACGTGCGCGTGAGTGCGTCGGTCGCGCTGTTCGTCCCGAAGTCGCAAACGCCTTTCCAGTGGGATGGCCAGATTCCGCCTGAGGAGGCACTGCGCCGCGTGAACTTCCTGCGCAACAGCGTGAAGT
>OLSQ01002975.1_pt1 | contig 11614 bp, 5 predicted proteins | sample 1672561 | NCBI WGS metagenome assembly OLSQ01 (sample SAMEA3136699, study PRJEB25190) | human gut metagenome | biome: human gut; feature: human-associated habitat; material: faeces | place: Austria | collected 2013 | reverse complement strand
GGCCTGAACCGCCCCCCGCACCGGCCGCCACCGCAGCCGAAGCAGCCAGTACAGCAGGGCCAGGAGGCCAAAGCCCAGGGCGGCCAGGCGGGCTATGGCGTAGAGCTTGCCCGCCTGGTAGCTCCGGGGGAAGAGGTCCGGGGAGGCCTCCATGGTGAGGGTCAGGCTGTCCTGATCCCGCAGGACGGTGTTCACCGAGCCTGCAATCTCTGGGCCGGAGATGGAGACGGTCATGTAATTGTCCACGTCTTCCCCATAGTAGCCGCTGGTGAAGGACGGCGTCTCCGAGAAAGCGCCAGGGAGGGTCACCCGGAAGGTCAGCCGGTCTACGGGGCAGGCCAGGCCCTCCGGGGCCAGGGGCAGGCGGAGGATTCGCGATTCCCCCTCCTGGATGCAGGAGGGGAGGGTGTAGGTGAGGGTGAAGGTCTGAACGCCCCGGAATCCGGCGGGGCTTTCCAGCACCAAGGCCTGGATGTTGTCCAGCCTCTGGACCTTGGCTGCCGCGCCATTCACTGTGGCGTCCTGTGCTCCGGAACCCACGGGGAGCACCAGGCGCTCCGGGCCGTCCAAATCCAGGACGAGCTTCACTGCCATCCGGCAGGAGCCGTCCCCATTCACCACGGCGGTCACCTCCATGGTGTTCTCCGCCTCTGCGCCCCATACCGGCAGCGTGAAAAGCAGCAGACACAGAACCGCCAATAATAACCGTCTCACACGGACACCTCCTTTTTTGCAGTATTGTACCATGACAGGGGAGAAATTGCAATCATCTTGCCATGTTTTGGCCACTGCTGGCCCATTCAGGGGTCGCCAGATTTGCGCCCCTGCCTCCTCCGGGGCAGACGGGAGCCACGGTCCGCCCCCTGCGGGAGGCCGCGGCCTACCGCCTTGGAGGGGGGCGGGATTGGAAGGACCTTTTGGATTTTGTGCAGAAGGCCGGAATTGGAATGTATATTTTGGTTGCATTTTTGCAACTTGGCGAAATTATGCTTGCAATTCTGTAAATGATGGTGTAAGATATAGGCAGCATACCGCAGAGTCCAGGGAAGCAGCTTGAACAGTAACGAGATGCAGTGGCAGCTGGTTTCGGGAAGGGGAGAGGCGGAACCTGTGGCTTTGGGGTGCAGAACAATTTAGGCCCCCGGCGGATTTTCCAGCCGGGCCCACGGAAAGGATGAGACATCATGAGAAAATTGCTATCCGGACTTCTCGTTCTGGTCATGCTGGTGGCTCTGCTGCCGGTGACCGCCCTTGCGGCACAGGAAGCCGGACCGGTGGCGGCCAGCGCGGTTCTGGAGAACGGGACCGTGACCCTGACCCTCACTGCAGGGGAGGAGACCACCAGCGGTAGGCTGACGGTCGCCTACGACAAGGAGCTCCTCACCTATGCCGGTCTGGAGACGAAGGGAACCGTCACCAGTGAGGAAGCTGGGGAGGGCGCCGTGACCTTCGGCTACGCCGCCTCCGGCAAAGACGCCCTGGCAGCCGGCAGCGTGGTGGCCACGGTGCGGTTTACCGCCAAGAGCGCTCTGCCTGCCACCCGGCTGACGGTGACGGTGGAGGACTTCAACGCCCGGGAGGGCCTCCATCTGGAGCTGCCCGCTGTGCTTGTGGGCGAGCTGCCCTTTACGGACGTGTCCGAGGGAGACTGGTACTACGATGCGGTGGCCTATGTGTGGCAGGAGGGCCTCTTCCAGGGGATGGATGAGACCACCTTTGCTCCCAACCTGGCCATGACCCGGGCCATGTTCGTCACCGTCCTGGGCCGCATGGCCGGGGTGGAGGAGGACCGGACCGCCACCTCCAAGTTCACCGATGTGAAGGCCGGCAGCTACTACGCCGGGTACGTGGCTTGGGCGGCGGAGCAGGATATCGTCCGTGGCACCTCCGAGACCACCTTCAGCCCCAACGCCAAGGTGACCCGGGAGCAGATGGCCACCATGATGTACCGTTACGCCAAGGCCCAGGGCCTGGACGTGACCGGCGGCAGCGAGGATGTGCTGGACGGCTTCGCCGACAGCGGCCGCATCAACGGCTGGGCCAAGGAGGCCATGATTTGGGCCGTGAGCCAGAAGCTCCTGGAGGGCACCGGCGCAGGCCTGGAGCCCCAGGCCTACGGCACCCGTGCCCAGAGCGCCCAGATCATCCTGAACTTCAGCCTGTATGTGGGCTGAAGGTCTGCCAACACTTAAGAATCAGAAAGGAAGAATGATCATGAAGCATTCCCGTCTGAAGCGCGTGTTGGCTCTGGTTCTGGTTGCCGCCCTGATTTGCGGCATGAACCTGAGCAGCGCCTACGCGGTGGAAGCCGCTTCCACTCCCGTGACCTTCCAGGAGCTGGACCCCAGCCAGGTCTCTGCGGAGCTGGTAAACACCCAGGGCGACACGGTCCAGCTGGACAGCGCCGAGCCCTATGAAGCAACCGAACTGGTCCGGGCTATGATTGTCCTGGAGCAGGACTCCACCCTGACTGTCATGCAGGCCTCCGGCGAGGCCCTCACCAGCCAGGCGGCCGTCCAGTACCGTCAGAAGCTGGACCGGGCCCAGGAGCAGATGGCCAGCCGGATCTCCCGCCAGTGCCTGGCCGGGGAGCCCCTGGACGTGGTCTGGAACCTGACCCTGTCTGCCAACGCCATTTCTGCCAACGTGGCCTATGGCAAGCTGGAGGAAATCCGTCAGGTGCCCGGTGTGAAGGCCGTGTATCTGGAGACCCGGTATGAGCCCATGACCCAGGCCGACACCAGCAATGTGGTGGCCCAGCAGATGACCGGCGCCGCCAGCGTGCAGCAGGACGCCGGCTACACCGGCGCAGGGGCCCGGATTGCCGTGGTGGACACCGGCACGGATACGGACCACCAGTCCTTCTCTAACGCCGCCTGGGAGTATTCCCTGAAGCTCCAGGCAGAGAAGAAGGGGATGAGCCTGGAGGACTACATGGCCTCTCTGGACCTGATGGACGCCGAGGAGATTGCCGGGGTCCTGAGCCAGCTCCATGTGGCCAAGCGGGACGGGAACCTCACTGGAGAGGACCTGTACCTGAACGGCAAGCTGCCCTTTGTCTTCAACTACATCGACGGCGACCTGGATGTGACCCATGACAACGACGAGCAGGGTGAGCACGGCTCTCACGTGGCCGGTATCACCTCCGCCGGTGACTACATCCCCACCAAGGACGCCAGCATCTATGACTTCGACGGCGACGGCGACCTGGATCAGGCCGATGCCCAGGCCCTCATGGACCACGTGGTGAAGGGGTCCGAAATTCACAGCGCCGAGTATGCCGACCTCAGCGGCAACGGCAGCGTGTCCGCCTATGACGTCCACCTGCTCCTGGACCAGCTGGAGGGCTATGAGGAGGACGGTACCCTGTACGTCTCCGCCGCCCAGGCCGTGGGCGTCACCGGCGTGGCTCCCGACGCACAGCTCATCACCATGAAGGTCTTCGGCAAGAAGGGCGGCGCTTACTCCAGCGACTACATGGCTGCTGTGGAGGACGCTGTGGTTCTGGGCTGCGACACGGTGAACCTGTCCCTGGGCGCCCCCTATCCCGGCTTTGTCACCGCCCATGAAGATGCGGAGGAGGGCTCCGCGTTTGTGGACCGGATCATGGAAGAGCTTTCCGAGACCGGCATCATCATGTGCGTGGCCGCCGGTAACGACGGCAACTGGGCCGACCAGGACGAGGCCTTCGGCCTCATGTACACCGATGAGGCCGGTACCCACAGAGTCTCCAGCCCCTCTACTTACGAGAACGCCCTGTCTGTGGCCAGCGTGGACAACGTGGGCTTCGTGTCCGAGTATGAGAGCCTCTTCATCTCCGCCTCCGGCGACGCCTTTGAGCCGGCCGTCGAGAAGACCCCCAACGGCGTGCAGCGGGAGTGGAAGAGCCTGGACGAGGCCGGGGAAGGCACCACCTATGAAGTGGTCTTCCTGGGCGATCCCTCCAACCTCTTTGCAGGCAAGACCCAGACCGACGAGCGGATCTACGCCGCTTCTGCCCAGGACTTTGCAGGCTTCGACTTCACCGGCAAGGTGGTCCTGACAGCCCGGGGAAACCAGGTCCTGTTTGCGGACAAGCATCAGAACGCACAGGCTGCCGGCGCTGCCGCCGCCCTCATTTACAATAATGTCAGCGGCGCGCTCAACGCCTCCATCGAGGGCTCCACCGCCACCATCCCCTGCGGCGGCCTGTCCATGGAAGACGCCCAGGCCATCTTCGCCCTGTGCCAGAAGAACGAGGCCGGCCTCTACACCTGCACCCTCAAGGTGACCAACGGCCTCCACGTGAACAACGGCGAAGACGTGAAGTACCCCACCATGAGCGACTTCTCCTCCTGGGGCACGACCGACGACCTCACCATTAAGCCGGAAATCACCGCCCCCGGCGGCAACATCTACTCGGTCAACGGCCTGTTGAAGGAAACCGACGGCTATGAAGTCATGTCCGGTACCTCCATGGCCACCCCCCATGTGGCGGGCCTGGTGGCTCTGGCGGAGCAGTACGTTCGGGAGGCGGGCCTGCTGAGCAAGGCCCAGGCCGTGACGGGCAACGAGAAGCTGTCCCAGCGGAACCTCATCCAGTCCCTGCTCATGTCCACCGCCATGCCTCTGATCGAAGAGAGCACCGGCCTGGAGTATTCCGTCCGGAATCAGGGCGCAGGCCTGGCCAACGTGCAGAACCTGGTGAAGGCCCAGTCCATGATCCTGGTGGACGGCCAGCCCGACGGCAAGGTGAAGGCGGAGCTGGGCGACGGCGAGACCGGCTGGAGCTTCTCCTTCCGGCTGTACAACCTGAGCGCTGCCGACAGAACCTATACCCTGGATGCCTCCATGCTCACCACGGACACCGTGACAGCGGAAGCCGAGGGCAAGACCTATAACCTCAGCGCCGACCAGATGGCCGCACTGGGTGCAGAGCTCACCTACACAGGCGAGGCTGTGGCCGACGGCCGGGTCACCGTTCCCGCCGGTGGCTCCGCCCAGGTCAAGGTGGAGATTCAGATCCCCGCCAAGGCCGTAGAGCACATGAAGGCCCTGGGCTATGCCAACGGCTTCTATGTGGAGGGCTTTGTCTACGTCCGTCCGGAGGCTGACGCCGAGGGCGCTCTGGATGTGACCCACTCCATCCCGGTCCTGGGCTGGTACGGCAACTGGACCGATCCGTCCATGTTTGACACCGGCTCTTACCTGGAATACGCCTACGGCACCCTCCAGCGGCCCAGCCACATCAACACGAATGTGAAGAACGCCATGACCTGGTGCCCCAAGGGTTACGGCGCGGGCCTGTACTACACCGGCAACATCTACGGCTCCTACAGCGAATCCACCGGTCTGGTGGGCGACCAGCACTACTACCCTGAGCGCAACGCCCTCAGCACCCGGCCGGAGAGCCAGTGGCAATTCTATGCCCTGTTCCCCACCCTGATCCGCAACGCCACCGATGTGGAGGTCCGGATCACCGACGCCGACACCGGCAAGCTCTACTACGTCAACGACTACGAGACCTTTGACGACTATATGATGGCCAGCTTCTACTACACGAATGCCGGCCAGTGGTATGACACCACCAGCGATTACGGCGTGGGCTTCGACTGGGACTATGTGGACCCCGAAACCGGTGAAACCATCCCCGAGGGAACCCGGATCCGCTTCAGCCTCCTGTGCGCCCCGGACTACTACATCAACGACGACGGCTCCGTCCGCTGGGACGATCTGGGTAAGGGCGCCAGCCTCTCCTATGAGTTCACCGTGGACAACACCGCCCCCAAGCTGGTGGGCAGCCAGCCCCTGACCCTCAGCGCCGACGGCAAGACCCTGTACTACACCGCCCAGGACGAGAACTACATCGCCGCCGTGGTGCTGATGAATGGCTCTGCCAGCAAGGCAGTGAGCTACAGCTACCCCGACATGCCCCTGTCTCAGAAGGGCAAAGCGGTTTCCGGCTCCCTGGACCTCGCCAGCTACGCAGAAACCAATGGCAACAAGGCCGTCATTGCCGTGTGTGACTACGCCGGCAACGAGACCTATTATGTCATCAACCTGAACGGCTCCGGCAACAGCTACGGCAGCCTGGTAGCCTTCCAGAACAGCGCCGATGGCGTGGGCGGCGCTTGGACCTCCTTCGGCGAGGGTGTGGCCAAGAACGAGACCTCCCTCTTTGCCAGCGCCCAGAACATGGTCTGCGCCGAGTATGTGAACGGCGTGGTCTTTGCCCAGACGGACAACGGCAACCTCTATGGCATCCCCTACGACGATTTCCTGGCCGAATCCATTGACCTGGAGTCTACCTACATCGCCCACCTGGATTGCGTTTACCAGGATCTGGCCTATAGCTACGGCCAGGGCAAGCTCTTTGGCCTGGCGGCCTACGGCTCCGGCGCGGACAGCGAATTTGTGGTCAATTCCATTAACCTGAAGGGCTCCTACTTTGACGAGGAGCTCTGGGAGCAGGTGGACGCCTACCAGGAAGACTGGGTGGCCGGGCGCAGTGGCGTCTTTGGCCTCACCCTGGCTTGTGACGATGCAGGCTCCCTGTATGTGATGGGCACCAGCGTGGATGAGGAGACCGGCGAGGAATCTACGGCTCAGCTGTGGAAGGCGGCCCTGCAAACCGACTGGAGCGGGACTGTATTTGGACCCTTCCGCATGGTCGGTGAGACGGGCCTCTCGATGAACTATCTCCAGTCCATGACCTGGGATCACAACACCGAGACCCTGTACTGGGCCCAGTTCTATCCCATGGGTATGAGCAACCTGCAGATGACCCTGCAGAAGGTGGACCCTGCCACCGGCGCCTGCACCCAGGTGGGTACGCTCTCCGCCGAGACCTGCGCCATGTTCGCCCCCCTGAGCGAGGAAGCTGCCGCCAAGGAGGCCCATGCCAATGTGCCGGTGATTGACAGAGATGAGGTAGGCGCGCCGGTGCTCCGCGACGACACCGTAGTGATGAGCGTGGGCAGCGCCCGGACCCTCCTGTACGATCTGGACCCCTGGTACACCACCCACAAGGATGTGATTTGGTCCTCCGACAATGAGGAGGTTGCCACGGTGGATCAGAATGGCACCGTGACGGCAGTGGGCGAGGGCAGCTGCACCATCACCGCAGCCGCCAAGGACGACCTCACCAAGGTGGATACCTGCGCCGTGCACGTGTCTGCTCTGGACTTGAGCCTGGAGGGCATCATCTCCGCCCAGTCCGCCGGTATCGGCAGCGTCACCGGCGCGGCAACCTACAAGTATGACATGGTGAAGAGCGAGCCTACCTTTGGCACGGAGAAAAAGATCACCTGGCCGGAGGAGTTCCAGGGCTTTGGCCAGAGTTTGGCCACCTCCACCATGGGCCGCGGCTCCATGTGGGCCTGCGAGTATGATAATACCGGTATGATCTATGAGATCGACCCGGAGACCGGCGTGGTGAAGGATATGCTGGAGCCCATTGACGGCGATATGATGTTCGGCATGACCTACTCCGAGACCACGGATCTTTTCACCAGCATCATGAACTTCTACCTCTATGTGGACCAGCCCTTTACCCACGAGGCTGAGCAGGAAATCATTGACTCCTATGACCAAGAGGAACACATGTTTATGTGGCACCGGCTGGACATGTCCTCTTACCTGAAAGCCTCTGACCAGAACTTCCAGACTGGCGAGACCGGCAACGGCTCCATTGTGGACGTAGTCTTCTGCGGCATCACCACCCTGGAGGGCGAGGGCGAGCAGTACCTCAGCCAGGATTACCTGGGCAAGTACGCTCCGGAAATCAGCTACAAGCCCACCACCACCCTGGTTCTCCTGGACAATGTGGGCCGCCTGTGGTACATCGATGAGATGACAGACATGAAGAAGGTCACCGGCGAGACCGGCAGCACCTACTTTACCGACGCCACCGGCGCCATGATGATTCCCGAGTCCTTCAACGGCGTCCTCTCCCTGGGCTATGACACCGATGGAGATGGCACGGATGACAGCTACTCCGTCTTCGTCATCCGGCAGATTCAGGAGACCCCGCTGCTGGATATGTACCTGGATGGCACCATGCCCCGGATTACCTACCACTTCTCGGACGTTGCCTTTGCCGGGAGGCTGGAGGACGGCACCCCCATGTTTGTGATGTCCCTGTACGACTACTGGAACAATGGTATCACCAATGAGCTGTACCTCTATGTTCCCGGCCATGAGACCGATGAGCTGGACCACGAGACCTGGCAGCCCATCCGGACTCCGGACCGCCTCTTCGACCTGGGCGACACGGGAGAGCACAACATCGTTGCCACCATCCACAAGGCGACGGTCACCGGAGGCGTCAGCGTCCAGACCGAAGCCGATGCCGAAGTCGTCAACACGTTCTGCGGCTTCTATCAAGGCTAATTCCCCTGCAAGCAAGGACCTGCTGCAAAGATGGGCCATTTCGCCCGGACCTGCAGCAGGTCCGTTTTGCGCCCACCGGCGGAAGGGGCCGGCGCTGACCTGCCGCTCTTGCGGGGATGGACGTACAGCTACGGGTTGGGAGGTCCGAAAGCCAGGGAAGCGCCAGTCAATCTGTGGGTATGTTCTGAAGGGAGGGGGCGCAAACTAGGTCAGGAGGGCGGTTTGTGGGGACTTCCAAAAATAGGGGGATTTTGTTCAAAAATTATTTATAATCCGCCCCTTGACAATGGCGGGTTCGGGTTGTATAGTTACCTTAGCACTCGAGAAGATGGAGTGCTAACAGGAGGAGACGTCATGGAACTGACTGAGCGGAAGAAAAAGGTCCTGCAAACGGTGGTGGACCTCTATATTCGCACCGCAGAGCCGGTGGGCTCCAAGGCCATTGCGGCCATGCCCGGCATGAACTACTCCTCCGCCACCATTCGCAATGAGCTGGCGGACCTCACCACCATGGGCCTTCTGGAGCAGCCCCACACCTCCGCCGGGCGGGTTCCCTCCCCGGCAGGATACCGGCTGTATGTGGATGAGCTGATGCAGGGCTACAAGCTCAGCGTGGATGAGACCAAGGACCTGAAAAACGCCATGGAGCTGAAAATGCAGGAGTTTGACAAGGTCCTGGACAAGGTAGCCAGACTGGTCTCCCAGGCCACGGATCTGCCGGCCTACACTGTGGCGGCCCGGCAAGGAGCGGCCACGGTGAAGCGGTTTGAGATTCTCATGGCAGAGGCGGGAAGCTTCATCCTGGTGGTGATGACCAGCGGGGATGTGGTGAAAAACAAGCTGATCAAGCTGCCCCTCCATGTGACGGAGGCGGACCTGAAGCTCCTCAGCGCCCTGCTGAACGCCACCATGACCGGCCTGACTGTGGAGGACTTCACGGCGGAGCTCATGGACCGGGTGACCCAGAACGCCGGGGCCGCCGCCGGGCTGGTGCCGGTGATTTTGGACTTCACCGCCGGGGTTCTCCGGGGTCAGGAGGATCGCTCAGTGGCCCTCCGGGGCCAGGTCCGGCTGCTGCATCAGCCGGAGTACCAGGATGTGGAGAAGGCCCAGGAGGTGCTGAGCACCCTGGATGAGGAGACCATCTCCCAGCTCCCCGCCATGATGGGAGGCGAAAAGACCCAGATTCTGGTGGGGCCGGAGCAGGTGGCCCAGGAATTGAAAGACACTTCGGTCGTCATGACCAAATTCGACATTGGCGAGGGGATGCAGGGGCTCATCGGCGTGGTGGGACCCACCCGCATGGACTACGCCAAGGTCACGGCCCGGCTCAGCTACTTTGCGGAGAATCTGTCCAAAATGTTCTCCCGGCCGGAGCCCAACCGGAAGCAGCTTCCCCAGGGAAGCGCACCGGAGGATGAAACAAAGGAGGCATAGATCGTGGCTGACAAGGAAAACAAAAAGAACAAGAAAAAAGCCCAGGAGCCCCAGGAGGAACCCCAGGAGCAGCCGGAGGCCACGGAGGTCCCGGACCAGTCCGATCCGGTCCAGGAGCTTCAGGAGAAGCTGGATGCCCAGCACGAAGCCCATTTGCGGCTGGCGGCGGAGTATGACAACTTCCGCAAGCGAACCCAGAAGGAAAAGGAGGCCAGCTACGCAAACGGCAAGGCTGACACCGTTGGCAAGCTCCTGCCCATTTATGACAATCTGGAGCGGGCCCTGAACCAGCCCACGGAGGACGCCGCTTACAAAAAGGGCGTGGAAATGACCATGGCGGAGCTGGAGAAGATTTTCCAGGGATTGGGCGTGAGCGCCTACGGCCAGGCGGGAGACGCCTTTGACCCCAACCTGCACAACGCCGTGATGCACACCCAGGACGAGAGCCAGGGGGAAAACGTCATCACCCAGGTGTTCCAGAAGGGCTTCCGCATGGGAGAGCGGGTCATCCGCTTCGCCATGGTTCAGGTTGCAAACTAGCATGCTCTGCCGGGGGCGCCCGGTTTTATATAAATTTGTAAATTCATATACTCTCATGTAAAATAGGAGGAAGCATATTATGGCTAAGATTATCGGTATCGATCTCGGTACAACCAATTCCTGTGTCGCCGTTCTGGAAGGCGGCGAACCTGTTGTCATTGCCAACGCGGAGGGCAACCGCACCACCCCCTCTGTGGTGGCCTTTGCGAAAAACGGCGAGCGGATGGTGGGCCAGGTGGCAAAGCGCCAGGCCGTGACCAACGCCGACCGCACCATCGCCTCCATCAAGCGCCAGATGGGCACCAACTACAAGGTCTCCATCGACGGGCATAAATACACGCCGCAGGAGATTTCCGCAATGATCCTGCAAAAGCTCAAGACGGACGCGGAGGCCTTCCTAGGCGAGCCCGTCACCGACGCCGTCATCACCGTCCCCGCCTATTTTACCGACGCCCAGCGGCAGGCCACCAAGGACGCGGGCAAGATCGCGGGCCTGAATGTCCAGCGCATCATCAACGAGCCGACGGCCGCCGCGCTGGCCTACGGGCTGGACAAGGAGCTGGACCAGAAGATTCTGATCTTCGACCTCGGCGGCGGCACGTTCGACGTTTCCGTTCTTGAGCTGGGCGACGGCGTATTCGAGGTTTGCTCCACCGCTGGCGACAACCACCTGGGCGGCGACGACTGGGATCAGCGCGTAATCGACTGGATGGCCGATAAGTTCCAGGCTGAAAACGGCATTGACCTTCGCGCCGACAAGATGGCCCTGCAGCGCCTGAAGGAAGCAGCTGAAAAGGCAAAGATGGAGCTCTCCTCCACCACTCAAACCAACATCAACCTGCCCTTCATCTCCGCTGGCGCAGCTGGCCCGCTTCACCTGGACTACACCCTTTCCCGTGCCGAGTTCGAGCGCATCACCAAAGATCTGCTCGACCGCTGCAAGAAGCCTGTTGAGCAGGCTCTGCGCGACGCTGGCCTTTCCACGGGCGATGTTAACGAGGTAATCCTCGTTGGCGGTTCCACCCGTATGCCTGCTGTTCAGGAATTGGTGAAGAACATGACGGGTAAGCAGCCCAACATGTCGGTTAACCCCGATGAGGTTGTTGCAATGGGTGCAGCTGTTCAGGGCGGCGTGCTTGCAGGCGACGTTGAGGGCATTCTGCTGCTCGACGTTACGCCTCTGTCCCTGGGCGTTGAGACCATGGGCGGCGTCATGACGAAGATGATCGACCGCAACACTACCATTCCTACCCGTAAGACCGAGATT
>OLSQ01002974.1_pt1 | contig 11615 bp, 8 predicted proteins | sample 1672561 | NCBI WGS metagenome assembly OLSQ01 (sample SAMEA3136699, study PRJEB25190) | human gut metagenome | biome: human gut; feature: human-associated habitat; material: faeces | place: Austria | collected 2013 | reverse complement strand
CGATGAGTGCGTGGCTGTCGGCGCGGCCATCCAGGGCGGCGTCCTCGGCGGCGACGTCAAGGGCATGGTCCTTCTGGATGTCACCCCGCTGTCCCTCGGCATCGAGACCATGGGCGGCGTGTTCACCCGCCTGATCGACCGCAACACCACCATCCCGACGCATAAGAGCCAGATCTTCTCCACCGCTGCAGACGGCCAGACCTCCGTTGAGGTCCATGTCCTGCAGGGCGAGCGTGAAATGGCTGCCTACAACAAGACGCTGGGCAAGTTCCAGCTCACCGGCATCGCTCCGGCGCCCCGCGGCGTGCCGCAGATCGAGGTCAGCTTCGACATCGATGCCAACGGCATCGTGAATGTCTCCGCAAAGGACCTCGGCACCGGCAAGGAGCAGAACATCACCATCACCGCTTCCTCCAACCTCTCCAAGGAGGACATCGACAAGGCCGTCAAGGAGGCCGAGCAGTTCGCCGCTGAGGATAAGAAGCACAAGGATGAGGTCGATACCCACAACGCAGCCGATCAGGTCATCTACCAGACGGAGAAGACCCTGAACGAGCTTGGCGACAAGGTCTCCGAGTCCGAGAAGGCACCCGTGCAGGCCGCTCTCGAGGATCTGAAGACGAAGAACAAGGGCAATGACATCGAGGCCATCAAGGCCGCGACCGATGCCGTGCAGAAGGCGTTCTACGCCATCTCCGAGAAGCTGTATCAGCAGGCCGCCCCGCAGCAGGGCGAGGCCAACAACGGCGGTGCAGCGAACAACGGCGGCCATGACGACGGCGTAGTCGATGCGGACTACGAGGAAGTCAAGGATTAAGGACGAATGTATGCGGCAGGCGGCATGTCGTCGGTCGGAGCGCCGAGGAAAAAGATATACTGCTGACCGACTAAGGGGCTTTCCTGCATATCGGCTGCTTGGCGGATGATCGTATTTTCCAACTCTTCATCAGTCATATCGGTATAGCTTTCTCGATTATGTTCCGCCGCGGCAACATCTTTCATAGAAATATACCCGCCATATGCGTAGATCGTAATGTTTGACCTGTCCGACAGGTCGCCGGACAACACGTCTTGTACAGCGGCGTCAATAACGGTCCATGCGTTAGCGCCGATGGAAGTATATTCTATGTTATCGACTGTCGCCTGAACGATGGCAGTTGCGTGCGGAATGACTTCTTCGAGAACTGGGCGATATGCTAAATCAAGGCGGGAATTGTCGTTTATAACGGTTTTATCCTGATAAATTGAGGGCGTTTCTTGCTCGAAAAGTATGATTTCAGAGTCGGGAATTGGGGTTTCTTGGGGCAGGGGAGTGTTGTCTGTTGCGGAAGTCTGATCGTCAGCGCTCTGACACGCCGTCAGCGAAATAATTACAAGGACGCTTAGGAGTAAAATGGGTATTTTGGCTCGGTGATGCTTCACGACAGGTCGCTCCTTTCCGTTTATGGATAGATTTATTATATCGCTGTATCAATAGTCTGTCTATTCATTTGAAGAGGAAACGGTATATTCCCAATTTGATAAATAAAAACAGCAGGCACATTCGTGTCTGCCGTCCTGCAGCCCGTCACGGCTTTTGTGCTGTGGCGGGTATTTTTTTGCGTTGAAATGGCCTGTCCTTGCGGCTGCCGGAGATTGGCGGTCAAGGGTGTTGATAAAAGTACGATTTACTACACAGTGTACAGTATTTTTACTTTGGACTGCTTATTCCATTAAAGTATTTACAATTATATCAAAAAATACGCGAAACTACAAGGCTTTGGCAGGTTATTAACCTGTACTATTTGCTACACTTTTGTCGAGTAATGTGAGGGTTAAGGGATGGAACCGAGAAGCTTTTATTACTCCTGCACACCGGAAGCTGACCGCGAAACGCAGTTCGAAAGCTTCCGTTCGATGGGAGCGCACGAAAGCGAGATTTTCATTGATGTGTGCGGGCACAGAAAGTCGAGCCGCAGCAGTCTGGCGATGCTCAAGCGCATCGGTCTGCGTGAGGGCGACCGGCTGACTATTCCGACACTGTACTGTCTGAGTGATTTGAAAAAGGGCCTTGCAGATGAGCTGAACTGGCTTCGACAGCACGGAATTCAGCTGCGGATTGCTGATATTCCGATGACGATGCGCTGCTCTGATGAAACGGAGCAGCGCCTTGCCAGCGAAATGCTGTATCAGGTGATCGATGCGACGGTTCTGAAGGAGCGCGAGGAAAAACGCCAGAAGCAGAGCGAGGGCATTCGTGCGGCACAGGAAAAGGGCGTGCATATCGGCCGCAAGCCGATGGAGCGCGGCGCGGAGTTCGAAACGCTGAAGCAGCAGTGGCAGCGCGGCGAGATCTCGCTCAGAGAGGCCGGAAGACGGCTCGGCGTGACGCATCAGACGTTTAAGAAGTGGGTGGAGGAACCCGAGGAAGATTAAGGATAAGGTTGTACAAATTCATGTCAAAAACACAGCAGGGGTTCTCGACCAGAGAACTAAAGAAGATTTTTTCGATTGTTTTCGTCGCGTATATGGTGCTTACGGTGGCGTTTTATTTTCTCTCCGGAGAGCAGCTACGTTATCGCGACTCGCGCGGCAATATTGAGATGCCGGTAGCGAACGCTGCGACGGTTGAGTTGACAGCAGGTTCGGTTGTGGAACAGCAGTTCACGCCGAAAATTCAGATTTTTGAGCATCTTTCCGTGCAATGGGGCGTGTTCAACCGTGTCAATCACGGCACTGTGAACGTGCAGCTTGTGAACCTGGCAACGCAGGAAGTCCTGCTTGATCAGAATTTACAGGCGGATCAGATTACGGAAGGTCAGATCACGACGTTCGATTTTCCATCGCTGGAAACGGTATGCAATGCGCCGCTTGCGTTGCGTATCACCTCGCCCGATGCAGTGGCAGGTGACGCGCTCACGCCGGTGATGAAAACGGATGCAACGCTTGAAAACGGGCAGTTGTATATTAACGGTCAGGCTGTAGATGGTGAGTTGACGTTCTCGGCTACCGGTCGAGATTATATCTGGACGGGTCTGCATTATTGGCAGTTTGCAGCCGCCGGTGCGGTGATTCTCGCAGTGCTACTGCTCCTGCTGCTGCACAAGCACAAGACCGGTAAGAAAAGCTTTATTCTCAATGCGATGATTGCACTAAGGCGATATCGTTTTCTTATCAAGCAGTTGGTTGACCGTGATTTTAAGGCAAAGTATAAGCGTTCAATTCTTGGCGTGTTCTGGAGTTTTCTCAATCCGCTTTTGAATATGCTGGTGCAATATATCGTGTTCTCAAATCTGTTTCGCTTTGATATTCCCAATTACCCGGTTTATTTGCTTTGTGGTAACGTAATCTTCAACTATTTCTCGGAATCCTGCGGTATGGCGCTGAATTCGATTACAGGCAATGCAAGCTTGATCACCAAGGTGTATATGCCGAAGTATATCTATCCTTTGACGCGCATTTTGTCATCGATGATCAATCTGCTGATTTCGCTTATCCCACTCGCAATTGTAGCATTGATTACAGGTCTCTGGCCAACGAAGACATATATTCTGGTAATTTATCCACTGATTTGTCTTGCGGTCTTTTGCCTGGGGCTTGGTATGCTTCTTGCGTCGGCTATGGTTTTCTTCCGAGATATTCAGTTCCTGTGGGGCGTACTGGTCACAATCTGGATGTATCTGACTCCGATTTTCTATCCGGTCAGCATTCTGGAAGAGCACCTTGCATGGGTTATAAACGTCAATCCACTGTACTATTTTGTCACCTTTGTGCGTTCCTGCTTGATTGACGGTATCTCGCCCGAGCCGATCATGTATGTAAAATGTGCATTATTCGCACTGGGTATGTTGATCGTAGGCGCATCGGTATTCAAAAAAACACAGGATCGCTTTGTCCTGTATCTGTAAGAGGTAGTAAAAATGAGTCAACCAATTATTCAAATACAGGACGTTACCATGAGGTTTCGCATGTCAAATGACCGTATTATGTCGCTCAAAGAGTTCGTGACAACTGCTCTGCGCGGCAAACTGAAATACAAAGAATTCGAAGCGCTGAAGCACGTTTCTTTTACGGTAAATCGCGGCGAAACTGTGGGGATTATCGGGAGAAATGGTTCTGGCAAGAGCACAATATTGAAAATTATATCTGGAATTATGAAACCTACAGAGGGCAGTGTTTCGGTTGATGGGAATATTGTACCAATGCTGGAGCTTGGTTCGGGTTTTGATATGGATTTGACAGGCCGCGAGAATATTTTTCTCAATGGAGCAATTTTAGGCTACACAGAGGAATTTCTTAAAGCAAAATTCGATGAAATTGTTGCGTTTTCCGAACTGGGCGAGTTTATTGATGTGCCAATCCGCAACTACTCGTCCGGCATGTTAATGCGTCTGGCGTTTTCGGTTGCCGCTATGGTGGAGCCGGAAGTACTGATCGCAGATGAAATCCTTGCCGTTGGCGATGAGGCGTTTCAGCATAAGAGCCTGAATCGTATGAAGGAAATGATGTCCGGCGGTACGACGGTACTGCTCGTGTCGCACTCACTTGATCAGATTCGAGAGGTGTGCGACCGCGTGATCTGGCTGGATCATGGAGATGTGAAGATGATTGGAGATGTGACCGAGGTGTGCGATGCATACACAATATGATACAGAGCTATCGAAAATATGCGAGAAATACAGCGCACCGATCTTACGGGACTTCGTATGGTGGGTTCTGATTGAAGCCAAACGCAGAAACATCCGCAAGCTATACTTTTTAGCTCGTGACGGATATGTTATGCGTGAGGTTGCGCTTGTATTATGCGAAAAGTTCAATTTAGATATTGAGTGCCGCTATTTATACACATCTCGAGCAGCGTTACGTATGCCAACATACCACTTGATTGGCGAAGAAGCATATGATCTGCTGCTCGGATATTCTTATCAGGTTACACCGAACTCCATGCTCCAACGAGCGTTATTATCGGATACGGTAAAAGCGAAGATACTCCGCGAAGTTGGTATAACGGAAGAGCAAAAGGATGAACTGCTCACGCGAATTGAAACGTTCGAATTATCGGATAAAATTCGACGTAATGCACTATATAGAGAGTCGGTTTGCGAAATGTCGCGTAAAGCATATCCAATTACTATTGAGTATTTTACGCAGGAAAAACTGTTTGAAGACAGTACAGTTGCGATTGTTGATTCTGGGTGGAATGGGTCGATGCAGCGGAGCCTACGTCAGCTGATGGACGCAGAACATTATCAGGGCGAAATAATCGGGTTCTACTTTGGACTGTTTCAAGAGCCGCCTCAGATGCCGAACAGCACTTATCTGCACTGGTATTTCGGGCCATCTGGGCGACTGAGTGATAAAGTGCGTTTTTCGAATAATCTATTCGAGTGCATATGTGCGGCACCGCATGGGACGACTTTAGGATATCAATATTCGCAAAATGGGATTGTTCCTGTTTTTGGAGATACGGTATCAGAAAAACAGAACGAATTCGTCCGGAGACAGGTCGAGTTGGTTACTAATTTTGCGTCCGAGCAGATAGCAGATAAAAAATTCAAGGATTTCAAACTGGCGAGGGCTGAACGAATGAGTAGACAACTTATCCGTCAACTGATGTATCGTCCTAAACCGGAAATTGTTGCAGCGTTTCAACAGATGCAGTTCTGCGATGACATATATGAAAGCTATTACTCGGCACTGGCAAATGAAGCGCAGATGGGTCAGCTGAAAAATTATACGCTGTTTGCTCAATTTAAGCGAGCGCTGAAAAAGACCGCTGTAAAGACACAGGATCTGGCATGGCCCTATGGAGTAGTGGCGCTGCTCCCAGCGCCGAAGCGTTTGTGGTATCGATGGAATATTCTTGCGTGGGAGATGCTGAAAAACTCGCCTGCACGGAGGATATACAGCCGTCTGAAAAAGCATAAATGATAAGGATGAACATGGTGCTGCAAAAGACCAAACAGAGAGTAAAAGATTTCATAAAACATCGGAATGCGCAAGCGCAATATGAGTTTTATCAACGCCTGTTCGACGGTGAAAAAACAGCTGCGCTAAGAACGCTGATCATACCTAAACGAGCAGGAGAAACGGATTTATTTGCAGATTACAAAGCAAAAAAAACGATGAACGCCGATGAGATACTATCGGTTTTACAGCAATATGATGTCATATCTTTTGATATTTTCGATACACTGCTGTTTCGAAAAGTATCCCGTCCGGCAGATGTTTTTTCACTGGTTGAAAAGTCTGTGGGTCTCCATGGGTTCGCTCAATCGCGAATACAAGCAGAGCATGCTGCACGCCAAAAGATGCAGCATCTTTTTTCAACCACTGAGGTGCAATTACAGGGGATATATACAGAATTGATGCCGTTGTATGGAACAAGGTGCGATGAGATTCAGCGGAAAGAAATTCAGACAGAATTCGACTGCTGCTATGCTAATCCGGTAATGGCTGAATTCGTTCGGAAATTGCATGACATGGGAAAAACGATTATTGCAGTTTCGGATATGTATCTTCCTCAGGAAGTGATTGTTCAGTTGCTGGGAAACTGCGGATTTACGCAGCTTGAACGGGTTTATGTTTCCTGCGAGTATCAAGTTGGAAAAGCCGATGGACGTCTTTTCCGGATAGTACGTGAGCAGTATCCGAAGAAACTGATTATTCATATCGGAGATAATTTCCGAAGTGACGTACTTGGCGCGAAGAAAGAAAAAATTACAGGGCTGCACTATCTCAGCGATAAACAGATAGTAGAAGGGAAGAAATATGGTAGAAACACCTCAAAATAGAACGAAAAGCGCGGGCTGTTTTCTTGATAACGGTCCGCTCATTTCTATTGTTGTACCCGTGTATAATATGGAAAAATATCTGGAACGCTGCGTTGACAGCATTCTGGAGCAAACCTATCGTAATCTGGAAATTATCTTAGTGGATGATTGTTCTAGCGACACCTCGGCGACACTTATTCAAAAATATGTCGAGCAGGATGACCGCATCAAGATCGCACGTCACGAGGTAAATCGAGGCCTGTTTCAAGCTCGCATTACCGGCTCACAAATCGCGCGTGGAAAGTATATTGCCTTTGTTGACAGCGATGACTATGTCAGCATTGACTGGTTCCGTACCTTGTTGAAAAAAGCCGAAGCTGAAAATGCCGATATTACTGTCGGCGAATGGTGCTTTGATACCGATGGAAAATCCAGGAGCTATATCAATCTCGATCCATTCCGAATACAGGATTACTGCCTGGAGGGCAAAGATATCCTAAAAGCATTTATGGAACAGGAAGGCACTTGCTTCAGCTGGACGGTGGTCTGGAATAAGCTATACCGCATGGAGCTTTGGCAGAAATGCTTGCCGGATTTTATTAAATTTTCGGAAGAACATGGCCATATGTTGATGTGGGAGGACATTGCGTTTTCCTCTGGTTTATGGAGTAACGCGCAGAAGGTTGTTAATGTACACGGAATTTATTACTGCAGTTGTGGGGATAAGCTAACAGCGGTGCCGAGGGATAAAAAGAATAGATTGCGCTACATCAATGATGCAGCTGCAGCTATCGAGTATATGAAGCATACTTTAAGTAGGAAAGACGCAATATACAATAAACAGTGGGAGAATTGGAAAAATAATGTTGCATGTTGGATTTATCAAAAATGTGTAATTGATATGAATTCGCGTTTCTATAAAAATATAATTCGAAATGCATTCAATTATCGTGAAGAATTTGAGAAAAAGAAAGACCTTTTTGGTTCTTTGGTTACAAAAATACAGCCATCCTTTGAATGGCAGGAAAAGATAAAAGAAAAGATAGTGTCTTTAGAAACAAAGTGGATTAGTTTCGACGTGTTTGATACTTTGGTGCAGCGTCCTTTTTCAGAACCGACAGATTTATTCGCAATACTATCCGATGAATTTAATCAGAGTACATCGGCATATGTTGATTTCTTAGAATTACGAATCTCCGCTGAACAATCCTGTCGTGCAAAAAAGAAGATTACATGTCCGTCGGCAGAGGATGTGACATTGGATGAAATTTATAATGAATTACTAGAAACAACACAAATACCGCGTGAGAGAATAATGTGGTTAAAAGATCGTGAACAGAATTTGGAAGTTAAATTTTGTGAAGCGAGAGAAATCGGTCGAATATTTTTCGACTTGGCTGTTGATGCTGGTAAAAAGATTATAATTTGTTCTGATATGTACTTGCCCCAAAATACTGTAGAACGGATCTTACAAACGTCGGGATATACGAAATACGTTAAACTGTATCTCTCATCTGAGTTAATGCGTACAAAGGCGACTGGTAATTTATATAAATTCGTTCAAAAGGATTTGAAGTGTAAAAATGCATCGGAACTTTTACATATAGGTGACAACTGGATTTCAGATGTAAGGAAAGCTCATAGTTGTGGATGGCAGACGGGCCATATCAGTAAGGCAACGGACATTCTAAAAAATTATAATCAAGCGATTTACTCAGGAGAGGGATACCATCGTATTTGGGGAAGAAATGGGAGACAAGCAGATTATTGGGAAACAATGAATGGCTTCGTAGGATTGCGAAATGTAGTAGGCCTTGCGGCGAATCGTTTCTTTTCTAATCCATTTGTATCAGTGAATTCTCAGAGTGATTTCAATGCGGATCCTAGCTATATTGGTTATTTTTGTTTAGGGACGCATTTGCTAGCTGTTTGCGAATGGATTCTCAAGATTGGGAAAGAGAGAAAAATTCCTACCATTCATTTCGTGGCGCGAGACGGATATATTATCAAACAGGCATTTGATTTTTTAAATAATTCAAGCATAAAGTCAAGCTATATTCGTCTTTCTCGAAAAGCTTTAATGTTAGCTGACGTAAATAGTCCGGAAGATTTATATTCTTTGTATCGCAAAGTAAATGTTTATCAGATTTCACCGCAGAAGTTAACAGAGTATTTTTCACCTATTATTGCTGTGCAGGAAAATGATGTAAGGAGCGTATTGCAGCATTATAATATTTGTTTCGAGAAGAATTTTATGACGTCTATAGAATATCAAAAATGTATAAAAGTATTCATAGATCATGTCTTGGATTTCTCGTTATTACCTGCATACCATGCGGAGTTGAAACAATATTTCGCAAGTATCATTAAGCCGGGAGATTATATTTTTGATGTAGGGTATAGCGGTCGCCCGGAAGCAGCGTTATCCAATATTCTTGGGTTTCCAGTAGGAAGTTTATATATTCATGTCAATTCTGAAATGGCAGAAAAACGCCAGAGACAGTATCAGTGCCTTAATGAGTGCTTTTATACTACAAAACCCTGCATTACCGGCGTTATGCGAGAGCATATGATGATGGAACTCGGACCATCAACAATTGGCTATGAAAAAGTAGGCGGAACACTTGAACCAAAACTCGAACCATATGAAGAGGATTATGCAAGTGCATATATTACGAGACGGCTTCAACAGGCTGCAATTGAGTTCATTAAGGATTATTGTAGGACATTTGGAGAGTTTAGAGGTTCAATCGTTTTACCATTAGAAGCGTTGTCTGCACCGTTTGAATACTATCTGCATGATTCCAAGGTGTTTGATCGCCAGATTTTTGCAACATTACCATTTGAAGACTCTTTGGGAGAAGGCGACTGTATTAGTGCATTAGATTTTTGGAATAAGGAAATAAATAATCACTGTCTTGCAACTTCACAGAATACAGTTGTCGGATTGCCACCAGAATTATCAGATTTATATCTTGATGGATTGTTTGTAAAGCTTTACAAGGCGCTCAACAAACACTTCCCGAAGGGAAGCGTTGGACGAGCGCTGCTTAAACGATTCGCGGGAATATTTATACACTAACGTTGAGGATAGGATATATGTGCATATGAAACAAGATGATTTTATCGAGTGTGTGAGAAAAACTCTGTAAATAAGATTCTTCTATGATAATTAAGGGCGATGAGCTTATGGATTAGGCTTGTCGCTCTTGTCTTATATATAACAGCTGCATGTAGACATGTCAAGAGCAGGCGGTTTCACACCTGTCGAGACTATGAGAAAACGGAGCCTGTGAAACTTTTTCTGTAAAATAACCTAAGCAAGGTCATTCTATGATGGAATAAATATTATTAGGAGGGCCTTGCAAAGCCTATGATTTACTACCCGCTTGCAATTCTCATGCAAGCGGGCATTTCCGATGTCATGGTAATCGTTCCGCCGAACGAAACAGACACATTCTGCGCACTGCTCGGCAATGGAAGTCAGTTCGGCATCAGTATCTGCTATGCAGAACAGCCTGTCGCGCGTGGTATTGCGGACGCACTGCTGATCGGTCGTGAGTTCGTGGGAGACGACTCAGTATGCCTTGTGCTGGGCGATAATATCTTCCACAGCGATACGCTGCGTGAAGTGCTCCGCAAGGGTGCACAGCAGCAGAACGGTGCAACGGTGTTCGGCTACTGGGTCGAAAATCCGCGGCCATTCGGCGTGGTAGAGTTTGACGAGGATGGACGGGCTATTTCGATTGAAGAGAAGCCGCGTCATCCGAAAAGCAATTACATAATCCCCGGCATTTACTTTTATGACAACCAGGCGATGGAGATTGCAGCTAATCTCACGCCGTCGCAGCGCGGCGAGCTGGAAATCACAGACGTAAATCTGGAGTATTTACGCCGGGATCAATTGCAGGTGCTCCCGCTCGAGCGGGACGTCGTGTGGCTGGATGCCGGTACAGCAGACAGTCTGATGGATGCCGGACAGACTATTCGAAATATCCAGGCTGAGACAGGACGCTATGTCGGATGTCTGGAAGAACTGGCGTTTAACCAAGGCTGGCTGACAGCAGAGCAGGTACACGAAGCTGGACAAGAGCTCGGCATGACACTCTATGGACAGTACTTACAGTGCTTATAATAGGCAATAAGATAAGAAAAAGTCTGTGCATGTTTCACTTGCAACAGCATGTGGATTTAATAGACTAATAAATTAGCTTATTGAAGTGAACCGAACCCCGACTGCATCGCAGCCGGGGTTTCTTCTGCCCCTTGCTGTCCCTGCCAAAACCGCCTATAATAAATCTATCAAGTCACGGCGGCGCGGCCGCTGCGCGGGAAGGCGAAGAAGGGGCAGCATGATCAACAGAGACAAGCTGAAGCCTGTCATAGAGAAATACAAAACATACTTTCCGATGCACTGGAGAAACTCAATCGACGGCGGCGTAAGCTGCAAATGGGAAGGCTTAATAGTGATAAGGTACTATTTAGCTTTGCGGGGGCAGAGAACAGTGTGACCGCAATGGTCACGCCGTTTTTCTGCGTCCATGGGTAGATTTCGCAGCAACAGGCTCGGAAATCACAGGAATCTCTACATCATCCACGAAGTTGAAATAGATTTTTACCTTCTGTACCCGCTTGCCGCTGGATTTGTCCGGCGCAAACACCTCAATCTTCTTGATATATTCATTGACTATCGTAGGTGTCAATTCCGGCACATCCACATACTTCTGGGTCAGGGCGACAAAGGCGTCTACATCAGCACTCATAGTTTCCTGCGTTTCCAGCCATTTGCATAAATCGCTATGAGAGCTCCATCTGCACGGAGTTTTAGCCCCACCTTGCCGGAGTTTTAGCTCCACTCTGCCG
>OLSQ01002971.1_pt1 | contig 11626 bp, 11 predicted proteins | sample 1672561 | NCBI WGS metagenome assembly OLSQ01 (sample SAMEA3136699, study PRJEB25190) | human gut metagenome | biome: human gut; feature: human-associated habitat; material: faeces | place: Austria | collected 2013 | reverse complement strand
ATCCTTTCCCCGAAAGACCGTTTCGGACTGCTTGGTAAATAGAAGGAGGAAACTGGATGAATTTTCAATGGTATCCGGGGCATATGGCCAAAGCCAAGCGGCTGCTGCAGAGTCAGCTGAGCAAGGTCGATCTGGTGATCGAACTGTGCGACGCACGTCTGCCCCTTTCCAGCCGGAACCCGGCGCTGAACGAGCTGGTGCGTCACAAGCGCCGCATCCTGCTCCTGTGCAAGGCGGATCTGGCGGAAAACGGCAAGACGCAGGAATGGCTCGCTTATTTTAAGAGCCGCGGTGTGGAGGCCATGGCCTATGACGCGACTCCGGGGAAGACCAAGCAGGCCAAAGCCTTTATCGCCAGCGCCGCGCAGGCGGTGGTGGAGCGAGGCGAGCGCCGCGGCATGAACAAGACCGTCCGAGCTATGGTGATCGGCGTGCCTAACGTGGGCAAGAGCACCTTCATCAACCGTCTTTACGGCGGAAGCGTGACGGAAACCGGCGACCGTCCCGGTGTGACCAAGGGCAAGCAGTGGGTCAGTACCGAGAAATTCGACCTGCTGGACATGCCCGGCGTGCTCTGGAAAAAGTTTGATTCCAAGACCATCGCCTCCAATCTGGCATTCATCGGTTCCATCAAGGACGATATTCTGGATGTCGAGGAATTGGCCATGAACCTGCTGGACGAGGTGCGCCGCAATTACCCGGAACTGGTGGCTCAGCGCTATAAGCTGGATGCCGAGACGCTGGCCCTGCCGCCCTATGAGCTGATGGAGGCCATCGGACGCAAGCGTGGTCTGCTGGTGCGGGGCGGCGAGGTGAACACCGAACGCTGCGCGATTATGCTGGTGGATGAATTCCGCGCCTGCAAGTGGGGCCGTATCTCGCTGGAGCGCCCGCCCCAGCGAGATGATCTGGCAGATTTTGCGGAGGATGACGACGAATGAAGCGCCGGACGGACGAAGAGATCTCAGCACCGCTGTATGAGTACGACGCCGCCATCCGGGCGCAGTACGGCTGTTTTGCAGGCGTCGATGAAGCCGGGCGGGGACCACTGTGCGGCCCGGTCTGTGTGGCGGCCTGCATTCTCGACCCGGAAAATCCGGTGTATGGCATCAACGACTCCAAAAAACTGACCGAGAAAAAGCGGGAAGCTCTTTTTGATGAAATCGTGGAAAAAGCTCTGGCCTACAAGATCGTTTTTGTGGGGCCGGAGATCATTGACCGCGACAACATCCTCAACGCCACCATGGGTGGGATACGGCAGGCCGTGGAGGGGCTGGACATCGTGCCAAACCTCGTTCTTGTGGACGGCAACCGCACGCCCAAAGATCTGCTCCTCCCGGCCCAGCCGGTGGTCAAGGGAGATGCCACCAGCGCCAGCATCGGCGCGGCCTCGGTTCTGGCAAAGGTCAGCCGTGACCGTTACATGCTGGAGCTGGATCAGCAGTACCCGCAGTACCAGCTGGCAAAGCACAAAGGCTACCCGACAAAACTCCATTATGAGCTCATCGAGCAGTACGGCATCCAGCCGTTCTACCGCCGCAGTTTTTTAAAAAAGCAGGGCTACTGGCCGGAGGGAAAGTGATGAACCGGGCAGAGGTCGGCCGGCGCGGGGAGGCTGTGGCTGCCCGCTTTTACCAGAAACAGGGCTGCCTGCTGGTGGCCCACAACTACAGCCTGCCGGTAGGGGAGATCGACCTCATCCTGCGGGAACCAGACGGGACACTGGTTTTCTGCGAGGTAAAGACCCGCCAGCCGGATTCTCTGACCACCCCTGCTGAGGCAGTGACACCGGCGAAACAGCGGCGGATCCTCCGCACGGCCCAGCTTTATTTGCAACACACCAACCAGAGTGACCAGCCCATGCGTTTTGATGTTGCGGAGGTGACCCCTCTTGACAGCGGGCGCTGGATGGTACATATTATAAAGGGAGCGTTCACGGCCTGATGGGCCTGCTCCGGTGGGGAAACGGCAGGAACCGGCACTTGCCGCTGCCGTAAGATGGGGCCAAAGGATGGGCCCTCTGGTAAAAAAGGAGCGACAAATCATGCAATTTTACAGCACAAGAGATCGTAACCGCGTGGTGACCTCTTCGGAGGCGATTGCACAGGGCTTGTCCGACGAGGGCGGCCTGTTTGTCCCTGCAAGCTTTCCGCAGGTGGATGTCCAGGCACTTTGTGCGCTGGATTACCCGGAGATGGCAGCGGTCATCGTGGGGGAATACCTGACGGATTATTCCAAAGAGTTCCTGGCACAGGCAACGAAAACGACCTATGGTGCAGCGTTCGGCGGCAAGGCGGGCTATCTGGCCCCGGTGTCGCAGGACGTCTATGCGCTGGAGTTGTGGCATGGCCCTACCTGCGCGTTCAAGGATTACGCCCTGCAGCTGATGCCGAAGCTGTTGGTGGAGGCGAAGAAGAACCTTGGCCGCACCGAGAAGACCCTGATCCTGGTGGCGACCAGCGGCGATACCGGAAAGGCGGCTTTGGACGGCTACCACGACATTCCCGGCGTGGAGATCGCGGTGTTCTACCCCACGGGCGGCACCAGCGAGATCCAGCGTCTGCAAATGGCAACGCAGGAGGGCGGGAATGTCGCTGTTTACGCCGTGCGCGGCAACTTCGACGATGCCCAGACGGGCGTCAAGAAAGTCTTTGGCGACAAGGCCATTGCGGCCCGGCTGGCTGAGCGGAAGATCCGCCTTTCCAGCGCCAACTCCATCAACTGGGGCCGCCTTGTGCCGCAGATCGTCTACTATTTTGCCGCTTACGCTCAGCTGCTCAAGGCCGGGAAAATTGGGTACGGTGATAAAGTGGATTTCTGTGTCCCGACGGGTAATTTCGGCGACATTCTGGCGGGCTATTACGCCAAACAGATGGGCCTGCCCGTGGGCAAGCTGATCTGTGCTTCCAACGAGAACAATGTTTTGACGGATTTCCTCACCACGGGTACTTACACCGCCAAGCGGGAATTCTTCAAGACCACTTCGCCCAGCATGGACATTCTGGTCTCTTCCAACCTCGAACGCCTGCTCTATCATGTCACAGGCAGCGACGCGGAGGTGGCCGCTCTGATGAAGAGCCTGACCGAGACGGGCAGCTATACCGTCCGCCCCGAGACGCTGAAAACCATTCAGGAAAGCTTTGGCTGCGGCTGGAGCAGCGAGGAGCAGGTAGCAGGGGAGATTCGCGCCCGCTACGAGCAGAATGGCTACCTCTGCGATACCCACACGGCAGTCGCGTTCCATGTGGCAGAGCAGCAGAAGCGGGAGGGCGTGCCCATGGTGGTGCTCTCTACGGCTTCGCCGTTCAAGTTCCCGCGCAGCGTGCTGGAAGCATTGGGCCATACCGCCCCGCAGAACGATTTTGAGGCCATGCAGGAGCTGGAGGCTGTCACCCATCATGACGCGCCCGCAAGCCTTGCGGCCCTGCGCCAGAAAGCAGAGCGCTTCAGCACGGTCATCGACCCGGCGCGGATCGCGCAGGTGGCACTGAGCTACGAGAGCTGAGGCATCTGCAAAACCGAGAACAGGAGTAAACAAACATGGCACTTTTTGTGCTTGGCGATACCCACCTCTCCTTAGGTGCTTCCAAGCCCATGGATATTTTCCCGGGCTGGGATGGCTACCTGGAGCGGCTGGAGCGCAACTGGCGCAAACTCATCACCCCGCAGGATACCATCGTGCTGGCAGGGGACATCAGCTGGGCCATGCGCCTGACGGATACCCGCAAGGATTTTGCGTTTTTGCAGGAGCTGCCCGGCCAGAAGCTCATCATGAAAGGCAACCACGATTACTGGTGGACCACAGCCAACAAAATGAACGCCTACCTCAAGGCGGAGGGCTTTGATACCCTGCATATCCTGCATAACAATTCCTATCGTGTAGAGGGCTACGCCCTCTGCGGCACCCGCGGCTGGCTGTTCGATGTGGGGGAGCCCCACGACGAGAAAGTCATGAACCGCGAGATCGGGCGGCTGAAAATGAGTCTGGATGCTGCGGAGCCGGGGCTGGAAAAACTGGTGTTCCTGCATTATCCGCCTGTTTATACCGGCACCAGCGCCCCGGAGATCGTAGCCACCCTCAAGGCCTACGGCATCCGGAAATGTTTTTACGGCCACCTGCACGGCAATGCCATCCGCTATGCGGTGCAAGGCGATGTGGACGGCATCCGCTATAAGCTCGTCAGCGCTGACGGGCTGCGGTTTTGCCCCTACCGCATCAATTAAAGGCAGCCCAAGGCAGGAATCCCTGTGAATAAGCTGTCAAAAAGAACAAAAAGTCAAAATTTGGTCTGGCAATTGTGTCCAAAGCGTGCTATAATAAGCTCTGACGCGATTGTTGCACCCAATTGAGCGCGCGCGTCCCCGCATTTCGCAAACAGCTAGGACGCGGTGCGCGGTTGCAGGGGCAGTTTTCCCGCTGCCCAACGCAATAGAATTTTTGAGTGGAGGATAAACAAAATGAAATTCATCAAGTGCGAAAAGCTCGAGAAGAGCATGGCAGAGCTGCAGTTCTCCATCGACGCTGAGGCCTTTAAGGCCGCGGTGGCCGATGTCTTCAAGAAAGAGGGCAAGAAGTATGCAGTGCCCGGCTTCCGTAAGGGCAAGGCTCCCCGCGCTCTGATCGAGAAGATGTACGGCGCTGACGTCTTTACCTATGATGCCATCAACGAGCTGTTCCCGGCTGCTTATGAGGCTGCCGTCAAGGAAGCTGGCATCGAGCCCGTTGGCCGCCCGGAGGTCACCGTGGACTCTGCAAACGAGGCCGACGGCTGCACCCTGACCGTTAAGGTTGCCATCAAGCCCGAAGTCAAGATTGGCAATTACAATGGTCTGACCGTTGAGAAGACGGTCCATACTGTTACCGATGAGGCTGTGGACGCTGAGCTGAAGCGTGTGCAGGAGCGCAATGCCCGTGAGCTGACCCGTGAGGGCGCTGCTGAGAACGGCGATATCGTGGATATCGACTTCGAGGGCTTTGTGGACGGTGTTGCTTTCGAGGGCGGCAAGGCTGAGCACTACAGCCTGACCCTGGGCAGCGGCAGCTTCATCCCCGGCTTTGAGGATCAGGTCGTCGGCCACTCCGCTGGCGAGGAGTTTGACGTCAACGTCACGTTCCCCGAGGAGTATCAGGCTGCCGAGCTGGCTGGCAAGCCTGCTGTCTTCAAGATCAAGCTGCACGAGGTCAAGTACAAGGAGCTGCCCGCGCTGGACGACGAGCTGGCGAAGGACGTTTCCGAGTATGACACGCTGGAGGCTTTCAAGGACTCCATCCGCAAGAACAACCAGGAGCAGCTCGACAAGCAGGACGATCTGGCTGTTGAGAACGCTCTGGTCGATCAGGTCATCGAGGGCATGGAGGCTGAGATCCCCCAGGCCATGTACGAGACCCGTATGGACGAGATGGTCAACGATTTCGCATTCCGCGTGGAGCAGCAGGGTCTGCGCCTCGAGGACTACCTGAAGTATATGGGCCAGAGCATGGATCAGTTCCGCGCTTCCTTTATGCCGCAGGCTGAGAAGCAGGTCAAGATCCGTCTGGCTCTGGAGGCTGTTGCTGCTGCCGAGAACATCGAGGCTTCTGAGGATGACGTCAACGCTGAGATCAAGCGCATTGCTGACCAGTACAAGATGGAAGAGGACAAGGTCCGTGAGCTGGTCAATGTCGAGGATCTGAAGAAAGATCTGGCAGTCAACAAGGCCATCGACTTCATCAAGAGCCACGCCAATGTCGTGGAGAAGGCCGCTGAGGCCGAGAAGACCGAGGCTGCTGAATAATTTATTTGGCGCACACGGTCGCATATTGCAGGGCACAGGCCCTGTAAGCAAAGGTTGTTAAAATTGACCGATACGGTGCGGAGTCCCTTTCTGGCCGTATCGGTCAATTTTGCAAATACTATAAACTTTCCATTCAGGAGGCGAACCCTATGAGTTTTGTTCCTTACGTTGTCGAGCAGTCGGCGCACGGGGAGCGTTCCTACGATATCTTCTCCCGTCTGCTGAACGACCGTATCATCGTTTTGAGCGAGGATGTCAATGATACTTCGGCCAGTCTGGTAGTGGCACAGCTGCTGTATCTGGAAGGGCAGGACCCGGATAAGGATATCAGCCTGTATATCAACAGCCCCGGCGGCTCCATCTCGGCAGGTATGGCCATCCATGATACCATGCGGTATATCAAGTGTGATGTCTCCACCATCTGCATGGGTATGGCAGCTTCCATGGGGGCATTCCTGCTGGCAAGCGGCACCAAGGGCAAGCGCTTTGCACTGCCCAACGCGGAAATCATGATCCACCAGCCCCTGATTGCAGGCGGCCAGGGCGGCGGCCTTTCCGGCCAGGCGACCGACATCAAGATCCATGCCGATCACATCGTCCGCACCCGCGAGAAGATGAATCGGATGCTCAGCGAGTACACCGGCCAGCCGCTGGAAAAGGTGCAGCTGGACACCGAGCGCGACAACTTCCTCTCCGCAGAGGAAGCCAAGGCGTACGGCCTGATCGATGAGGTCATCGCTCACCGCTGAACCCATGCGGAACGCAATACACCCAGGATAAGGAAAAACGGCTATGGCAAACAACAATTCCGGCAGAGATAAAAACGAAAAAGATCTGGTTTGCAGTTTTTGCGGCAAGCATCAGGACGAAGTGGAGCGGATGATCATTGGCCCGGGCGTCAATATCTGCAGCGAGTGCATCGGCCTGTGTGCGGACCTGCTCTCGGACAAGCCGGATCACCAGAGCGGCAGCCGCCCGAGCCGCGGCGGTGCAAGCCGGGCCCGCATTCAGGCTACGGATGGCCTGTCGGTCAACATCAAGACCCCGGCAGAGATCAAAGAGGGCCTGGATCAGTATGTCATCGGGCAGGACGAGGCCAAGCGTGTGCTGGCCGTCTCGGTCTACAACCATTATAAGCGCATCCTGAGCGGCAAAGGCGCGGACGTGGAGCTGCAGAAGTCCAACGTCCTGCTGCTGGGCCCCTCCGGTGTCGGCAAGACCCTGCTGGCCCAGACGCTGGCCAAGATGCTCGGTGTTCCGTTTGCGATCGCAGATGCCACCACCCTGACGGAGGCTGGCTATGTGGGTGAGGATGTGGAGAACATTCTCCTCAAGCTCATCCAGGCAGCGGACTTTGATGTGCAGAAAGCACAGATCGGCATTATCTATATCGACGAGATCGATAAGATCACCCGCAAGAGTGAGAATCCCTCCATCACCCGCGACGTGGGCGGTGAAGGTGTGCAGCAGGCTCTGCTGAAGATCTTGGAAGGCACCGTCAGCAATGTCCCCCCGCAGGGCGGCCGCAAGCACCCCCAGCAGGAGTTCATCCAGGTGGATACCTCCAATATTCTGTTCATTTGCGGCGGCGCGTTCGATGGTCTGGAAAAGATCATCAGCCACCGTACCGATAAGTCCTCCCTTGGCTTCGGCGGCACGGTAAAATCCAAAGCCGAGGTGGAAGAGCAGGGCATTTACCGCCAGGTGGAGCCCCATGACCTGGTTAAATACGGCCTGATCCCCGAGTTAGTGGGCCGTATTCCGGTCATCGCTTCGCTGGATGCGTTGGATGAGGAAGCGCTGGTTCGTATCCTGCGGGAGCCTAAAAACGCCCTCATCAAGCAATACAAAAAGCTGTTTGAGATGGATAATATCCAAATCGATTTCGAAGAGGATGCGCTGCGTGCTATCGCCAAAAAGGCGATCGAGCGTAAAACCGGTGCGCGTGGTCTGCGCGGCATCATGGAAGAGCTTTTGGGCAATCTGATGTTTGAAGCGCCTTCCGATGGCACCGTGGCCCATATCGTCATCACGGCGGATATGGTAAACGGTTTGGGGGATGCCATGATCATGCGTGACCCCATGAAGCAGCCCACCCGCCTGCAGCTGCGTCTGCCCGGCACACCGGCACAGAAGCGCCGCCGCGGTGCTGTTTCTTAAATAACATCCGGCTGCATATCCTTGCCCGTGGGGCAGGGAAATGCACCCATGGGATATGACATGAATCGGGGGCTGTACGGGGTCGCGTGATCCCATACCGTCCCTTTATTCAATCGTAACCCTACTTTTATGACCATAGTGAAGGGAGGCAAAAGCTATGGAGAAAAACACAAAAAATACTGAGATGAAGCCGGTTCGGGTACCGGTATTGGCGCTGCGCGGGCTGGTTCTGTTCCCGCATATGGTGCTGCACTTTGATGTAGGCCGGGAAAAATCGCTGCACGCTTTGAACATGGCGATGAACGGTGACCGCAAGATTTTCCTAGTGGCCCAGATCGATCAAAATGAAGAAAATCCGTCGATGGACGGTTTGTATAAAGTAGGCACAGTGGCGGAGATCCGTCAAATCGTGCGTTCGCAGGGAGAATCACTGCGTGTATTGGTGGAAGGTTGCTACCGCGGCAAGCTCATCGATATGTTCGAGGAAGACCACACCTCGGTCGGTGAGATCCTGCCGTATCCCGCGGCCGGCCGCATTGCGGGCCGCCCCTTCAGCGATGCGCTGGTTCGCACTGTCAAGGACCTCTTCGATGAGTATATCAGCCTGGCGCCCCGGATGCCTAAAGAGATCGTGGATAATATCCTCGATTGTGATGATCCGGCGCTCATTGCAGAATACATAGCGGGGAACATCCCCTTCGAGGTACAGGATAAGCAGCGTCTGCTGGAGCAGAACAGTGCCCGCCGCCGGCTGGAGATCATCGCCCAGCTGCTGGAATCCGAAAATGAGATTTTGGCGCTGGAGGCCGATATTCAGGACCGTGTCAAAGAGGCCATGGATAAAAACCAGCGGGACTACTACCTGCGGGAACAGCTCCGTGTCATCAATGAAGAGCTGGGCGAAGGCGATATGGGCTTCGAGGAGCCGGATGAATTCCGGGAAAAGATCCGCGCCCTGTTGACCACCGATGAAAACAAGGAAAAACTCCTCAAAGAGGTCAGCCATCTGGAAAAAATGCCCCCTAATTCGCAGGAAGCGGCGGTCATTCGCGGCTATCTGGAAACCTGCCTAGAGCTGCCCTGGGGCTGCTATACCAAAGATGTGATAGATCTCAAAAAGGCTGCCAAGCTCCTCGATAAGGAACACTACGGCCTCAAGAAGATCAAGGAGCGTGTACTGGAAGCTCTGGCTGTTCGGGCGCTGGCGCCGGATATCAATGGCCAGATCCTCTGCTTTGTGGGCCCTCCCGGCGTGGGCAAAACCTCCATCGTGCGCAGTATCGCGCAGACGATGGGACGCCGCTATGCTCGTATCGCGTTGGGCGGTATCAAAGATGAATCCGAGATCCGCGGTCATCGGAAAACTTATGTAGGCAGTATGCCCGGTCGTATCATCAATGCCATCAAGCAGGCCGGCAGCGCCAATCCCGTGCTGCTGCTGGATGAGGTAGATAAGCTCAGCAGTGATTACCGCGGCGATCCCTCCTCCGCCTTGTTGGAGGTACTGGATTCCGAACAGAACTGCACCTTCCGGGATCATTATATCGAGATGCCGTTCGACCTTTCCCATGTGTTCTTCATCGCCACGGCCAATGACCGCAGTGCCATTCCGCCCGCCCTGCTGGACCGCATGGAGGTCATCGAGCTGCCAAGCTACACCCGGGAAGAAAAGTTCCAAATCGCAAAACGCCATCTGCTGCCCAAGCAGCGGGAACGCCACGGCCTTTCCGTCGGGCAGATTGCCGTGACCGATGGCGCCATCTATGATATCATCGATCACTATACCCGGGAAGCCGGTGTGCGTACCCTGGAGCGCCGTCTGGCCGCCCTTTGCCGCAAGGTCGCTGCTAAGGTGGTATCCGGCGAAGCCACCGAAAAGGTTACCATTAAGGCCGCTGACCTGCCCGATTACCTGGGCCCCCGCTACATCACCGAGGATATCGTCCCCAAGGAGGACAGCATCGGCCTTGTCAATGGGTTGGCCTGGACTGCCGTGGGCGGCGAGCTCCTCCAGGTGGAAACCGCGGTCGTCCCCGGTACCGGCAAGACCATCACCACCGGCTCGCTGGGCAATGTGATGAAGGAATCGGTAACGGCTGCCATCACCTACATCCGTTCTGTCGCGGAGCATTACGAGATCGAAAACACCTTCTACAAGGATAAGGATATCCACATCCATTTCCCGGAGGGCGCGGTCCCCAAGGATGGCCCCTCCGCCGGTATCACCACCTGCACGGCGCTCATTTCGGCACTGGGCAATATCCCCGTTCGGCACGATGTCGCTATGACCGGCGAGATCACGCTGCGGGGCCGGGTACTTGCCATCGGCGGCCTGCGGGAAAAGAGCATGGCAGCCTACAAAAACGGCATCAAGACCGTCATTATCCCGGCCGCCAATGAACCGGACCTTGCCGAAATTGATGATGTCGTCAAAAAATCCATTCATTTTGTGCCGGTCCACACCATGGAAGAGGTGCTGGAACAGGCACTGGTACAGCTGCCCGGCAGTGTCAAAAAGCGCGGCTATCACGCCGCGGCCGCCGAGCACAAGGAAGCATCCTCGGCGGTGCTGTGCCGTTGAGTAAAAGAAAGGGAGGACGCCAACATGAACTTTCATCTGGTGAAATATGAGATGAGCTGCGGCCTGGCCAACCAGCTGCCGCAAAGCACCCTGCCGGAGGTCGTCTTTGCGGGGCGCAGCAATGTTGGCAAGTCCTCCCTTATCAATAAGATCTTCAACCAAAAGCAGCTGGCGCGTGTCAGCGCCACCCCCGGCAAAACCGCCACCATCAACTTTTTCCGCTGTGGCGATGTTGCCCGCTTTGCAGATCTGCCCGGCTACGGTTATGCCAAGGTCAGCGATAGCGAACGCCGCCGCTGGTCCGGCCTCATCGAGGGCTACTTTCATCAGGACCGGGACATTCGGCTGGTGCTGTCTCTTCTTGATATCCGCCACGCCCCCAGCGCTGATGATCTCACCATGCTGGATTTCCTCATTGATAGTGAGCTACCCTTCGCGGTGGTGCTTACCAAGACCGATAAGCTGACCAACAATCAGCTTCGGGCCCGTCTGGAGGAGATCCGTACCGAGATCCCCTGCGGCGATCAAGTCACGCTGTTCCCGGTGTCCTCCATGAATGGCCGGGGAATCGAGGAGCTGCGGAAGACCATCGAAAGCGTAGCGGAAAGCGAATAACCCTTACCCATAAGAATTTCAGGCGAAACCAGGTGTTTCGCCTGTTTTCTTTTGCAAATACAGTTGACTTTTGCAGAGAGTGGATTATAATAAACAGGTATGCATAAGTGGGAAAAGTGGGAAAAGTAAGAAGAAAGGAGCGCCATTATGCCAAAGGGAAAACACATTCTCGGCGGTATGCCAAAGGGTAAGCATATCTTTGGTACCGTAAGGATCGGCGATAAAGGCCAGATCGTGATCCCCAAGGAAGCCCGGCAGGTTTTTGGACTCAGCCCCGGGGATAGCCTGCTGGTGTTGGGCGATGAGGAAAACGGCATTGTTCTGGCCCGGGCCGAGGTGCTGAATCATGTCGCCATGGAGATACTGGGCAAAGTCAATTCGCCCCAAAAGGATGAAAGAGAATAAGGAGTAACAACAATGGATACACAGAAGATTTATCATGAAATGGGCATCAGCAGTGCGGTGCTGGCGTTTTGCTGCTCTGCGGAAGAGAAG
>OLSQ01002969.1_pt1 | contig 11633 bp, 7 predicted proteins | sample 1672561 | NCBI WGS metagenome assembly OLSQ01 (sample SAMEA3136699, study PRJEB25190) | human gut metagenome | biome: human gut; feature: human-associated habitat; material: faeces | place: Austria | collected 2013 | reverse complement strand
AGAGCGCATTGTAAATGTTAAACTGAAGGACATCAGTACTTGGTCAACCGAGCACTTGTCCAAAAACTGGGTTACAGAACGAACCAAAACGCTTAGGAAAGTGAGCTAAAATTGGTACAACGAACTGGACACCCTAATAAATAGCTAACAATCATATAAGCTACTCAAGAAGAAGAAGTAGTAGTAACTGACAATAATAAAAAAATCATAAACAATAATATCCTATGAACAAAAGAGCAAATTTGTATTTTGCAGCGCTCTTGGGTGCTATGTCACCACTAAGCACTGTCACTGCATTGGCAGCTCAGAGCAATTCAACTATTGCAACCGCTACCCAGCAGCAAAACTCATGTAAAGGTACTGTAAAGGACGCTTCTGGCGAGCCTGTCATTGGTGCTACCATCCGTATCGATGGCAAGACCGGCGGTACCGTGACCGACCTTGACGGTAACTTCGTCCTTAACAATTTGACTAAGGGCGCTAAGCTCACTATTACTTACGTAGGTTACAAATCCCAGACTATTACCTGGAATGGAACTCCATTAGACATCACTTTGCAAGACGACGCCAACGTACTCGAGGAGACTGTAGTCATCGGTTACGGTACAGTAAAGAAGGCAGACTTGGCAGGTTCTGTTGCTGTGATGGAAGGCAAGAGCTTCAAGGATCAGCCAGTTGCACGTGTTGAGGATGCCATCAACGGTCGTATGTCTGGTGTACAGGTTATGTCTAGCGGCGTACCTGGTGGATCTATGAAGATTCGTGTTCGTGGTGCCAGCTCAGTAAACAAGAGCAACGACCCTCTCTACGTAGTAGATGGTATCGTTCGCGAGACAGGTCTTGAGGGTATCAGCCCTGAAGATATCCAGAGCATTCAGGTATTGAAGGATGCTTCTTCTACCGCTATCTATGGTGCCCGTGGTGCCAATGGTGTTGTGATGGTACAGACCAAGAGCGGTAAGGCAGGTGCAGCCCAGGTTACCTTCGATGGCAGCTTCGGTTTCTCTAACGCTTACAACATCCCAGAGGTAATGGGTACCAAGCAGTATGCACAGGCTTTGGTTGACCACAAGGGTGTGGCTCAGAGCGCTGTACAGGATTATTTGAATGGTACCAAGCCAGGTATCGACTGGATGGATCAGTTGCTCCAGACAGGTATTACTCAGAACTATAAGGTTGCCTTGTCACAGGGTAACGAGAAAACACAGACTTACTTCTCTGCCAACTTAATGGATCAGAAAGGTGTAATCGTTGACACCAAGTCTAGACGTTACGCTATCAAGGCAAACATTCATAATAAGGTATTCGACTGGTTGGAGTTGACCGCCGACCTCAACCTTGCTCAGACAGACAACTCTGGTGCTGGCTTCGCCCAGAACCAGTCTAACCCAATCTGGGTAGGTTTGAACTACTCTCCTACCATGGAGATGATGGCAGCCAGCGGCAAGTACAATCTGGACCCATACAACAACATCCAGAACAACCCTTACGGTATTCTTCACGACAGCCAGAACGACCGCAAGCGTACCATGGTAACTGGTCACGTTGACTTGAAGTTCAATCTTCTCAAGGGCTTGACCTTCACCACCACCAACGGTATCGACTATAACGATTACAAGTGGTATAGCTTCACATCTACCAAGGTGAACGCAGCAGGTAACAACATGGGCAACAACGATGCTACCGTTACCGCTTTGCAGTCAACCAACAACTTGACCTACAGCAACAAGTGGGGTGATCACGGTTTGACAGCAACAGGTGTATGGGAAGTTACCTCTAACGAGGTTCGCCGCATGGGTATGACTGGTACAGGTATTGCTCACGAGCAGTTAGGCTACTGGAACGTAGCAGATGCAGCTTCCAAGACTCCTAGCAACGGTTACAGCAAGTGGACCATGCTTTCAGGTGTAGCCCGCGTTATGTACAACTACGCAGACCGTTATATGTTGACCGGTACCTTCCGTGCGGATGGTTCCAGCCGTTTCACCAACAAGAAGTGGGGTTACTTCCCATCAGCAGCTGCAGCTTGGACTATCTCTAACGAGAAGTTCTGGGAGCCTATCAAGGATGCAGTAGAGTACTTGAAGATCCGTGCCAGCTACGGTATCATCGGTAACCAGGATATTTCTCCATATTCTACTCTCGGTTCATTGGGTACAACCGGTTTCACATACGGTACCAATCAGTCATATACAGGTTACTGGGCAAATGGTCTTGCTACACCAGACTTGACATGGGAGAAGGTTCACCAGTTTGACCTCGGTGTTGACCTCGGTTTCTTCGGCAACCGCTTGAACATCAGCTTAGACTACTTCGACAAGAAGACCAAGGATGCCCTCCTGACCACATCAGCTCCAGGTTACCTGGGTGGCACATCTTACTGGGTAAATGCCGGTGAGGTAAGCAACAAGGGTATCGATGCAACCATCAATGCACAGATTATCCAGACCAAAGACTGGTCATGGTCATCAACCTTGAATGCCAGCTACATCAAGAACGAGGTAACCAAGTTGACAGCAGATTCTCCTATTCTCTATGGTACCAGCCCTTCTCCAGGTACTGTTGACCCATGTACCATCATCAAGGAAGGTGAGGCTATCGGTACATTCTACGGCTTCAAGTGGGCTGGTTTGCAGAAGAACGACAAGGGCGAGTGGATTGATACCTATTACACAGCAGACGGCGGAACCACCGCTACTCCAGATGCTTCAAAGGACCGCTTCGTATTAGGCCGTTCAAACCCAGACGTTACTTTGGGCTGGAACAACACCGTAAGCTACAAGAACTGGGACTTCAACGTATTCTTCAACGCAGCCTTCGGAGCTAAGCGTTTGAACATGGTACGTTACGCCATGAACTCAATGGTAGGTGCCTCTATGTTCGTAACCGATAAGGATTACTTCAACAACATCGGAATCACCATGCCAACAGTAGGTGCCGAGAACAAGACATACGGTAACTCAGACAAGTGGTTGGAGAATGCAGATTACCTGCGTTGCGAGAATATCAGCATTGCTTATACATTCCCACGCAGCGTGACAAAGATTGCGGACATCCGTCTCTCTCTCTCAGCTCAGAACCTCTTCACCATTACCGGCTATAAGGGTATCGACCCTGCTGGTGCATCATTCAGTGATAATGGTGTTGACCGTGATAACGGTTTGGATATGGGTGCTTACCCTAATCCTCGTACCATCACAATGGGCGTACGTGTAAACTTCTAACTTCAATCATCTAAAATCTGAAATAATTATGAGAACTAGAAAATTATTATATATGGGTTGTCTCATGGCAGCATCCTTGCTTACTTTCTCTTCTTGCGGAGACTTCCTGGATGAGGAACCTAAGGGACAGTTGACCCCAGATAACTTCTTCAATAGCGAAGATGACCTGACAGCAAGTGTTAATGCGCTGTATGACCGAGTAAACCAGACACAGAGCTGGACCAACCCTATGTACCCTCAGTGGCAGGGTGATGATATCACAGCCAACCCTGGTTCTAACAAGCAGGCTTGTGCTGCCCTCGATGCTTTTGCATCTGATGGTGCCAACAAGGGTGTAACTGATGCCTGGAACCAGCATTATTCAGTAATCAAGGCAGCCAACCTGATTACTGAGAGTGCAAGCAAGGCTCCTGTTGCTCAGGATAAGATTGATGTAGCTTTGGGTAATGCACATTTCTGGCGTGCATACGCTTACTACTATCTGGTACGTGTATTTGGTCCTGTGCCATTGATTACCGGTACCGACGTTTCACAGTTGGAGGTTGCTCCATCAAGTGTAGAAAAGGTATATGAACTGATTGTTTCTGACTTGAAGGCTGCTGTTAACGAGCTTCCTACCAAGTATGAGAAGGAACCTAGCCGCTTGTTCGGTGTGGATATCTGGACTACTAAGCAGGCTGCACAGGCTACATTGTCAGCTGTTTACATGTCTATGGCAGGTTACCCACTCAACAAGGGTACAGAGTACTACAAGCTCGCTGCAGAGCAGGCTAAGTCTGTCATCGACAACAACGGCTCTTACGGTTTCATCCTGAACCCAGAGTGGAAGGATGTTTACTCTATGGGCAACAACTACAACATGGAGACCGTGCTTGGTATCAACAACGACGCTCGTGGTTGGTGGGATCATGACTCTCAGCTTTCTTCCTGCTGCCGTTTCGAAGGTCTCGGCGATGGTGGCTGGGGTGATGCCTGGGGTGAAATCGCATTCTGGAAGAGATTCCCAGAGGGAGCTCGTAAGGATGCTATCTACGCTCCTAAGGTAACATTCCAGGATGGAAACACTATTACTAAGGCTGTAGATTGGTGGGCACTGAAAGAAGACGGAAAGACTCCTGAGGTTGAAGCTTATCACCCAATGTTCTGTATCTTCACCGTTAACTCAGATGAGAACGGCAACATGCTTCGTCAGGCTTATGATTACAAGGCTCCTAACTGGGGTGGAATGGTCAACGACCGCCGTCACAACCTCATCCGTTACTCAGAGAGCCTTCTCTGGTATGCTGAGAGTGCAGCTCGCTCTGGTGGCGACTTGGCTAAGGCTAAGGATTGCCTCCGTCAGGTTCGCAGCCGTGCCGTAAACGATGTTGAGAACGTAACTTTGGGCAATGGTACTACCGTAAAGATTGCTGATATGAATGCTGAGCAGCTGGCTGAAGCTTGCTACATCGAGCACGGATGGGAAGTTGCCGGTAACTGGGTTTCTATGGTTACCCGCCGTTCTGACGAGCTTCGTATGGACGAGTTGAAGAAGAACTTCGACTACCGCGTAACTAATGCTCCTCTCGTAGTAGCAGTAGAGAACGGTAAGAACATTACAGCTAAGGAGCAAGTTACAGTTTCTGGTTCTTGGACAGAGGATAGAATTTACTGTCCTTACCCAACAACAGATGTTGAGAAGAACCCTAACCTGAAGAGATAAAAGCTTACTAGGTTTGTTTATTATAAGAATAACTCAACTGTTTCTCTTGAAGAAATAGTAGTGTTTAGGTTAAATCAAAGAGGGTGCGCCAACCGATGGCGCCCCCTCTTTTTGGCATTTTATCAACCTCTACTATCTTTATCAACAATTCATTCATTATTAACTACATATCACCAGAATCATGATGAATAACAACCGAAATCAACTCAATCGTTCATTACTGGCATTCGCTGCCTTGCAGGTAATGCCGCTGTCGCTCTTCGCTCAGGGAGAACGACCAAACATCTTGTACATTATGTGTGATGACCATGCCATGCAAGCCATCAGCGCATACGGTAGTCCAATCTCCAAATTGGCACCAACACCTAACATCGACCGCCTAGCTGAAAGGGGAATGAAATTCAACGAGGCTTTCGTGGAGAACTCTCTCTCTACTCCAAGCCGTGCGTGCCTGATGACAGGCCTTTACAGTCACCAGAACGGGCAGCGCCAGCTTGCCGAGGGTATCGACTCTACCAAGACCTTCTTCTCAGAACTGCTGCAGGGGGCTGGCTATTCTACTGCCGTAGTGGGCAAGTGGCACATGTCCTGCAGTCCGAAGGGATTCGACTATTATCATGTTCTGGATGACCAGGGTCAGTATTACAACCCAACCTTCGCTTCTACCGGCCAGTACGGTAACTTCAAGCAGGAGATGGGTTACGCCACCGACCTCATCACCGACCATGCCATCGAATACCTGAACAACCGCGACAAGAACAAGCCATTCTGTCTGCTGGTTCACCACAAGGCACCTCACCGTCTCTGGATGCCTAACACCAAGTATGTAAGCAAGTATGCCAACGTCAACTTCCCGTTGCCAGAGACTTTCTGGGATGATTACGAGACCCGTGGTTCTGCTGCATCTACCCAGAAGATGTCTATCGACAAGTATATGGAGATGGTACGCGACCTGAAGGTTCCTGAGATGTACGATCCATCTACTCCAGAGGGTAGAGATTCCTATGCCGGACTGATGGGCGAGATGAACCGTATGACTCCACAGCAGCGTGCAGCCATCGATGCCTACTACATGCCAAGAAACCGTGAGTTTCTGAGCAAGAACCTGACCGGCAAGGAGTTGATCGAGTGGAAATACCAGAACTACATCCGCGACTACATGGCCGTGATTGCCTCAGTAGATGAGAGCGTGGGCAGACTGCTGGAATATCTCGACAAGAACAACCTCACCGACAACACCATCATCGTCTATACATCCGATCAGGGATTCTACATGGGCGAGCACGGCTGGTTCGACAAGCGATTCATGTACGAGGAGTCATTCCATACCCCGCTCATCATCAGCTATCCTAAGCACATCAAGGAGGGAAGCGAGTGCAACCAGATGGTTCAGAACATCGACTTCGCACCTACCTTCCTCGACCTGGCTGGTTTGCAGAAGCCTAAGTACATGCCTGGCACTTCACTCCAGCCGCTGTTTGCCGGAACACCAGTCAAGAAGTGGCGCAAGAGCCTGTACTATCATTATTATGATTACCCTACCTACCACCTGGTACGCAAGCACGACGGTGTGCGCACCGAGCGTTACAAGCTGATTCACTTCTACGGCAAGGGTGGCGAGAGAGCCGTGGTAGAAAACAAATACCAGGGTCAGCCAGGCACAAGAGAGAACAACTGCTTCAATGCCCTCAAGTCTATCAATTACTTCACCGATGATGCTGACATCGACTACTGGGAGTTGTATGATATCAAGAGCGACCCTAACGAGCTGCACAATATCTACGGCAAGCCAGGCACTCAGAAGATTGAGAAGGAACTGAAGAAGTTGCTCGCCAACTACCGCAAGAATCTGAAGGTAGATGAATAGATTTTAAAAAACAGAATTTTATGAAGACAAACAAGACAATATGGCTCACTGGGGTAGGTATGATTTGCCTGCCTACCCTGGTGTGCGCCAAGCAAAACGTACAGCAGCCCAACATCCTCTTCATCCTCTGCGATGATATGGGATATGGCGATCTTGCCTGCTACGGTCAGCCTTACATCCATACCCCCAATATCGACCAGATGGCAAGAGAGGGTATGCGATTCACCCAGGCATACGCCGGTTCGCCGGTTTCTGCCCCATCACGTGCTACCATCATGACGGGTCAGCATACCGGTCATACCCACGTAAGAGGCAACAAGGAATACTGGAGAAACGTGCCAATGGTGAAGTATGGAGTAAATGAGGACTTTTCTGTTGTGGGTCAGGAACCTTACGACCCGCAGCATAAGATTCTTCCGGAGATGCTGAAGGACAAGGGTTACCGCACCGGAGTCTTCGGCAAGTGGGCAGGCGGATACGAAGGTTCTGCCTCTACTCCCGACAAGCGTGGCGTAGATGAATTCTACGGCTACATCTGCCAGTTCCAGGCCCACCTTTATTATCCTAACTTCCTCAACCGCTACAGCAAGTCACAGGGAGATACCGCTGTGGTAAGAGAAATCATGGAGCAGAACATCCAGTATCCGATGTTCGGCAAGGATTATTTCAAGCGCAACCAGTATTCTGCCCGCATCATCCACGACAAGGCCCTGGAGTGGATTGACCGTCAGGACAGTAAGCATCCATTCATAGGCTTCCTCACCTATACCCTGCCTCATGCCGAACTGGCTCAGCCGGAGGATTCCATCCTGGAGAACTATCAGAAGAAGTTCTTCGAGGACAAGACTTGGGGCGGTTGGGAAGATTCCCGATACAACGCCGTGGTTCATACCCACGCCCAGTTTGCCGGAATGATTACCCGTCTCGACCAGTATGTAGGCGAAATCTTCGCCAAGCTGAAAGAGAAGGGTCTCGACAAGAATACCGTGGTGATCTTTACCTCGGATAACGGTCCTCACGAGGAGGGCGGCGCCGACCCTAAGTTCTTCGGTCGCGACGGCAAGCTGAAGGGCTTGAAGCGCCAGTGCTACGAGGGCGGCATCCGCATCCCGTTCATCGCCTGGTGGCCGGAGCATATCAAGGCGGGCAGCGTAAATGATACCCAATTTGCCTTCTACGACCTGATGCCAACCTTCTGCGACCTTGCCGGAATCAAGAACTTCGCCAAGCGCTATACCAACAAGAAGCTGGCAGGTGATGGTTTCGACGGAATCTCCATCGCTCCTACCCTCCTGGGCAAGGATGCCGAGCAGAAGCACCACGACTACCTCTACTGGGAGTTCCACGAGACCGACCAGATTGGTGTGAGAAAGGGCGACTGGAAGATGGTAGTGGTAAAGGGAGAGCCACGTCTCTACAACCTGGCATCGGATATCCACGAAGACCATAATGTAGCGGCAGAGCATCCTGAAATCGTAAAGGAACTCCTGGCTGCCATCCAGAAGGAGCACAGAGACAACCAGGATTTCAAGATTACCCTGCCTAAGTTTTAAAAAGAAAAAATGATGAACGACAACATAGCAACCCCATTTGCCAAGCCTCTGTATGTGATGCTGAAGCCCGCAGGCGCCCATTGCAACCTGGCTTGCAAATACTGTTATTATCTGGAAAAGAACCATCTTTACCAGAACACTCCCCGACATCTGATGACTGATGAGATGCTGGAGCAATTCACCCGGGAATACATCGAGGCCCAAACCATGCCGCAGGTGCTTTTCACCTGGCATGGAGGCGAGCCGCTGATGCGCTCCATCGACTTCTACAAGAAGGCGCTGGCGCTTCAGAAGAAGTACGCCCACGGCAAACAGATAGACAATGTCATCCAGACCAACGGCACTCTCCTTACCGACGAGTGGTGCGAGTTCTTTGCACAGAACCATTGGCTGGTAGGCATTTCCATCGACGGACCACAGGAGTATCACGACCACTATCGCGTAACTCCTGCCGGAAAGCCTTCCTGGGAAAAGGTGATGCAGGGCATCAGTCTGCTGAAGAAGCATCGGGTGGAATGGAATGCTATGGCGGTGGTCAACGCCTATAACGCTGAGCATCCGCTGGAGTTCTATCATTTCTTCAGGGACAACGGTTGCCAGTACCTGCAGTTTACCCCTATCGTGGAGCGACTCACCGAGCATGAAGACGGTCGCACCCTGGCGAGTCTTGCCGACGAGCGGGAGATTCCGCTTGCGGATGCTTCCGTAACCCCGGCACAATGGGGCAACTTCCTCTGCACCATCTTTGATGACTGGGTGCGCCACGATGTGGGTAAGATGTTTGTGGAAATCTTCGACTGCACGCTTGCCAACTGGATGGGTGTGCTGCCGGGTATCTGCGCTTATTCCAAGGAATGCGGTCATGCGGGCGTGATGGAGCACAACGGCGATGTGTATTCCTGCGACCACTTCGTCTTTCCGGAATACAAGCTGGGAAACATCAGGGAGCAGTCGCTCATCGACATGCTTTACGGCGAGAAGCAGCAGGCATTCAGCCGATTGAAGCATACTTCGCTGCCCCGCCAGTGCAAGGAGTGCGATATGGAGTTCGCCTGTCATGGCGAATGCCCCAAGAACCGGTTTGAGAAAGACAAGTATGGAGAGCCGGGACTGAACTATCTCTGTCAGGGATATTACCAGTATTATTCGCATGTGACTCCCTACATGGACTTCATGAAGCGGGAACTCCTCGCCCAGCGTCCGCCTGCCAACATCATGAATGTTTTAAAAAATAACTAACGATTATCATTATGAACAAGACTTATATCACCATCGCCCTGCTGTCGCCGCTGGCTTGCACGGCTGCGATGGGAGCCAGGAAGGCGAAGGCAAACAATCAGCAGAAGCCTAACGTCATCATCATCCTTGCCGATGACCTGGGCTACGGCGACCTGGGATGCTATGGTGCCAGGAACGTAGAGACACCGAATGTGGATAAGCTGGCGAAGCAGGGAATCCGTTTCACCGATGCCCACGCCATCGCCTCTACCAGTACCCCATCCCGCTACTCCCTTCTCACGGGCGAATATGCGTGGCGCAAGCCGGGCACCGATGTGGCTCCGGGCGATGCGGGAATGATTATCAAGCCTACCCAGTTTACCATGGCAGATATGTTCAAGAGCGTAGGCTATTCTACCTGTGCCATCGGCAAATGGCATCTGGGTTTGGGTGCCGAGACAGGCAAGCAGGACTGGAATGCCCCATTGCCGTCAGCCCTGGCAGATATCGGCTTCGACCATCATTACATCATGGCTGCCACAGCCGACCGTGTACCTTGTGTATTCATAGAAGATGGCAAGGTGGCTAACTACGATCCGTCGGCTCCTATCGAGGTAAGCTATTACAGAAACTTCGCTGGCGAACCTACCGGAAAGGACAACCCTGAATTGTGCTATAATATGAAATCGAGCCACGGCCACAACATGTCTATCGTGAACGGCATCGGCAGAATCGGTTATATGAAGGGTGGCGGCAAGGCATTATGGAAAGACGAGAACATCGCCGATTCCATCACCAACCATGCCATCGACTTCATCAAGAAGAACTGCAACAATCCTTTCTTCCTCTATTTTGCCACCAACGATGTCCACGTACCTCGTTTCCCACACCAGCGTTTCCGTGGAAAGAGCACCATGGGTATGCGTGGAGACGCCATCGTGCAGTTCGACTGGTCGGTGGGCAAGATTATGGAGACTCTGGATAAGTTGGGTATTGCGGATAACACCATCGTATTGCTGACCAGCGACAATGGTCCTGTGGTAGATGACGGTTATCAGGATCAGGCAGAGAAACTCCTGAATGGTCACAAGCCAGCGGGTCCTTGGCGCGGCAACAAGTACAGTGCTTTCGAGGGAGGTACGGCGATTCCGGTTATCGTTCGTTGGCCAAAGAACGTGAAGGCGGGTCAGACCTCCGATGTTCTGATGTCACAGATTGACTTCATGGCTTCATTCGGCAATCTGATTGGTGCCACCTTCCCTAAGGGCAGTGCGCCAGACAGCAGGAACCATCTTGGCAATCTGCTCGGCACCGACACCACCCATCGTCCATGGGTAGCCGAAATGTCGAGCAACCATGTACTTTCCATCCGCACCAAGGAGTGGAAATACATCGAGCCGAACGATGGTTCCAAGATGATCAAGTGGGGTCCGAAGATAGAGACCGGCAACGATCCTCTTCCTCAGCTCTACCGCATCTCCGACAATCTCTATGAGCAGGATAATGTAGCAGATACTCATCCTACCGTAGTTTATGAGCTGCAGAACATCTTGAGAAGAGTAAGATAATAAAAAATGTATCTTTGCGCCATCATACAGAAACTGCTTTAGTAGTTGTTCTTTGGCAGTAAAGATACATTTAAATGCCTGATTTACAAAATAATATTAAAAGTTCACAAGTTTGTGGTCCACAACCTTGTGAACTTTGTTTTTTCCCGCCAGGCATCAATAGAAAGTCTCCCACCAGACGTCCCGGCGGATTGCAAATTCGCCGAATGCCTAACGGGATAATCTGCGCTTACTTCTTACTCTTCGGCGCCTTGCTGAATTTATACATCAAATGCACCATCGCATAGCTTGGCAGGGTATTGTTCCATTTCTCAGTCTTGCCCTGTCCGCCCACCTCATACACGGTGCTCGAGAGATTCTGAAGAATATCAAAGGCCTCTGCCTTCAGCGTCAGCTTGCCTTTGCAGAACGAACGGGCCAGCGAGGCGTTCCATACCAGATCACTAGTGTTAAACGATTTCTCGCTGTAACCACGCCTGCAATATTCCTTCAGGTCGGTAG
>OLSQ01002968.1_pt1 | contig 11637 bp, 10 predicted proteins | sample 1672561 | NCBI WGS metagenome assembly OLSQ01 (sample SAMEA3136699, study PRJEB25190) | human gut metagenome | biome: human gut; feature: human-associated habitat; material: faeces | place: Austria | collected 2013 | reverse complement strand
TGCCCCACAGATGGCGCGCTTTTCCTTCTGCCTCCTATACATTCAACAATTTGGCCAGTTCCGGGAAGGGCGACAGCGAGCGGCGCAGGATGCCGTGCATCTGGGCGATGGCCACGCCGTAATTGGTGATGGGCACCCCGGCAGCCACGGCCCGCTCCACCCGGGACTGCATCTCCCGGTCGTTGAGCATACAGCCGCCGCAGTGGACGGCCAGCGCGATGCCGTCAAGGTCCTCCGGAAATTCGCCGCCGGAAGTGAAACGGAATTGCAGGTCTTTTTTGCCGGTGTAGCCGTTGATCCACGCAGGCAGCTTCACCGTGCCGATATCCTCGCACTGGCGATGGTGGGTGCAGCCCTCGGAGATCAGCACCGTATCGCCATCCCGCAGGTGATCCAGCGCCGCCGCGCCCCGCACCATCTGTTCCAGCTGGCCCTTGTAGCGGGCGAAAAGGATGGAGAAGGAGGTCAGGGGAATGTCCTCGGGCACGTCCCGGCTGACCGGCCCGAAGGCCTGCGAGTCGGTGATGACCAGCCGGGGCTTCCGGCTCAGCGCCGCCAGCGCGGTCTTAAGCTGCGGAACCTGTACCACCACGTTCAGGGCGTGATGGTCCAGAATGTCCCGGATGGTCTGCTGCTGGGGCAGGATCAGCCGACCCTTGGGCGCGGCGGAGTCTACCGGCGTGACCAGAACGACGATATCCTCCGGCTGCAGCAGATCGCCCACGATGACCCGCTCATTTTTCGGCTGGCGCACCACGGCGGCAATGGCTTCCTTCAATTCGTGAATGTGGTCGCCCCGCTGGGCGCTGACGTAGAGCTGGTGCTCCCCGGCGGAGGGAAGCTCCCGCAGCAGGTCGCATTTGTTCAGGGCGATCAGGTAGGGTACCTTCCGCTCCTGAAACAGCTTCAGCAGGGCTTCGTCCTGGGGCTGCAGGCCGCGGGAAGAGTAGATGCTGCTCAGGGCCGCCCGCATCCCCTCCAGGTCCTGGGTGTGATGGACGGGGGCAGCGTCGGTGAAAGGCAGCTGCGCCGCAAGCTTGTGGGCGCAGGCACCGTTGAAGCCGACCCAGCTGTACTCCCAGGGCTGCTGCTCATCCGCCGTATACCGGATGAGCTGGCTGGGCTTGGCAAAGAACAGATCGCCCGGCGCGACCGCAAAGGTCTTGCCGCCCACCTCAAATACGCCCCGGCCGGAGACGACCAGGTGGATGAGGTAATGGTCGCGGATGCCGGGCCCCCAGGTCTGGCCGGGGGCGCAGCGCTCCAAACCACAGTTGAAGATGGAAAGTTCAATATTATTGGTGTCGCTCTGCTTGAACGACTGTTTATAAACGTCTGCCATTGTGGCTCCCTCCCGCCTGTCAGATTTCTGGTGCCAGTATACCACAATTGCCCTTGCAAATTCAACAAAAGTACATCTTATTCTTTGGGCTGGACACCAAAAAAATGCTTTTTTCGGCAATCGAATTGAAAATCGGGCGTCGATGCATTAAAATAGTTGTATCAAACCAGCATGGAGGAATTTTGCGGGGAGGTTCTGCGATGGCAACGAGTGCACAGGTCCGGGACGAAATTCTGGCGGGTAAATGGGACGAGACACTGGGGGCGCTGTACGGCGGCGGTGCGGCAGAGCTGCGGCGGCAGCGGGCACGCTATGCGGCGGCACTGGAACAGTTTGAGCTCTACTTTGGGCCGGGGCGGCAGGTGCGGCTGTATTCGGCCCCGGGCCGGACCGAGCTGGGCGGCAACCACACCGACCACCAGCACGGTTATGGGCTGGCGGCGGCGGTGACACTGGATCTGATCGCGGTGGCGTCCCCCAGCGATGACGGGTTCATCCGGGTCAAATCCCGGGGGTTCAACAAGTTGGACGTCATTGACCTGAGCGAGCCGGAGCCCCAACAGGGGGAGAGCACCCATTCCGCCAGCCTGATCCGGGGCATTGCGGAGGGATTCCGGGCGCTGGGGAAAGAAACCGGCGGCTTTGATGCCTACACCGCCAGCGATGTTCTGCGGGGGTCCGGCCTTTCCAGCTCGGCGGCGTTTGAGATGGGAATGGCCGTCGTCCTCAACGGGGAGTATGGCTGTGGCCTCTCGGGGCCGGAGATGGCAAAGATCTGTCAGTATGCGGAGAATACTTATTTCGGCAAGCCCTGCGGCCTGCTGGACCAGCTGACCAGTGCCGTGGGCGGCGTCATCTTTGCAAATTTTGCGGACCCCTGTGCCCCTGAAATTGAAAAAATCCACGCGGCGGGTCTGCTGCCGGAGGGGGTTCCTCTTTGCGTGACCGATACCCAGGCCAGCCACAGCGAGCTGACCGGGGAATTCGCGGCCATTCGCCGGGAAATGGAGGCTGTGGCGGCCTGTCTGGGCCAGAATGTGCTGGGGCGGGTGCCGGAAACAGCATTCTGGCAGGCGCTGCCCCGGCTGCGCACTCAATGCGGGGATCGAGCTGTCCTGCGGGCCATTCATTATTATCAGGAAAACGCCCGGGCGCTGGCCCAGAAGAATGCCCTGCAGCGCGGGGACTTTGCGGAGTTTCTGCATCTCATCCGGGCAAATGGCCATTCCTCGTTTGAGTACTGTCAGAACGTCTACTGCGCCTCCGACCCGCGGCATCAGGGGCTGAGCATCGCGCTGGCGCTGAGCCAGAGCATCCTCGAAGCGGGCGGCGGAGCCTGGCGGATGCAGGGCGGCGGTTTTGCGGGGACGATCCAGGCCTTTGTGCCTGCCCCGCTGCTGGAAGCTTACTGCGCGGCCATCGAGAGCGTGTTTGGCCCGGGCAGCTGTTACCGCCTGAAACTGCGGGAGCAGGGAGCCGTTCAAATAGGGAGCGAGATGTAAATGCGATTTCAGGATGGAGTGGGAGAGACTACCTGCCTGAGCCAGAAAGAAGAATGCAACAGGATGTACACCCTGCATTACGATTCCCCGCTGGGCGGCATCCTGCTGGCGGCGGATGAGGTGGGCCTGACCGGCCTCTGGTTTGAGGGACAAAAATATTTCGCCAATATCCTTGGCCCGGAACAGCAGGAGCGGGAGACGCCTGCCTTACAAAGGACAAAGCGCTGGCTGGATGTTTATTTCAGCGGCCAGGAGCCGGATTTTACCCCACCGCTCCACCCCGTTGGGTCGCCGTTCCGGCGGGCCGTGTGGGAGCTGCTGCTCCAGATCCCTTACGGCCAGACCACGACCTATGGCGCGCTGGCACGGCAGCTGGCTGCAAAACAGGGCAGGACCCGGATGTCGGCACAGGCAGTCGGCGGGGCGGTAGGCCACAATGAAATCTCCATCATCATCCCCTGCCACCGGGTGGTGGGAACCAGCGGCAGCCTGACAGGCTATGCCGGTGGCATTGAGAAAAAAGTGCGCCTGCTGCAGCTGGAACATGCGGACATGAGCCGCTTTTTTGTGCCGACAAACGGCACGGCAATCTAAAAGTTGTATGAGGAAATCCATCGATCATGAGAAGGTTTTTGCAATGCAATACACCAAACTGGGAAACTCCGACCTCAATGTCTCTAAGGTCTGCATCGGCTGCAAGATGAGCCAGATCGCGCTGGATGTGACTCTGACGCCGGAAGAGGTGGAGTATCTGGAAGAGCTCTATGTGCCGCACCCGCTCACCAGTGTGGTTCGCCCGTCGGTAGAGGCAAAGAAATAAAATAAGCGATAAAACAGCATAAAATGAAGGAAACGCCGGGGCCTCTGCGTGAACAGAAGCTCCGGCGTTTATAGTTATTTGGGTTGATTCAGAAATCAGAGATAAGCTTCAAAGAAATGCTGAGCCGCCTGCACCCGCTCCTTCTCGCCGCCCTCATGGGCAAAGCCGGGAAGGATGGTCAACTCGGTGTGCACCCCGTGGTCTTGCAGGTTCTTTTGCAGGCTCTTCATGCGGGCCACGCGGTTGTCGCCGTAAGGCGAATCGCCGATGAACTTGGTGTCGTTTTCGCCGACGATGACCAGAACGGGGACTTTCTGGACCGCTGCAAGGTCAACGTCATGCCCGAAGTAGTTCTTGAAATCCCGGGTGCCCCAGAAATAATCCTCGTCCGGGTTCAGGAAGGTGGGACGGCCCGGTGCACCGATGGCGCAGGCACGCAGTTTTTCGGGATGTGCGAAGAGAAAGCGGTTGACGAACTGGCCGCCGCCCGAGTGGCCGAACAGGAAGAACTTGTCTGTCTCCACACCGGGATAACGCTTGGCCATGTCGTCGATCATGTCCAGCAGGATCTGGTCATAGCGGACGCCGTCGCAGGAAAGAAGCTTATAGCTGTTGAAATCATCCCGCTGGATGAGGCCGCCGGGAAAGAGGGGAGCCAGAACCGCCACATGGTCTCGGTCGGCCAGCTCTTTGGCGTGGCGGACGTAATCTTCCACCGCGCAGCCGGTGCCGTGGATGATGACCAGCAGCTTATAGTGCGGGTCTTTTTCATCATAATAACAGTCCGGCAGATGGACCCAGTAGGGAAAGCGCTGGTCGGTGGGACAGTGCCAGAGCATATTCAGGTAGGCGTTGCCAAACAGATTTTTCTGCTGTTCCAACGTCAGGTTGGAAGCAAGGGGATTTTCTTTTGCCATAATAGTTGTACCTCACAATTCGATTTACAGGAATTTGCCGAAGAAGAAGCTTGCCACCACCAGCATGATGGCGCCGCCGATACGGGAAGAGATCTGTGCATAGGACATCAGCTCCATGCGGTGTGCGGCGCCAAGGCACTGGACGTCGCCGGAACCGCCGCCATTGGCCATGCACAGGCCGGCGGTCAGCATACCCTCGACGGGATAGAAGCCAAACAGCTTGCCCATCAGGAAAGTGCCGATCATGGCGCCGATGACAGTGGCTGCAATGATGAGAATGTAGGCAGGGTTGGTGAAGACCTTGGCGTAGTCCGACAGGTTGGTGCCGATGCCGACGGTGATCATCAGGGGGAAGGACATATACTTAACGAAGAACTGCTGCATCCCCTTGGCACCAGCCTTGACATTCTCCGGCAGGATGTTGGAGATGTTGAGGATAGCAATCAGGATGACCATGAAGGCGAAGGTGTGGATGGAGAAGCCAAGGTCCAGATGGTTGTTGATGATGGAAATATGCTTGGAATAGAGGTTGGCAACGTTATAGCAGACAACGCCGAGGGCCAGACCCGTGGCGTAATCGGCCACAGTGGGCTTGTATTCTTCGGCAGTGGAAGCCTTTGCATTTTCCATGCCCTTCATGAGCTGCCCGTTGCCGGTGAGAGAGGGATGAGCATTGCCCAGCTTATTGAGCAGTGCACTCATGATGACGGCCACGAGGTTTCCGATGCTGATGATGGCGAAAGCAGACGCATACCAGGTGGAAGCATCGCCGCCGGTGGCAGCCGCCCACATCTTGCTCATGGGCTGGATGCCTGCGCCGTTGCCGCCGCCCATGACGGGGATGGCATAGCCGGTGATGGCCTCGATGGCGCCCACGCCGGTCACAGCGCCCACAACACCGGCCAACGCCAGCGCGCCGACGATACCGGCAAGGATGGTGGGAATATAACCCACAAAGGATTTGAGAAGCATTTTACGGTCCACCGAGAGCACAGAGCCGGTAATCAGGATCAGAATGTACAGGTCCAGAAAACCAGTAGTGCCGTTGAAGGTGTTCAGGGCTTCCTTGGAGCCCTCACCGATGAGATTGAAGGTATTGAAGGCACCGGCCACAAGGCAGGCGAAGAGCATGCCGCCGCCGAACCAGGTCTTCCAGACGGGGATGTGATCGCCCACCCAGCCCAGCAGGGTGCCGACGACCATAGCGAAAGCCAGTGCACCGACCATGTTGGTCAGCATCCAGTCGTTGGCCGCCATCACCATCATCAGAGCCGCCAGAATCAGGAACATCCAAAGGGGAAAACCAAGGATCTTGGTTTCTTTTAACGTTTTCACTTTGCGTCCTCCATTTCATTTCTTTCAGGTTGTCCGATTTATTTGCTAGCAAATCTAACAATTGCATTATACGACGTGGAGAATGAATTATGCAATACTTCCTCGATTCCGCGTTTTCGCCGGGCCGATAACCATTTGGAATCGCGCGAAAAAGCGAGAACGCTTTCAAACGAAACGAACCGGGCCGGAAAGACGTCGGCTCGGTTCGGGCAATGCGGGATGGTTATGGAGTGGATTCCAAATGGTGATTGGCTTCCAGCCGCTGGTTCACCATAAAACGCCAGACGGCTTCTGCATCGGGGGAGAGGGTGCGGCCCTTTTTCCGGGCAATGATGATGTAGCGGTATAAAGCGTCACCTTTCGGGATGCCATAAAGCGGCGGTTGGCTGTTGCCATGAGAGTGCTGGATGACCGTGGTGTGCGGGAACAATGCGATGCCGCAACCGCTCTGCACGACCGAGTAGCGGGTATCGACGTATTCCACCCGGAGAGGGTCCAGTGGAGTGACACGATATTTTTTGAAGAAAGCATTCTCCGCGTAATACAGCCCCTGCCCGGGGGTGGCAAGAATGTACCGCAGCGAGGGGTCGCGGAAGCGCCGGGACTCGATCTCCACGGGGTGCTCCAAAGAATTGCCGGAGAGGTCCAGCCCAGCCAGAAGGGGAGAGCTTTGCGGGATAACGAAGACCAGAGGGTCCTCTTCCAAAGGCATATATTCAAGTTTGCTGGAGAGGATGGGGTCGGTGTAAATGGCAAGGTCTACCTGCTCTTCTTCCAGCAGTTCCTCGCATTTACGGGCGCTCGTGTCCAGATATTCCAGGCAGATGTTGGGGTAAGCGGCCATAAAGGCGGCGGTGTGGATGCCGGCGTATCCGCCGCCCCGGTGGGTGGTGGCAATGCGGACCGGGACCGCCGGGGTATGGCGGCTGAGAGCGATGTCGTTTTGAAAGTCCTGCTCCAGCTCCTGATACCGCCGGGCAAAATCCAGAAAAAGCTCCCCCTGCGGCGTGGTGGTGATGGGCGTGTGGGCGCGGTCAAACAGCTGGAAGCCCAGCTCTTTTTCCAGCTTGCTCAACTGCTTGGTGAGGGCAGGCTGGGAGATGAACAGGTGCTTTGCCGCCAACGTGATGTTTTTGCATTTGTCTACTTCCAGCACATATCGGAAAACGTTGGTGTCCACAACAAAGCCTCCTCCGAAAGAAATTGCGTTACTTTTTCAGCGTGGTCTCAGTCAGGTCCAGCACCGGGCCAAAGGGGTCAAACACCAGTCCCTGGATGCCGCTTGCGATGAGCAGCCGCTTCTGCTGGCTGAACAGCGGCACCACGGCACAGTCGCTCAGCAGCTGGCGCTCACAGTCGGCCAGCAGGGAACACCGGGCGCTGCCCGTGGCGGTGCTGCTGGCGGCAAGCTGGGTGGCGTAAAGGGAGTTGGCGTAGCCCGTCAGCCCGCCGCCCTGGGCGGTGAACTGGGCCAGCACGTTGTATACGCTGCCGCTCTCGGCGCTGATGGGGGCCAGCGCAATGGTGTAATTGCCCTCGGCAAGCCGCTTTTCAAATTCCTCCGGCTCCACTTCTTCCAGCGAGAAGAAGAGGGAAAACTGTTTCTGCCACTCGCCGTTGATCTCCTCGGCTGCCTGGGTCAGGCCGCTGCCGGCGGGCAGCAGGAGGGTGACATTGTTGAAATCAGAGTTGGACATTCCCTGCCGGGCCTCGCGGTAGAGGCTGACGGCATCGACCGGGGCAGGGGTGGGGTCGCCTGCGGCGTTGCGGTAATCGATGCCGTCCACGGTCAGCCCCTCCGGGATGAGCCCCGTGAACGGTGCGAACAGCCCGGAGTCCGGGGTACTGGCGGCGGTGCGGGCCACCTCGGCCAGCGCCTGCCGCAACGGGGTAGAGCCAAACACGGAATTGCAGTTGAAGAGCAGGCTCCAGGTGGTATCCGAGTAGGAGATGCTCTGCAAGCTGGTGGCCTCGCCGGTTTCGTCCAGAGCCGCGGAGCATTTTTCATTGGCAATGAGCTGGGCTGCCGACTGGCCGGAGGCACCGGTATTCTGCACCAGCCGCAGGCTGTCGACGCGGTTCCCGCTGGGTTCCCGGCGGAGGAACAGGCCGCTGGCGGTCCAGTTATAAAGGTAAAAGCTGCCGCTGGAAAGGGTGGAGGCGGCGCTCAGGCCATAAGTACCCCGGGTGCTGTTGAAAAAGTCCTCGTCGCAGGGCATGGCGCCGGGCAGGGTGAGCTTGGAGAGAAAATTCTCGTCCGGCTCGCTCAGGCAGAACACAAGGGTGGCATCACCACGCGCCTGAACGCCGAGGGCTGTCTCGGGCAGCTGGCCTGCCAGCACGGCGGCGCTGTTCTCAATGGCGGAAAATTCCACCGCATAGGGAGAAGCAGTATCGGCCCGGAACATCCGCCGGAATGCGAACACGAAATCCTCGGCTGTGATGGCGTAGTCGGTGGCTGCGCCCTTGGTGGCGGTATAGGCCAGGCCGCTCTTTAACGTAAAGGTGTAGGTGCGGCGGTCCGAGGAGACTTCCCAGTGTTCCGCAAGGGCGGGGACGAGCTTGCCGCTGGCGTCCTTACGGACAAGGCCGCTGTAAAGGTTCTCGCAGGCGATGACGTCCGAAGCCGTGGAGGCTACCTGCGGGTCGAGGTTTGACGGGATGGTATCCACGAACCAGGTAAAACTGGCCGAGCCCGAGCCGCACCCGGCCAGACTGAGCACAAACACGGCAGCGAGGAGGGCACAGAGCACCCGGCGCGGGCCGTGGAAAAGATTTTGTTTGGTAGATCGTTTCAAAGGGAAAGTTCCTTTCAGGGCTCCAGGCCCCCGTTTTGCGTGTGCCGGGCGCTGCAGGGCACGGGCCGGAATAACCCGTTGATGCAGCGTCGAAAAAAGGCGCACTGTAAGTGTAGCAGAAAGCAGGGGAAAAGACAATTGCCTTTTTGTGAATTTCTCAGGGGATTTTGTTGCTCCGTTTGGCGGTTTTCCGTTGCCAAGCAGACCGAAAAGGTGTAAAATGATTAACGGCCTAGCCCTCTCAGGCCGCCTTTTCGGCGTCCAGCTCCCCCAAAGGGGGAGCCCTTGGCAAAGAGGTGCTCTTTGCATGGACTGCCAAGGCCTCTCACTTTGGGAGAGGTGGCATCGCGTAAGCGATGACGGAGAGGGCGAGCCGCGTAAAAAATCACGCAGTAGTTTACGATATCTATATAATTTGGGAGGAACCTGATTTATGCAGAAAGAACAGCAGCAGCTTGCCGCACTGATCAAGGGCAAAAAGGTTGCATTCATTGGTGCCGGTGTCAGCCATAAGGCACTCATCAAGGAGTTTGTGGAGCTGGGCGCTCATGTGACCCTCTGCGACCAGAAGAAGTCCGTGGACGATTTTGGCGATTACGCTGCCACCATCCGGGAGCTGGGCATTGACCTGAGCCTGGGCGAAAACTACCTCGAAGGCTTCAAAGGCCAGGACATCATCATGCGTACCCCTGGCTTTGTGGGCTATTTTGAAAAGCCCCTGCAGGACGCTATGGCGGCGGGTACCATGGTCACCAGCGAGGTGGAGCTTTTCTTTGATTTCTGCCCCTGTGAGATCGTGGGCGTGACCGGCTCCGACGGCAAGACCACCACCACCACCCTCATCTCCAAGTTCTACGAGGCCGCTGGCCGCAAGGTGCACCTGGGCGGCAACATCGGCGCCGCTCTGCTGCCCATGCTGCCCGAGGTGGCTCCGGAGGATGTGGCGGTTGTGGAGCTGTCCAGCTTCCAGCTGATCAGTATGCACAAGAGCCCGAAGATCGCGGTGGTCACCAACGTTACCCCCAACCATCTGGACCACCACAAGGATATGCAGGAGTACATCGACGCCAAGCGCAACATCCTGCTGTACCAGACCCCGCCCTGCCGTGCCGTGCTGGGCTATGAGAACGAGATCAGCCGCTCCATGCAGAAGGACTGCAAGGGCAAGCAGGTGTGGTTCACCCGCCTGCACGACACCGACAACGGTGCCTTCCTGCGCAAGGACGGCATGCTCTGCATGGCCGAGGACGGTGTGGTGACCCCGTTCCTGGCTCAGAAGGACGTGAAGCTGCGCGGCCTGCACAACATCGAGAACCTGCTGGCCGCTGCGGCTGCCGTGTGGGGCCTCGTGCCGGTGGAAGCCATCCAGCAGGTGGGCAGCACCTTTACCGGTGTAGAGCACCGCATTGAGCCGGTGCGCACCCTGGACGGCGTGCTGTACTACAACGACTCCATCGGTACCAGCCCCACCCGCACCATTGCGGGCCTGCGCAGCTTCAACCAGAAGGTCATCCTCATTGCGGGCGGCTACGACAAGCACATCCCGTATGAGCCGCTGGCACCGGAAGTCATTGCCCACGTCAAGAACCTGGTGCTGATGGGTGCCACCGGCCCCCGTATCGAGAAGGCTGTGCGCGAATGCGAAGGCTTTGACGAAGCAGCGCTGCCCATCCAGCACGCCGACAACATGCAGCACGCTGTGGAGCTGGCCCGCGCCGCCGCAAAGCCCGGCGACATCATCATCCTGTCTCCGGCCAGTGCTTCGTTCGACCTGTACCCCAACTTTGAGGTGCGCGGCCGTGAGTTCAAGAAGATCGTCAACGCGCTCAAGTGATCGCACGGGTCAACACCCCGGCGCGCCGTGCCCGCTTCCGGAACGCTTGCCGGGACCGCTGGGTGCTGGACGCCTTGCTGCCGCTGGATCAGCAGATCTTCGGCAAAAGCCAGCCCGGACGGTTCTATGCTGGCCCCACACTGGCGCTGGAACTCAGCGGCCGCACGGCATGGGCAGCCGGGCATGCAAACCCGGAGGAGCTGGCAAGCTTTCTGGCCTTCTGCGGTTGTGGGAGCGTCATTCTGGACGAGGGCATCTGCCCGCCGCCCACAGGCTGGCACCGGGCCGAAACGCTGACCGTGTTCGGCCTTGCTCCCGGCAAAGTGCTGCCCCTGCCTGCTGTAGAGGATGCTCTTTGGAGCAGTCTGACCCTTGACGCCCAGCCGTCCGCCATGACGGTGGCGCAGGCGCTTTATCCAACGGACCCCGCCCGGCGGGACGATGCCTATTCAGAGCTGTGCTCCAAGCGCAGCCGGGGCCGGGCCGTGGTCTGGGCGCTGCAGCAGGGCGGGCAGACGGTGTGCACCGTGGGCGCCTATGCGGTCGCAAACGGACAGGCCTACATGGCCTGCGGCCAGACTGCAGAGCCCTTGCGCGGCAAAGGCATCGGCGGGCGGCTCATCGTGCAGATGGCCAATGCCCTTGCAGCAGAAGGGGAGCACCCGGTGTTCCTCTGCGCCCCGGAACGGGTGCATTTTTACACCCGCCTCGGCTTTGCAAAGCTGGGGGAGTATGTACGTTTTGCCGCGCCGTGAGCCGGACGATTTGAATGCCCTCCGTTTCACTCTGGGCATATTCAGAGGAAGAACTATATTATATTGGCGTTTGTCCTCTGGCCCAGCGGAGCGTCCATGCTTCTGAAAATACAAGAACATTAAATTAAGGAAACAGATATGTCGATTCTCAACCACTTTTTTGATTACAAACCCGAAGCGCTGGCACTGGACGAAAAGGCCATGGAGCTGTGCCAGCCCTATTTCCGCCATATGGAGGAAATCCGCGATTTCAACCAGCTCAAGATGCTCAAGGCCTTTGCCGACACCCAGATGTCCTCCACCGATATGCTGGGCACCACCGGCTACGGCCTGT
>OLSQ01002967.1_pt1 | contig 11639 bp, 10 predicted proteins | sample 1672561 | NCBI WGS metagenome assembly OLSQ01 (sample SAMEA3136699, study PRJEB25190) | human gut metagenome | biome: human gut; feature: human-associated habitat; material: faeces | place: Austria | collected 2013 | reverse complement strand
TGTATCAGGGCGAGTATGACCCGGAGCGTCTGGTCAAGCGGCTGCACACTGTTCATCCCATGACGTTGGTAAACGACGAGAAATCTCTGAGCGGCACGGTCAGCTACAAATATATGATGCTGATCCTGCGCACCTACAACGGTGCCAGCCGCCGCTTCAATCTTCCCATCAAGCAGTGACATTCTTGCCGTTCTAGGCATACTCCTTTTTCTAGCAAGAGCCGCCCGGTTTTGACAGGCGGCTCTTGCTACATATAGAAGAATAGGAGGTCTGATTGCTATCATACCAAAAGACTGGAAATACCTCAGAGGGGACATTTACTATGCAGACATGGAGCCGCACATCGGCTCCGAGCAGGGTGGCACCCGCCCTGTGGTGGTTCTGCAAAACGACGTAGGAAACCGCTATGCGCCTACCCTTATCGTGGCGACAGTGACTTCCCGCACCGAGAAAAAGAAATACCAGCCCACACACGTTCTGATAGCCCACAATACAGCCTTTGAGAAGCCGTCTGTGGTTCAGCTGGAACAGATCTTCACGATAGACAAAAGCCGCATACAGCGCTTCTTAGGACAGACTACACGGCATGAAATGCGCAGGATCGAAGAAGCCCTGATGAACAGTTTGGAAATCAATGAATGGGACAGGAGGAATGCCGATGAATGAAAAAGTGATGGTATCGCCGGAGATCCAAACCGAAGCGGTTGTTCTGCCGCAGATCGTCAGCATCAAGCAGGCAAGTCAGCGTATGGGCTTGCCTGAATATTACATCCGCCGCCTTTGCCGGGAAGTGCCGGGCATGGCGTTCCAGTCAGGCATCAAGTGGTACATCAACCTTGGCAAGATGGCTGACTACTTCAACGGTGGAACGACAACTTTGTGATTTGTCAAGGATGCGGGCGTAAACTGCGACATCCTAAAAATTAACCGCCCGAACTGCTATACTCATCGTGACAGAGATAACCACCACACAGAAAGGACGGTAAATATATGGCATCGTTTGAATTGCGAGAACCCAAAAAGAAGCCTCGTTATTATAAACTCATCGCAAATGTTCTGGTGAACGGCAAAATTGAACGCCGTTATGGTCGGTTCGATTTTGACCCCACCGAACTGAAAAACGCTCGTGCGCGCAACGCCGCTGCGAAAGCTGCCGCTGCCGAATTTGAACGGCTGGAACAGGAAAAGGCAGACAAGGAAGCCAGCAATGCAGGAAAGACCTTTGCAGTAGTGGCGCAGGAGTACATAGCTTCAAACCGTTCTCGTATGGCACCTTCAGTTCGTCTGAAGGGCGACTATGATAGCAACAGGAATAAAGAGAACACGAGTTTGAAAAAGGAAAAATATCTTCAGCGCATCCAGTGTTATCCGGAGTTTTCTGAAAAGCCGATTGCGTTGATTACAAAAAAGGATTGTGATTCGATGATTCGCTTCATTGAGGACAGTGACGCACGAGTTTACAAACGTGCAGTTTTGAAACCAGAAGCTAAAGAGTTCAAAACGGTGTCCTGCCCTAAAATTGCGAAGGAATGCACCATCCGAGAGGAAACCATTGAGCGAATCTTCCGTGGCGAAACGGTATCTTTGGATTCGGCACAACAGGTGGCAACGGCTTTAGGTAAGACCGTTGAACAGATGTTTGAAGTAGAGATTGATCGCCGTCCCATGACGAAAAAGACGATGCGAGAGTACAATCTGTTCATTCGGTCAGTTCTGAACTACGCCAATGATAACTATGGAACATCACTTCAAATGCCAATGATAAAGGCATCTGGTCGAAAAGGAAAATCGGTGGATTGCTTACATAGTGATGAGGTAGAAGCTCTGCAAGCTGCCTTACAAGAATGTTCTATGCTGGAAAAAGCAATCGTTTTGTGCTTGCTGAACACAGGTGTCCGCCGTGGTGAATTGGCAGGACTTTCATGGAAAGACGTAAACTTCCGCGAGGGAACGATCCATGTGTCAAAATCCCTGCTGGTCTTTCCGAACTATGGCTATCAGCTTACCACAACGAAGGAAAGCAATATCCGTGATGTGGATGTTGCGCCGGAGTTCATGGATTTCCTGAAGGACTATTATGCACAGTGGAAAGCCCAGAAGAAGCTGATGGGTGCAAGCTGGCAGAAGAATTTGGAGAAGAAAGGCTCCAAATACGCACAGTCCCTTTTGGATTTGCGTGGGAACGACTTCGTGATCTGCAACGACTATGGTTTTCCTATCAACCCGGATAGCTATGGCGCATTGGTACGCCGTGTTGGAAAAAAGGCGGGCATTGAAAAAATTCATCCGCATATGTTCCGGCACACCTTCGTCAGCATTCTGTTGTCCAATCCCAATATCGGCGTGGCGACAGTAGCCGCAGAAGCCGGACACGCACAGCCCAGTACTACCCTTGCAATTTACACGCAGGTCTATGATAGGCGGCGTGATGAGATTCGGAAACAGATGAGCAGAGAACTGTACAAGTGAGATTGCTCCATCAGGCAAAAGAAAAAGCACGAGACGCAAAATCTCGTGCTTTTTTGGTGGGCCATGAGGGATTCGAACCCCCACTGGAGCGGTTATGAGCCGCCGGCTTTAACCGTTAAGCTAATGGCCCTTATGACGTTGTTTCAAAGATCTGTAAAGTGGCTTTCGTACCCAGAAAATACCCAAGTCCGATTTTTAAGCCACTAGCAAACCAAAAAACAACGGAAAAACGCTGTTTGGAAAAGGTGGAAACGGTAAGGTCTGGCGGTTATGAGCCGCCAGCTCTGACCAACTGAGCTACTAGCCCCCATTGCCCGGTTTGCCGGGCGCACAAGTAAGTATAACAAAAAACGCGCGAAATGAAAAGCGTTTCGGGCAAAATTATTTTGTGCGGTGGGCTTCCAGCTTCTGCTGCATGAACTTGTCCAGCATTTCCTGCGGAAAAAGCGGCTCCTTGTAGCCAAAGGCCTCCCGGATGAAGATCAGGGTGGCAATGGTCTGCCGCCCGGGGTCAAGTCGGAGGGTATACAGGGTGTCCAGCGGCTGCTGGGTGGGCTGGTGCAGGGTCAGATGGAGCAGGAAACCGCCATCGTTTTCCCGGCGGCACTCGTAGGCGAACTCATCGTCCGGGCTGTGCTGGTCCAGCCGGTCGAAGCAGTCGTCCAGCGGCAGGTCGGTGCGGAATTCGGAAAGGCCGCTGGGGCCATACTGGCTGCGGCGGGCGTTTTCCCGCCGGGTGAGCAGAAAAACGATGCAGCCCAGGGCGGCCGCCAGCAGGATGAGTGAGAATACAACGTTCATGGGTCCCTCCGCAGATTTTGAATCATGTTTTCCTTATTGTAACACAACCTGCGGAAAATTGTGATATAATATTTGAAACAATCCAAAATTTTGCTGGAGGACTTCCCCTATGAAGCTCAAATTCACCCATAAGACCTGGTATTTCTTCCTGCTGTGCGCGGCAGCGGCATCCATGCTCAACGGCTTTGCCGTGCTGGGCGGCATGGATTTTTCTTTTCTGGAGATGGTCGCGTTCTGCATCACCGGCATCACCATCCTGTTTCTGGCCGCTGAAAAGGGCTCTGACCCCAAGGACAAGCGCAGCTATTTCCTGATCTTTGTCCTGCTCATGCTCAGCTATGTGCTGAGCGGCTGGGCAGCCTACTTATTCTCCGCACTGGTCTGGCCCGCCCTGCTGGCACTGGAGTACCAGAAGGGCAGGCCCATCCAGCGCCAGCTGCAGCTGGTGGGTGCCGCTGAGGCGTTCCACCTGCTCTTTGTCCTGCTCACGGTCTACGGCGGCATGGCAGGCCTGAGCTTCTGGGCCAACCTGCTCTGGGTGCTGCTGGCCTGCGCCCGGGGCTGGGCGGCACTGAGTCTGTACAAGATGCAGGAGGAAGACGCATGACCCAGCGGCGGCGGAACCGGCACCGCAAGCGCCGGGTTGGCCGCCGCGCCTTCCTGATCGGACTGGGCGGGTCTGTATCTGCCGCCCTGACGTATTATCTGCTGCGTTCTATCCCGGCAGGAAATAACGCGGAGCCTGCGCCATCGCCACAGACTGCCCCCAACCCCGCCCTGCCCAGCGGCGAGTGGCGGGCGGTGTGGGTGAGCTATCTCGAATTTGCAGAGATGGACTTTTCCTCAGAAAGCGCGTTCCGGGCCGATGCCGCCGCGCTGATGGACAACTGCCTGTCCCTTGGGCTGAACACCGTCATTGCGCAGGTGCGGCCCTTCGGGGATGCGCTTTACCGGAGCAGCCTCTTTCCGTGGAGCCACCTGTGCACCGGCGTGCAGGGGCAGGACCCGGGCTTTGACCCGCTGGACGTGCTGCTGACCGAGGCCCACGCCCGGGGGCTTTCGCTGGAGGCCTGGGTCAATCCTTACCGACTCAGGAGCTCGGCCTCCATGCCCCCTGCCATTGCAGAAAGCAGCCTGCTGAACACCCACCCGGAGTGGGTCTGCACCGTGAACGAGGGGGCCTACCTGAACCCCGCCATTCCGGAGGCTGCCGACTATGTGGTGCAGGGCGTGGCAGAGCTGGTGCAGAACTACGCCGTGGACGGCATCCACTTTGACGACTACTTCTACCCCACCACCGATCCTTCCATTGACGCGGCGCAGTTTGCAGCCAGCGGAGAAGCTGACCTGACCGCATGGCGGCGTACCAACGTGACCCGGCTGGTCAAAGCTGCCCACGATGCCGTCAAGGCCGCCGACCCGACCCTGCGGTTCGGGGTCAGTCCCCAGGGCAACCCGGACAACGACCGGAACGAGCAGTACACCGATCTCTCCGTCTGGCTGACGGCCTCCGGTGCGGATGCCGTTGTGGATTACCTCTGCCCCCAGATCTACTGGGGCTACGGCTATACCCTCTCCTCCGGCAGCACCCGCTTTGCCTTTGAGAACATCACCGCAGAGTGGCTGGCCCTGCCCCAGGCCGAAAGCACGGCCCTCTATTTCGGGCTGGGAGCCTACCGGGTCGGTGTGGGAGACGGTGGAGCCAACGCCGACAGCGTCAGTCAGTGGTGCACCGGCAGCGCGCTGGCCCGGCAGGTGACCGACCTGCGCAGCGCCGGTGCCGACGGCTGGGCGCTCTACCGCTATGGCTCCCTGTTCCGCTCCGACGAAAGCGGCCTTGCCGCCGCCGAACGTGCCGCTCTGACGGCATTGGACGGCTAAGACACAGAAAATCCCTTGTAAGCAGGAAAAAAATGCGGTATACTATGGTATCATGCAAAAATATCGCATTTTTCACCTGCTGTTTTTGAGGATAGAAAAACATGAGTAAAACAAAACGAATCCTTGCCTTTGTGCTGGCAGCTGTGCTGGCCGTTGTCGTCCTGAGCGGCTGCAAGAGCATTGCCCAAAAGGTGTTCGGGTCTTCCAACGAGGTGCAGGAGGATGACACCACCCAGTGGGCCGTGCTCAGCTCTGACCCACTGGTGATCGATGGCATTGCCGACACCACGGCCAAATATGCTACAGCCCGGGCCAACGGGGCGCTGAACATCGTGTTCAACGGCATCTGGAGCCGCCAGACCGAATACTTCACCGTGCCCAGCGGCCTGCTGAGCATTTACGGCTGCGGCACCACCGACGGCGGTGCCCAGAAGTTCAAGGTCTCCCTCTGGAAAAAGGTGGACGGCGGCGCGCAGTATGTGGACAACACCACCTTCTATTTCACCGCCGACGGCCAGAACTACCACTGCGACATCGACAACCTTGACCCCAACGCAAGCTACCGCGTTACCATTTCCTACGATTCCAGCCGTTACTACCTCTACGGTCTGATGAAAGTGGAGGGCATCGGCTGAAATGAACACACAAACGAAACACTCTCTCATGCTGATGCTCTGCGCCTTTATCTGGGGCACGGCGTTCGTGGCCCAGAGCGCAGGCTCCGGCATGGGGGCTTATTCTTTTTTGGCCGGGCGCAGCTGGCTGGCGGTGCTGGTGCTGCTGCCCACCGTCCGCGCCTTTGATGCCCTCCACCGCAGGCACGGCGCAGCCTGTGGCTGGCCCAAAGCCCCTGCCGACCGCAGGCTTCTGCTGACGGCGGGGCTTTGCTGCGGCACCCTGCTGTTTGCGGCCTCCGCTGCCCAGCAGATCGGCATCACGCTCAACCCTTCCACGGCCAAGGCCGGTTTCCTGACCGCCATGTATGTGGTGCTGGTGCCGGTGTTCGGGCTGTTTCTGGGGCGGCGGGGCAGTGCCCGGCTCTGGCTGAGTATGGTCATCGCCGTGGGCGGGCTCTATCTGCTCTGCATGAAAAACGGCTTTGGCGGCATTGAGGCCAGCGATTGGATCCTGCTTTCCTGCGCCGTGCTGTTCAGCTTTCAAATTATGACGGTAGACCACTTTGCCCCGCAGGTAGACGGTGTCCGCCTGAGCCTGCTGCAGTTCTTTGTGGTGGCCGTAGAGAGCACCGCTGCCGCCCTCCTGTTCGAGAATCCCACCCTGGCCGAGTTCGGGGCCAACTGGCTCCCGCTGGCCTACTGCGGCGTGATGTCCAGCGGCGTGGCCTACACCCTGCAGATCCTGGGCCAGCGGGACGTAAACCCCGCCATTGCAAGCCTTATCATGTGTCTGGAGAGCGTGTTCAGTGCGCTGGGCGGCTGGCTGCTGCTCCACCAGAGCCTTTCTGTGCGGGAGGTCTTTGGCTGCACCCTCATCTTTGCAGCGGTGGTCCTGGCCCAGCTGCCCGTGGAGGACTGGCTGAAATGCCGCAGCGCAAGCCGGAAGTGACCCGGCGCACCGCCGCAGGCATTCCCTATGAGCTGACCCGCAAAAAGGTCAAGCGGCTCAACCTGCACATCCGGCGGGACGGCACCGTAGCCGTGAGCATCCCGTGGTCCTACGCGGTGGGCTTTGCCGATGCCTTTGTGACAGAGCAGGCCCAGTGGATCCGGGAGGCGGTCTCCCGCCAGCTGCGGCGGAACGCCCGGAATGACCAGCCCCTGCCCTCCCAGGCGGAGGCACTGGCCTGTTTTACCGCCATGAGCGACAAGGTCTACCCAGCCTTTGCCGGGGTGCTGGGCGGGCAGAAGCCCACCATCAAGGTGCGGGACATGACCAGCAGGTGGGGCGTGTGCTACATGAAACGGCGGCAGATCACCTTTGCGCTGCAGCTCTACAACATGCCGCCCGCCGCGCAGATCTATGTGGTGGTGCACGAGTACTGCCACTTCCTGCAGCCCAACCACAGCCCGGCTTTCTGGGCCGAGGTGGAAAAGCTGCTGCCGGACTGGAAAGAACGGCGGGCTTTATTGAAATAAACCTTGTGATAAAAATCAACAGGAGGGGTTCGACCCTTGGAAAGTGAAAAAAAGACCTCCGGCGGCGATAAATATTCAAAGCTGGCCGGAAACACCATTATCTTTGCCATTTCGAGCTTTTCGTCTAAGCTGCTGACCCTTTTGGTGCAGCCGTTCCTGACCTACGCCATGGCCGAGATCGCCGATCTGGGTCTGGCGAAGATCCTGAGCCAGTACGCAAACCTGCTCATCCCCTTTGTCTCGATGGGCATGTCCAACGCCATCATCCGCTTTGGCCTGGACAAGGGCAACAGCGAAAAGCAGGTGTTCACCAACGGCCTGCTGACCATTCTGGGGGGCTTCGGCATCCTGATCCTCTGCTGGCCTGTGGCGCAGTTCCTGCCCGATATGGCGCAGTACGGCTTCCTCATCTACATCTACGTCCTGATGAGCTGCCTGCGCACCCTCTGCACCCAGTTCGTGCGCAGCCGCCAGTGGAACAAGCTGGTGGCCGTGGACGGCATCCTGTGCACCTTTGCCACCCTGATGTTCTATGTGCTCTACCTTGTGGGCTTCCACTGGGGGGCCAACGGTTACCTGCTGGCCATCATCAGCGGAGACCTGGTCAGCGTACTCTTCCTCTGCATCACCGGCAGGCTGTGGAACTATGTGGAGCTCAAGGGCCTGAACCGGGATCTCTGGCAGCAGATGCTCCGCTTTTCCCTGCCCATGATCCCGGCCCAGATCAGCTTCTGGGTCATCAACGCATCGGACCTGTTCTTCGTGCGCGAGATGTGCGGCGGGCTGGACGGCCACAGCGGTGACGCTTGGAGCGGCCTGCTTTCCACCGGCTACTTCCTGCCCACCATCCTGACCACGCTGGGCCTGATCTTCTACGATGCCTGGCAGCTCTCCGCCGTGACCGAGGAGGAGGGCCGCGCCCGGTTCTTTACCAAGATCTTCCGCACCTATTCCTCGGTGCTGTTCTGCTGTGCAGCGGGCATCATCTGGCTCTGCCGCCCGGTCATGCACGTGATGAAGGCCAACTACTACTACGCCTGGCACTTTGTGCCCTTCCTGACGCTGGCTTCCACCTGCAGCTGCTTCAACCAGTTCCTCAACAGCGCATACGTTGTCAACAAAAAGTCCACCCACAGCCTGTGGACCATGCTGGCCGGTGCCGTGAGCAACTGCATTATGAACTACTTCTTCATCAAGTGGTGGGGGCCCATCGGCGCAACGGTGGCTTCCTTCTTCGGTCTGGGCATCGTGTTCGTGCTGCGCGCGCTGGATGCCCACAACATGATCGGCATGTCCATCCACCCGGGCCGGGTGGCGGTGAACTTCGGCGTGCTGGCGGGCGAGGCCCTGCTCCTGCTGGCCGAGCCTCCGCTCTACGGCCTGTGGACAGGCCTCCTGACCGCCGCCATCATCCTGTTCAACTTTGCAGGTGTCTGGGCCATGGCCCGGATGCTCCTGCCCAAGCTCCTGGGCCGCCGGGGCAGGGCCCTGGTGAGCGCAGTGGACAACTGGATCAAAAAGTAAACCAGAAAACGACCCTCTCCGGGAATTGCAATGCAATGCGGAGAGGGTCGTTTTCTCTTAATATCCCAACTTATACGCCAAAGAACTCCTTGGCAATATCGGCACTCTGCTTGGCATCCTTGGCGTACCAGTCGGCACCGATCTTTTTTGCATATTCGGGGGTCAGCACAGCGCCGCCCACCATGATCTTGCAGTCCAGCTTGGCATCGTGCAGGGCCCGGATGGTCTCCTCCATGCTCTTGAGGGTGGTGGTCATCAGGGCGGAAAGCCCCACCAGATGCACATCCTTCTCCCGGACGGTATTCACGACCGTTTCCACCGGCACATCACGGCCCAGGTCGATGACCTCAAAGCCATAATTCTCCAGGATGACCCGGACGATGTTCTTGCCGATGTCATGGACATCGCCCTTGACGGTGGCAATGACGATGCGTCCCTTGCTGGCGCTGCCCTCGCCCTTTTGGGCAATGGCGGTCTTGATCTCCTCAAAAGCCCCCTGCGCGGCGGTGGCCGCCTGCAGCAGCTGCGGCAGGAAGAGGGTGCCCTTTTCATACTTTGCGCCCACGATATCCAGCGCCGGAATGAGGGCTTCGTCCACCAGCTCCAGCGGTTCCTTTTCCTCCAGCAGCGCCCGGGTGCGGGCAGCTGCCTCGCCCTTCAGGCCCTTTTCCACCGCCTTCATCAAGGGGGCATAGGGGCCGGCGGCCTCCGGCGTTTCGCCTGCTGCCGGGGCGGTCTGGGCATTCTGCACGGCCTGCACCAGTGCGGCAGAGGCGGGCACTCGGTTGGCATACCGCTCAATGTACTGCGTGCTCTGCCGGTCCCGGTTGGTCAGAACGTTGTAAGCGTAGACCGCCGCCATCATCTCCTCACTGGAGGGGTTCATAATGGCAAGGTCAAGCCCGGCATACATGGCCATGGTGAGGAAGGTGGTGTTCAGGTAGGAGCGGCAGGGCAGACCAAAGCTGATGTTGGACACGCCCAGAATGGTGCGCACCCCCAGCTCCTCCTTGCAGGCGTGAAGGGCCTGCACCGTGGCAAGCACATCCTCCTGCTGGGCGCTGGCCGTCAGGGTCAGGCAGTCGATATAGATGTCCTCCTGCGGGATGCCTGCCGCCAGTGCCGCGTTCCGGATGCGGCGGGCAATGGCCACGCGGTCCTCGGCTTTGGGCAGGATGCCCCGCTCATCAATGGCAAGGCCGACCACCGCCGCGCCGTACTTTTTGCACAGGGGCAGAATGGTGTTCAGCTTTTCCGCCTCGCCGTTCACCGAGTTGACGATGGGCTTGCCATTGTAGACCCGCAGGCCCCGTTCCAGCGCCTCGGCATGGGAGGAATCCAGCTGCAGCGGCAGGCTGACCACGCTCTGCAGCGCCTTGACCACCTGCTCCATCAGGGCAGGCTCATCCACACCGGGCGCACCTACGTTCACATCCAGGATCTGGGCCCCGGCCTCGGTCTGGCTCACGGCCTGTTCCAGCACATAGTTCATATCCCCTTCCCGCAGGGCCTGCTGGAACCGCTTTTTGCCGGTGGGATTGATGCGCTCACCCACCACCGTGATGCCGTCCACATCCACGCAGTCCATGGGGCTGCACACCACCGACTTCATGGGGTGGTCGGGGCGGCCCGGCCTGCAATCGGCAAACACGCCGTTCAGCAGCTGGATGAACTCCGGGGTGGTGCCGCAGCAGCCGCCTGCAGCAAACAGGCCCAGTTCCCGGTAGGGCTTCATCTGCATGGCGTAGAGCTGCGGAGTGATATCGTAGCCCGAGCCATCGGCGCGGGGCAGGCCCGCGTTGGGCTTGACGAACACCGGGAAGCTGCCGGGCAGGGCCTCGGTCAGCCGCTTAGCCATGGGAAAGATCTCCTTGGGGCCAAGAGAGCAGTTGATGCCCACAGCATCGGCTCCCAGACCCCGGGCGGCGGCGGCAAAGCTCTCGACCGTGCAGCCGGTAAAGGTGCGGCCGCCTGCTTCAAAGCTCATGCTGGCCAGCACGGGCAGGCTGCTGTTCTCCTTGACCGCCAGCAGCGCGGCCTTCAGCTCATACAGATCGGTAAAGGTCTCAAGGAACACGAGGTCAGCCCCGGCGGCCACGCCCGCCCGGACGATGCGGCCATACTCTGCCACGGCATCCTCAAACGCAAGGGTGCCGTTGGGCTCCAGCAGCTCCCCCAGCGGCCCCACATCCAGCGCAGCCAGTGCACCGTAAGGGGCGCAGGCCCGCTTGCAGTTGGCAATGCCCGCCGCAATGATCTCCTCCAGCGTGTACTCGCTGCCCGCCAGCTTGTGGGCGGAAGCGCCAAAGGTATTGGCATTGATGATGCGGCTGCCTGCGGCGGCGTACCGGGCATGGATGCTCTCGATGAGCGCCGGGTCGGTGATGTTCAGCTCCTCGGGGCGGGCCCCCAGTTTCAGGCCCGCAGCCTGCAGCATAGTGCCCATGCCGCCATCCAGCAGGATGGTATTGGGCCGGTCAAACAGTTCATTCGCTTGCACAGGTGATCCCCCTCTTTCTATATTCGCACCGGGTGCGGAGCACGCAGTGCCCGCACCCCGCCAGATGCCCCCGGACCGGGTGATCGCTGACCCCCAGAATGGCCGTGATGCTCTTGCGGGGGGTCATCAGGTTGTTTTCCGTGACACAGAGCCCGGCGCGGCGGGCGGTGTCCAGCGCTGCCGCCAACAGCGGCTGCACGGCAAGGGGCCAGTCCCCGTAGCCCGGGGAATAGCGCCCCGTCAGATACTTGCCCTGCCGGGCAGCCCACTGGCGCAGTTCAGCCTCAGCGGCCTCCGCAGCCTGTTCGGCCAGCGCAGAGCCCAGCGCATCCGATGCCACACCGGCGGCGATATCGCCCACACCGGCC
>OLSQ01002959.1_pt1 | contig 11663 bp, 10 predicted proteins | sample 1672561 | NCBI WGS metagenome assembly OLSQ01 (sample SAMEA3136699, study PRJEB25190) | human gut metagenome | biome: human gut; feature: human-associated habitat; material: faeces | place: Austria | collected 2013 | reverse complement strand
GGGCTTTTGCTTGATTAATTTGATTGAGTCTAAAATGGAGTTCTGCAACACCCACCGAAATTTTTAGCGAAAATCAGTGGAGCGACTTCATCACGAGGTCGCTCCACTTGCTATATTACGACTTGGCAAATTATATCTCAGTTGTTGATTTTCTTGTTCAGCCATTCATCACGGCGTTGTCTGCACTCTTTGAGAGTATCAGCCACGCAGGAGAACAATTCTCCGTCAGTGTGGCGGTAATCGTATTGATAGTGTTTCTTTCGCCGTGTGCGATAGCCGGTGTAAAACACCTCGTATTGTTCAGTGCCGGGAGTGGTGGTTGTGCTTACTCCGTTGGCAGTCATTTTCGTTGCCATAGTATTTCGGTTTTAGTATTCTACAATCAGTATCCGATATTCAAATGTTATATCGGGGTTGGTTATCTTCCTTTGTTTCAGCCATAAGTGGTGGCTGCCGTACCCATAGACAAAGTAGCGGTCAAGGGGGTACTTGTCTGCAAAATCGGCTACTATCTGCCGCAGGGTTTTCTCGCTGTCGGCATAGAGAATGTGGTTTACAAACTCTATGATGATTTCGGCAACCTTATCATCAAAGATGATGGTCGGATGTTCAAATGTTACGTTCATAATAGGTGGTTTTTATGACCTGCGCCATTGCTGACGCAGGTCTTGTTAGACATTTAGGCGGTCATTCTCGCCCTGATTTCCTTTCGGTGGCTTGCGATAGCCCTTTCTATACGTTCCTGATACTCGCAGACCTTGTTGCAGGCGGCACGGCATTGTATCACTTTGAGAGTCTTTAGGTCTATCTCTATGGTAGCCACTATCTTGCCACCAATTCGTGCGGAGAACACAAGGCTTTCGGGTTTAAGGTAGTATTGACTACTGCCTACACAAATATGCTGTGTGCTGCCTTCCGCATAGTATTCGTCAACGCTGTCAAGGGTCTTGATTTCTATCTCGTTGTCTGTGAACACAAGTCCGATGAAACGACCTTTGAGTTCCTTGAACCTCTTATCGTCCTCAATCGCTTTAAGGCGGTCGGCTTCTCTACGTTCCTTTTCACGCTGGCGGTTGGCTTTCCGCACATATTCATCGTGTGCTTCAACGAGATTGGAAGGAGTTATCAGCTTCGGGGAATGGGTATCCCTGCCGAAACGCTCCAACATCCGCAGATAGTCATACCACGTTGAAAGGTTCGGGATTTCATATCCGTGTCGCTTGGCGATGATGTATGATGCCCAGAAGTGCTTTACATCTGCGGTGTGGTCTGCCATATATTTAAGCATCCTTATGTTGCCTTCTTTCAGCAGTGTCTCGGCTTGCGGTGCGGAAAGGAGCATCGAGAAATAGCTGACGGGGCGGATGTCGTGGAAATTGCCGTCAAAGCCGTTTCGTGTCAGTTCCGGTATGACCTTGATTTTCGGATAGAGATACTGGTCTGCGATATACTGATAGGTATCGTTATCCTTTCTAATCTCAAAAGGAGAACCGAAAGCGAAGCAGTCAAGATACCACCCCATAGTGCGCTGAATAGCCACAAGCGAGGTCTTTCCATTCGGAGCAATCCAATACTGTCCTATTTCCAGAAAGGCGGGGGATGCCTTCATACCTTTGCGCATTTCCACTATCAGCAGGAACATACGCAATATCTGATACTCCCCACAAGTGGTTATCACGTTGAAATAGGATTTCTGCCGACATTTGCGCTCATAGGTTTCCTTGACTTTAAGTTTCGCCTTGCAGTTGGGGCAGGTGCATCTCTCGGCGGTTTCGTTCATCAGCCAAGAGTGTCCGCAATCCATACAAGTGGTGCGTCCTTTGGGCAGACGGAAGGCATAGTGGTTGATTGCATTGGTGAACGCCCAACGGCGTGGGGCGGTCGGGAGTGGGCGAAGATGCCCACTCTGTGCCATTACCGCTTTTTCGTATTTCGTTCTCGGTTTCATAGTCGTAATGTGTTAAAAGTCAAAAAGACTGGGTTGTGCGATTTGGGGATTGTTCTCGGTCGTTTTCTTCTCGGTAGTCTTGGGTCTGCGCATTTTCGCCATTTCCTCGTCACGGAGTTTGTTTATGGCGTCCTGCCGTGCCTGTTCCTTTTCTTCCTCGGTAAGTTCTACCGTATGGTTTACTACCATTTGGCAGTTGGTGGCTATATTGCTTACCTCGATTTCCGGCTCATCCCAAAAGTGCATAGCCCAGCCGAAAATTTCATCGTCGGTAAAACCGCAACAACCGCTTTTCTTGACCTCTCCGATGATATAGGCGCAACACTGCTCCATCGTCTTGGAGGGATTTGCCAGCCTGACCGCTACGAGAGGGTCGTTTTCCGCCCTTGCCATAAGGTATTGGGCGATTGTGTCTTGGAACGCTTGTGTTCCTTTCATTGTGTTCGTTGCCATAGTCGTAAATGTTTTAGAGTGTCGTTATCCAATAGATTATCCCCGCTGCCGTGAGGATTGAGATTATCCACCCAACACCTCGGCAAATCGGTTTCAGTATCGCCCAAAGAAGCACCCCGACAATCAAACCTGCTATAATCCCTATTACTCTTGCCGCCTTTTTTAATGCGGTATGAGCTGGAGAAGGAGTGAAGCTCGTTTTGTTGATATGTCTGTCGTTCAGTGTCATAAGGCGATATTTTTTTTAATGCGTATAATCGCTGTTTGAAGTTTGTTCGCTCGTTGACACACTTTCACGACGGGAGAAAAAGGGATGTTCGGCTCTTGCCGGAAAAAATACTACCGACCAACGGGAGCTGTGGAGATTTTTTCAGACAAATGCAAAAGAATACCCCGTCCCGGCGTGTTCATCAACTCCGAGCGAACAGACTTTGAACCCCGATTATAATCCGCGATAAACATAGAGCTGGCAACGCCCCGGTGGGTGACACTGAACGGCAGACATACAAGAAATGCTATCCGTAAGATAATAGCAATGTCCATAAATATGCCCGAAGCTAATGTATGTCATACTCTCTCACCGATGATAATGTCTATACTTTCATTAGAAACCGCTATGACAGCCCCGGTATAAGGCAATGTATGTGTCGGGGACGACCCCGGAATTTATGGAGGGATCGGCACCGAAACATTCTTTGCCGCCGTGGGCCGTAACAAACGGAGAGTGGCGAGGCGGCTCAAATTCCTTATCAATGAGCAGGCGTTAAGAACACGGGCTGTCGATTAGAAGTCTTGTGTGTGCGACATCCCTGTCGCAATCTCACAAGGCGTATGAGGCAGCCGGTGTTCAGCCGGCTCCCATAGTCGGTGTGCGGTCGGAGGGTGTCAGTGAAGCCTGCTTCGCCGTCACACTCCGACGGCATAGCCGACGACAATACCGTGAGCAGCCACGCCTCTCGCAGTTTTCGCAGAGTCGGACAAACAACATTGATTTTTTTCTTGGCTGAATAGTCTATAATCCGAATTAAAGTGTTATATTTGCAAAATAATTACAAATACAGCATTTGAAATGGTATTAGAAATCGCTCTCACCAACTTTTTCTCGATTAACGAGAAAATAACGCTTGACTTACAGGCTGCCAATATACAGACAAAGGAAGCCCGCGCCCTTGCCGAAAACACATTCAGCGTCGGCGGAGAACGGCTTTTGAAGACTATTGCGATATACGGAGCAAACGCATCAGGCAAAAGCAACATAATCAAGGCTGTCAAGGCTGCGGTGGATATGATTCTGGATTCTCACAACTATAATGAGGGTGACAGTTTCGGTTTCAAACCTTTCAAATTTGGCGGAGATGATGCTCCGAGTGAGTTCTACATACGTTTTATCGTCAATGAGATAGAACATGAATATTCTTTTTCCTGCACACGTGAGGAAATCATTACCGAAAGCCTTTACTATTATCCCAAAGGGAGGAAGGCTCTGATATTCTCCCGTGATGAACGTAAATCCGGAGGGAAGAAGGAGAAATATGAGTTTACGACCGTAATACGCCGTCCGATGGATGTGGCGTCGAACACCTCACGCAAAACGCTTTTCCTGTCGCGTGCAAGCCAGATGGATCGTGACAAAGCAAAGGAGATATACCGATGGTTCAACGAACAGCTTGTATTCAGTTATCGCGGCAATACATCAGCGGTGACAGACAGATTTCTCGGAGATAACAAGGATGCGGTCCTTCGTGTCCTTAAAGCCGCCGACAGCGACATTGTGGAGTTTTCATACAAAGACGGCGAACTGACGACATTCCATCGCCGCAATCCTTCACTTCCGTTTGACTTCAATACGGAAGAATCCGAAGGTACAAAAATATTGTTCAGGATAATGCTCACGGTAATGGATGTTGTCCGCAATAATAAGACAATGTTTCTTGACGAAGTGGAAACGAGCCTGCACACCCGGCTTGTTGAGTATCTCATCAACCTGTTCCACAACAGCAGGTCGGCGCAGCTCATATTTACGACGCACAACACCCATCTGCTCGACATGACACGCTTCCGCAAAGACCAGATTTTCTTTGTGAACAAGCGCGATGACGGCTCCAGTGACCTTTATTCACTTTTTGATTACAAGGACTTCCGCGAGAAGATGGATCTGGAGAAAGCATATCTCCAGGGTCGTTTCGACGCCGTGCCTTATGTCAACGAATTTGAAAATATCTGACTATGGCACGAAAAGCGAAACAGCCGAGAGGCAAGAAAATGAATCCGACATTCTTCGTTTTCTGCGAAGGGAAAACAGAGGCGGCATACGTTGATTTGCTGCGCCGCAGTTTTCGTGTGCCGGTTGAAATCATTGCAAGAGTGAGCGATTCCAATATATCCCAGCCGTATATCGACAGATGCAAAAGGGAGAGGTTTACAACATCAGCCGACAAGACATTTCTGATGTTCGACCTTGATGTGCCCGGTATGCTCTCTCATCTGTCAAAGATAAAGGATGCCATACTTCTGCTTTCCAATCCTTGTATAGAATATTGGTTTCTGCTGCACTATGCTGATGTCAACCGTGAAATATCGTCGTCAGAGTGTCTGGCTCTTTTGAGAAGCAAAGACCCGGCTTATTCCAAAGGAGAATTTTCAACGGCGATGAAAAGAATACTGATTGAGAACATAAGTGATGCTGCGGCACGCGCCAAAGATAAAGAGGTTTATGCCAACCCGTCCTCGACCGTTCATCTGTTGACAAAGGAGATAATCCGTATTTGAAACAGACCGAAAAATCCGTTGATTTCATCCTCAAATCATCCGTGAGTCGGACAAACGCGGCTGATAGGGGTTATTGGGGCAATATGGCATTTTGAACCGTGAGCCTGAAAAATTATCTTATCGTGAGTAAAAGGTATTTTTAACGCTTTGGCTCATTGATAATTGGAGATAAAGTATTAACTTTGCAATACCGAAATATTATTTCGGAGAAGAACATTGAAATAGCAGAATGAGTCATTAGTGAGTCGGCTCTCTACTACTTCTCTAAATCTTTGTAAATCAGTGCATTGAAAGTTATAACCCCGAAACCTCCGGTTCCGCACCACGTTCGTCACCGGGCTGCTGTTCATGGCGGCTTCCGGCTGCATTATGTATTTCCAGTATCAGACCCAAGGGCTTTTCAGCAACATGATCTGGCCCACCGTCCTGAACTTCACCGGACTCCTGATGCTCTATTCCCTGGTCGCCGCGTTCGGAATGAAGAGTCTGCCGTCGCGCTATCTCGTCACATTCGTCTTCCTCATGATATGGATGCGCAATGCCATTGCGCCCGTCATCGGCACGTCGGTCTACTCCAACAGGCTCTACGAGCGCCAGCAATACCACATCACAAGGCTGGCCCGGGGCATAGACGCCTTGAATCCGGAAGCATCGGCTCTACATATGCGCAACATAGCCGCCGCACGGGCTTCCGGCATGGGCTCATACGTCGCCGGACAATACTCGGCCACGGTGATGAACGCCCGGACGACCTTACAGGCAACAATCGTGGCAATGAAAGAAATAACGGGCAACACCGTCATACTGATACTGGCCGCCGGAGGCATAGTCCTCATATTGCCGTACCGGAAGGACGAAACGACCTGATGCGCAGCGGCCTCCATGCGGAGACAAATATCGGATCTGAAAGCAGCCCCATGCCGCCCCGCGGGAATTACCATACCCTGTCCGGGAGCTTTCCGTAGCCTCAAAAAGGACAAAAAGCAAAAAAACGACAAAAAAATTTTGTATTTCAGAAAATAGCCGTAACTTTGCAGTCGCTAACGCGACCTCGGGGTGTAGCACAGTTGGTTAGCGCGCCACGTTCGGGACGTGGAGGTCGGAAGTTCGAGTCTTCTCACCCCGACATCTTTAAATTTAATCGTCTGCAAGTCTTTGACATGCGGGCGATTTTGATTTTTATTCCGGCACAGTGGTTTACGCGCCGCCCTCCTTTTGCAAACGGTTTGCAATCAATATTTGTTAACTTTGCATCCGAAAAGAGGACCGGCTACGCCGCCCGCTATCAATTATATATTAATGTAATACCTGACATAAGATGGAATTCATATATTCACTTATAAATATGCTGGCCGAAATGGCGCCCTACCTGCTGCTGGGATTCGGCATCGCGGGAATACTCTACGCCTTCGTACCCGGACGATTCTACCGCCGGCATCTGTCGCAGCCGGGCGCATGGTCGGTGATCAAGGCCGCTCTGATCGGAGTGCCGTTGCCTCTGTGTTCGTGCGGAGTACTGCCCACAGCCGTGTCGCTGCGCCGCAACGGCGCCTCGCGCGGTGCCTCCACATCGTTCCTGATCGCCACCCCGCAGACCGGACTCGACTCAATCGCGGCCACCTATTCCCTTCTTGGGCCGGCATTCGCCATCATCCGGCCTGTCGCCGCGCTCGTCACTTCATTCATCGGCGGCATGCTCGTGAACCGGCACGACAAGGCATGCTCCGCCGACACCGCCGAAGAGGTCGACACGATTGACGCCCCGGCATCGGACAGCTTCCTGCAAAAAATCGCCGATGCCCTCCGATACGGCTACGTCGAGATGGTACAGAACATAGGCAAATGGCTGATAATCGGCCTTGTCATAGCGGCCGCGATAACAGTATTTATACCCGACGGATTCTTCACATTCTTCGCCGGATATCCGTTGCTCGCAATGCTTGCTGTGGTAGTGGTGGCCGTGCCTATGTATGTATGCTCCACCGGCTCAATACCCATCGCACTCTCGCTGATGCTCAAGGGCCTTAGTCCCGGCGCGGCATTCGTGCTGCTCATGGCCGGCCCGGCGGCCAACTTCGCATCGATCATCATTGTGGGCAAATCACTCGGCAGGCGCACGGCCGCCATATACCTAAGCGTCATCGTCGTCGGAGCTATCGCCATCGGCATGTGCATCGATTATCTTATGCCACGCGACTGGTTCACGATGCCTCTCACCGCCGGTCACACAGCCTGCCATCTGCAGGTCGGTCTCTTCCCCGGCATCTGCTCGGCCGTGCTGGCCATCCTGCTGATCAACGCCCTTGTAAGAAGATATTTACCTAATAATACAAAGAAAATGAATAACGCACAGACTGTAATCACCGTCAAAGGCATGACCTGCGGCCACTGCAAGGCCATGGTCGAAAAAAATCTCGCAAAGCTCCCCGGAGTCGAATCGGTAGCCGTCGATCTCGCAACCGGCGAAACAAAAATCGAAGGCCATCCCGACATGAGCGCCGTGCGCGAAGTCATCGACGACCTCGGCTTCACCATGGACTGATACGACACAGGATGCCGCGCCGGACAGCACACACGTCACTCCTGGCAGCGGACACCCGGCCAACGACACGAAACATAAAACACAACAGCATGGACACCGACATCGAACAGGCCCTGATCCGGAAAGGAGTGCGGCCGACGGCCAACCGTATTCTCGTCATGAGAGAATTGATGAATACGCCCGGTCCCGTCAGTCTCGCCGATCTGGACAAGGCGCTCGACACAGTCGACACGGCAAGCATATTCCGCGTGCTCGACCTCTTTTCGAAGAAAAATCTCGTGCACGCGATCGAGGACGGCAGCCGGTCGGTAAAATATGAACTCTGCCCCGGCCACACCGGCCACTCCATCGGTGACCAGCACGTTCATTTCTTCTGCGAACGCTGCCGCAAGACTTATTGCCTTGAATCCGTCAGTGTCCCGGCCGTTGATATTCCCGACGGCTTCCGGCCCAGCTCGGCCAATTATCTGCTCAAAGGCCTGTGCCCCGCATGCGTTGCCCGCGGGCAGCAGCCCTCGGACCGGTGAGCCAGCATCTGCCGCCGCCCGGCCTGTCGGCGCAGATTACTTTTTTACGAAAAGTATTGTAAATGAGGGGTAAGGTGTTGCGCGGGTGAAAAAAAATGGTTAACTTTGCGCCGCAAAAGTAGGCCACGGCCTGCCGGAGTGTGCGGACGAGTGAGTCGTCGGCACGTATAATTAACTTATTATTAACTTTTTAAATGACAGAACAAACCAAAACCCCTATCGTAGACTTCGATTGGGAAGCCTATGAGAAAGGCGAGACAGTCGGTGAGAAATCCCGCGAGGAACTCACCCGCACGTATGACGAATCGCTCAACACCGTCAAGGACAAAGAAGTAATCGAAGGTACCATCATCGCCATGAACAAGCGTGAGGCCGTGGTTAACATCGGTTATAAGAGCGACGGCATCATACCGATGAGCGAATTCCGCTACAACCCCGAAATCAAGGTCGGCGACAAGGTGGAAGTATTCATCGAAAACCCCGAGGACAAGAAAGGCCAGCTCGTCCTGTCGCACAAGAAAGCCCGCGCTTCGCGTTCGTGGGAGCGCATCAACGCCGCTCTCGAGAACGACGAGATCATCAAGGGCTTCATCAAGTGCCGCACCAAGGGTGGCATGATCGTCGATGTTTTCGGCCTGGAAGCATTCCTCCCCGGCTCGCAGATCGATGTAAAGCCCATCCGCGACTACGACGTTTACGTCGGCAAGACTATGGAATTCAAGGTTGTGAAGATCAACGAAGAATTCAAGAATGTCGTTATCTCTCACAAAGCACTCATCGAGGCCGAGCTCGAGCAGCAGAAGCGCGAGATCATCTCGAAGCTCGAAAAGGGCCAGGTGCTCGAAGGCACCGTCAAGAACATCACCTCCTACGGCGTATTCATCGACCTGGGCGGTGTCGACGGCCTCATCCACATCACCGATCTCAGCTGGGGCCGCGTGACCAAGCCCAGCGAGGTTGTTGAACTCGACCAGAAACTCAATGTCGTTATTCTCGACTTCGACGACGAGAAGAAGCGCATCGCCCTCGGCCTCAAGCAGCTCCAGCCCCATCCGTGGGATGCCCTGGACGCAAACCTCAAGGTCGGCGACCATGTCAAGGGCAAGGTTGTTGTCATGGCCGACTACGGCGCATTCCTCGAGATCGCTCCCGGCGTCGAGGGCCTGATCCACGTCAGCGAGATGTCGTGGAGCCAGCACCTCCGTTCGGCTCAGGACTTCATGAAAGTCGGCGACGAAGTTGAGGCTGTCATCCTGACACTCGACCGCGAGGACCGCAAGATGAGCCTCGGCATCAAGCAGCTCAAGAACGATCCCTGGGAGAATATCGAAGAGAAATATCCCGTCGGCAGCCGCCACACAGCCCGCGTGCGCAACTTCACCAACTTCGGCGTATTCGTCGAGATCGAGGAAGGCGTCGACGGCCTCATCCACATCAGCGACCTGTCGTGGACCAAGAAGATCAAGCACCCGAGCGAATTCACCCAGGTCGGCAACGACATCGAGGTTGAAGTACTCGCTATCGACAAGGACAACCGCCGCCTGAGCCTCGGCCACAAGCAGCTCGAAGAGAACCCCTGGGATGTATTCGAGGGTGTCTTCACCGTTGGCTCCGTTCACGAAGGCACCATCATCGAGATGCTCGACAAGGGCGCTGTCGTTGCCCTCCCCTACGGCGTCGAAGGCTTCGCCACCCCGAAGCACCTCGTCAAGGAAGACGGCTCGCAGGCCAAGGTCGACGAGAAGCTCAACTTCAAGGTCATCGAATTCAACAAGGATGCCAAGCGCATCATCCTCTCGCACAGCCGCATCTTCGAGGATGAGGTTCGCGCCGAGAAGCATGCCGAGCGCAAGGCCAAGCGTCAGCCCCGCCAGCCGCGCGAAGAGGCTCCCGCCATCACCACACCGATCGAAAAGGCTACCCTGGGCGACCTCGAGGCTCTCGCAGCTCTCAAGGAGAAGCTTTCGGGCAAGTAATCCGATTCTGAACAACATCTTCGGAGGATGCGCCGCATGCGGCGCATCCTCCTTTTGCTTTAATCCATGCACATTGCTGCCCGAACGGCAGTTTTTTGTGCAGATATTTGGCCGGAGACCGATGAATTTGTACTTTTGCCATGATAACCAATAAGGTCAATTAAAATGTCTACTCCACTGCACAGCGACACATCGCTCAAGGGACGCCGCATGGCCGGCGCGCGGGCTCTGTGGCGCGCCAACGGCATGACCGACGACCAGATGGGCCGCCCGGTGATAGCCGTCGCAAACTCATTCACACAGTTCGTCCCCGGCCACGTCCACCTGCACGACATCGGACAGGAAGTGGTCGCCGAAATACGCCGCCAGGGCTGCTTCGCCGCCGAATTCAACACCATCGCCGTCGACGACGGCATCGCCATGGGTCACGAAGGCATGCTCTACTCCCTGCCCTCGCGCGAGATAATCGCCGACTCCGTCGAGTACATGGTGCGGGCCCACTGCGCCGACGCTCTCGTGTGCATATCAAACTGCGACAAGGTCACTCCCGGCATGCTCCTGGCCGCCATGCGGCTCAACATACCCACGATTTTTGTCTCCGGCGGCCCGATGGAGGCCGGACAGGTCGACGGACGCGCCACCGACCTGGTCGACATAATGGTCGAAAGCGCCGATCCGTCAGTTCCCGACGACCGCGTCGAACGGCTCGAGCGCCACGGCTGCCCCACCTGCGGCTGCTGCGCCGGCATGTTCACCGCCAATTCAATGAACTCGCTCACCGAGGCCCTGGGACTGTCGCTGCCCGGCAACGGCACCGTCCCCGCAACACACGTCAACCGCCGCGAGCTCTTCCGCCGCGCAGCCCGTCAGATAGTGGAGAACGCATATGCCTGGTACCGCGACGGCGACGACAGCGTGCTACCCCGCACCATCGCATCCCGCGCGGCCATGCTCAACGCCATGTCGCTCGACATAGCCATGGGCGGCTCGAGCAACACCGTGCTGCACCTGCTCGCCGTGGCACACGAAGCCGGTGCCGACTTCGGCCTCGACGACATCGACCTCCTGTCGCGCCGCATCCCGGTGCTCTGTAAGGTCGCGCCCAATTCGCATTACCACATCGAGGACGTCAACCGCGCCGGAGGCATACTCACCATCCTGTCGCGCCTCGCCGAGGCCGGACTGATCGACACCGCCGCCCGGCGCGTCGACCGCCTGACACTCGCCGAAGCCATCGACAGCTACGTGCCCGCAAGGCCCGGATTCAGTGACGCGGCCGACGAACTGTGGAAATCCGCCCCCGGCGGCCGCCGCACCACCGAACTCGGCAGCCAGATGACTTATTACAGCGAACTCGACACCGACCCAGCCGCAGGCTGTATCCGCGACGTGGCCCACGCCTACAGCGCCGACGGCGGCCTGGCCGTGCTCCGCGGCAACCTGGCCGC
>OLSQ01002958.1_pt1 | contig 11665 bp, 10 predicted proteins | sample 1672561 | NCBI WGS metagenome assembly OLSQ01 (sample SAMEA3136699, study PRJEB25190) | human gut metagenome | biome: human gut; feature: human-associated habitat; material: faeces | place: Austria | collected 2013 | reverse complement strand
TCGAGACTGACGGCAGCCGTGCTTTTCATAATCCGCTGGATAGCGCCGCCGCTGATCGCCCTGATCCTGGTGTTCAACTTCGTGTAATCAGGATCGGCGGGGCTTGAAGTAGTCGTTGTAGATCTTGATGGAGAAAATAGCCACGGAGCACGCCAGCGTTATGATGTTGGTGACGGCCAGTGGCCAGTTGCCGATAAGTATACCCTGGATCACGAAGAAAAGCGAGCCGAGACCCATCATGATGAAGGTGGGCATGGCGATGCCGTCGGTGTCGCGGGTGCGGATGGTGACCACTGCCTGCGGCAGATAACCGAGAATCATACAGATGCTGGCGCACCAGCCGAATATATTTGCCAAATCCATGTTTTTCTAAAAAAGGCAGGCCCGGCGATTTTGTCCCGGGCCTGCGTGCTGTCAGTTATGTAAAGTTGTTTATTGGTGTTCCGGGTTTCAGAGAATTTCAAGGTTCAGGGAGCGTGACGGTGCAGACACTGACCCGATTCCACGATTCTTCGGCGAACAGATGCCCCACCCCTCGGCCCACGGCCCTGATACGGTCGGACGGTATGCCGTAGCGGCGCGTCAGAATATCCTTGACCGCCTGCGCCCGCTGCTCGGAAAGGCGGCTGTTGGCATCGGCGGCGCCGTCGGCGCTGGCATAGCCTTCTATCAGAACATATGACGAAGGCGTCTGGTTCAGATGTGCCGCCACACGCTCGATGTTGGGCATCTGGTCGGGTTCGACTTCCGACGACCCCGAATGGAAAAACACATCGTAGACAGTGTTGAGGCGGTTGTCAACGGCCTCCTCGGCCACTACCTCGGCGCGCATGTCGTTGACATCGCCGTTGAGGCGGGCTATCTCGTCGGGCGTATATACCCGGCCGTAGACGAATCCGCGGCCGAAACTGCAGCGGAACCCTGCCTGAAGCATAAACACACACCGCGATGCCTTATAGCCGGCCGAGGTGCCGGAAATGGCGGCATCGGACATGTCCCACAGGAACGAGGGCTGAAGCTCCAGCGCGAATCTCGGCGTGAGGGCGTAGCGGAGAAAAAGCCCGGCACGGGTGGCGAAGAAGCTGTGGCCGCCTCCGGAAGCGAACGCATGGCCCCAGCCGGAACCGAGCTGTATGCCGGCCGCGAAAGGCGACTGCACCGACAGTCCACGTATGAAATCGTAGCCGGCGAATACTCCCAGATAACTGTGGTCGACCGCAGTGGCCGAGCGTGTCCAGCCGGGCCAGCGCGAGGTATTGAAGCCGCACATGGCTTCCACTCCGATGCCGAACGACGGAGTGAGCATCTTCATGCCGTCGACAGCCACGCCCGGACGCATATTGCCCCAGAACGGACCGCCCTTGAGCGGCGACGCGACCCCGGCCGAGACTCCGACGCTGACATTGTCAGCCAGTGCCGGAGCGGCATAACCGCTTCGCGCACCCGCGGACGGCGCCGCGGCGACAAGCATGGCAAGTATGATTCGGAATAGTCTCACGTCGGTCTATATTTGCCGCAAAGTTATAAAACCGGTGATTAAAAAGCAAATTTTTAAGCAAATTTTTGTTAAAAAACACAAAAGCATTACATTGTTCAAAAAAATTGTGAATAATCTTTGATATTTCACCAAAATAGATTAATTTCGTGGCATAAAGTCTGACAATAACCGTTAATAAAAATCCTAACTAACACAACCATTAAAGCCAACTCAACCGATATGAGTTATCTGAAATTTGATAAGAACCTGCTGATTAATCTTGACCAGTCGCTCCCGAAAGAGATGCTGCGCACGAATCAGGCGGGGGCGTATCACTGTACGAGCCTGGTTGGATGCAACACGCGCAAGCAGCACGGCCTGCTGGTGATCCCCATCCCGGATATGGACAACCGGCCGCACGTGATGCTTTCGTCGCTCGACGAGACCGTGATACAGCACGGCGCGCCCTTCAACCTGGGCATCCACCGCTACAAGGGCGGCGTCTACAGCCCCAACGGCCACAAGTATATCCGGGAGTTCGACTGCGAGGACGTGCCCCGCATGACCTACCGCGTAGGCGGCGTGATCCTGACCAAGGAAAAGATCTTCATATCGCAGGAAAACCGCATCCTGATCCGATACACCCTAGTCGAGGCCCATTCGGCCACGACACTGCGCTTCAAGCCGTTCCTGGCATTCCGCGAGGTCAACTCGCTGTGCATGGCCAACAACGCTATCAATAAGGAAATCAAGCCGGTCAACAACGGTGTGGCCACCTGCCTCTACGAAGGTTTCCCGACGCTGTACATGCAGTTCAGCCACAAGCCGGTGTGGGTCGACGAACCCAACTGGTACAAAGATATCGAATATGTCAAGGACCTCGAGAGGGGCGTACCCTACTGCGAGGACCTGTGGGTTCCGGGCTACTTCGAGGTCCCCATCAAGAGAGGCGAATCCATTATCTTCTCGGCCGGCATCAGCGAAGTAAATCCCCGCAACCTCAAGAAAATGTACACGGCCGAAATCGAATCGCGCACGCCGCGCACCTCGTTCTTCAACTGTCTGAAAAACTCGGCCAAGCAGTTCTATATCAAGGACGGCAAGGACATGTATGTGATCTCGGGCTTCCCCTGGGGCACCGTCCTGGCCCGCAACACATTCATGGCTCTGCCGGGCCTCACCCTGGCCATCGATCACCGCGCCGACTATGAATCGATAATGGCCACGGGCATCAAGGCTCTGACCCGGTTCATGACCGACGGCGACACCAAAGGCCGTATCCACGGCATCGAGCTGCCCGACATCCCTCTGTGGGCTCTCTGGGCCGTGCAGCAGTACTATAAGACCATCGGAGCCGAACGCGCCCGCGAACTGTACACGGAATTCGTCACCGAGACACTCGACTATCTGCTGCGCGACGGCCACCCGAACCTGAAAGTGAATCCCGACAACGGACTGGTGACCACCGTCGGCACCGAAGCGCCCGTATCGTGGATGAACGCCAACCACAACGGGCGCCCGATCATACCGCGTTCGGGCTACCTGGTAGAATTCAACGCGCTGTGGTACAACGCCCTGATGTTCGGCGCCACGCTGCTCGAAGGCAACGAGGCCCTGGCCGAACGACGGCAGACATGGATCGCCGCCGCCGAGAAGATGAAGCAGCCGTTCATCGACATGTTCCTCAACGACAGCGGATATCTGTTCGACTATGTCGACGGCAACTACGCATCGCCCGAGGTACGCCCCAACATGGCAGTGGCAATCGGCCTTGACTACTCGCCGCTCGACCGCCGCCAGCGCAAGGGCGTGCTCGACGTGGTGACCCGCGAACTGCTCACACCCAAAGGGCTGCGCACCCTGTCGCCGAAGAGCTACGGCTACCGGCCCTTCTACCTCGGCTCGCCCGACGAGCGCGAGCAAGCCCTGCATCAGGGTCCCGCACGTCCGTGGCTGATGGGCTTCTACGCCGAGGCCTACCTGAAAGTATTCGGCATGAGCGGCGTGAGCTACATCGACCGGATGCTCATCGGGTTCGAGGACGAGATGTCGGAAGGGTGCATCGCCTCGCTCTCGCAGCTCTACGACGGCAACCCGCCGTTCAAGGGCCGCGGCGCCGTGTCGCATGCCACCAACGTGGCAGAGGTGCTGCGCACCGTCCGTCTTATAAAGAAATTCACCAACTGAACTTCCACCTTAACGATAGAATAACCGATGAAAGCATTAATGTTCGGGTGGGAGTTCCCGCCCCATATCCTCGGAGGTCTCGGCACGGCATCGTACGGCCTGACGCAGGGAATGTCGCAATGCGGCAACATGGACATCAACTTCGTCATACCCAAACCCTGGGGCGACGAGGACCGCTCATTCGCCAACATCATAGGCGCGTCGCAGGTGCCGGTGGCATGGCGCGACGTCAGCCGCGACTACGTCGAGCAGCGTATCGGCCGCGTGATGGATCCCGACCTCTATTTCCGGCTCCGCGACCACATCTACGCCGACTTCAACTACATGCGCACCAACGACCTGGGCTGTATCGAATTCTCGGGCCGCTACCCCGACAACCTGCTCGAGGAAATCAACAACTACTCGATCATGGCCGGAGTGATAGCCCGCACGGTCGACTGCGACATAATCCACTCGCACGACTGGCTCACATATCCGGCCGGCATTCACGCCAAGCAGGTGACGGGCAAGCCACTGGTGATCCACGTGCACGCCACCGACTACGACCGCTCGCGCGGTAACGTCAACCCGACGGTATTCAACATCGAACGCGACGGCATGATCCATGCCGACCATATCATCACCGTATCGAACCTCACGCGCGACACCGTCATCGACAAGTACGGCATCGACCCGGCCAAGGTCACCACAGTGCATAATGCCGTGATACCCCTGAGCCGCGATCTACTCGACATCGAAGTGACCAAGCCAAAGGAAAAGATCGTCACGTTCCTGGGCCGCATCACCATGCAGAAAGGCCCCGAATACTTCGTCGAAGCCGCGGCGAAAGTACTGAAGAACAACCGCTCGAAGGTACGATTCGTCATGGCCGGATCGGGCGACATGATGGACAAGATGATCGAGCTGGCCGCCGCCCGCGGAATCTCCGACCGGTTCCATTTCCCCGGATTTCAGAAGGGCCGGCAGGTATACGAGATGCTCAAGGCATCCGACGTGTACATCATGCCGTCGGTATCCGAGCCGTTCGGCATATCGCCCCTGGAAGCCATGCAGATGGGAGTGCCGTCGATCATCTCCAAGCAGAGCGGATGCGCCGAGATCCTCGAGCACGTCATCAAGACCGACTACTGGGACATCGACGCCATGGCCGACGCCATCAACGCCATCATCTCCTACCCGGCCCTGTACTCGCAGCTGCGCGAAGAGGGCCTGGCCGAAGTGGCCCGCATAACATGGGACAAGGCCGGCCAGAAAGTAATCGACATATATAATAAAGTGTTGAACAACCGCTAAACCAATCCAAAAAAATGAAAGCCATAGATTTTAACTTCGAGATACACCAGCCCTTCCGGCTCAAACGCTACCGCTTCTTCGACATCGGCAACGACCACTACTACTACGACGACTTCCTCAACGACGACATCATCACCCGCCTGGCACAGCAGAGCTACATACCGGCGGCCGAATCGCTGCTGCGGATGATCGAGGAGAGCAAAGGCGCGTTCCGCTGCTCGATCTCCGTATCGGGCGCTGCCCTGGAACAGTTCGAGATCTACGTGCCCGAATTCATCGATCTGCTCAAGAAGCTGGCCAAGACCGGCGCGGTAGAGTTCACCGCCACAACCTACGCCCACTCGCTGGCATCGCTCTTCGACCCCGACGAATTCCGCCAGCAGGTCGAGGTGCAGTGCGAGAAGATCGAGACGCTGCTCGGCGTCAAGCCCAAGGTGCTCCGCAACACCGAGCTGATCTACTGCGACGAACTTGCCCCGCAGATCCTCGCCATGGGCTTCAAGGGTTGCATCACCGAAGGTGCCAAACACATCCTGGGCTGGAAATCGCCCAACTATGTCTATTCGGCCGCATCGGCGCCCAAGCTCAAGCTGCTGCTCAACAACTCGAAGCTTGTCGAGGACATCGCCCAGCGCTTCGGCGACACATCGTGGGAAGCATATCCGCTGACGGCCGACAAATATATCGACTGGATCGCATCGACGCCGCAGGACGAACAGATCATAACACTCTGCCTCAACCTCGAGACGTTCGGAGCCATGCAGCCGGCGCATACCGGCATCTTCCAGTTCCTGGAAGCCCTGCCGCGCTTCGCCGCCGAACGCGGCATCGAATTCTGGACTCCGTCGATGGCCATCAGCAAGCTGAAAGCCGTAGGTGAGCTGGCCATCGTGCATCCGATCTCAGGAGCCGACGAGGCCCGCGACACATCGGCATGGCTGGGCAACCCGCTGCAGCGCGAAGCCACCGGAAAGCTCTATGGAGTCGGCGAGCGCGTGCGTCTAGCAAGCGACCGCCGTCTGAAACAGGACTGGTGGTACCTGCAGGCCGCCGATCACTTCTACTATATGTCGACCAAGCATTTCGGCGAGGGTCACTCCAACTTCAGCCCGTACGAGACTCCGTACCAGGCGTTCACCAACTACATGAACGTGCTGTCGGATTTCCTGGTACGTGTCGACGAGCAGTTCCCGGCGTCGGTCGACAACGAGGAACTCAACGCCCTGCTGACCACCATCCGCAATCAGGAACGCGAGATCGAGACCCTTACCCGCGAGAAGGACTCCATGAGCAAGAATCTCGAGCAGTACAACATCGAGCACAAGTACCGCAAGGCCGAATCTACGGAGGCCTCTCAGGAAAAGGCACCCGAAAAAACAGCTCCGGCAAAGAAAACGCCAACGCCGAAGAAGCCCCGCACCACCAAAAAAGATACATCGGCCAAATAAACCGGATGGCCGCATAACTCATTGAAAACACGTCGCGAATACATGTCGCGACGTGTTTTTTAATTAAAAAAGATGGTTTTTTGCATTTTTTTGGAATTTTTCTTTACAAAATCTATTATTTCTAATGAATTTTTGTATCTTTGCGACATATTACTCATTTAATACCAACTGTCATGAAAGAACTTATTGAAAAAGCAGCAGCTCTTGCCGAAGCTTTCCAGAAAGACGCAACGGCTCAACTTGAAAACGGCAACAAGGCCGCCGGCGCCCGCGCCCGCAAGGCATCTCTCGAACTCGAGAAACTGATGAAAGCCTTCCGCAAAGAGTCGCTCGAAGCATCGAAGAAATGAGACTGTGATTCGGTCCGACCCGGGCCGATATCATACCTTAAAAAAGACGACGAAGCCCGGTCCGTAGCGATCGGGCTTCGCCGCTTATAGCTTATTGCGGGAGCTGTATGGCCGTTTCAGACGCAGTTGGCGGGCGTTCCTGCGATGAAGGCAGCGAGATTATCGGCCGAAATCTGCAGCAGGCGACGGCGGGCGGCCACCGACTGCCATGCTACGTGAGGGGTGATGACGCAGCGGCCGGCCAGGTCGGGGGAGATCAGCGGACAATCAGGCGCCGGGGGCTCGCACGCGAGCACATCGAGTCCGGCTCCGGCGATCTCTCCGGCACGCAGGGCCTCGGCAAGCGCCTCCTCGTCGACTATCGGACCGCGGGCCGTGTTGATCAGCAGAGCTGTCGGCTTCATGCGTCGGAAAGCGTCGGTCGAGAACAGACCGCGGTTCTCCGCTGTCAGAGGCGCGTTTATCGAAATGTCATCGGCACGTGCGAGCATGCCGTCGAACGATACCTTTTCCACATACGGGGCGATGTCACCGGCGCTCTTCGACGTAGGCGACACAACATGCATCCCGAGCGCATGAGCTACGGCCGCGACCTTCGACCCGATGTTGCCCAGACCGTAGACGCCCATCGTCAGCCCTGCAAGCTCAGTGATCGGTCCGAGCGTGTAGCTGAAATCGCGGCACGAGGACCAGTCGCCCGCGCGTACCGATTCATCGTAGCGGGCGGTGCGGTTGGTCAGCTCGAGCAGCAGGGCGAACACCGTCTGCGCCACAGAGTCGCCGCTGTAGGCAGGCACATTGCTCATGACTATGCCGCGGCTGTGCGCCGCTGCCACATCTATATTATTATAGCCGGTGGCAAGTTCGCCTATGAAACGCAGGCGCGGCAGCCGGCCGATGATGTCGGCCGTCAGCTCGACCTTATTGACAAAAACAGCCTCGGCATCCGCGGCCCGCGCCACGACATCGGCCGGAGCCGTGCGGTCGTAGACCGTCAGCTCGCCCTGCGAGGCGATTGCCTCCCACGACAGATCTCCGGGATTGGCAACATGCCCGTCAAGAATCACTATCTTCATATCGGTCTCATAAAAATTGAAAGCCGCCCCGGTCGACTGACCGGAGCGGCTACTGGTATGCCCGTAGGGAGTCGAACCCTAATCGTCGGAACCGGAATCCGAAATTCTATCCATTGAACTACGGGCACATACTGAATAAATCCGGTTTGATGGTGCAAAAGTAGACATTTTTTCGTAGATTTGCAAAAAAATCTGAGATATGTACGTACGAATCGAGCCTTCATGGCAGAAAATCATGAGCCGGGAGTTTGCCGCGCCATATTTCGAACGGCTGGCGGAATTTATCCGCCAGGCCTACGGCAGCGGGACAGTCTACCCCTCGGCAGGGCGTATATTCGCCGCCTTCGACGCCTGTCCGTTCGACAAGGTCAAGGTAGTGATCCTCGGGCAGGATCCATACCATGAGCCCAGGCAGGCCAACGGACTATGCTTTTCGGTCAACGAGGGCACGCCGCTGCCGCCGTCGCTGCAGAATATATATAAGGAGATCAGCTCCGACACGGGCCTGACACCCTACGCCTCAGGCAACCTGCGGCGATGGAGCGACCAGGGCGTGCTGCTGCTGAACTCCACCCTGACCGTGAGCGCCGGACAGGCCGGATCACATCAGGGCCGCGGATGGGAGGAGTTCACCGACGCCGTGATCCGCCACCTGTCGGACGAGCGCGAGGGCATCGTGTTCATGCTCTGGGGCAATTACGCCCGGCGCAAGGGCGCCTCGATCGACCGCTCGAAACATCTGGTTCTGGAATCGGCCCATCCGTCGCCGCTTTCGGCCCACCGGGGCTTCTTCGGCAACCATCACTTCTCGCGGGCCAACGACTATCTGCGCGCACACGGCCGGGAACCGATCGACTGGCGATGAGACGACTGACAGCAGCAATAGCCGTAGCGGCCGCACTTGCTGCCGGCGCCCGCGAACCCGGCGACACCATGGACGGCATCTACAACGAACGCGTCCGTACCGTGATCATGTCGGTCGACGGCGACCGCTTCGCGCCCCCCGTAGCTTTCATGGGCGCAGGCTCTCCGGTCACGGTCGAATTCGATCATCTGGCCGACGACCGCGTCTTTCTGCGCTACCGCGTGGTGCGCTGCGACGCCAACTGGCAGCCCTCGGTGCTGGCCGAGGCGGAATATCTCGACGGATTCAACGAAAGCGCCATCGACGATTATGAATACTCGCGCGGCACGACCGTTCACTACGTCCACTACGGATTTCAGTTTCCCAACGACGACATAGCCCCCACCCTGTCGGGCAACTATCTGATCGAGGTATATCCTGAGGACGACCCCGACGACGTGTGGATGACCCGGCGCGTGATGCTCTCCGAACAGACGGCGCCGATCTCGACCGGCGTAAGCTCACGCACCGACATCGACTACAACGTGGGCCACCAGCAGCTGTCGGTGGCCGTCGACACCGAGCGCGCACGCGTGGCCGACCCGTTCAACGATCTGAAAGTGATGATCGCCCAGAACGGCCGCCGCGACAACGAGGTGATGCTGCGGCAGCCGCTGCGCATGTCGGGCCACACAGCCGTCTACGAGCATTCGGCACCGCTGATCTTCGAGGCCGGCAACGAATACCGACGCATGGAGGTAGCCGACGTCAACTACCCCGGAATGGGTGTGGCCGACATCGTGTGGGCCGATCCGTACTACCACTTCGAACTGATCACCGACGAACCCCGTGCCGATGCGCCGTATGTCTACGACAGCACGCAGCACGGCCGCTTTTTCGTGCGGCAGTACAACACCGACGATCCGGCCACGGAGGCCGACTACGTGGTGGTGCACTTCTCCCTGGCCATGGACGAGCTGCCCGGGTCGATGATTTTCCTCGACGGCGACTTCACCTCGCGGCGCTTCGACCCCGCTTCGCTGATGACCTACAACCGCGCCACAGGCCGCTACGAAAAGGTCGTGCTGCTCAAGCAGGGACTTTACAACTACCAGTACCTCACCGTAGCGCCGGGCGCCATGCGCGCCACTGCCGCCACGGTCGAGGGCAACAAATATCCGACAATCAACGAATACCTGATCAAAGTGTACGCCCGCGGGCCGCTCGACCGCACCGACCGGCTCATAGGCGTGACCCAGATCACATCGCAACCCTGATGACTACCGAAACCGAAGAATATATGCTACAGATACAGAACACGCTGGTAAGCCTCGACCTGCTCGAGCGCTTCTTCTGCTGCGACCTCGACAAGTGCCTGGGCGAATGCTGCATCGAAGGCGACGCCGGCGCGCCGATCACCGAGGAGGAGCGGCGCACCATCGAACGGATACTGCCCGAAATCATCGACGATCTGCTGCCGGCCGCCCGACGCGAGATAGAAGCCACCGGAGTGGCCTACATCGACGAGGAAGGCGACCTGGTCACTTCGATCGTCGACGGCCGCAACTGCGTCTTCAGCTGCTACGGCGCCGACGGCAAGTGTCTGTGCGCCATCGAGCGAGCCTGGCGCGAAGGCCGCGTGCCGTTCATGAAACCGGTGTCGTGCCACCTCTATCCGGTGCGCGTGACCGAATACCCCACGTTCACGGCCGTCAACTACCACCGGTGGAAGATATGCAAGTGCGCCGAAGTGCTCGGCCGCGCCCGCGGACTGCGCGTCTATGAGTATCTCCGCGAGCCCCTGACACGCCGCTTCGGCGCCGAATGGTACCGCGAACTGGAACTGACCGCCCGCGAGTATCTGGCGCAGACCGGCGGCGGAACCGGCGCCCCCGACACAGCACCGAACGATGATTGACATTTTTTTAACATAGATTACGGCTCCGGAGTCCGTTTTTTTATTACCTTTGTCGCTGTGAAGAAATGTGCCATCCTCATAAAGAGCCTGCTGGCGGCCGTGCTGATATGCGTCATCGCGCCCGCAGGTGCCGCGCAGATCAACACCGACCAGGTGCTTCGCGTAGGCCAGAACGCCCTCTACTTCGAGGACTACATGCTGTCGATCCAGTACTTCAACCGCGTCATCCAGGCCAAGCCGTACCTGGCCCAGCCATACTTCTACCGCGCCATCGCAAAGCTCAACCTCGAGGACTACAACGGGGCCGAGGCCGACGCGTCAAAAGCCATAGAGCTTAACCCCTTCCTTACCGACGCATGGGAAGTCCGCGGAGTCGCCCGCCAGAACCTCGGACGCAACGCCGACGCCATCGACGACTATGACCACGCCCTGCAGCTCATTCCGCGCAACCGCCAGCTGCTGTTCAACAAAGCCCTGGCCCAAAGCGACATCGACGACTTCGAAGGCGCCGATTCCACATTCAGCACCCTGCTCACATACTATCCCGGATTCGAATCGGGCCTGCTGGGCCGTGCGCGCCTCAACCTCAGCCGCAGCGACACCACCGCAGCAGTGGCCGACATCGACCGCGCCATCGGCATCAACCCAAACGCCGTCAACGCCTACATCATGCGCGCCGACATCGCCATCAACCGCGACAGCGACTTCGACGCCGCCCGCGACGACCTCGACCAGGCCATCCGCCTTCAGCCACGCCTGGCCGGCCTGTACGTCAACCGCGCCTACGTCCGCTACCGCCTTCAGGACTTCTTCGGTGCCATGGCCGACTTCGACTACGCCATCGAGCTTGACCCGCTCAACGACCACGCGCTGTTCAACCGCGCCCTGCTCAACATGGAAGCGCAGGCCAACGACCGCGCACTCGACGACCTCAACCGCGTGCTCGACCTGAAGCCCGACAACATTTCGGCCCACTACAACCGTACACTGATCTACATGAAAAAAGGCATGTGGAAGGAGGCTCTTGGCGACGTCGAACTCGTCATAGCCGACGATCCGGGGCTGCCCGAGC
>OLSQ01002952.1_pt1 | contig 11683 bp, 13 predicted proteins | sample 1672561 | NCBI WGS metagenome assembly OLSQ01 (sample SAMEA3136699, study PRJEB25190) | human gut metagenome | biome: human gut; feature: human-associated habitat; material: faeces | place: Austria | collected 2013 | reverse complement strand
CATCCATTTCTTCTAAAGCTTTAGTAGCTTCCGGAAGAAATTCTTCACAATAAGAACAATTATCTTTTTTAATAATCAAAATGCTTTTTTTTGTAGTTTGAAAGAGTTTTTTCATTGTTTTAAAATCGATATCATTTAAAGTAGCACTAACATCAGGTAAGGTATCTAATGTTATCTCTTCATTAGGACTTGGTTGTTCTAATTTATCAATATAGGCTGTACTTGGAGTAACTACATCAAACTGGGCTTTAACATTCATTTCATCTTTTTTATAATGTTTTACCATATAGTTAAGGCCAAGGCCTAGAAAGGCAAACATAGTAATAACTAAAATAACAATAATTATTTTTCTAATATTGGACATTTAGACACTCTCTTTCTTTAAGGATTTAAAGACTTTTTTCCATAAATCTTTACTTGAATAATTTAAGATACCTACTTTGTAGACTCTTATACCGTATTTAAATAGTAAGTAACAAATAAATAGCAATAATATACAACTGATACCTAAATCAATTAAGGTTGTTTGCCCTAAGATATATGTTATGGGACAAACTAGTACTGAGATAAAGGGAATATACCCTACTATTCTAATGAATAAGGAGCCTTGGAAGAATGAGGCCATAATGCCAATATAGTATCCGGCCATAAGCAAGAACATTAAAGGAGATTGTAGTTGTTGGAAGTCTTCAATGGATGTAGTCATAGATGCTAGAATACCAGCAAGAAGAGCGTATGCTAGGAAGCTTCCAATGATTAGAACTAGGAAAAATGGTAATCCCTTAAGTAGTGAATTAATAATACCACTAGTTTTAAGTATTTCTAACATTTTAGAGATATCTAAACCAACGGATGTAGTAGTATCTAAAGATAAACCAGAACCAAAAATCATTCTAACGCCAAAGGCGATTAAACCATATAAGAATATTAAAATAGTTTGAGTTAGAACAAAGGTGGTTGAAGCAACAATTTTAGTAGCAAAGTGCACTTTAGGAGAGACATTAGATATGATTATTTCCATACTCTTGGTAGTTTTTTCATCGTTAATTTCGGCTCCTATCATTTGAACTAATAAAACAATTAGAATAAAGATAAATTCCTCGTGTTTAACACTAAATTTGCACCAAAATACTGATGTTAGAGGCTACAAACAAAGTCCTTTACCTTTGCTTGGTATTCTTCCTTGGTCATACCTCCAGTCTCTATCATTGAGTCAAGTACATCGCCAAGCTCATCAAAAGCAATATCATGATGATATTCTTTTGTTGTTCCATCCTTTTCTCCATAGATACGGTAGTAATCAGAGCCTTCATCCAAAGCAATATATAACGTGCATTGAAATTGGAAGCCATTCACCTGCATAACAAGTGCCGCCATAGTAGAGTCTTATTAGTTTGGTTTTATCTTTTCCGTTTCGTCTATTCTCCAAGATGTCTTTATCGAATCGGACCAAAATCCCGTTAAATACGCACAAAATCGGCTCAAACGGACCCGATTATTAGCAAAAAATGAGTAAATTTGAGCCGATTAATAAATAAAGAATATGACAATAGATATAGAAATATTACAGTTTTTACATTATCATCCCTTGGCAAATAGGACAGAAATTATGGCGGGGCTTACGAAAGCTCCCAGTGATAGTACAATGAAAAGGTTACTTTCTGCCGCTGTTAAGGAGGGAAATATTGAGACGGCTGGACGTGGTCCTGCTACGAAGTACAAACTTACTCCACAGGCTCACGTAACAATGCCTTTGGATTTAGCAACTTATTTTGATAAAGATATTGATGAGCGCGAAGTACAAGAATCTTTCAACTTTGATTTGATTCGTGATGTTCTGCCTAAGGTGAAGATTTTCACAAAAGAAGAACTTGAAGTGTTGAATGCAGCACAAATGGAGTTTGAAAAAAATACTGAAGGTATGACAGAATTGGAATATCGTAAGGAAATGGAACGTCTTGGAGTTGATTTGTCTTGGAAATCCTCACAGATAGAAGGCAATACCTATTCTCTTTTAGAAACTGAGCGATTGTTAAAAGATAAGCAGACGGCTTCCGGGAAGACAAAAGAAGAAGCTATCATGTTGCTTAACCATAAGGATGCACTTGATTTTGTGCTTGACATACCAGATTATTTGAAAGAACTGTCTGTGCATCGAATAGAGGATATTCATTCTATCCTGACAAAGGAGTTGGAAGTTGATAGAAATATCCGTCATCGTCGTGTTGGTATCACGGGAACCAATTATCGCCCTCTTGATAATGAATTCCAGATTCGTGAGGCTTTGGAAGATACTTGTACATTGGTGAATGGAAAAGATAATGTTTTTGAGAAAGCATTCTTGACATTAGTGCTATTATCGTATATTCAAGCCTTTGTGGATGGAAACAAGCGGACTGCAAGAATCACGAGCAATGCTGTCTTAATAGCAAATGGCTATTGCCCGATTTCTTTCCGAACCGTTGACTCCATCGACTACAAGAAGGCTTTGCTCATGTTCTACGAACAGAATAACATCGCTGCTTTCAAGAAAATCTTTATCGAGCAGTTCTTGTTTGCTGTGAAGACGTATTTTTAGAGGAAATACCCGTTGGCGGAATGAGTCATAAAGTAAATCGTTTAATAATGGTTTGAAATAGTCATCGTAACTTTGCACTCGGAATAAGAACAACTTTGTAGTCGTTAATAATGTGTATTTACACAAAATAAACGAATAGAAATGTGGTAATCCGTAGAGTTCTTGGTTTGAAATAAAAGGACAGAATGAAATCACTGCAAAAATAGTCATATGACGCGACTATTTTTGCAGTGATTCTTACAGCATCGTGCCACCCATCTGTTTGTTATATGACGCTATGGCATCATAAGCATTCAAACGGGCACCAGTGCGACACATCACACCTTTGCATATAGCTGTCAGCCATCCAGAGTCTCTGTATTTCTTTTGCAGTTGGCCCGAATAGCCTTTCTTCTTTAGCCAGTCAGCAAACAACAGTCCTGTCGGTGCGGTATTGACAAGCAGTCGGTTTATTTTTGTTCCGTATAATATACTCATAGTTTATTGCAAAGTTAAATATCTAACTGTAAAGATAGATGTTTTTATATAATGGTAACCCAAAAATCAAAAGGGGGGGACTACTTAAAAGCGTAAAAAGAAAAGTCCCGTAAATCTTGCGATTTACAGGACTCTGTGCGGAGAGAGAGGGATTTTATACCACTCTACCATCTTCTGTAACTCGTTGATATTCAAGTGCCGTCTTTAGGCATTTTCGCTTATTTTGCACGAAAAATGGCGCAGAACTGGCGCAAGACAAAACGTCTTAAAACACTGTGTATGTATGACTTTTGTTATACAATTTAACTATTTTAAGAAATCTATCGACACACTACAAACAAATTCCTTTACCTTTGCTTGGTACTCTTCCTTTGTCATACCTCCAGTCTCTATCATTGAGTCAAGTACATTGCCAAGCTCATCAAAAGCAATATCATGATGATATCCTTTAGTCGTTCCATCCTTCTCTCCATAGATACGGTAGTAATCAGAACCTTCATCCAAAGCAATATATACCTTGCCCTGAAATTGGAAACCATTCACCTGTATGACAAGAGCCGCCATAGTGAAGTCTTCGCCATTGACATTCTTGACAATTTGGGTGGCATACATCTTTGAGATGCCCCAACTATTGATAACGTCTATCGAGGTTGTGTGAAGCAATTGGGAGAAGATGGTGTTCACAACGCTTCTTACATGTTCCCTGTCTAATGTTTTCATTCGTATAATCTTTTAAGTGGATATTCTTATATTAAGCCATAAGTCTCTTTGCATATTCACGCAATCTTTGCAGGTGCTCCTGTTGGCTCATGCCGCCTGTCTCAATAAACGTATCGAGCGCTTGCCCCAAGTCTTTATAGGCAATACTCTTCTTTTCCTCATGCAACATTCCGTTCTGTTCGCTATACAAGCCAAAGGTTTGCTTAACTCGGTTATTGGTTACATAGAGCCTGCCTTGGTAGTTGAAGCCATTAACATCCATCATCAATGCTGCTACGGCTTTCTCCGTTCCATCAACCATGATTTCTATTTGAGTTGCAACTTTGTTTGTTATTCCCCAACTATACACTACATTAAAAGGTGTGGTTAAAGCCAACTGCTGCAAGATGGTGCATGCAGCTCTTCCAATCTGTTTCTTACTTAATCTCTTCATATTTCAAAGTGGTTATGCAAAGGGTAAAGCAGTGAACCTTACCCCTTGCGATAAGTACTAATCAAACTCAAATGGGTGTATGTAATAATATGTGTCTTCAGTGTCGTACTCATAATCGTTGATGAAGTCCACCATTTCTTCAACCGTTCTCTTTCCTTGGGTAATGCCGGTCTTCTCGCACCATGCCTCAATAGCATCGCTGATGGTGTCATACACATCTTCACAAACATCTTCAAAGTTGCCACCAGAAGAACTTACACAACACTCTTCTAGAAAGAAACCTCCTTCATCGTGGACATAAAATATCTCACATCCACATTCTATCTCTCGATAACTAATGGAAAGTTCATTGCCTAATACCTTATTCAATTCATCAAAGAACAGGTCGCAAGCCGACCATGCACTTTCGGTATCAAACGACAACAGCCCTCCATCCTCGTCATCCTCGAACTCTGCCCAGTAGATTTTTCCACGAACAGATATACCGCTATGCTCATAGTCAATGCCATAGTGTTCTGCCAACTTGTAAAGATAGACATCCTTACTATTCACCTCCATCATCTGAAGGGTGTTCCAAAGGTTGCTCAATGCCTTGCGTGAACCTCTTACCTTGTACTGCGTGTCACAAATATTGCTCATACTTCAAAATTTTTATTTTCCCTTTCGTAGAAAACTACTTCCGGGATTTGTTAGAAATTATGTGCCTTAAAAAGGTGTTATGCACATCGATGCAAGGTTTGGCACCAAAATACGACCCGTAGGCGTGGAGATTTTGGAAGCCAAGCTGAGCCTTGACCTTGCAAAGCGATAAGGCATAACAAATACCTTTGCACAATAATTTCAATAAATCTCGGGAGTTATATTGAGTATGAAAAAAAGAACCGCATACCCTTATAGACTAATTGTCTACAAAGGTATGCGGTAAAATATAGGATAGTGTCTATTCTAATCTTTCCAGATGTTTTCCCAAGCATTATGGAATATATTTCCAGGGAAAGGGTTTTTAAATCCTAGCAATCCTTTACTCGGTCTGCCATCGTGTCCTTGCAAAAGCCCCAAATGGAGTTCCGCTGGTAGCGACAGGTTCAATGGTTTCTCGCGTTGAATTTTGTTGCAGTATCTATCATGAAGCGAATAGAGCAGCTTTATGAATTGACTGCGAGACAAAATATAATAATCAGGATTGTTGTCTTCATCTAATGAAACAAACATGTCTGAGACTATGTCTTGAACAGGTCTTCTGACGTGATGCTGTTGTGTATCTCGCTCCAATATCCAGCGTGAGCAATTCCTGACACAGTGACCATGGTAAGGTTAACAGATTTCCTGCATCCTGTTTCGGTGACGAAACGCTCCGCCTTATGGTGCAAGCTATCTGCATCGTCTTTAGTCACAGTATATTCGTTGTGCGAGAATTTCATCTCACAGATATTCACCAGATTGTCTGCCCTGTCTATGAGCATGTCTATCTGTGCACCTTTCTTTCCGTCGGCACTCGGTCCTACTCGCCATGCAAATACGTTGGTCACAACTCCGCTGATGCCAAGAGCCATTTTGATTTGGCGGATGTGCAAGAAACACAGACGCTCAAAAGCCAAACCGACCCAGGCTGACCGCAGGCTCGACAGATAATTGTGACTCCAGAATTGCTCATCGTTGGCAGTGTTGTGCTTCACGAATTTCAGATAGAACAGCGTATAATTATCAATCAAACGAAAAGTAGCCTGGTTCTTTAGCCCATACGTGGGAATTTTGCGGATAAAGCCGCATTCCTCCAAGTCTTCCAGCATACGGCTAGTCCGTCCGTTTTCTTCCAGTCCGCATTGCTTCACCAACTCGTCGCGTGTCATTCCAGAACCTTTTTCGCCAAGTTCCATCACAATTCTGACATATTTCTCTGGGTTATGGAACAACGAGTCGTAAAGCTCGTTGAATTCATAACGGAGTTTGCCATCTTCCGCAAAAATAAGTCTGTCAACATTTTGCGCTACGCTCTGCCCCCGTGTCAAAAGTGACCAATAAAAAGGTACTCCTCCGAACACCATGTAGTATTCCAACAGGTCATAGTGCGAGGCCTGAATCTTTCGGCTTTTCATATATTGTTCGCATTCATAGAGCGTGAAAGGCATGACTGGCAATCGATATGTCACACGATTGTGCAACCCTCCGTGATTCTTCAGTACCTTGTTGATAATCCACGATGTTGCCGATCCACAGATGATTAGCAGTACATCCTTGCGCGCCGAAGCAAAGTTGTTCCAGAAGTACTCAATGGCAGATACAAAATTGGAGCGCGGCGTGTCCATCCAAGGAATCTCGTCAATAAACACCACTTTCTTCCTTTCTTTACTTTGGCGGATGAGTTGGCGCAGTAAGGAAAACGCCTCCATCCAATCTTCGGGAACCTTCACCTTACCCATTCCGGCATCTGCCAGTGAATCACGGAAAGCGCGAAGCTGCACCCGCATATTGCCCTTTGCTACTCCAGAATGTTCAAATGTGAAGGTGTAGTTGAAAGTCTCCCGTACAAGGAATGTCTTGCCCACCCTGCGACGGCCATACACCACGGCAAATTCCGAATACTCCGACTCGTATGCCTCATGCAGTTCTCTCTGTTCTTTGTCTCTGCCTATAATCATAATCTATGCTGATTTTTGTGTGTAAAGGTACGAAATAATTCCTTATAAAGTGTCGAAACTCGTAATTATTTTGCCTATTTCGACGTTTTTGATGAGCATTATGGTTGTAACACCATTATTTGTCTAATTCCAGCGCCCCCTAATTGAATAATGACCATTTACATTTAGAACGAACTATATAGCTATACATTGCACATTTCCTGTATTTTTATGGTTTATAAAAGTTAAATACGTTAAATCTTCATCTTTTTCTAAATCGTCAGGACCTGCGTCATCACTTTTCTACCGTTTAACGCGCAATCCGTTGATACAAAACGACTTGCAAATACTACTTCTGAAGAACCACTTGACTACATCTCTGGCGAGGAAGTCATGCAGATATATAAGGTTAAGAAGTCATGGCTTTACACCTATGCCAAGAAAAACGAAATACCTGTTTGCAGAATAGCTGGCAAGAACTACTATAGCCGAAAGCACATGGATGCACTCTTCGGACTAACCTTCGATGCAGACAGCATCAAGGAATGGGTAACAACCGAACAAGTCTTTCTACTCTATGGCATGAACTCAGGTTCCATTCATTAATACGCCTACCGTCATCATATACCAACCAAACGAGAATACAGCATTACCTACTATTCAAAAAATCATCTGGATGAACTCCGCAGAACCGACCTCGTTTCTGACGACCGATACTATACCACAGCAGAGGTTGCTGAAAAATACGGAATGTCCACCGCCAATGTGGGTGTCATTGTAAAAGCAAGAAATCTCACCAAGGTAAAGGTAGGAGTCAGAAACCTACTTCTCAAAGAAGAGATAGATGGTGTTATGGCAGAGCGAATGGCACAATACGGTTCATACATCATAGCATGATTATCCAACATAAACCAGTTGAAAAGAGTAAAACTACATGCGTAACTCACCAAAGAGGACACAGCAACCACCATCAAAACCCATTATTGAGTAATTACTGACGCATTACCACATATAATATTGATAATCGCCACATAATGAAGTTCCTTTGCCCTCGCTATGGGACGCATAGCCTCGATTATTCACTAAAAACTGATATTACACATGAGTAACATTTGTAAGACAGTCACGTTGCGCAAGCGTTCCATAAAGAATGGTACGATGCAGAGCTTCTATCTTGACTACTATCCTGGCTATAGGGATGAGTCAACGATGAAGGTACAGCGACATGAGTCACTTGGCATCTACATCTACTCCAAGCCAAAGAACCAGCGTGAGCGTGACTACAACGACAACATGACGGAGAAGGCAGAAGCCATCCGTTGCCGTCGCTTTGAGTGTATCGTCAATGAACGTTACGATTTTTTTGACAAAGAAAAGCAGAAGGGTGATTTCCTTGCCTACTTCAAAAAGAAGGCAGAAGAGAAGAACACCAAGTGGGAGAACGTGTACAAGTACTTCGAGAGGTTCGTTGAAGGCAAGTGTACCTTCGGAGAGATCACCGTTGACTTCTGTGTCAAGTTCATGGAGTATCTGCAGACAACACCGCAGATACACCGCACTGAAAAGAAACTGCACACCAATACTGCTGCAGGTTATTGGTCAACCGACGACAAACCGAGCGCAATCAAACTTGTTTAAATTGCCGAGGTGCGAAGGAGGAAGAGTGAAACTCAACCTTCCGCGCCGTACTTCACACCGCCTATCGTGACCACAAGATCAAGGAGAATCCTAACGGTTTCCTTGACAGAATAGGCACGATACCAATGGAGAAGGAACATCTGTCACAGCAAGAGCTTATCACACTTGCAGAGACACCTTGCAAGTTTGAGGTATTGAAGATTGCCTTTCTCTTTTCTTGCCTTACAGGACTTCGCAAGAGTGACATCATGGCACTCACATGGAACAAGCTTCAACCTTATGGTGACGGAGGCATGTTTATCACTGTCCGTATGCAGAAGACTCAGCAGCTCATCAAGAATCCTATCAGCGAGGAAGCACTTGAACTCATTGGTTTTTATGATGAGGATCCTGAACGTAAGCCAACTGACAAAGTGTTTGTTGGTCTCAAGAACTACATGACACAGAAACCACTGAAGAAGTGGCTTGACGCAAGTGGAGTGACCAAGCGTATCAGTTACCACTGTTCGCGTCACACCTTCGGTTCATTGCAGGTTGACGCAGGAACAAGTATCTATGCCGTTCAGCATATGCTCGGTCATAAGAATGTTGTCACAACACAGATATACGCTGATATGGCAGATGAGACAAAGCGCCAGAGCGTTGACCGCATTACTTTGAAGCCAAGAGTCACTCCACAACTGAAGGTAGTTAACCAATAGGTTAAAATTTGTAATGTACTAATGTATACTACAAAAATAACAGTATTGTAAGGTAGAAATCTATCTTCCACTTATCCTTTTCAATAGTTTCCCACATGGACTTGAATCCATTTGGGAAACTATTGTTATTATCTATGCAAACATGTTCTTCTGTTTAATTCTGATCGACAAAAAACAGGTAAGGATGCATTAACCTGCTCATTTGACAGAGGTGTGATTAGGCTTCCAACCAATCTCCCTACCGTCATTTCAAGCGCATTAATCCTTTAAGCATAATTTACCACTGTCTGTAATAATGTATAAATCTTGACTGGCCCGGGAAATTGCAACATAAAAGTTGCGTTTATCTGTAAAATGGTTGGCTCCCAAAATGACTACTTTTTCAAATTCAAGACCTTTAGTTAAGAGGGTGGTGCCGATATATTTTCCTTCTACCTTTCTGCCTTTAACACGGAGTATATTCTTTATGTCACACATATTGGAATACATAGACTTCCCATTCTCTGAACTTAAGTTCAAAGATTTGACTATCGTTCCATAGAGTTCAGGACGCTTTTCTGCCATATTCAGAGTTTTCTTACAGAATAATAACAAAGCAAGAATTCCTTTATAAGAAGGAGAAGCAATGATTGTATCACATATAGTATGTAGTTGTCGCGATAAAGCATCATTTGGAGCACGCTTTTGTTTAACCCGATTATTAGCACCATCTATCCATGATGAAATATCGGTTTTGTTAAATTGTATATGTTCCAAAATATCTGCAAGCTTCTTATACTTTTTACTAGCTCTATTGATGCTCGTCAGCGTTTCGTCGATTAATTTTGAGACAGAATAAAAGGACTTGTCATCAATGGCCTCTATTAATTGATAGTCATGATGGATATACAATTGTTTCCGCAATTGTGCCCTATCGGAGATTTTACCATGGAATACCCCTGTAGTTGGATCCGTATAGCCAGGAACGATTACTAAAATGCTGTTTCCTTGCAAGTTTCGAAGGAACTTACCAACTTTCTTGTAATAATCAGCCTCTGTTGAAGTGAATATTTCCACATAAAAATGAGCCTTATTGTCATTCTCTAATATAACACTCGTTTTCGATGTAAGTAGTTCTTTTCTAAAAGAAAGAATTTTCTTGCCTAACTCGGGAGTATTGCCTTGTATGTGCCAACGCCATGGAACAGTCAAAATATCGAAGAAAGACCAGCCTGCTAAATCTCTTAACATATCTACTCGATCCCCATCAAAATCATAAATACCTTGCAAAGGATCACCCAATAGATGTGTGGGAAACAAAGTAGATAATTTCATTATTAGGGAATGCTGACATTGATTGCAGTCTTGGTATTCATCAACAAACAAACCATTGTATGAAGATTTTAGTACACTATTAACGGATCCTAAGGCTACTAACTCTTCGCATTTGTTTATAATCGAAGAGAAATACCCTGGATCTTCTTGCCTTTGTCCAAGTTTAGCCAACCCGTAAAATGCAGCTACCAACATCTGTGCAAAGCCGCTGATTGTCTGAACAACATACTTCTCTTCTGGTACTTCTAGTTTCACTAACTTTGCCTTAATTGATGATATGCCGGCATGAGTATGTGTCAAAACCAACTGTACAGATTCGTCAGGACAGATTTTTATACATGATGCTATAGCATGTGTTTTACCATGCCCAGCTGGCGCAATCAACACTGATCGCGGATTGTTGATGAAGTTACTTAATGTCATTTCCTATCCACGCCTTTATTTCAGAATATTCCCTGAACAAAGTGCTACCTTCTGGAAGTTGATCAAGATACTTAATCCATATACGCCCCACTTTTTCGCCATGATGAATATTCTTGAACCAAGCTCCATTGTCTGTATTTGCTTTGGCGGCCTTAGCCAAAGCAGCACGCAACTGAGCATGTTCTTCACTTGGTACCTTGACGAGTTCATCTATTGTCTTGTAACTAAATCCTTGTAGTGGTAAAACGACTTTTGTTCCTGCATGTTCTTCTATTGCATAGGCTACAAGCTCGCAAACAGCTTCCCAAGGGAGTTCCTGAAAAAGTTGCTGCTCAATTGCATTATCCTTATCACACTTGACGACCTTGATTCCCTTTGCTATTGTACATTCGTAGATTTCATCCAGTTTTCTGACATCATCATCACAAAATACCATTGTATCAATGCCATTATCATAGAAGTGATTTGCTAATTCATAAAACCTACTACTACCACTACCGTCAATATGCACTATACCTTGGACAGCTATTCCATATCCTCTAGTTTCCTGAAGATAATCACTAAACGAACGGATAATTCCTTCTTCTGTAGCGCCTTCACAACAGATGATTCTACGGGCAAAGAAAGCTGCTGGCTGAGACCTTAGCACTCCTTGCAAATTAACATTAAAGGATAGCAATCTGTTAGATCCTTTGGTCATCAAGAATATTTGGTCAGCAGAAGGTTCCAAAACAACATCTTTTGAATGTGTTGTTATAAACACCTGCCCTTTAGGTGAACG